>Ga0222651_1001258_pt1 | contig 12774 bp, 10 predicted proteins | sample AntAcemetagen369_FD_179855 | JGI IMG/M metagenome (GOLD analysis project Ga0222651, IMG submission 179855) | Saline water microbial communities from Ace Lake, Antarctica - #369 | ecosystem: Environmental > Aquatic > Non-marine Saline and Alkaline > Saline | place: Antarctica: Ace Lake...
GGCCTGCAAGGCGCAGTTGATGTGGACGGTCGATAGCCATACCTGCACAGCGGCCCAGTCCAGTGGGACCTTTGAAGCAAAACTTGATTTCATCTCTGAATGTGAAGGTGAGATCAATGTGCTGGCAGCCTGGTTTGAAACGAAGTCTGCCAGGACCGTGGAGCTGTCCAATGCCCCAGCCTGCCCGGATACACATTGGGGACGGACGGTGTTTCCCATCGGTGAAACCGTCCACGTGAGAAAAGGCACGCGCATCAAGGTTCATTTTGTGCATGAGCCCCATGGCAAGGGACACTCCAATGCCCGATGGACCGTAGAAATAGAGGGCTATCGTTTCCAGTCTGAAGATACCACCTTGCTGACCGGTGATTTTTCGAACCCCTCTAATCTCGGCTCCCACCAGCCCCCCTCCCCCGTCACCAAAGAGGGACTCAGCGACCCCACCGACCCACCGATATACCCACGGTGAGCATTTTCGAGACGTCTCATTGACCTCTACCCAGATCTCGGAATTGGACGTCTGACCCGAGAGCGCGCGTCGGCGTCAGATCGCAGGTAAGAAGCGTGTCGACAAAATCGCTGCCAAAAAAGACCTTGGCAGTGCGGCCTGGGAATCTACGCTCTCCGACAAAGAAATTCGAGCAAGAGTCTCTCAGCTCCCGCAAAATAGGGCGTGCCCAGCGACTTTGCCTGCTGGATCCTCACAACGGCTAAACCAAACCACCGTCTCCACCCCTCTTTCCCCTTGAACCGCTCCTCTCTCCGCTCTAAAAACGGAGTCAAAGCCTTCCCGCCAAAAGCAAATTCTTAGCAGCCAACGTTGCCCCAAGGGCAGAATGGACTTCTCATGAACCGCCTAGGCACTCTAACTCTGCTGTTGCTTTCGCTAATGTCAATCGAGGCCCGGTCCCAGCCCTCCCCGGCCGATTCGATTGCCTGGACTCTCGCCGGCCGGCCCGACAACGACCTCTTTCAGGTCCTCAAGGCCGCCTCGGCTTCCTGCCAACGCTTCGACACCCCCGCTCAGGCCATCCAAGCCGCTCCCCGCGGCAGCGCGGTCCTCTTGCTTGCCGACGGCTATCCCGCCCAGAGAACGATCCTCGCCCAGGCCGACGCCGGGCTAGCCTTGCAAAAGAGCCTCCGGCTCTACATCGAATACCCTACCGCCCTCAAAGGCCTCGAGCTGGGTGAGCCGGCCTATCAGAAAACGGGCCATTACGGCTCCGTCCTAGCCTCCAATTTCTTCGAACCCAAGCTCAAGAAAATGCGCATCGTCATGGTCCACGACTGCCATTATTTGCCCGTCAAGGCCGACCAGCCCCACCTGGTGTTTAGCCAGGTCGAAGGATATGACAACGCGGTGTATGGCATCACCGAAGCCGCTCATCCGCTCCTCTTCGAGCACCCAGCTGGCAACATGCTCGTCGCCACCACCAAGCTGAGCCAGTTCGTGACCGGCCGCTACGCCCCCACCGCGGCCTGGGGCCCCATTTGGCAACGCATCCTGAAATACTTGGCCCCGGAAAAAACCATTCCCCCGCTGGAATGGACCCCGACGGTCCGTCCCATCTTCGGCCCGGACCAACCCCTGCCCGCCGACGCCCTCGACAAAGCCGTGCGACGCGGGGTCGACTATTACCAAAAATCCCGCCTGCTTATCCACAAAGACTGGCCAGCCCAAGAGGGCACAACCGGGATCGACCCTGCTTGGCCTCTCGGCGATGGCTCGCTCGGCCTTGGCGAGTGCTACATTTCCAAACGCCTCTTCGTCGATGGCTCCCAAGCCGTGAGCAGAAGCGCCCGCACCGACTGTAACCTTGAAGCCGCGATGGGACTCGGCTACGGCGTTACTCTCTACCGCAAAGCCCCCTATAAAACACTGGCGCATACTCTCAACGACCTCATCTTCCTCAACTCGCCCGTTTGTCAAGGAAAGCGCGCCGACCCCCAAAGCTCCTCTTACGGCTTACTCTCCTATCACACTGGTGACGTCGCCGGCACCTTCTGGGGCGACGACAATGCCCGCGCCCTCCTCGGCGCCATTGGGCCTCAGCCGCCCTGCTCAAATCCGATCGCTGGGACGACGCCATCCTCCGCGGCATCCTCGCCAACTCCCGCACCACCGGCGTCCATCGCTATCGCCCCCAGACCATCCATGATGGCACCCTTCAAGAGCAAGGCTGGCAACACTTCTTCAATCTCGAACACGTCGATTACTGCCCGCACATGGCGGCATTCCTCTGGACCACCTACTTCTGTCTCTACGACAAAACTGGCTTCGAGCCCCTCCTCGAACGCGCCAGAACCGGCGCACGTATGATGATGGAGGCCTACCCCAACTGGCGTCTCGGAGCCAATCGCTATGAGCAGGAACGCTGCCGGATGCTCCTGCCTTTGGCCTGGCTGCTACGCGCTGATGATACCCCCCCAACATCGTGTCTACCTCGATACCATCGCCCAGTATGTCACCAAACACCAAGACCCCTCCGGGGCCATAGGCCAAGTCCCCGGCCACGTCGTCGCCGCCAACAGCGGCTATGGCACCGGCGAATGCGCCATCGTCCATGAGGCCGGCGAATCCTCGACCGATGCCCTCTATTTCCTCTATTTTGCTTTCATCGGCATGCATGAAGCTGCCGCCGCTACGGGGAACCCCGCCTACGCCGCCTCCGCCCAAAAAATGGCCCGCTTCTTCATCCGCACTCAAACCCAAAGCGAAAGCCACCCCGAACTCGATGGCACCTCGTACCGCGGCTTCGACTACAAAAAATGGGACTACTGAGGCTCCGATGGCGACCTCGGCTGGGGCATCTGGACCAACGAAATCGGCTGGACGCATAGCTGGATCACCACCACCCTCGCCCTTCAAAGTATGGACGCCAGCCTCTGGGACATCAGCAAGGAAAGCAAGATCACCCGCAACTTCGACAAATACCGCCGCACGATGCTACCCGACGAAGTGCTATCCCAGACCGACTGACCCCCGAACACTCCGCGCTGGGCAAAAGCCGACTTCAAGGCCCTCCTGCCAAAAGAAAATTCCGAGGAGAGAAGGTGACTTTACGGCAGCGGGGTCCATTTTTCACAACGGGAGCGACGAGGATTTCGGTGCCCACAAGAACCTGATCTTGAATGGTTTCGTAACGCTTTTCAGGCCAAATCCAAGCGAGGGGCGGGCCATGGGTTTCCCTGATTTTGCAGAGGCCTTTGCAGTTTCGAGAATCTCTTCTCCGAATTTACCATGCTAGGGGCCATCAGAGATCGCGCTCAAGGGATGAGGAACTCCAGCACCCTGCAATGTCATGCCCGCCGCTTTCTGAAATGCGGCGATCCGAGCGGATCAGGACGTCGTATCGACCGTTCTCCATAAAGAACCAAACGTCGGCATCGAGATGCAACGGGGCTGAAGTGTCGTGCGTGTCCTCGCCAACGGTCCACAGAATTTCCGGATCGACTCGGGCTGGGTGCCCACCGCACCCAGCCCGAGACGGCACCTTCGTTTCGATCGAGCTTCGCGGGACCAGCGGCGAGCCAGCGAGCCAAGACCAGTCGCAAGCAATGCTGCCGACCCAAAAGCGGTTCATTGGGAAAGTGCTCTCCATTTTTCTGAACCTCCCCGATGGGGCGAAATAAATCATTCCAACCCACCCCTAAAACCTCTCGACATCCGCCACGACACCCTTTCAAAAGAGGGGTCGTCACCTTCCCGGCGAAAGTGTTTTTTCGGAGATCATCGAGGCGCGGCCTCGAGGTTCTATCGCCGTGAGGACGACTCTCCACCAAATTGCGTTATCAAGGCCGTGAGCCTTCACCCAAGCGCCCATCTCTTCTCTTTGAAGATCGGGAATGATTTTAGATCCCGTTCCGCTTGGCGGTCCCGCCCCCAACTGACGACCCATGTCATCTCGCAGATTTGTCTTGGGGAACTTCACCCTGTTTTTCATTATTTTAGAAATGAAAACTCTCTTCAAAATAACACTCTCAATATCTATAGGAGCTATCGCACCACTCGTTCTTAGTGGATGCTCTTCATCAGAACTATCACCAGATAAAACAACAGATTGGGCGCGTAATCATCTTGATGACTTGCTTATTGAGTCTTGCTTAAAGACGACCCTTTCAGGATACGAAACAGATTATGATAAGCACTCTTGGAGCGGTTCTATGGGACGCAATAATTTCGATGTGCTTGATTTTTTCATCGTTAAAGAAGTCACCGTCGAAGAACTTCCGGTTAAACTTCGGAGTTATTTTGAAAAAAATTCGTAAAGCCAGACTGGGGCGCTTCTGGTAGAATACGGACTGAGAACAGTGTCGATCTCCCTTACAAATACACGGCAGTTGGACAAGCCCACTCTGGAGAAGCGCGCGGCTTCGACTTGGTTTTGAGGACACACCCACGGTATTGATTTGTCAGATTCGTCAATCTTAATACCTAAGACTCCATTTCAAGGGGTGCCGCTCAAAATTCTGAGTTTTCTGCATCGTTTCACTTTCAAAAAACTGACTTAGAAGAGGCCATCCCGATTGCAATAAGCGCGTGTGAAATCGCACGAGCTATTCACCCTTCATTCATTTCTCTTTGATTGAAAGTATCAATAAATACTGATTGAAAAGATCAGTTCAATAAAATTAAGTAACTCTCCTTAAGACAATCACAAGAAAATAGGCGTAGAACAACCCGCTGATAAAACTTTACCCCTAGCTCACTGCGCCTAAATCTCAGGTCGAAAAATAATGCAAAGGAGAAACTTACTAAATATGAATAGTTCAGAAGCCACCTCTGACTCTAATAAATTATCCGATAATACGTGCTCACCGCAAAAAACCGTGAAACAGCAAATCCACAAAAGATTAGTATGGAGCCGCTGCTCGGAATTGAACCGAGGACCTATTCATTACGAGTGAATTGCTCTACCCCTGAGCTACAGCGGCGAAACTGTGTGTTATTGAGGGCCTTTGTCGTCGGAACCTTTGAAATTTCCAGGGCCCCTTCGACGGGCTTTTTTTAGCAAAACAACTCTGTGGCGCAATATCCATTTTAGGGAACACCCAGAATTGCCCACAAATTCATGACAATTCCACCTTTCCACACCCAAATGAGGGCTCTGACACACCCCCTCAAGGCCATCCCCTCCCCTCACCTCTCTTACCTGCGCTTCGTCAGGAGGAGTCGGAGGATCTCTGGGATTCTTAATTCGTTGCCTTCGTATTCTCACTCGACTTGAATCCTACCCATGCCAAATCCATGGACCGGAACGGGAAACCCATACACACGAACAGAAGTCATCGAACGGCTTCAAGACACCCTTTCAAGAGGCGAAGCCATCATCGCAGCAGGAGCCGGCACCGGCATCAGCGCGAAATTCCTTGAGAAAGGCGGCGCTGATCTGATCATCATCTACAACTCTGGCCGCTTTCGCATGATGGGACACGGCTCCATCGCCGGGATCATGGGCTATGGTGATGCCAATGCCGTCGCTATGGAAATCGGAGAATATGAGGTCCTTCCCGTCGTCAAAGAAATTCCCGTGATTTGTGGAGTCCACTGCACCGATCCGAGACGCCGGATGTGGCACTGGCTTCAACAAGTCAAAGCGATGGGCTTCTCTGGAATGAACAACTTCCCCACTCATTCGATCATCGATGGCAACTTCCGTAAACAGTTGGAAGAAACCGGGATGGGGACTCACAAAGAAGTCGAAACCGTGGCCCTTTCCCGCAAAATGGAGATATTCTCAATCGTCTATGTCGCCTCTCCCGCAGAAGCCAAAGCAATGGCAGAAGCAGGTGCCGATGTCATCATCGCTCACGTTGGCTGCACCATCGGCGGCTCGATCGGGGTGACCGATGCGGCCATGACGCTAGACGATGCCGCCAAGGCGACTCAAGCCATCATCGATGCTGGTAAATCAGTTCGAAACGACGTCATCTACCTTTCTCACGGAGGACCGATCTTAACGCCATCTGATGCCGCCTTCATCAACGAACGAACGGACGCCGTGGGCTTCGTCGGGGCCTCCAGCCTGGAGCGGATGGCCGTTGAAAAATCACTGACGAACCTCACGAAAGAGTTCAAATCCATTCCCCTCAAGAGGACCAAGGCACCGAAAAGATGACACAAAGGGCTGAGACCATCGCCGTCCTGGGGACCCTTGACAGCAAGGGACAGGAGCACGCCCACTTGGCCGAGCTCATTCAACGAAATGGCTTTGCGACCCTCCTTATTGATGTCGGCACGGGAAGTCTGCCCACCGTAAAACCAGACATCACGAGAGAAGAAATCGCGGCCGATTGCGGAATGGACCTCACCAGGTTGATAGCGAGACAGGACCGTGGTGAATGCGTGGGTGCCATGAGCGAAGCGGCTCCCCAACTCGTCGCCCGACTGGCGAGCGAAGGTAAAATTGACGGTATCATTTCTCTTGGAGGCGGAGGCGGCACCGCCATCGGTAGCGCCGTCATGCGCGCCCTCCCCTTCGGCTTTCCAAAGGTCATGGTCTCCACTCTCGCGAGTGGAAATACCGCCCACTATCTGGGATCCAAGGATATCACGATGATCCCGAGCATTGTGGATGTCGCGGGACTCAACCGGATTTCAAAGATGATTTTTGCCCGAGCCGCCGGTGCCATTTGTGGCATGACGGCAGCGCCCATGGAAGTTCCGACGGCAAAGCAATCCGGCCTGGACCGCCCGCTCATCGCAGCCAGCATGTTTGGCAATACCACGGCATGTGTTGAGCAAGCGCGCGAAATCCTCGAGGCCGCTGGCTACGAAGTTCTCGTTTTTCATACCACTGGAACGGGCGGAAAAACGATGGAGTCTCTCATCGCGGAAGGACTCATCGCAGGAGTTCTCGACATCACCACAACGGAATGGGCAGACGAACTCGTGGGAGCCACGCTAAGCGCTGGTCCCACTCGCCTCGAAGCCACCGGACACGCCGGCATCCCAGCCATCGTCACTCCGGGTTGTCTCGATATGGCCAACTTTGGGGAACGTCAGTCGGTGCCGTCGAAGTACCAAGGTCGCAACTTTCACATCCATAATCCACAAGTCACCCTGATGCGCACAACCGCGGAGGAATGCGCGGAACTCGGAAGGATTCTTGCCGGGAAAGTGAATGGGTACACCGCACCAGTCACTGTCCTGCTTCCGACAAAGGCGATTAGTATCATCAGTGCGCAGGGACAGCCTTTTCACGATCCAGCCGCAGATGCTGCGCTCTTCAACGCGATCAAAACCCATCTTTCAGATTCAGTTGAACTAATCGAGGTGGATGCTGAAATCAACGATTTGGAGTTTTCAAAAGCTTGCGCCGAAGCCCTCCTCAAACATCTCCGGTCCTAAGCGAAACGAGCCTCGCTCCCCCTACCACATTCAACCCTAAAATCACGCCACACATAAAACCTTAATCTGAGTCAAAGTAAAACGAGCCCCTCTTTCCACGGAAACTCTCGCCTCGCGCGGAGAAAAACGATCACCTTCCGCCGACATTTTCTCGATATACATTGCTTATATTCTATCACAACGGCACGTTGTGGGATGATTCACTTGGAAAGCGAGGCCGTCTTAAGTGCATCCATTGATCCGCTTAGGATTGCCTTCCTCGGAAATTTTCCGCCCCGACTATGTGGTATTGCGACGTTCACGCAAGACCTCTGCGAAGCCGTCGCCACGGCTTCGCCAAAATCGCAGTGCTTTGCAGGGGCCATTAATGACCTCCCCGAAGGATACCGTTACCCGGAGCGCGTGCATTTTGAACTTCAACAAAATGAAATCGATTCCTACCGCAGAGCCGCCGATTTTCTAAATTTCAACAATGCCGATGTTCTCTGTGTGCAGCATGAGTTTGGCATCTATGGCGGTCCGGCGGGAAGTCATCTCTTGGCATTACTCAAGGAGATTCGCATGCCGGTCGTGACCACTCTTCACACCGTTCTGCGGGATCCGGACCCGGCTCAACGCCAGGTGATGGAAGAGTTGATCAACTTGAGCGACCGCCTCGTGGTGATGGCCCAAAAAGGAGAAGAAATTCTGCGGGAAATCTACGCGGTTCCTCCGGAAAAAATCGACGTGATTGCTCATGGCATTCCGGATTTGGCCTTTATCGACTCCAGCATCTATAAGGAACAGTTCGGTGTGGCGGGGCGTCATGTTCTTTTGACCTTCGGCCTGATTGGACCGGGTAAGGGAATCGAGCACGCGATTGAGGCCCTCCCGGAAATCGTTCGCAGACATCCCTCGGTCATCTACCTCATCCTTGGCGCAACTCATCCGCACCTTCTCGCTCGCGAGGGTGAGAAGTATCGCTTGGGACTGGAACGACTGGCCGAAGAACTGGGCGTGAAAGAGCACGTCATTTTTCACAATCGCTTCGTCTCCCTCGATGACCTCAAGGAGTTCATCGGAGCAACCGACATCTATCTCACCCCTTACCTCAACGAAGCCCAGGTGACTTCAGGGACACTGGCTTATGTCTTCGGCTCCGGAAAAGCGGTGGTCTCCACGCCCTACTGGCACGCTCAGGAATTACTCGCTGAGGGCCGCGGAGTGCTGGTCCCTTTTCAGAATGCCAACGGGATCAGTGAAGGGGTTTGCGCATTGCTCGATGACCAACCGCGTCTGGCAAAAATCCGGCACGAAGCCTACGCGATGGGCCGCGGGATGGTCTGGCCTGCAATTGCGGAATGCTACCTCGAATCCTTCCAACACGCCCGACTCGATCACAACACCCGGCCACGCACTGCCTTCTCCGGGTGGACGCTCCATCGTCGTCCCCAAGCGCTCCCACCCCAATGCCTTGATCACGTCATACGGATGACGGATGGCACCGGGATTTTTCAACACGCAATCTTCAATGTGCCCAACTTTCATGAAGGATATTGCACCGACGACAACGCGCGGGCCTTCATCCTCTGCAACCTCCTAGATGAACTCGATCATCATCCCCCGACCAAAACACTCAACAAGCTGGCCACGAGTTACCTCGCGTTTCTCGCCGCCGCGCTCGATTATGAGAGCGGCCGTTTCCGAAACTTCATGAGCCATGGGAGACAATGGCTCGAAGATGAGGGGAGTGAGGATAGCCACGGTCGCGCACTCTGGGCGATTGGCACCGGTGCCGGGCGCGCGCGCGATGACGGACATCGTAGGCTCTCCGCTCAACTCTTCGAAAAGAGCATTTCGGTGATGGCGGGTTTCACCTCCCCCAGAGCATGGACTTTTAGCCTTTTAGGGATTCATGAATATCTCCGCCAAAACCCTGATGAATCGCAAATCCATGCCATCCGGGAACTTCTCACCGATAAATTAAAGGCTCTCTGGAAACAGGTTGCGACCCCAAATTGGCCCTGGTTCGAGTCGAGCGTCACCTACGATAATGCCCGTATTTGCCAGGCTTTGATCCTGAGTGGTCGATGGATGGGAGACTCCGAAGCCTTGGAGATCGGCTTAGAATCACTGCAATGGCTGGCCTCGATCCAGACCACGCAAGCGGGCTGCTTTCGCCCGATTGGTAACAATGGGTTCTATCCCAAGGATGGGACTCGGGCTGACTTCGATCAACAACCGGTCGAGGCTCAAGCGATGATTTCCGCCTGCCAGGAAGCCTTCCGGGCGACCCGGAATCCGATGTGGGCTGATGAAGCGAAACGCGCCTTTGAGTGGTTTCTCGGGCGCAATGATCTCGGCCTGCCGCTTTATGATTTCACCACCGGCGGTTGCAGCGACGGCCTGCACCGCGACCGTGTGAGCGAAAACCAAGGGGCCGAGTCTACCCTGGCCTTCCAGCTTTCCCTCGCAGAAATGAGCGCCGCCGCTCACTTCATCACTCAGCCCCCTCTCCCCAGCCCACCAGCATCATGAAATCCATCCGAATCCGTCGCCACGAAGTCACGCTAAGGCCCGAGAGCGCGCGGGTCATCATCCGTCCCTTCATCCCGGGAGGGAAGCACCACGTCACCGCGATCATCACGCGGGTGCTCTCACTCACTGCCGACGAAGTCCACGCCGAGCTGCGAGCGGTTCGAAGTGGCTTTGAGGCACGTCATCTGGAGCTGGACTCAGTCTTCCTGGCTCACTTTGAAAAAGTATCGCCTCAAATCTCCCCCGGGCGCCCCCTCGATCACGAACTCCGACTCTTGATCGGGGCGCTCTTTTCCGGCGAATACGCCCTCGAGTCAGCGGCGCTTTTTAATCCTTCGATCGTTCCCCATCCGGATCAGAGCGATGTCCCATCGGGAGGCCTGCGCTTCATCATGAGCCTGCGGGCGACCGGGGAAGGCCACATTTCCTCTATCGAGTTCCGCACCGGCATGATCGCTCCGAAGGGGGAGATCTCATTCGCCCCGGTTTCACGATATGTCAGCGAGCCCGCGATCGTTCCGAACCCCTCTTATCACAAGGAGAACTTCATCATCAAGCTCCATGAAATGGGCTTCGATAGTGGGTATCATGATGCGGTCATGGGTCCCCTCCGGGAGGATTTCACCCGCAGCGAACTCAATGCCAGTATCGGAACGGTGAGACATGAGGCCAAGGGCAACGCCAACGATCTGCAACACACCTTGGAGTGTATCCAGTGGCTTGCCGATTCAAATTACGAGCTACAGTTTTCCCACAAACTGGCCCTCAGTGAGCGCATCATTTTCCCAGTTTCGGCCAATGAGACGAATGGCATCGAGGACGCCCGCTTTGTGCGCTTTGTCGAAGATGATGGTGCGGTCAAATACTATGCCACCTACACTGCCTACAACGGGCATGATATTCTGCCCCAACTTATTGAAACCGAGGACTTCCTGCACTTCCGGATTTTGACACTTAATGGGAGCGCGGTGCAGAACAAAGGCATGGCCCTTTTCCCGCGCCGCATTAACGGACGCTACGCCATGCTTTCACGCCAGGATGATGAAAACCTCTTCGTGATGTTTTCCGACAGTCCCCATTTCTGGAGTGACCCGCAGATCATCCTGCGACCAGCCACGATGTGGGAAGCGGTGAAGATTGGGAACTGCGGATCCCCCATCGAAACAGAAAAAGGTTGGCTCGTCATCACCCACGGGGTTGGCCCGATGCGAAAATATTGTATTGGCGCAGCTCTCCTAGATTTGGACGATCCCACTAAAGTGATCGGTCGTCTCAGCAAACCGCTGCTCTGTCCGGAAGGCGCCGAGCGCGAAGGTTATGTCCCCAACGTGGTCTACAGTTGTGGATCCATGATCCACGGTCAGGATCTGATTCTCCCCTTCGCGGTCAGTGATCACGCCTCCGCGATCGTGAGGGTGTCGCTTGATGACCTCCTTGAAAACCTCTTAGGCGAGTCCTCCCATCAACTCGAAGAGCCTGGGAAAACAGCGCTTGGTGCCCCCACCAGCAATCTCAAATAGGAAGAAACATCCCGATGCACGATTCACAAAAAACCTGCCAGATCTGTGGCAAGAAATTCCACCATACAAAAGTCTTGGCCGGAGCGACCTTGAGGCCCTCTCTTCTGAATCTCCTTCTCTCGGAACATCCGGAGTTCACGGGAGACGCAAGCATCTGTCACGCTGATCTTGCCACCTATCGTGGTCGCTATGTGCAGTCTCTTCTGGAACAGAAAAAGGGAGAGCTCAGCTCCCTCGAAAGCGAGGTCATTGAGAGCATCGCACAGCAGGATATTGTCTCACAGAATGTTGTCGGAGGATTTGAAGAAGAGCTGACTCTTGGCCAAAAAATCGCTGATCGCATGGCCGCCTTCGGCGGGAGCTGGCCCTTCCTTATCAGCTTCTTTTGCTTTCTCTTCATTTGGATTACGATCAACGTGGTCAACCTCGGGAGACCCTTTGATCCCTTCCCTTTTATTCTCCTGAACCTCATCCTCTCTTGCCTCGCTTCCATCCAGGCTCCGGTCATCATGATGAGCCAAAATCGCCAAGCTTCAAAGGATCGCGTCCGCTCGGATCACGAGTATCAAATCAACCTTAAGGCCGAGCTTGAAATCCGCCTTCTGCACGAAAAACTTGATAACCTTCTCAACCAACAATGGAAGCGTCTTGTCGAAATTCAACAGGTCCAGATCGAGATGCTGGAGGAGGTCACCAAAAGGGACTCCTAAGGATGTTAACTAAAGCCAAACACGACTCTCTACCAAAGATTACAGCGAAATTGTCCTGACACCGATATATTTGTCCATAACTGAACTTGATTCCATGCCCTCAATGAGGAGACTCCCAAACGTAATCCATGTCTTTAGACCGCTATGACATCCGTAGTAAGATTGGCGAAGGAGGAGTCGGTGCTGTTTACCGGGCCTTCGATCGCAATCTTAATCGTGAAGTTGCGATCAAGCGGGTTCTAGCGGAAGGGGGATATGAGAACCAGGAAGAGGCGACCGAGGCGATGCTCCAGGAAGCCACCGCGCTCTGCTCAATCCAGCATCCTCACATTGTCACCGTCTATGACGCTGGCGTCGATCAGGACGGCCCTTATGTCGTTATGGAGCTTTTGTCGGGACGAACCGTCGATGAAATGGTGCAACGTGGCGTCCTCACCCGGGATGATTTCCGGGAGCTTGCCGTTCAGAGTCAAGAGGCTCTCATCGCGGCCCAGGAACTCGATCTTGTTCATCGCGATATCAAACCAAGTAACCTCATGGTGACTTGGTTGCCCAGTGGCCGGTTTCACACCAAACTCGTCGATTTTGGCCTCGCAAAATTCTCGTCGAGACCTTCACACCAGACGATCGATCACGCCGATGCCGTCTTTGGCTCGATTCGCTTCATGGCGCCCGA
>Ga0222651_1001262_pt1 | contig 12736 bp, 10 predicted proteins | sample AntAcemetagen369_FD_179855 | JGI IMG/M metagenome (GOLD analysis project Ga0222651, IMG submission 179855) | Saline water microbial communities from Ace Lake, Antarctica - #369 | ecosystem: Environmental > Aquatic > Non-marine Saline and Alkaline > Saline | place: Antarctica: Ace Lake...
TCACTACCCTCATAAATAAACTTTTAGGAGACGTGGATTATCTATCAAAAACAGGAGACATTAACGGCTGCTATGTCTCTGAAAATAAGGGAGCAAGCATCCAAATCATGACCTATATACGTACATTACTATGAACACCTATGTACGACTATGCTATATTCCCGAATTTCAACTCTATTTATAGTCTCCTGTTTAGTGCTTTCCTGTTTTTCATGTAGGGAGCCTTTGGGCGAACAACAAGGAACAACACCCTCTGAAAACGGGGATCCTTCCCCAAAAAAAGAGGATACTAAGAAGGCCGTACCTGAAAAAGAGTTCCGTAAATGGGATAAAAGTATCCCTCCCAAAACAAAAAATGGACAAAAGCCCAAAACAAGGGACACCCTAAGCCCAAAAATTGCCTTATCTTAAATAGTCCATATATTTGGTTTCCTTTTTTTGTTAGCTTTACAAAAACCAATAAACCAAATTATGAATTCCAAAATTCTTCGCATTTCCCTTATTGCCGCCTTGGCCGGATTTTTATTTGGCTTCGACACTGTAGTTATATCAGGCGCCGAAAAAAAATTACAACTTTTATGGAACTCCTCGGAAGCTTTTCATGGAACGGTAGTAATAGGCATGGCTTTATTCGGAACCGTTATAGGAGCAATTTTAGGTGGAATACCCACCAACAAAATTGGTAGAAAAAATACCCTCATTTGGATAGGTGTCCTTTATTCCATCTCCGCCATAGGTTCTGCTTTTGCCAATGACCCAGTTACTTTCGGAATATTTAGGTTTATTGGAGGTTTGGGTGTTGGCGCTTCAACAGTGGCGGCCCCCGCCTATATTTCGGAAATTGCTCCGGCTAAAGACCGAGGAAGATTGGTTGGACTTTATCAATTTATGCTTGTATTTGGAATCCTTGTGGCTTTTATATCCAATTACGCACTCAGCAATGTGGGAGAAAACGATTGGCGATGGATGGTGGGCGTTGAAGCATTCCCCGCTATAATCTATACCTTATTTGTTCTTACCGTTCCAAAAAGTCCAAGATGGCTTTTGACTAAAAACAGGACAGAAGAGGCCAAAAAAATATTGTACTCCATAAACCCAGAAATGTCCTTGGAAGAATTGGAAGCTGAAATTACCTACGGAGAAGAAAGTGCGGCCGCCTCCGAAAGTATTTTTATGAAAAAATATCGCTTTCCACTGACCCTGGCATTCCTAATCGCTTTTTTCAATCAATTCTCGGGAATCAATGCTTTTTTATACTACGCACCCAGAATATTTGAAGCTGCAGGATTAGGCGAAAGTACAGCACTTCTCAGCAGTATTGGAATTGGTGTCACCAACTTGATCTTTACCTTTTTGGGCATATTTCTCATTGACCGACTAGGCAGAAAACAGTTAATGTATTTTGGGTCTGTTGGTTATATAATTTCATTATCATTGGTAGCTGCTGCCTTTATTTTAAACTGGGAAGGCATGGCAGTTCCCATTTTTCTATTCTTATTTATTGCATCCCACGCCATAGGTCAGGGTGCGGTAATTTGGGTTTTTATTTCTGAGGTTTTTCCAAATCACTTAAGAGGAACCGGGCAAGCCTTTGGAAGTTCTGTTCATTGGGTACTTGCTTGGCTTATACCCTCCTCTATCCCTGCACTTTTTGCTTGGGTAGGTCCTGGGCCCGTTTTTGGATTCTTCGCCTTTATGATGGTGCTGCAATTACTGTTCGTGATTTTTATGATGCCGGAAACCAAGGGAATTACTCTGGAGGAACTCAGTAAAAAACTGAGTAAATCAGAAAATAATAACGATTGATTACCAGTATTTTATCGAAAATTTTAACAGTACATCGGATTAGTATACTATTTCAAAGTCGTTTAACGGATTTGACTCTAAAACACGTCATAATTTAAGGATAATTCATTAAATTGGATTAAAATCTTAATATTATGGAAGATGTTACTTTTGGCACCAGAGTGCTCAATGGATTCCTTAGCCTTATGGTCGTAGTTTTGGTCGCCATACTATTAGCTGTGGTAGTTTGTTTGATTTTAGCCGCTTTTGGCTTCTTTTAATTGGAACCTAGCTTATCTTTCTAGACCAATACAATTCTTGGCAATATGGGAATATAGAACACAAAAAAAGCAACTCCTTAGGGTTGCTTTTACCAATAATTCTTTCCCAGAAAGAACAACTTTGTTCAGACAAATAGTATCTGGGAACTGATTTACATCAAGAATCCTATTTTCTTATCTTCCTAATACTATCAACTTCCTTTCTGAACCTCAATATCATTAAACTATCCAGCTGCCCCCCAATACTATCCCTCATAGAGGACCAATTGTGTGAGTTCATTTCGCTAGCATAGCGCATTATCTTGTTAAACCTAGCCACGTTGAACCTATTGGCCTGCCAAGCAGCCTTGGTACTTTCCTGATGTTTTAAATCCTGTAAATAAATACCCACACCAAAACCAATTATAACAATACCCAATACCAATAACCAACTGGCGGATGTTTTAGACATATTCCGAATTTAGTTTAAACAATAAATTGATCCAATTGGATACCATATTATATTTACGTAAAAATAGCATGCATGGACCGTTAATCTTAAGAAACTTTTCCTATGACCTTAACAACTAGTGTTACTATACAAACTTAGAAACTATCAATATTAATACAATAACTGCAAAAGCACCACTAAAGGTCAAAACAAGGTCAATTAAATTAAATTTCTCTTTCATCACTTTATTTTTTATTGTTTTCCATAGTAAGCAACTTAACATTGGAGAGGTATTTATTTTTGATCGGGTTATTCCTTAGTTTAAATTATATATGTGCATTTGATTATAGTACACCATACTACTTCTAAAGTTAGCACAGATCGATCCAGTTTCAAAATATCAACGTCCAACTCTAATAAACCTTGGATAAAACGTAGATTTACCTTAACAAATAATTGAAAATGAGATAATCTACATTTTGTTTTTGCCAAAAAAATACGACCCCAAACGAGCATTGATCAAGTACAAAGGTTAATGGATTTACCAATCCCATTTCTATCCTAATCACTATATCTAAAAAATAAAAATGAAATATTTGCAGATAATTAATCTTTAAAAATCTACTGTATAGTAGAAAAGATTGAAAGCCGCATCAGGCTAAAGCTTTATAACCACATTGCCTTTTTTTCGACCTGTATCCACATACCTATGTGCCTCCGGGACTTCGGCCAAAGAATATCGTTGGTCAATGACCACATTTAATAGATTGTCCTCCAAAAGCCCAGTGAGTGTAGCTAGCATTGCCCGAAGTTTTGGAACAGGTAAAAGCCCAGTAGCTGAAAATTTTGCCTTTTTACTGCCAAATATTGTAGTCCATAACATTTGAAATAGTAACGGGAAATTAAGTACTGGTGAAAGGTATACGCCACAATTCCCTAGTATTGGTCTACATTCGGAGAACGAGCTCTTGCCCACCGTATCAAATACAATATCGTAACAATTCCCTGTTTTTGTAAAGTTTATTTTTGTGTAGTCTATAACGTAATCCGCCCCAAGAGATTTTACCATCTCCAAATTGGAAGAACTACAAACCCCAGTCACTTCAGCAACATTATATTTGGCCAACTGTACGGCAGCCGTACCCAAACTTCCAGAAGCACCATTTATGAGTACCTTTTGACCACTTTTCACTTTGCCCATCTCATTTAAAAAATTCCAGGAAGTCAATGGTCCATCACAGATGGTTGCGGCCTTCTCGAACGATAGAATTTTAGGTTTTGCGATTACCAATCCATCTTCTGGCATACATAAGTATTCTGCATTACTGCCCTGTCCAAATACCGATTCCCCAAAAACTTCATCCCCTATTTGGAAGTTTAGAACATTGACCCCAATAGATTCAATTATCCCTGAGAAACCGGTCCCAGCTATAGGATATTTAGGCTTAGTTAGACCCATAAAAAGCCTACCGTACCACGGACTTCCTTCTCGCATCATGGTATCCGCGGAGGTTACACTTGCCGCCCTTACCTTTATCAAAATTTCATTTTCCCTAGGCTGGGGCTTTGTTATTTCCTTAAGTTTAAGAACATCCGGAGCACCGTACTTGGTAATTACTATTGCTTTCATATTTTTTTGCAACAAACGTATGTAGTGCATATAAGCCAATCGTTCGAGTTTCAAAATCGGAACAAAATCCCAGAAGTTTTTTATTGGTTCTGTTTTGGAAATCTGTTCAACTTAAAGGTTATAGGCAATAACCTTAATTTTTTAATTCCATATGTAAAATTGGATAGGATTTTCCTGAAGAATCCAGTTCCCAACGACCAACGGTTATAAATCCGAAATGCTTATAAAATTGAACAGCATGATCGTTCTCTTCATTTACATCCACCTTATTTACACTAAATTTATTTATGGAATAAGTCAATAAATTAGTACCTAATCCCTTCCTTAGATATGCAGGATGTATAAATAACATTTCTAGATGTTGGTCTGCCACTCCCATAAAACCGATTATTTCCTCAAACTTATTTCTTATGCACCTTAATCGGACAGCATTTAAATACTTGTTCAATATCAGAGGTTTAAAGTATTTTATATCCTCTTCCCTTAAAAAGTGGTGCGTTGCTCTGACCGAGGCCTCCCAAACCTCAACTACTTGAGTGTATTCGGCCTTGGAGACCCTACCTATACTATATGTCATATATTTATTTATCTTGGAGAGACCCTAAAAATAGTACTCTTAGAAAATTTTCAAGGAAGTCTTAATCGCTATGAAATTAGGAGGCTATTAAGATGGTAATCAAAATTGCTATCTTAATTGAAATTTGAATGATAAAGCGTATGGCCATTATTAAAAGAAATTACATTATTTATTTTTATACAATAAAACCCAAATATTCTTATCGCGAATATGATTTTATTTAACCCAAAGATTTATGAAATGGCAATACCTGTCGTTCGGATTTGGAAATCCGAACCTATTGTGCAATTGTTTTTTTCCAATAGGCCCTAGGAGTAGTACCCATAGTCTTTTTAAAGAAGGTATTAAACACGGTTTTGGAGTTAAAACCACTATCGTATGCCAAGGCCAGAATAGTGAGGTGCCTTTGGGAGGGGTCTGCGACTTTGGCCTTAAAGGTTTCCAAACGGTAGGTATTAACAAAGTCGGAAAAGTTCTTCCCATAGCCCTCATTGAGCAGCTGGGATACATGATTTGACGGAATTTGCATCATTTCTGCCAAAGCGCGAATTGTGAGGGTGGGATCAAGGTATGGTTCCTCTTCCAACATCAACCGATCTAATTGAATTTTATATTTTTTGAGTAGCGAATTATCGAATAATGACTTTTGATACTTTTTTTTTGAATTCTCAAATTGACTGCCCTCTCCCAAAACTTCCCTCCTAAGTTCTTGGAAACGAGCCATGCCGTACAATGGCTTAAGTATTGGCTCCACAAATAAATAGATCATCATTGGCAATCTTTGGGCAATGCCTTGTTCTATTAATTTAATGGTTTCCGATGTCCTCCCTAACAATGCATTGCAAAGAATAAGAAGATTCATAGCCCTCCCCATCAGGTCGGTTTCGAGGGCGGCTTCCAATCTGGCGATTCCTTGTTCCGCTTTTTCTTTCTTTCCCAAAACCGCATATGCCATAGTTGTTCCTCCCAACCTCATTACATCTTCGGTTTCATCTTGAGGAAGTTTCTCGAAAAATGCCAATCCCTCATCTCCTTTTCCCATTAGCAAAAGTGCCTGTCCCCAATATAAAGTGGACGTTTTAAAATCCGATTTGAGTTCCACTGCCTTTTCAAAACTAGCAATAGCGCTTTCATATTTTTCCTCGCCGTAATCAATAAATCCTTTGAGATGATAATTTACGGAGGAAAAAGGATCAAGCTGAATGGCCGTTTCAATGTATGTTCTTGCCGCTGCAAATCTACCTTCCGCTACCAGGGTGGATGCCATGCTTGGATAATACTCGACTATAGGACCAGCTTCATAAACTCTGTTTAAATGCCGATAGGTGTCTGGGAGGTCCCATTTTTGAATCAAGCAGGTATAGGACAAATGCAATTGACATTCGGGCAAGTTTTCGTCCAACTCCATAGCCTTGTCCAGAAAAGGCTGTCCTTTTGCAAAGGCTTCATGTAAGGGCACCAATCCTATGGTGCCCAAAAGTGTATAGGCTAGATGCATCCCTAAATGGGCCAATGCAAAATAAGGCCAATCCTCTATAATTTTTTCTAAAATTGACATCCCCATTTCAATATCGGACTTGCCCATTTTGAGAATATGATACCTACTTTTCAAATACCTTTGGTATACAACCACAGGAATTTGGGGATCTTGAATCAATTGGTCCTTAATGTCAAAGTGACCTATATGCTCCCGTAACCTTTCGGCAATAAGAAGGCTAATTTCATCTTGAACGGCAAAGACGTCCTCCAAGGACCGATCAAAAGTCTCGGACCAAAAGTGATAATCGTCCTTTACATCTATCAGCTGGGCAGTTATGCGCATTTTGTTGCTCGATAAACGCACGCTTCCCTCCAAAATAGTAGATACATTAAGTTCTTGACCTATCTGCGCAATAGGTAGATTAACATTCTTAAAGTGAAAGGAAGACGTTCTTGAAGTTACTTTTAAACCCTTGATTTTTGCAAGGGCGTTAATGATCTCCTCTGTAATTCCGTCACTGAAATATTCGTTATCAACATTGGAACTCATATTTATAAATGGGAGTACGGCAACTGATTTAGAATCCTTTTCGAATCTACCCTTAAGCTCTAAACTTTCCTGGATTTCTATTCCTTTGTTGGTTACAGCAAAGACTTCAACAGGTTTTGATATATTCTTTAATTTAACCTTCCCAAGGGACCTCGTTAATATGTGCGGATGATTTTTAAGTTCATCGTTCAGTTTACCAGACAAGAGTATGGAACCTGCAACACCCAAATTTTCAATTCGCGAAGCTAAATTTACCCCATCGCCATAAACCTCCGTTCCATCAAAAACAATATCCCCTAAATGCAACCCTATTCGAAGTGGCACAGGGTTTTCCCTCTGCAATGCCAATTGAATTTCTATGGCGCATTCCACAGCCTCCAGACCGCTTGCAAAAACACTCAATGTACCATCGCCATAATATTGAAGGATATCCCCATTATGGAGCTCATGATTTTTCTCAAACACTTGTCTATGAAGTGTTCGCATTTCCACCGCGGCATTTTCATTCCTTTGCATTAAGGCCGAATAACCAACTATGTCCGTAAACATTATGGCAGCGATACGGCGGTTTTTTTTGCTCGTCATTGGAAAAATATCTTAGGCAGTTTATTTAAATCGGGAACCTGATCAAAAATACAATAATTTGTAAAAATCATTTTCGGGGAAGAATTAAATACAACCTTACGTAATATCATTTGTATTCTCCAATTTCCTTTTACTTAAAATTTGATCCAAAAAGAACAACGCCCTTAATCTCATTATAAAATCAACGGCTTTGTTTACTGAAGAATTTGATTTTAAAAACTATAACGACTTTGTAAAGCATTAGGCTTTTTGCATTTTAATGTATGCCGCAATTGCAATTTTTGAAAGGTTAAAAAGTTTTTAAGCTGCTGGCACTATATTATGAAACTCATAACAGTCACTACTTCATTAACCTAGTCAACTGAAAATATCTCTTATAGGTTTCGGGGATGCCAGCAATATCCAATAGGCAACCTTCCTCCATATAAGGATAAATTTCATCATAGGTCTTTACAATGTACATGCCCACCCTCTTACTGATATGTTCGCGTCTTAAATCTTTAGGGCTATCGAGGCCTGCTGCTGAAATCAATTCCAAAAAACTATGAATAGTGGCTTCGTGATAATTTTTCGCCCTTGGTGCCTTGTCATCCACTACCAGCCCTTTAACAAGCGATCTATTCTGCGTGGCAACCCCAGTAGGGCAAGTATTCATATTGCATTGCAGGGCTTGGATGCACCCTATGGACAACATCATGGCACGGGCACTGTTGCAACCATCGGCTCCCAGTGCTAGAGCCCTTGCCATATGAAATCCGGTTATTATCTTTCCTGCAACAATTACCTTTATATCATTTTTCAATCCGAAACCTACCAAAGTATCATATACAAAAATCAGTCCTTCCCTTAGGGGCATGCCCATCGTATTCGAAAATTCGACAGGAGCGGCACCGGTGCCACCTTCTCCTCCATCCACGGTAATAAAATCTGGCGTTATACCAGTATAAATCATGGCCTCGCAAAAATCCATAAATTCCTGTTTCCTACCAATGCACAATTTAAACCCGATGGGTTTTCCATCGGACAGGTCGCGCAATTTTTTAATAAAATACATGAATTGAACGGGGTCTGCAAAAGCGGAATGCGATGGAGGGGAATGAACGGCAATACCTGGTTTTATATGCCTGATCTTTGCTATTTCCTCCGTATTCTTTATGGCAGGTAATATTCCCCCGTGACCGGGCTTAGCCCCTTGCGACAATTTGATCTCTATCATTTTAACCGAGGGCCGTAGGGCATTTTCACGAAACGTTTTTTCATTAAAAGTGCCATCATCGTTTCTACAGCCGAAATACCCGGTACCAATCTGCCAGATAAGGTCGCCCCCATATTTCAGATGATGATCGCTGATTCCACCCTCGCCCGTATTATGGGCAAAATTCCCCATTTTGGCACCCTTGTTCAAGGCCATAATGGCATTGTTGCTCAAAGAACCGAAACTCATGGCCGATATATTCAAAAGGCTTGACGAATAGGGTTGCTTACAATCCTTGCCTCCGATCAGCAACCTAGGGAACTCCCCAATATCCTTTGGATTATTCTTTGCATACATGGAATGTTCCATCCATTCATATCCAGAGTGGTACAGATCCATCTGCGTACCAAAAGGTTCGGTATCTGTCTCCCCTTTTGCCCTTCTGTAGATTACCGACCTTAAAATACGGTTCAAGGGCCTTCCCTCTGTATCTGTCTCCACAAAATATTGCATGATCTCTGGCCGTATGGATTCCAACACGTACCTAAACCGACCGATCAACGGAAAGTTGCGCCTAATGGCGTGGCGTTTTTGAAAGATGTCAAAGATTCCCATCAAAATTAATGGTCCAACCAATATGAAACCCCATAAAACAGGAGGCCAAAAAAGGGCAATGCAGATAATGGCAATGACAACTATTGTTGAGATAAGAATAAAACGCTCACGGACTTTCATAGGAAGGCATGTTAGGATAACAACAAAAATAAGAAACAGAATTTTATTGTTGAAGTCTAATATACATGGTTAATTAATAAGAAAATTAAAATCAGCCTAGTGTTTTTTGATTCGTTTTTTGGACGATGCAAAAAATGAACAGAACACGAATGCTGTAATAATTTAATCCAACTATTTCCATTGCACACACAACTTTTAAGATTGGTCCATCCCCAGTCTCTCCTTTTACAAAACCACTGACCACAAAAAAAGTCTCTCATTTCTGAAGGGCTTTTACTCAGTACAGGCCCTTCGGCTGCGCTCAGGGTAAACTCCGAGACTTCCCGCCCATGGCGGGACAGGCTTCTCGCCTCTCCTATCTCAACACTTTCGACCACAAAAAAAGCCCCTCATTTCCGAAGGGCTTTTACTCAGTACAGGCGGAGAGACTCGAACTCTCACACCTCACGGCACTAGATCCTAAGTTTTGTCCAATTTGATTCCAAAAATACTAAAACATCTTATTATCATATGTTTACATAAAATCATAAATCAAATAAACCCACTTAAAACCATATAAAACCATCATTTGTTGTACCTATGTTGTACCCAAATTTTGTATCTTTAGAAAAAAGAAGGCAATGGCAACAATTCAGGCGACACTCCGAAGAAAGAAAAATAATGCAGGGCTTTATCCTATTTCTATCCGTATCACCAAAAATAGGAAATCAACTTATATGTACACAGGGCAATACTTGGATGAAAAATATTGGGACTCTGTCAAGAATAATGTCAAAAAAAATCATCCAAATTCTGCACGGCTTAACAATCTTATTTCTGTTAAGTTGGCAGAAATCAACAAATCGCTTTTGGATATTGAGAGCGATGCCAAGCCCATTGCCCGAATAGAAGAAATTAAGAACACGATTCAAAATAAGCATAAGAATCATTCCTTTTACACATTTGCCGAAGCTTATTTTGTGGAATTGGAAAAGAACAAAAAGTATTCTCGCATCAATAGTGAACGACCATTATTGAATAGGATTAAAGGGTACCCTAGTGCAAAAACCTTGACCTTCGAAGCTATTACCCCTCTTTTTTTGCGAGGATTTATCTCTTATTTAAGAAGTACTAAAGATTCTGTAGGGGAAAGGAGCATAGTGAACACGCTAATTTTTATACGTACATTATATAACAGGGCTACACAACAAAGTATAATATCCAAAGACAAATATCCTTTTGGAAATCACGACGGAAAGATTAAAATAAGAATTCCAAAATCTATTAAAATCGGTCTTACTTCCGAGGAAATCAAAATTATCGAAGTCCTAGATCTTTCTGACAACCCAAAACAGCACCACACTCGCAATGTTTTTCTTTTTAGTTTCTATCTCGCCGGAATGAGGGTTTCCGATGTAGTTCAAATGAAGTGGGCAAACGTGCAGGGAGAAAGAATCTACTATACCATGAACAAGAATCAAAAAAACCTATCCCTCAAAATACATGGTAAACTTCAAAAAATATTGGATGAGTACCTCGCGACAAAAACCTCACATACGGATTATATCTTTCCTGAATTAAAAGAAGCCGCCAATAATCCGAAAGATATTCTAAGGGTTAGCAAAACGGCGAACAAAAGACTTAATAGGTATTTAGGGCAAATTGCCGACAGAGCGGGAATAACAAAGAAAATTACAATGCATGTATCACGCCATTCCTTTGGTAATATCTCTGGAGACCGAATTCCGTTACAAGTCTTGCAGAAACTTTATAATCATTCTGATATTAAAACAACCATCGACTACCAACAGAACTTTATAAATAAAGATTTGGACGATGCTCTTGATATTGTAATCGGCCTTTAGTGTATTTAGGCATTCCGACAGGTTGTTTTTAAATTAAGATATCAACCTAGTGTTTTGCCGATATTCTTTCATTTGAAAATAATTATGTATTTTTGTTCATAATATTTATGTGTTCACGTTTTCGTGAACAATAAAATAAAGTGAACAATGAACGATCAAGGAATTGTGCAATACGCATTGGCCAACCTTCAGAAAACAGGTAAAATCGAAGCCACATGGCTTAATAAAGCCCCTAATGAAGTCTTAGATGGAACGATAGCCCTTACCCTGAACGACCGGACTATCAAGCTTGGCATAGAAATTAAAAAAGAGCTGAGAAATATCCATCTTCCAAAATTGGAGGCATTCGCCAAGGAGTATCATCCATTTATGATTGTTGCACAAAGCATATTCCCCAAAATAAAACAAGAACTTCGCAAAAGGAACATCGCCTATCTTGAGGCCAACGGTAATATTTACCTAAACGAAAAAGAAACCTTTCTTTGGCTGGATGCCAACGAAACGATGGCAATCAAACATAAAACTACCAACAGGGCATTTACCAAAACCGGCCTAAAGGTTGTTTACCAATTCTTATTGGACGATACTTGGGTCAACAACACCTATCGTGAAATAGCCGATAAAACGGATACAGGTATCGGTACTATTACGAACATCTTCAATGGCCTAAAGGATGATGGTTTCCTCATTCCACTTACCAAGGATACCTATATAATTGATAACAAAAAAAAGCTCCTTGAGAAATGGATTATGGCCTATGAAAAAAAGTTAAAACCAAATCTGGCCATTGGAACATACCGTTTTGCCGATAATGATGCTTTTTTTAACTGGAAGGACATTAAATTAAAACAGGTGAAAACTTTATGGGGAGGCGAACCCGCTGGGGATATCTATACCAATTACCTACGACCGGAAGAGTTGACGCTATACACCACCGAACCAAGAAACGAACTGATGAAGAACTACAGACTTGTTCCCCATGAAGGCGGCAATGTGAAGGTTTATGAAAAATTCTGGAAAGACAATACCGAGGAAAAAGATGCGGTTCATCCTTTGCTCGCTTACGCTGACCTAATAATGAAGGGGGATAGACGATGTGCCGAAACCGCAGAAAAAATATATTATGAGTACTTACAGGATAAATTTTAAACAACTCCGCCAAAGACCCGACTTTTTAGAAATGTTGGCAGCTTTAGAACGAGGTTTTGCAGCATTCCATGTCGATTTTTATGATTGTTATGAAGGAAATTTCAGTGTATTTAGGTTAGCTATTTAAATTACGATCTTTCGAAGAATTGAGCACTAATGGGATAAATTGCCGCAAGATTATTTGTATTAGAAAAAGGTCTGGCAATCAATCTTTTTAAATAAAAATTATTGCAAATTGATATTTAAAATTATTAATAATGCGGATCAAGGGTTGAAATAAATTAGAAAACAAGTCCGATTTGTTGAAAAATAACGCCTAAAACTTGCTTATATTTTTGATTATCAGTAACCTAAATGTGATTTCAAACAGCATGTAAGTATGAATGCCGACAAGGATTACAAGCTAGTGAAAATTTATTGTTATGTCTGTGAAAAGTATGGGGATTCCCTACATATCGTCTTTCCGAATCGTGCCGATTGCCCAGATAGTAGAGCA
>Ga0222651_1001263_pt1 | contig 12723 bp, 7 predicted proteins | sample AntAcemetagen369_FD_179855 | JGI IMG/M metagenome (GOLD analysis project Ga0222651, IMG submission 179855) | Saline water microbial communities from Ace Lake, Antarctica - #369 | ecosystem: Environmental > Aquatic > Non-marine Saline and Alkaline > Saline | place: Antarctica: Ace Lake | collected...
CGAGGGCGGCGGTCTGCTAGGCCTGGTCACACGCCTGCATGTTGAAAGCCCGCAGGGCCGACATTCCATCATCGCAAAGTTCCCAACACAGACAGAAGAAAACCGCGCGGTAGCCACGATCTACGATATGTACGGGCGGGAATTCCGCTTTTATACCCAGGTCGCTCCCCATGTTCCACTGCGCGCACCCGAGTGTTATCACGCAGAATTTAACCCCGAAAACAGCGACTTCGTACTGCTACTCGAAGATCTTCAGGGATTTAGATTAGGGGACCAGGTTGCAGGATGTACCAACGCCGAAGCACATCAAGTAATTAAAAGCATCGCGTCCCTGCATCGCAACACCTGGCAACCCGATCACATCACCGACATCAAACAGCATGACATGCCCTACCAGCGCGAAGGCATGATCGGCGGATTCTCAGTCGGCTGGCCCGTGGTCAAATCAGACTTCACGGCGGTGCTTAACAACGCCATCTCAGCGTCAGACATCGATAAACTTGAATCCTTGCCAGATAACGTCAATCGACTGCTGGACGAAATACACGATGGCCCGCTCGTCATTGGTCACGGCGACTTACGCCTGGACAACATCTTCTTTTCAGACACCAGCAACGCCTTGGTCGATTATCAGGCGGTGTCAAAGGCATCACCCGAACATGACGTCGCCTATTTTGTCAGCCAAAGCCTGTCGGATGATGTCAGGCAGTCCGAAGATTGGCTTGCGGTGTACCACGGTCATCTCACGAGCGAAGGCATCGACTACCCGCTTGAAGTATCGCGAGAACGGTATCAGCGATGCGCCCTTTATCTGCTTTGCTATGCCGTTATCATCGCCGGCACGTTGGATCAGGCAAACGAACGAGGGAGAAAACTGGCGGAAACGCTACTGGGCAATTCCCTTAGAACGCTCAAGGAGCTTGATGCCTTTTCTTTACTGACGTAGAAACACACTATTAGGTTAAAGGGCACAAACATCAGGCGGTTCGCCGCAACACCAAATCACAAAACGAGCCAGCGAACTATTTACAGATTTATTTACAGATCTATTTACAGATTTATTTGCAAAGCTATTTAGAGAGCAATTTACAGAGCCACAATAAAATTGTTTGAACAATTAGCTAAAGAACAACTATCGGGACAACACAAAGGAAACACCCATGGAATTAGAAAACAGAGTCGCTGCCGTTACAGGCGGTACAGCCGGCATCGGACGAGCCATCGCCGAAATATTTTTGAAAAATGGCGCCAAAGTTATGGTCATGGCACGGAACGCCGAAAAAGCACAGGCCATGATGGATGAAGTGGGCGCTGGGGATCGACTGAAGTTTTTCAAAGGTGATGCAACCAGCCAGAAAGACATCGAGAACTTTGTTGATACAACAGTCGAGGTCTTTGGCAGCGTTGATCTCCTGGTAAACAATGCGGGGGGCGCAGGCACCGACCTGCAACCTACCGTCGATCTTTCAGATGAAGAGTTTGACCTCTGCATGAAGTGGAACGTTTACTCTACCTTCTGGGCCACGCGCCGCGCGCTCAAACCCATGCTGGCAAACAAATGGGGTCGCGTGATCAACATATCTTCCATGGAAGGAAAGCACGGTAAACCAGTACTGACGGCTTACACCACCGCCAAACACGCGATCAATGGCATGACCAAATCTATCGCAAGAGAAGTAGGTACCGAGGGCGTCACGGTCAACGCGATTTGCCCCGGCATTATTATTACAGATGTGGTGAAAGAGAATGGTCCAGCGACAGCAAAAGCGATGGGGTTAACACTCGACGAGATGGTCGATATGTTTACGGCTGAATCTGCGATCAAACGTCCCAACAAGGTAGAAGAGGTTGCCGCGGTCGCCATGCTACTTGCAAGCGAAGCTGGCGCCGGGATAACCGGCACACAGATCAGTGTCGATGGCGGTACCGCACAGTACTAGCCCTGAAGACAGTGCTGGTCGCAATGACCAGCACTGTCAAATTTGATTCACTGCGACTCTGGGCCAAGGGCTGACAATCACAAACTGGGATAGGTCGATCCGTTCGTAATAGGTCATCTGCATATGGCGCTTAGTGAGCGGGTAGGAGGCGGGCAGTGGACCGGTAGTATTCACAGCAAACGGGCCAGAGCACTTGCTTCTGTTCCTCGTTCAAGATCCGCGCATTCATCCTCGTTGTATCGCCGCCGAAAGTAATATTGGTTACCTCTGATCTGGGGGTCGGCAACCAGGTTCTGGCACCAGACCGTATGCTTTGGGGCCTCGCCCTGTGATGCCAACAGGCGCAATCCATCTCCGTTCGGATTCGGAACATAAATCAAGGGAATGATACCCGCCGCATAGATTTGGCACCGGTCATTTACACCAACACAATCGGCATGCCACCCCATTCGCTCATCAAGCGACCTGTGGACAATTTTTAGACCCAGACGTTGATTCGTGTAAATAGTTTCAGGACCCACCTTGGCAGCGGGGATCCGTTGTCCGTTTTGCCTTATGCTCCGCCGTCATTTGAGCCGCTCCTCTCTCAACAACTTACGCCTCAACTTGCCCGAGTCATCGCGGAGCGGTGCGTCAGAAAACTCAACGGTTCTGGGAATTTTGTAGCGAGCGAGACGCTCGCTTAAATGTGACAGCAAAACTTCCTCGCTGACTCCAGCGGGCGAATCCACAATGGCATGGACACTATTGCCTAAATCTTCATGGGGCAACCCAATCACTGCTGAGGATCGCACGCCAGGACAGCTATCAATGGCCGCCTCAACTTCGGCGGGATAAATATTAGCGCCACCACAAAGAATCATGTCAGTTTGCCGATCCGCCAGATACAGATAGCCATCTTCATCGAGATAGCCCATATCACCGATGCTTTCGAACCCTCCCGCCATCGCCTTTGATTCGGCGCCAATGTAACGGTAGGTAGAACCCTGCCCGGTCAGAGGCCTCATATACACCTCACCGATTTCGTTAGGTGGGAGCGTTTCACCTGATTCATCCACAATGATCATCTCACATGTCGCATTGGGTTTGCCGACCGACCCACGATGTTCGAGCCATTCGGTTCCGGTGATCACTGTACCGCCCTGCGCTTCCGTGCCCCCGTAAAGCTCCCAAATAACCTCAGGACCAAGCCAGTCAATAAACGCTTCTTTCAACCAGGCCGGGCATGGCGCTGCGAGATGCCAAAGCACACGAAGGCTCGACAGATCATATTTGAGCCTTGTTGCTTCAGGCAGGTTCCAGATTCTTTGCATCATGGTCGGGACCATGTAGACGATATCAACCTTTTGCTCCTCGATAAGCGAGAGCGTTTTTTCTGCATCAAATCGCGTGGTCACCGTGACATGATTGCCACGAAACAGCGCATTCATACCCCAGAGAAATGGACCATTGTGGTAAAGCGGACCAGGAATCAGCATAGAACCCTGCAACTGAATTTGCAGGCGATCAAAATCAATGTCCCACTCCGCAGGACTTGTCGTCACAATGAGTTTAGGTCGCCCGGTGCTGCCTCCCGATGTCATGGACTTAAAAGCATCGGCGATCATTTCAGGCAAAGGCTCATGGGATAGTGAGGCAGACGGCACATACCCCTCTGGCAACGTCTGGTAACCCGGATGAGCGCCCTCAGGCACCCCGGTAATCAATTTTGGTGCCGCCACCTCAACGATCTGATCTCGTTCGAACTGGGGCAACCGTGCAGAAACAGGTTGCGGCGTTGCCCCCACCTTCCAGGTAGCAATGGTGGACTTGAAGAACTCGATACCGTTCGGCAGAGCAATCGTGACATGATCATTATGGCCAACACCCATTGACTCATAGGCTCTGGCAAGCCGGTTGGTTTCCTGCTCCAGTTCCCGCCAGGTAATCGACTCACCTTCGTGATGGATCGCCACTTGATCACCCTGAATGTCTGCCCAATAACTCACAATCCGGCACAGGGGAATTATCCGCATGTCATGGTTTCCTTTTGATTTGGGGAAGGGTTTTCGATTTAGCTAAGGGCTTTTTATCCATCAGCTAAAGGCTTTTCTACCCGCTAAAGGCTTTCTACCCATTCCGCTAAAGGCTTTTCTACCTGCTAAAGGCTTTCTACCCATTCCGCTAAAGGCTTTTCTACCCACTAAAGGCTTCAACTCACCCAGAAAAGCTCAAGGTGACGACTTAGCGATCAATGTAAACTGCCAGCCAAAACGCGGAACTCGTCGGGAGGTACGCACCTTTTAGTCGCCGTTTCTATCTCGACGGTTAGACCCATGGTAGCATGATCGGCAGGGTTTCCGCGGCCTCGCGCGATGCTCGAAACGATTGGCCGCTTATCATTTTCTGCAACCACTTCTCGCAAACAATAATCCTGAGGGGATTAACTTGGACCGGATCACATTCACCTCATTTCAGGGCGTCATCTCATCGCGTCGCGAGCAAGTCGCCCTGCTATTCCTGTTTGCACTAGCGATGCTTTACGGCCTCTACCTGTTCAGCCTTGCGATTGAATACAGCGACTCCGATCTGTGGTATCACCTGACCGGGGGCAAATACTTATTAGACGAAGGCAAACTCTATAACCCTTATGTGAACTCATATTTAACGCTTCCTGAGGAGCCCCACACCAATTACTTCTGGGGGTTTCAGTTAGCCACTTACATGATCTGGTCGGCGGCAGGAGAACTAGGCCTAATCATCGTAAAAGCCGCCTGTTTTCTTACCGCAGGCTTGTTCGCCACAAAAATTATCCTGCGTGATCAAGCGTACCGTTACGCGTCCGTGCTGCAACTCCTCGTTATTGCCGCGGTGCTGGCTATTCTTAGCGCCAGAGGATTCAGCCTAAGGCCTCACGTTCTGTCGTATCTCTTTATTCCGCTTTTTATCTTTATTCTTGCCTATCGCCCGAAGCTCTATCCCCTGTTACCGGTACTCACCGTACTCTGGGTTAACTTCCACGGTGTCGAATGGGTTGTCGGCGCATTGATATGCGGCGCCTATTTTTTGCAACGACTCAGTGACTTTTGGCTAAGCAAAGACCGTGATTCAGAATCTCTCAAACCGCTGTTGTGGATAGCAGCATGTTTGCCGGCGATCCTGATTAATCCCAATCATTTTGGCCTAATCCAGACTCCATTTTTGCATGATGCTGGCTTGAAACTATTCATTTCAGAATTACGTCCATTCTCGTTCGAGGCGAGCGCGGGCTTCTACTCCGGCATCAGCACAAATGCGCTGGTGTTTTTCCTCATGCTCTTCGCCGCCAACAGCCTGCTCGTCTGCCTGCCTAGAGCCAGCAAACATATTGCAGAAATCGTCCTGGCGATTGGGGGACTTATACTGCTGATGATCGCAATGCGGTTCGTGTGGGAATGGGCTTTACTGACCATACCGCTAATCGCTTCTGGTCTGATGGTTCAAAAAGGTCCTGAACTGAGCGGCCGCACAGCCACCGTTATTGTCTTTGCACTCGGCGCTCTGTCCTGGACATTCTGGCCTCATGTTGTGCAAGGTTGGCAACATTATCCCTATGACAAACACTCTCTCCCGTATGGCACGCATCGCTTCATCGAAAGTAAGAATATTCAGGGTAAGTTTGCCGTTGCGCCTTCATACGCCGGGTTCACCGAATTCGAGTTATCACCCAATATAAAAGTCCACATGGACATGCAGTTTCCCCCTTTTACGAGCGTCAATTTCCAGGAAATTTCTGCCGCTTTTTATAGCAAATCCGGTTTACAAACCTATGTCTCCAAGTACGAACCCGACCTTATTGGCGTACGAAAGTCCAACACGAACTTCGACGTGGGTCATGCGAGCGAACTAGGTTACAAACCAGTGTTCTTTGATCAGCATCTGGTACTTTTTATCGACGCAACTAAATACCCGGAGTTAGCCGAGGAATATGAACTCCACGCGATCGATCCATTTAACGCGGGCAGGATTCAAACAAAGGATGTTGAAAAAGGAATTATCGAACTGGAACGAATGGTTTATGCGGTCAACACACCGGATGTAAAGCTCACGCTAGCAGGGTATTTATTAGAAACAGGAAAAATACAGAAAGCGGAAATTATTGCGACCGAACTCGTCGAACAAAGCCCAAGACATCCGCCAAGTCTCTACTACTACGGCAGAGCTAAACAACTATTGGGAGATTGCGTCACCGCAATTGACGCTTATGAGCGTGCCTTGCGCACCGCAGCAGATCCGCACAGAATTCATCTGCATGCCGCACAGTGCTACTTTGTTAATAAGCAGTTGCGTGAAGCATACGAACATTTCGGCAAATCCGTTGACCTCTTTTCTGACCCTAACCCCGATTCGCGGAACCTATTCCAGTTTGCGTTAGCGTCCATTGCCGTCGGCGACGAAACGGGTGCAAAACGAATATTGAAAATGATTAATCAATACGATCCAAATGCAGAGTTTTCTCCCAACGCGCGTGCGCTACTGGCAGAACTGGAAACCCAATAAAACTAGCGTCATGTAGGATAAACACCATGGAAGATCCATTGCACATTAGTGAACATGACGTCGAGGTTGCGCTAATTGTTCCCTGTTTTAACGAATCTATCGCCATCGCGAGTGTGATACGCGACTTCAAATCTGTCCGCGAAAACATCAAGGTTTATGTCTACGACAACGCATCCACAGATGACACGTCAAGCGTTGCTGAAGCCGCAGGCGCGATTGTTCGCCGCGAACCTATGAAAGGCAAAGGTAATGTCGTTCGGCGGATGTTTGCGGATGTCGAGGCTGATATCTATGTACTGGTGGATGGTGATGACACTTACGATGCTAAAAGTCTCAACACAATGATCGACCTGCTCGTTAAAGAACACTGCGACATGATTACCGGTAAGCGAATCGAGCGACATGACGATGCCTACCGTTTTGGACATCGATTTGGTAATCGACTATTGGCAACCATTGCGCGGATTCTATTTGGTCGCCAGTCGTTTGATATGCTTTCTGGCTACCGGGTCATGTCCAGACGATTTGTTAAATCTTTTCCAGCCGTTTCATCCGGGTTCGAAATAGAAACCGAGCTAACCATCCATGCTCTATCGCTGAACCTGCCTTGTATGGAATGGGAAACGCCTTATAAAGAACGTCCTGCTGAAAGCGAAAGCAAACTGAATACGTACCGGGACGGCGTCCGCATCCTCTCAACAATATTGTTGTTCACCAAAGAAGAGCGTCCGATATTGTTCTTTTCGACTCTTTCGCTGCTGTTAGCATTTCTTTCACTGTTTTTCGGTGTGCCGGTAACCCTGGAATTTTTTGACACAGGATTGGTTGCTCGATTCCCCACAGCAATCCTGTCCGCTAGCATTATGATGCTGTCATTCTTAAGCCTGACCACGGGCATGATTCTGGATTCAGTTGCGCGAGGTCGCAGAGAGAATAAACGGCTCGCGTATTTGCAACTGCCCTGGTTTAAGCGGCGCTAAGAACCAAGCGAGCTTATGAAGATCTAAATCAGAGCTAAATTGCGCTTGAACGCATTGGGCGACGGCGTTCGGTCAGCGGAGCCATAGTGATTCAGGGCCAACTCTTCTCTGATATCCCTGGTCAACATGGCGACCGGCTCATCCAAAAGAATTCCCGTTCCATAAGCTATTCACACCATCCGCTGAAAATTGGCAATCACGACTGCAGCATCCAACATGGCAGCCTCCCCGGCTTCTCGCCGAACAGCTCTCGGGTCGCCTCAATTGTCTGGAGGTCCTGTCCGAGCGCCGCTTATGCAAACACCATAAGAGCTGCTCCATAGAGAACGCCACTATCCGTAACTCTGCCTCCCAACACCCCCCATATCAGCGCCCAGGAGGTCAGCGTCTTCACCTTTAGCAACTGCGTTCGCACAGAGAGAGTCACAGTGAATGTGAGCACACCCAGTCCAGGACAAGCGGTCCGGTCTTCTTGCGTTCCAGCTGGGCACACATGTTTTCGTGCGGCACGAACGCAGTAATGGCATGCGTGGCCTGAACTGCGCGTCCCCACACGAACAGCTTCTTATCAGGATTGCCTAATTTCCTGGTGCGACCATTGAGATCCTGATCTCGGAATAGGCAATTGGCAGGTTATCCCTGATATCGCACATACTGCCTGAGCCGCCAAATAACATGATCCATACTCCCAGAGATATGGTGAGATGTGATGCCACGCCAGCCTATGGGTCGCAATAAATTGCGCCAATCCGCTCCCAACTCTAGAATGCGCCGCTCATCCTCAATTCGTCCAACGGGCAGAGTCAACGTGTCAAAAATTTCCTCAGCAGCTTTTCTGGAAATGAGCCATCCAGTATCCACCATGAAGTGGCAATTACCCGTGGTCCCAAAGACGACCGGGGGTCGCGGTTCCCTATTTGGAGGTGCGGGTCTGGCTGCCGGTATTGTTGCGCTCGAACAGGCAACCGGGAAACCCATTATCTGGGCGACGGGCCAGTATCTGTCACTTACCCAGCAACCCGTCACCCTAGATCTTGAGGTGATTCTGCCGGCGCAAGGTCGCAACGTCACTCAGGGCCGGGCAGTGGGGCACCTCGGAGATAAGGAAGTGATCACGGTGCTCGGGGCCTGCGGAGAGCGGCCCAACCTCGCAGAGGGAATATGGGACACGATGCCGGAATCAAAATCACCGGAAGAATCCATGGTTCTAGAACGACATCATGACGACCAAACCATTCACGAACATGTCGACATTAGAATTGCGAAGGGGATGTTTGGATTTTCAGGGGCCGGCGAACCGAGTGGCGACAATACCAGTTTGCTGTGGGCAAGAATGCCAGGCGTAGAACACGATGCCGGCGCGCTAGCCATTATTGCTGACTACATGCCTTCTTCCCTCGGTAATGCCATGGGTAAGATCATGGGCTGCACCAGCCTCGACAACACGATTCGCATAGCCAATCGCGAAAACAGTGAGTGGATACTTTGTGAAAACAAAATCGAATTCGTGGGCAACGGGTTCGGTTATGGCCACGTCAACATGTGGAGTGAAACCGGTACGCTGCTCGCCACCGCAAGCCAGAGCATCATCGTCCGGCTGCCAGATTAAACTTAAGTACTTTTTAAAGGTGCTCTACTAGGGTTCATGTCAAAAGTGCACTTCACTAGGTGTTCTTCATCAGGTGTTCTTGACAAAGTTAACGAAACAAAGTTAACGAAACAAAGTTAACGAAACAAAGCGCAGTGACCAAAGGGGCTCACACCTGGAGCCCCCGAAATCATTTTTCTAGTCATCTGAAGAAAATCGACCATCGCTAGAGACCATCACATAGTTGGCTCGCAGCTTATTGTTCACGTCTAAAAGAACGCCCTGCATATCTTCCAGCGTCAATTTTGACACGTGAGCCGCCAGTTGCTGGTTAGAGTCAAAACTCAAAATGCCACGATCAAGATCGGACCAGTAACGGCCCGCTCTTTGTGCGAGATTCTTATCACGTTGCGTCAATTTGTTAATCAGTCCGCCCTTGTTAACACCAAATTCTTCTTCCGACATGTTGGCAAAACGCGCTTCCTGCGACTCCATATAGTCGAGCGTTCTGCTTCTTAAAATGTCAGGCCCCGCGACCGGAGACTGAACAACAAAACTAACGCCCCCTTGTTCTCGCAGCAGGGTATTTACCGCGAACACCGCATAACCCAATTGTTGCTCGGTTCGAAGCGTAGAAAAGTAACCCGGAGCAATCAGGTGCGTAAGGAATGCACTCCTGGCACGGTCCTCAAAACTGCTACCGTCATCCTGAACGTAAAGCACCATCGCCGCGTCATCGTGATCAATCGACAAGATCTGGGAGTTTGCACCCTCAACGGATTCCACAGAGGGTTCACCAATCCGGGAATCCCCTAGGCTTAATCGCTTTTCCACCAGCGCTTTTACAGCCAGTCCACGCTCTGCCATCACGTTGCCATGAACCAGAACCTGAAGATTAACCTGTTCGAGCGTTCGATCACGCCACGCAACGAGTGATGCAACAGACAGGGTCTCGGTCGCTCCAATCAACTCATCCGGTGTCCAATTGCCATTGATCATCATGTCCTGAAGTCGCTGGTAAGTTTGCCGGAAGGGCTTCTCGAGGCTCGCATTGGCAAGCCCCTTCAGCATTTCGCCCTTAAGCACATCAAATCTGGATGTTTTGATTTCCAGATTAACCAAGCGAGACAAGACCTCATCCAGCAACACGAGTTGTTTATCCTGATATCCCCCCAGGGAGATTCGAAAACCTCGAGGCGGAGTTGCAATCTGATAACTGACGCCCGCCAGGAGCGCGGGGTAAGCTAGCGCGTTCAGATTATCTTGAACGAGCAGCGCGTACATCCTCGACGCCGCCACATCTTCAAGCGACACGAACCCGCCTTCATTACGCAGGCTAACGTGCGTCACAGCGCGAGGTACCCCGAATTCAGTATCCGTTCCTACATAAATATCTGCATCAGCCGATTTCAAGATAGATTGGGGTAGCTCAATCGCCTCCTGCACTAACTCAAGTGACTCAGGTACAAACGGATTCGGCTCAGGCAGCGCCAGCAGTTCTGATTCAACTTCAGCCAGTGAAATGGGACCAAGGCTCACATCATAAGAGACCCCAAACCATTGTTCGGTTTCGCTACCCTGATAATCAGGGCTGCTGACTGTGACTGCCACATTGTCTGCTCTGAGATAACTCAGATATTGACGAATAAGCGGCGCGTCGAACGATTCCATCAGATACGGTGCGACCAGCAGGTCTTCCGGTGGATAGTGAGCAAGTGCTGGCGCGATCCCGCGTACCGCGTTGATGGCGCTGGTCTTTTCGCTGAAGCGAAAGGCCAACTCTGAGACACGTGCCTGTTCTTCAAATCGCCATTTTTCAAGATCCGATTCACGCAACAAATCGAGGTATTCAAAGAGATAACCGCTGATTTCCGGGATATGCGCGCTACCATCTTCCGTCAGACTGATCGAAACTGTCATCACGCCATTGTTGGCATCAATTTCTGACTCACCGGCTGCGAGTGAATTGATCCACCCCTTATCATTCAGCAGACTGTGCAAACTGCCCTTGCCTTCGTGCCCGATCAGGTTGGACAAATAATGAAGTGGTTTCTTTCGATAGTGCTGTCTTGCGGCAGGCACGGCAAAAGTAAACGCCACCTCGTGTTCGTCACGTATCTTGTCATGTCGAAGCGTCACTGGCAGTTGACCACGCTTAAAAACAGGCTCGTTGATAACAACCGGTTTAAGGTTTCTATTCTCCACTTTCGAAAACAGCGCCGTGATCCACGGCTGCATCTCATCGAGAGATTCCGTGCTTAGGACAACCAGATTCATTTGGTTCGCCGAATACTCATTTTCAAAAAAAGCCAAAAGTGCGCTGTGAACATCACCAGCGAGGGTATCCAATGTGCCAATATTAAATTTGGATACCGGATGAGCAGGGTTCGTCACTGCTTTTTGTGTTGCAAAAGATCGCCAGCCATCGTCTTTTATCTGTAACTGATACTCGGAATGCACCGCATTTTTCTCTCGTTCAACATAAGCCTTATCAAACAGAGGGGAGATGAAAAAGTGTGCGAACCGGTCCAGACCTTCTCTGAAGGCCTCGGGTTGAACGTCGAAAAAGTAATTCGTGTGGTCCGTTGAAGTGTAGGCGTTGGAACTGCCACCATGAGATTGAACAAAACTGAAGTAGCCATCAGGCTCCGGGTACTTTTCTGTACCGATAAAGAGCATGTGTTCAAGGAAATGTGCCAACCCGAGACGGTCTTCCGGGTCGTCAAAACTACCTCTGGAAACCGAGAGCGCTGCCGCAGACTTGTCCGCTTTCGCATCGGAAATCAGCACCACCTGTAGGCCGTTGCCTAACTTAAGGTAACGATATTCACGGTCGTCATTAGGAGACTTTAAGATGCTTCGCGTTGCCGATTCCATCCCCGGTTCCATCCCCGGTTCAGTGGGAGTTTCCCCAGTAGGGCTAGCACAGGCAGTAAGCAAGAGGACAAAAGGCAGCCACAGCAGCCTTTGCAGGTATTTCATCATGATGGGTTCCAGCGGAAAAACGTCAATCTTAATGCAAGGTAGCCCTTGGCAACCATGCAATTCCAGCTAAACAGTTCCTGATACGGGGCAAATGGTTTCGCTCGCGCATGGAATTTACCTGTATGACGACACCCGCGGGCTTGAAACAGAGCCAGCTCTCTTCTAGCCTACCATGAGTTTGACGCATCAATAGGCGCAAACACCTCGTAAACCGGAACAAAAAAGGAATTCAACATGGCCAAAAAAGCCGCCTGGTACTACTTTCGCAAGGGCTGAACCACTTGCACCAAAGCATCCAAGTTTTTGGAAGCCAGCAATATAACAATCGATGAAACCGTCATGGCCAGCAAGAAACTTCAGGCCGTTGACGCAAAGACACTTCTGGGCGACGCCTCGAAACTTATTGCCATGAAAGGTAAAAAGGTCGTTGAGTTTGACGTCAGTGGAGATGTCTCAGAAGACGCCGTCACCGCCATGCTTGGACCCACCGGCAACATGCGCGCACCTGTAATTCGAACGGGAAAGACCTATCTGGTTGGATTTAACGAAGAAGTCTTTGAGAAAACGTTCGGCTAGGGATACTGCGTATCGCGCAACGTCTCAGCTCAATTAGCATTGGCAAGACACTCATGGTGCCGAAACTTTCGGCACCATGTTTCACGTGCGATGCCCAAGCCCCGCTCATAGCTATGCTGAATGGCTAGAGTCTATG
>Ga0222651_1001266_pt1 | contig 12686 bp, 8 predicted proteins | sample AntAcemetagen369_FD_179855 | JGI IMG/M metagenome (GOLD analysis project Ga0222651, IMG submission 179855) | Saline water microbial communities from Ace Lake, Antarctica - #369 | ecosystem: Environmental > Aquatic > Non-marine Saline and Alkaline > Saline | place: Antarctica: Ace Lake | collected...
AAATAATCCGGAAAAAATTATGGATTTGGTCAATCGTAAAACTATTAACGGGATTAGTTTACCATTAAAATTTGATACGTATTGGTCAACTGAAGACGGCCAGCCAAAAGGTGAGCCTATTACTACGATCGAACTAAGTGATATTGAATTTCAAAACCAAGTAGCAGAAGATTTTTTTAAACGACCTGAAGGCGCTACGTTGATAGAAGGTCTGTAAATTGGATATTAAAAAAGGTGATTTCCAATATCTGGAAACTACCTTTTTTGTAAATACCTCCATATAAACCAGTAACATAACAAACCTCGGATATAATGGAGTGGACTAATTCCAATAAACAGACGCTACTGTGTCAATGCTTTTTTATTATAGGCAGCGGCGGCGGCACCGATAATCCCCGCATGATTTTGTAATTCTGCTGGAATAACAGGAGTTTCAATACTGATGTATTCCTTAAATTCCTCCCAGTCTTTGGAGGTTCCTCCACCTAGAATAATTAGATCTGGAGAAACGATCAATTCCACTAACTCCAAAAAGACATTAAAGCGTTTGCCCCATTTTTTATAACTAAGTTCTTCCTTTTCTTTGGCGGAAGCTGCAGCCCAGAGTTCAATTTTATCATATTTTTTATAAGGAATCTGTCCCAACTCAAAATTGGGGATCAATTCTCCGTTAAAAAATACTCCACTGCCGAGTCCTGTTCCTATGGTAATCATTACGACAAGACCATCCTTGCCTCTTCCAACACCAAAATTCATAGAGGCATATCCTGCGGCATCGGCATCGTTGACCACTTTTACAGGTAAACCGGTAGCTTCACTAAAAAGTTCGTTCACATTTACTCCTGCCCATTTCTTATGAAGATTTCCTGGAGTCTTGCAAATGCCATTTTTTATTACTGTTGGAAATCCACAGCCAATAGGTCCTTTGTAATCAAAATGTTGAACAATTTTGGCTACTACTTCGGCCATGGGTTTTGGTTTTCGCGATTTTGGAGTGGGTATTCTAAACCGCTCCGTAATCATTTCACCTGTTTCCATATTTACTAATGCTCCTTTTATGCCCGAGCCACCGATATCTATTCCGAGGATTTCCATGTATTAAATTAAAGTATTTGTGAACAAAGTAACAAAAAACTTTCGTGAGTTAAAGTATCCATATTACAAGGGTTAAATTTTATAGGCCGTAGCGCCATTTTTTGAAGCTATTGGTCTGTAAGATTCCAATATTTTTTTAGTTTTTTCCGTACAGGCCCGTATTCCCTTTTTCCAATAACGGCATCAACGAATTAACAATTTCTGGATTAATCTGGGCTATATTAGTGGTTTCATTGGGGTCTTTGTTGTGGTCGTAAAGTTCAATGCTAGGTTCGTCCTGTCTGTAATATTTGGTTAATCTATATTGTTGGGTCCGCAATGAAATGCCGTTTTTAAAGTAGCTATAGGCTGCCTGATCTTTTGGTATGATGCCTTTAAAACTTTCTCTGAAGCTTTCGCCGTCCAATTTGTGATTCAAGCCAATATTGCACAATTCCATGATGGTAGGATAAATATCCACGGTTTCTACAATGGTTTCCACTTTTTTGGTCTGATTTTCTTCAAAAGGTGATTTAATGATCAAGGCGCTTTTTAGAGCATTTTCGAATAGGGTATGTTTGCCCCAAACTCGCTGATCTCCTAAATGCCAGCCGTGGTCGCCCCAGATAACAATAATGGTATTTTTGTCCAAATCCAGGACTTTTAGCTCCTCCCAAATCATCCCTATTTGTGCGTCTATATAACTTATGGAAGCAAAATAGGCATGTCTTAATTTTTTGGCGTAATCTAGGGAAACCGGCTCGGCCAGACTTGGATGTTCCTCGCCTAAGGCGTATTGATTGAATTCCCCACTTTCATGTAGGCTCTTTAAGCTTATGTTTTCCGGGATATTGGGATTGGGTGAAAGGGGTATTTGCTCTCGATCGTATAGGTCCCAATACTTTTTTGGTGCATTAAAAGGTAAATGGGGTTTAAAAAATCCAACTCCCATAAAGAAAGGTTGCTTATTATCTTTTAGCTCCCTAAGTTTTGAAATGGCCAATTTAGTGGTCAGTCCATCAGGGTATCCCTCGTCCTCCACCTCTCCGGCCTCGTAGGGCTTCGCCTGTTTTTTTAAGCTTTGCCTATTTTCTCCGTTCGCATACCCAAAAAAGGCGTTCCAACCAGTTTCCCATTTGCCGGCATCAAATAATAGCTCGTCCCAGCTGTAGGGCAATTCTTTTTTGGTGGATACGGGTGCTTCATAATCATATACCAAACCATCGGCTGAGTGACTTATTTTACCTATGCCAACAGTGTAGTAGCCATTCCTTTTAAGATGGTGGATAAAGGATTCGGGAATATCATTTTCCTTTGCATTGGATAGTTCCTTTTCAATGGCATTGTTGTTCAAATGTAATGGCTTGGTGGGGCGCATACCCGTTAATAGCGCATATCTGGATGCGCCACAAGTAGGGACCTGTACAAAGTGATTCGTAAAAACAGATCCTTCTGAGGCCAAGGCATCCATATTGGGCGATTGAACAATGGGGTGACCATATGCTCCCAATTCTGTTCGCAGGTCATCCACAGCAATAAACAAAACATTGGGTGGTTGTTGTGCCTGTTTGCATTGCAAATTGCTTCCTATGAATACTAAAATTATCAGTAAGGTAAATGTTTTTTTAAAAAGGTTTGGCATAGTCAAATTAAATTAATTGGGTTATGATCACTTTATATTTGGCCTAGAATAACATTATATCAACCGACCTGAGTCTTTTAGAAAATCAAAAATTAATTTATCAACTTCGGATACTCTTTCCCTGTCTTTGTAATTCAGCCACAATATATCCCCTTCTTCGGGGTTAATGGTGGGTTCTCCCGTATATTCTGCGGAATAAAAGGTGGACCTGACCAGAATACCCGTTTTCCCGTTATCGGCCGCTGCTTCAAAAATTCCTAAATGTTCAAAGGAAGATATTTCTAAAATAATACCCAACCCATCTTTAATTTCCCTTGAAAGGGCTATTACGTCCGATTCCTTGGGTTCTTTTTGTCCCCCTGGCAGAATGTAGCTATTGTTTCCCTTAAGTTTTATGGCCAATAGCTTTTGATCCACAATATGGATCCAAACCAATAGATCTATGATTTCGGACGAAGGTTCAATATAGTAATCAATGGAATTTAGGGAGTGGTTCTTGTCTATAAAATTCAAAAGTTGATCTATGGCCATTCCAAATTTGGTGAGTGTACCCAACTTGTTGTTTCGGCCAAGGGCACTGGAAATGGTCTCGTCCCTATTGCCGAATTTGTAACCTCCCTTTTTGATCCAGGCTAGGTTCAAAAGATGCTGCATCCCAACATTTCCCAATTGGTCAATGGATATGGCTATTTTTAGTAGATACTCTCCCAATCCTACAAGACCTTTTTTAAATAGGCCATGAAAAACACCGTATATAAAACCCAATGGGAGGGTTAAAATGAATAAAAATATAGAGATGAAGAACAGGAGGATCCCAATTAAGGGATTTACCTTTTTATCTACCTTATAGACTTGTTTTTTTAAAATCATTGGACTTGGTTGGTTGCTTAAAGGTATAAAATTATTTCTGCAGAGGATTCGTGTTTTAGATGAGATCCTGTGAATGGGAAAATTGAAATCATTTCATTAATTAATAGTGTAGTTCAATACTATCAAATAAATACTATATTTGAGAAATTCAAAATTACACTATGGTTTTTGTTTATTATTTTAAAAATGACCTATGTCCTTTTTGATATTTCTACTTCCAATTCTGTTATGAATAACTTAAGCTTCTTCGTTAGATCCAAATAAACTTTTTAATATCGAATTAATGAAAAATTACGTTGCCCTTTTCCTTGGTGTTTTTATATTATTCCTTACTTCTTGTGATAGCAAGAAAAGGGAAGGCGAACCGCGAATTTTGGTCTTTTCCAAGACTATGGGCTTTAAGCATTCTTCCATACCCAAGGGATTGGAAGCAGTTCAAAAATTAGGTCAGGAAAACAATATTGGCGTAGATACGACAAAAAATGCCGATATTTTTAATGATGAAGACCTAAAAAAGTATTCTGCAATAGTATTTTTGAGTACCACTGGTAACATTTTGGAAGCCAAACAAGAGGCTGCCTTTGAAAGATATATTCAGGCCGGTGGTGGTTTCGTAGGTGTTCATGCCGCAACAGATACCGAATATGATTGGAATTGGTACGGAAGATTGGTCGGGGCTTATTTTGCCAGTCATCCAGCCGGTACACCGGAAGCGGATTTTGTTATCAATGACAATACCTTTAGTGCTACCAATATGTTTACCGATTCTATATGGCATCGGACCGATGAACTCTATAATTTTAAGAAAATCAACCCAGAGGTAAACGTTCTTATGACGGTTGACGAAAAAACCTATGAAGGGGGCATCAATGGAGAACACCACCCTATGAGTTGGTATCACGAATATGATGGTGGTCGTGCCTTTTATACCGCTCTCGGCCACACTGATGAAAGTTTTTCCGAAGAGTTATATTTAAAACATCTACTTGGGGGTATTAAGTATGCCATAGGGAAGAATGAAATCTTGGATTATACAAAGGTGACTACCCAGATTCCTCCAGATACCGATCGCTTTACAAAAGTTCCTTTAAAGTATGGTGAATTTTTTGAGCCTACGGAAATGGCTATTTTACCTAATAATGATATTTTAATTTCCCAAAGAAGGGGAGAAATAATGCTTTACAAAGCAGCGACCAAAGAGTTGTCGCAAGTTGGGTTTTTGGATGTTTATAACAAAACCTTAAGTGCGAATGCCAATGCGGAGGAAGGATTAATGGGTTTGCAGAAAGACCCCAATTTTGAAACCAATCATTGGATTTATTTGTACTACAGTCCAACCGGCGATAAATGGGTGAACCGTTTGTCCAGGTTTAAATTTGAGAACGATGTTTTGGATACTACTACTGAGCAGATTATTCTTGAGGTGGATAGTCAGCGTGAAATATGTTGCCATACCGGAGGTTCCATAGCTTTTGGTCCAGATAATATGTTGTATTTATCTACCGGAGATAATTCCACACCTTTCAGTGAAAAAGGGGTGAAATACGTGAATAGTGGTTTTGCTCCCTTAAACGACTTACCAGGAAAAGAACAGTACGATGCCCGTCGTTCCTCAGGAAATACCAATGATTTAAGAGGTAAAATATTACGTATTAAAATTAATGAGGACGGAAGTTACAGTATCCCCGAAGGAAATTTATTCCCGGTGGGTACTGCCAAGACCAGACCTGAAATATTTACCATGGGCCATCGTAATCCGTATCGGATTTCGGTAGATCCCAAGAAGGGCTATGTATATTGGGGAGATGTAGGACCTGATGCCAGAATGGATAGTTTGGATACTAGAGGTCCAAGGGGTTACGATGAAATGAATCAGGCTAGGGAAGCCGGGAATTTTGGTTGGCCATTATTCGTTGCTGACAATAAGCCCTATCGCGACTATGATTATGCTACAGGGGAGAGTGGTGAAGCCTTTGATCCCGAAAAGCCTATCAACGATTCAAAAAACAATACAGGATTAAGGGAACTTCCTAAAGCAATGCCGGCCTATGGTTTTTATCCATACGTAGCATCTCAGGAGTTTCCGCAAATCGGTACTGGAGGCAGGAACGCTATGGCGGGGCCAGTATATTACTCCGATCTTTACCATGGTCCCAATGCCCTTCCAGAGTATTACGATGGTAAAGTGTTGGTCTATGATTGGATACGCGGCTGGATGATGGCCGTTAGCTTGTTTCCAAATGGGGAATTCAATAAAATGGAGCCTTTTGCCGATCAAATTCAGGTAAATAACCTTATTGATATGGAAGTTGGGCCAGATGGTAGGGTCTATCTCTTGGAATACGGCAGTGGTTGGTTTTCTAAAAATGATGATTCTGCACTTAGTTATATAGAATATAATGGAGGCAATAGACATCCGGTAATAGAGAGTTTTATTGTTGATAAAACAACGGGCAAGCTACCGCTTACCATTACCGCCAAAGTGGAGGCTAGAGATAGGGAGGGTGATGCCATGACCTATGTGTGGGATTTGGGGAATGGCGAAACCAAGGAAACCGCTACACCGGAAATTACATATACCTATGAAAATGCAGGGGATTATAATGTTTCCGCCACTGTTGTGGATAACAAGGAGGCTTCGGCCAAAAGTCAAGTTCTTAACGTAGTGGCCGGAAATTCGAGACCGGAAGTGTCTATAGATATCAGTGGAGGTAACGCATCTTTTTTTATGCCAGGTGTAGCTTTGAATTATAAGGTTTCCGTTACAGATCCAGATGGTTCAGCTATAGATACCGACAATATTTTTGTTTCCGTGGATTACCTGGAAAGTTTGGACGAGGTCTCACTTTCTTTAGGACATCAGGAAGTTTCGGCGGCCGTTACTGGAAAGGCCTTAACATTGGCTATGGACTGTAAAACCTGCCATAAGGAAAAAGAAAAATCTGTTGGACCCATGTACCGCGATATCGCTGAAAAGTATAAAAACGATAAAAAGGGATTAAGTTATCTGCAAGGTAAGATTATTTCCGGAGGTAGTGGCGTTTGGGGAGAAGTAACTATGCCTGCCCATCCCAACCTGACCAAGGATGAATCAATGCAGATAGGCCTCTATATTCAGTCGCTTGCAAGTACAGCGGTTAAGAAGAAATCCTTGCCGGCAGCGGGAAGCATAATTCCGAACCCAACAAAGGGTGCAACTGTAATGGTGATTACGGCCAGTTATACGGATAACGGGGAAAACAACGTTAAACCGTTGACAGGGTCTAAATCTGTAGTATTGCAAAGAGACGCCAATGCTGATAATGCAAAGGCAAAGTAAGGGTCGTTTTTGGCAAATAACTTTATGGAGATATTTGCAAAAGGCAACCCTAAAGGGTAAGTTTTGTTAAAATTGATGCTATATGGCGGATTCATGGTTTTCAGGGTCCACCGGGTTATGATCTAAGGCTTTTGATGGGTAAATGGTTTAATAATTGTCACTTTATCTTTCGGGTCAGTTGTTCATCCAGTTTTTAAATTCGGCAGCTTTCGCCTTGCTTACTACTACCCGCTCCTCATGAGCTGGAATTACATTAACAATTAGCTTCCCATTGAAATATTGCTTAATTCCAGAAATGGCATCCCTTTGCACTATGAATTGGCGGTTAAGGCGGTAAAAATTGGAAGGGTCAAGGTCATTTTCAATATCTTCCAATTTTTGTTCTATGAAATACGTTTGTTTATCCTTTGTTACGGCCTTAACAATACCGTTTTCAATAAATAGGTAGGCAATTCTTTCTGTTTTTAGAGGTATCAATTCGTCTCTGTGATGGACTAAATACATTGATTTGTAGACTTTATTTTGGTTATTTAAAAGACTTAAAAGGCCTTCGACCTGATTAGCGATAAGTCCTTTGCCTTTTATTTGTCTTTTGAACTGTCCAAGGCTCAGTTCCAACTCATCTTCGTCTATGGGTTTTAATAAATAATCAATGCTGTTTAGTTTGAAAGCTTTTAATGCATATTGATCATAGGCAGTGGTGAATATAATTGGAGCTTCAATTTTAACGGCATCAAATATTTCAAAAGAGAGTCCATCGGCTAAATGAATGTCCATAAAAACAAGGTCGGCATCCTGATTAATTAAGAAATAATCAATAGCTGTTTTAACGGAGTCTAGAACAGTCAATATCTCGACTTCATCCTCTAAATCTTTTAGCATATAAGCAAGATTTTCACTTGCAGCCATTTCATCTTCTACAATTACTACTTTCATGTCATTTTGTTCAAAGGTAGTTTTACACGAAATATATCATTTTGCTTGTCTACAATTATTTGTTGCTTTCTTATCATATAATAACGTTTGTATAAATTCAGAAGTCCAGTTCCTGTTCCTTCTGCCAGTGTTGTCCGCACCCTTACTTCGTTTTCCACATAAATACATTCTTCCTGTGAGTAGATATGAATTTTTAAGGGATGTGTTTCGGAGATTTCGTTGTGCTTTACGGCATTTTCTACCAATAACTGTAGTGCCAATGGGGGGATTTTTCTATCCAGATAACTTTCGTCTATAGCGATATCAATTTCAAAACGGTCCCTATATCTTGTTTTTATTAAATAAGTGTAGCTTTCCAAGAATTTAAGTTCCTCCTTTAGTGAAACTAAATCCCTGTCGCTGCTCTGTAGAATATAGCGGTACATAAAAGATAGCTTCTTCACGAACATGGTGGCCTCCTTATTATCGCGAATAAGGGAATTGAGAGAATTTAGTGAATTGAAAAGAAAATGAGGATTTATCTGATTCTTTAAGGCTGAAAGTTCGTTTTGTAGGTTCTGCTGTTTAAGGTATTCGTTTTCCAAAATATTTTCACGCTGAATAATTTGAAGTCTTAAAATTCTGGAAATAAAAAGTATGATGATGAGGACAACGATGAATATAAAAACTTGAAAAGCAACTTCCCTTTCGTGAAGAGGCTTGTCAATTAAAACAGGATGTATGAAATTCAGTGCAGAAGTGGTGGCAATTAGAATTCCAATATTGCCCAGGAGCCTCAATCCCCGGTCTGCCCAACGGCTGAATTCAGGGATGTTATAGACAAAATTAGTATTGAACTGTAGTGCAGACCAAGAAAAAAGAAAGAAAAATACAAACTTTAAGTCTAGATCAATAAATAGTTCATTGGAAAAAATCTCTATGCTGAAACCGGTTGTCCTGAAAAGTGATATGGACAGTGGAAGGGTTATCAAAACGGTGATCAGTAGGGCAATCTTTAATAATTCTAGCTGTTTTACTTGTTTTGGAGCTTCCATGTCAACATTCTTGTTTTAAATATACTTCTTTAATTATGCCTACCATAGTTCCTCGGAAAGAATTTAATAGGTCTATAGGCATTGATTAAAAAATAGGCCCTTGAGAAGTGTCAAGGGCCTATATGTGGGTAATTATTAATTTATTCTTTATTTACTATAAGGGTCAAATCCTTTTGGTAGATAGTTCATAACTTCAAAGCCAAGATTAATCTCCTCTTCTATTTCTTGCACTACAATATTGTTCAGATCCAATTCCATTCCAGCGTAGGCGTTAAAACCGAGGGGAAGATATTTAGCCGGGTCAAAATCCAAGACAATTTCTTCTTCCAGGTCCTCCACAACTATATCGTCAAGGTTTAATCCCATACCGGCATATGCGTTAAAATCGCAGGGAAGGTAGATTGCCGGGTCAAAACCTAAAACAATTTCTTCTTCATCTTCAATAAAATTAATTTGATCCAAGCTCAAATTACTTACTTCCTCATCCAATAATAATCCTTCTGCAAAGGGGTTCAGGCATTCTGTTAAGCCCATATTAAGACAATCCAAGTCTGTAGTATTAAGAGATTTTTCTTTCCCTGAAAAGGAAAACAGTAAAAGCGACATTATTATGGTACCGAGTAATAAACCTGCGTTTTTCATTAAATATGATTTTTAGATTATTTTGATTTATTTTTTATTTCCTGTACAAAGATAGGGGCCATACAAACCGTTAATAGGTGGATTTTTAGTGAAACGGACAAAATTATAAGTGAAGCGTCCTAGGTCAACACTGAAGTGAACCAAGGTTATGGTAATATGAAGAAATTTTGTTGTTGGGTGGACTTGTGACCTGCCAATAATATGACAATATCAACCCATTGAAGCCTTGTGTGATCTCTTAAAATGGGAAATATTATGATATCGCCTGATTTTTATTTAAACTGCCCGTTGTATTACTTCAAACACCTTATTGCCGTCACACTTTAATGTCTTGGATGGGTATTTAAGGATAAGTGCATAGTCGTGGGTAGCCATAAGTATGGTCCTTCCGGTTTTGTTGATATCCTGTAGTACTTTCATTACTTCTACACTGGTCTGGGGGTCAAGATTCCCTGTAGGTTCATCTGCCAGTATTAGATCAGGGTCATTTAGTAGGGCTCGAGCTATGGCAATACGCTGTTGTTCCCCACCAGAAAGTTCATGTGGAAATTTAAAGCCTTTTGTTTTCATACCTACCTTATCCAGGACGTCTTCAATTTTGGCGTTCATTTCACTCGTGTCTTTCCAACCGGTGGCTTTAAGGACAAAAAGAAGGTTATTGTTGACGTTGCGATCCGGTAATAATTTAAAATCCTGAAACACGACCCCTAATTTTCTTCTCAAATACGGAATCTCTTTTTCCTTTAAGGTGGTAAGATTGAAATCTACAATGTAGCCGCTCCCCTGTTTTAATGGGAGGTCGCCATATAAAGTTTTCATAAAGCTACTTTTTCCACTGCCCGTTTTCCCAATAAGGTATACGAACTCTCCTTTTTTTATTTCAAGGCTTATATCGTTCAATACTAAGTTTTCTCCCTGAAATACGGCTACATCCTTCAGCTGCAATATGCTTTCGCTCATAGTTTTTAATGTTGATATAAATGTAATAAGTTCCTATGGAAATAAATCATATCTTATTAAAAAATCTTTTTCTTTATCACATACTTGAGGACAATATTTATCGTTATATAATTTAATTACGGTAATTCTTAACTTCTAGAGAACATTATGCTAAGAAAAAAAACCGCTGTAATACTGTGTTTTTTTGGGACTTTGTTTTATGCGAACGCCCAAGAATCTAAAATTTATACTTTTGACCAAAAGGACTATCAGGAAGCTTTGGCCTTGTATAACAATAAACAGTATCAAGCAGCTCAGACTATTTTTGAAAAGGTAAAAAACAATACCAGGGATGAAGAAACCCAGGCCAACAGTGCATATTATGCCGCTACGGCTGCTATTCGCTTAAATCAGTTGGGGGCCGACAGGTTAATGGAGGACTTTGTAGAAAATTACCCTACTTCCACCAAGCGCAATTCCGCCTATCTTGATGTGGCCGATTATTATTTTGAAACTGGAAAATATCCTTATGCCTTAAAATGGTACACCAAGGTAGATCAAAGTTCCATGTCCAGAAAAGACAAGGAGCGCTTCAATTTTAATAATGGATATGCTTTATTTTCATCCAATAAACCTAAAGATGCCGAGCGTTATCTAAATCAGGTCACCAACTCGCCCACCTATGGCTCCCAAGCAAAATACTACTTGGGGTATATTTCATATCAGCAAGATGATTATGCCCAGGCCAATCAACGTTTTGATCAGATAACGGATCAAGAATTGTTGGAGGAAAAACTGTCCTACTATCAGGCAGATATGAACTTTAAATTGGGCAAGTTTGAAGAGGCGATCGCTTTGGCAAAAAAACAATTACCAAAATCTGATCGTACCGAGGTGTCGGAGCTTAACAAAATTATTGGGGAGAGTTATTTCAATCTAAAACAATACGCGAATGCCATTCCGTATTTGACGGAATACAAGGGTAAAAGAGGAAAGTGGAGCAATACCGATTATTATTTCTTGGGCTATTCCTACTATATGCAAGGGGATTATGCCAATGGGATTCAACAATTCAATAAAATAATTGATGGTAATAATGATGTTTCTCAAAACGCCTATTATCATTTAGCGGAATGTTATCTAAAGTTGGATAAGAAACAAGAAGCTTTGAATGCTTTTAGAAATGCATCCCAAATGGATTTTAACCCAGAAATTCAGAAAGATGCCTATCTAAATTATGCCCGATTGAGTTATGAAATCGGGAATGCGTACGAGCCAGTTCCTAAAGTGTTGACTACCTACTTGGAAAAATATCCCAATGATACTCATAAAGACGAGATGCAGGAACTATTGGTAGATTCCTATATTACCTCAAAGAATTTTGCCGGGGCGATGGACCTTTTGGAAAAAAATAAAAATTTTGCCAGTAAAGCTACTTATCAAAAAGTGGCTTTTTATAGGGGTGTGGAATTATTTTTGGAGTTGAACTATGAGCAGGCTTCCGCCGTATTCAAAAAATCTTTGGACAATGCAGAAGACCCATATTTTAAGGCTAGGGCAAGCTACTGGAAGGCGGAATCTGACTATAATATGAATCATTTTGATGATGCCTTGGCAGGATATCTTCAATTTAAATCAATTCCCACAGCTAAATCTACCCCTGAATTCAAGGACCTAAATTATAATTTGGCATATACTTATTTCAAATTAAGAAATTACACCAGTGCCATAACCGCTTTTTCCAATTATGTGGAGACCATAAGCAGTGATAGCGAAAAATTGAACGATGCCTATCTGCGTTTAGGGGATAGTTATTTTGTTAGCAGTAAGTATTGGCCGGCCATAGAAACTTATAATAAGGCCATTGCACGGAACGCTCCTGGAAGTGACTACGCCGCTTACCAAAAAGCATTGAGTTATGGATTTGTTGATAGGAGTGCCACGAAGATAGAGGAGCTTTCCAATTTTGTCTCCAGATATCCCAGCTCAACCCTTAAGGATGATGCTTTGTTTGAATTGGCAAACTCCTATGTAAGAGCTAATAATACAGAAAGAGGGTTACAGCTTTACGATCAATTGATTGGAGATTATAGAGGAAGTACTTTGGTGCCCCAGGCTATGTTGCGTCAAGGATTGGTACATTATAATGCCAACCGAAACGAACAGGCTTTGGCGAAATTCAAAACAGTGGTCAGGGACCATCCCAACACCCAGGAGGCGCTTCAGGCCG
>Ga0222651_1001272_pt1 | contig 12660 bp, 9 predicted proteins | sample AntAcemetagen369_FD_179855 | JGI IMG/M metagenome (GOLD analysis project Ga0222651, IMG submission 179855) | Saline water microbial communities from Ace Lake, Antarctica - #369 | ecosystem: Environmental > Aquatic > Non-marine Saline and Alkaline > Saline | place: Antarctica: Ace Lake | collected...
ATATTTCTTGCAATCTAAATCTGACTGGAACCTTCTACTAAACTCTATAACCTCTTGACCTTTAAAAATATCCATTCTATGCATTTTGTTAGGACAAATATATGTATTTATATGGATACCTCTATAAGGTTATTAATGGTTCCCCTGATGTTGTCAAAAAACCTTTCATTGGAAATGTTCCAACCCGCTGAAAAAGAAGGGAACTGTCCATATTTATTATTTGCTCCAAATCTGGAAGACCCGTCCACTCTAAAGGATGCACCTACCATAAAACGGTTGTCAAAATGGTAATTAACCCTTGAGAAAACAGAATTCCATTGGTTACCCAAAGGTGTAGAGGATGGGGGTCTTGGATTGGAACCAGCCTGAAGACTGTTAAAACCATAATAGTCATCAAAGAAATTATGTGCTGCTGCTAAAGTAGAAGTTGCTCTGTTAAAATACCAGCTTACACCACCTGTTACATCCAATTGATGGTCCCCAAAAATTGCACGATAGTTCAGGTAATTTTCATTGGTCCAGTTGGCTGCATTGGAGTGGCTACGTCTTGCCTGCCCAACCTGATTTTCTGATACCCCTCTTAGTGTTCTGCCTGCATAATAAAAATCATATCCTGCAGTCGTCTGAGCACCCAAAGTAGTAACCAATTCTAAACTTCTACTTAATTGAAATGTTCCCACAATATTTGCTAGGGAATAGGTCCTTCCTACTACATTTTCAATTTCGTTTAAGAGCCTAACCGGATTTTCAGAGTCTTCCGCACCCAAATAATCTCCCTGTCTGGAATACGTACCATCAGGATATTGAACCGGCAGAAAAGGTAACATTTCATACATTTTTCTCAGGGCAGTGGAACTTAGCGGGTTTAAATCCACATTGTTTCCCTGATTGGCTCCTGTATTTAAACTTCCCTGTAAATGGAACCATGGTTTAATCTGCCAATTTAAGTTAATATAGGCATTTAGTCTTTTATCATAACTGTTGAGCATAATGCCCTCATTGTTTCTGTAAGAAATATTTCCCATTACACTTAAATCTTCTTTTCCCCCCGAAAAGGTGAGTGAATGATTATGGGAAACTGCTAGCCTCGTGGACTCTTTTTGCCAGTTAGTATTGTAAATCGGTGACCCATCAGGGTTAAATAAATCACTTTTCATGGGAAAATCCGTACCGCCTGGCATATGTGGGGCCGGTCTGGGGATATCTGGGTTGGTTCTATAGGGATAATCATATTGACGTCGGAACATTTCAGCAGCTCCTGCAGCGTCAAGCAAATCCACTTCCCGCTGTAATGTACCAAAGGTTATTGAACTGTTATAGGCAATTTCAGAAGCTCCAACCTTACCCTTTTTGGTGGTGATAACAACAACACCATTGGCTCCACGGGCACCATAAATTGCTGCAGACGAGGCGTCTTTAAGAATGTTTATGGATTCAACGATATTTGGATCAATAATGGTAGGATCGGCACCTACTATTCCATCAATAACATATAATGGAGTGCTAGAGGTGTTGATGGAACCTACCCCTCTGATCTTTATTGCCGGGGCACCTCCAGGCTTTCCTGAATTGGTCATTACATTTACCCCGGCAACTTTTCCTGCCAAAGCCTGCCCTAAATTGATGGCCGTGGGCCGTTCAAGTAATTCCTTTGAATTAACCGTACTTATGGCAGTGGTGATATTGGCACGGTCCATTGTGCCATAACCTACAACCACAAATTCACTGAGACCCTTGACATCCTCCTCCAAAGTTATATTTAAGACGGATCTGCCCTCAACAACAGCCTCTTTGGTGGTGTATCCAATGTAAGAAAAAATCAATGTTGCTCCCTGATCCGGTACTGAAATGGAATATTCCCCATCAAGATCGGTCACAGTACCTATTACAGTCCCTTTGACCAAAATATTGACCCCGGGTAATGGCTCCCCTTCCCCGGAATTTACGGTTCCACTTACTAACCTATCCATCCTACTGTCTGAGGAAAGGGGCCCATTTACCGGACGACCTGCCAATAAACCATAGTGTAGGAGACATACTGTAATCACAAGAAATGTCCTAATTTTGTAGTTATTTTTCATGGGTTTATTAATTTGAAATATCGATCAAAATTTTCTTTTCAATTTCCTTAATTTTTCGTTGAACCTCTATTTACTTACCCTTGCACCTATTGTTGCTATATCTTCGAAACGCTGATTGGATTGATTTCCTGTCCATGAAATCCCCCTCAATAATAATATCCTAAACAGAGGATCATCAAATGTCCAGTTATAATGTCCTAATATGGATACGAACACCCGTCCTTTACCTTCCGTGGTGGTCCAAAGAATTGGTATTTCCTCCCCCTCTTCCTTGGCCGTTGCCAGTACATTTATATTTTTTGCTCCTTTTACTAACTGCCAATAAGTTTCATCATGAAACAATACCCTATTAAAACCTTGGGTTATAGGATGGGCATTTTGAGTGATTTTAAGTTCCACGTCCCCATGCCTGAATTTAGACACTCCCCCCTGCCATGCCAATCCTATTCGATCGGCCAGGGCTTTAGGATTGGCTGTAGCATCCACAGCAAAATGAAGATAAACCAATCCACCACCTTTTTGAAGATAGGCATCAAGTTGTTTACCATGGTCTTCATTGAAGTCCGGAAAATTCCAATAGAAAACAATTACATCTGACTCTTTAAACTGATCAGCACTTGGCCAGTGGGTTACATTGGTAACTGTAACTTTGTCCTCTAAAGAAAGAAGTTTTGACCATCTTTCCTGTTGAAGTGGATAATCGTGCTCATCCGGACCATGATCCTTGGGTCCTGAAACCCACAATATTTTCATTGGTTCATAGTCCTTCTCTCCTTCATGATTTCTTGGAATTCTTCCCAAAACAGCATTTACCTCCGATTTATTTTTCATCGGAGGAAGAAATGGATATTCGATCTCTGCAGGTTGCATGGAGGTAAGCAAATAAGTCATTAAATCTTTCATTTTTTGTTCACCTAACATCTTGTCCAAACCTGGTGGCATTAGGGAAACAGAAAGTTGGCTAATGCCATCGACCTCCTTAAGATTAATAGCGGTAGCATTATCAGTAATATCCCTAATGACAATTGAATCTTTTTTGTAGGAAATCATCCCTACCAATTTTTCCTTGTTTTTAAGGGTTATGTTATGTGCGAGAAAATCAGGGTTAATGGTGGCACTAGGTTCGCTTATATCCCTCCAAACGGAATTGTAATCCCTAAATATAAGGTTGGAAAGATCTGGGCCAATGGACTTCCCTTCGCCCATAATACTATGACAGTTTGAACAGGTAGCTTCGCCAAAAAACAATTCTTTTCCCCTGGACCAGTTTCCTCCGGCCAATTGGGGGATTTCTTGAACAGGACTTTTGCCCTTGCTGAAAATTTCCTCCACCCATGGAAGAAAGAACCGATGAATTTGCAAAGCACGTAAACGGGAATCTTCATCAGTTGAATAATGGATTTCAAGGAGAGGACTGTCCCCTGTGGTATTCATGGAAACCTCCAGATAATAAGCCTTTTCCTCTAGATCTGAGATTGAAAGTTTGGTTTCATAGAGATTGTCTTTCTTTACGGATCCAGATGTTTTAGCGGCTTCGCACTTTATATCCAGAGGTTGGGAGGATTTAAAATAGAGGGTTATATTTTCGGGTGGTGACCTAAAATCCAAAGTTGATTCAGGCTGGATATCTGCCCTTAACAAATTCCATAAATTGAGTTGCGTTTTAAAAGTTACTTTTCCATCCTTTTTCAAATTTTTTCCCAACTCGATGGTTTCAGAAATTGGATGGTTGAAAGCCTTACTGACATTTAAGTCAATATGGGGTATGACTCCTTCCCACTCCCCTTGGCCGGAATTGGCTTGCCAATACACGCCTACACCATTAAGGGTATAGGATATATCTATGGCAGAAACCTGATCTAAGCTGTTTTCAACTTTCTTGTCACTATAAAAAGCAGGTAAGGTTACGGCATAGGTTTCTGGATCGGTATGGATATAGGTATTCAAAACCAATGTTTTGGAATCATCAGAAAGGAAAGCACTTTTCACTTTTTGGAGTTTTCTAGGAAAATTCATTTGTCTCTCCACGGCCTTATATCCTGGTCGGACCAATTCAAACCGGTCCCCAGCTTCTACATATTTACCGTATTCCATAGTTATTTTATCTGGCAAATCCGTCAGGTAATCTTTTTTCAATGGCCTGTCAAAGGCAATTTTCACCTGATCGGGTTTGGAAGCCCAAACAGCTACCGGGTTAGGAAGCTCAGAGTCTGAGTAGATGATCTTATACAATTTACCTGCTCCATTAGGCCCTAATCCCCAATCAGGAGGCCCTGAATGGGTTGCCACTACCAAATCTCCTGAAGGTGATACACAGGCATCTACTGTCAATGCAGGGAGAGATGCAATTATAGAATTATTTGCAACATACCCCGAAGAGGTTTTAACAAGCTTTGTGCGGTAGATTTTTCCACGTGAATAGGCAGTAACAATCGCATCTCCTTCCCACCATTGAGGCCCAAATACAGGACCCTTGTTTACCGGAAAATTAAAATTAAGCCCAGTAGTGGATTGGTGTTGTGGTTTGTAATCAAACACACTGGGTTCATCAATTACATCTGGCAGGTATTTTGGATGCCTTGGAGGAAAACCATAATGTCTTCCCTGCTGAATATGTAGCAATTCATCATAGGGATTACCATTTGGAAGCCATGTAGCCCCTTCCTGGTCCGTGGCAAAAAGATCTCCCTGGTCATTGAATGCCATCGCCACAGGAAAACGGGTTCCGGTAACAAAAATTTCAGGCTCCTTTTTCCCTTGTGGTAATTTCAAAACAGTACCCCTGTAACTATTAAGATCATAGTGGGAATTGCCCAAAGAATCCACCATATAGGCCTTTGTGAAATCCGCTGACCCCAAAGCAAAAAATAAATCACCTTCATCATCCTGGGCTATTCCAAAAGCGTCTACACCCGATGTTGTGGTTCCTGTATATACAGATGGCTTTTTCCAGTCCGAAAGTATTATTTCTTCTGTGTCCCCAATTCCATCCTCGTTTAAGTCCTTTATTAAAGAGACTTTATTCAAAGAAGTAACATAAATTCCCTCAGCGGAAATTACCATTCCAACTGGAGATATTATTGTTTCCTTGTCCCACCAATATTCAGCTTTATCCTCAATTCCATCACCGTCAGTATCTGAAAGGACATAAATGTGACCATCATAAGCAAGGGCATAAAGTCGACCGTCTGCCCCATAGCGTACCACATTAATATTGGTGAGTTCAAGTGGCAGTTCTTTGACGGAAAAACCGGGGACCAATACTTGGATAGCAGGCACCTGATCCCCATCCTGTTTAATACGATCAGCTATCACATTTTCAGAAGTGTTTTGGGGGGAATTACAATTGGTTAAAAGGCCAATTAGTATGGGCAGTATGAAGTATACAAAAATCTGAAAGCTGTTCGGATTGAATTTTGTACCAACCTTGAAATTTAAGATGTTATTTGGGCTTTTCATCAATTTTATTTTATGGTTTTTCTGTATATCAGATCATATCCAGAAGTTTTTCAGTTGCTTTCTCTGCAAATAATGGGTCATTGATATTCACATTAATTTCCTCTATGTCAATTTTTGGATTAAGCTTACTTTTCAATCCTTCAATAAAAGCCTTATCGGCAGCTGCATCCCAAAATATTTGAGGTTCATTTTTTTCATTTATGGAATCCAGCATGGAAAACCCTTTTAAGGGTATAATAAAGGAGGTTTTACCTTTGGCGGAATTTGCCTTCTGGGCAAAAATTTCTCCCAGTTCCCTGTTTTCCTCCACGGTAGTTCTCATTAGGGTTACGGTTGGGTTCCATTTATAAAAAAGCCTGTCTTTATATTTTGAAGGGATGGAAGTGGGATTTCCAAAATTACACATATCAATACACCCGGGAGCAATTAGATGGGGAATCCCCATAATACCCGGTCCATCCAACCTGGCCTTACCTGCATCAAAAACACCCCCACATAAGGTGTCCGCCCATTCTGTAGTAGTAATATCCAAAACACCTTGAATTGCACCCTCCAAAATCAATTTTTCCATTGTTTTTCCCCCCGCTCCAGTGGCGTGGAAAACGAAAACCTCAAACCCCTTTAAAGTAAGGATTTCCCTGCAACGGTCAATACAGGGGGTGGTATTTCCAAACATTGAAGCGGCAATGTTAAGTTTTTCCTGCTTATAATCTCTTGGGGTTTCTACCATTCCTATTAAAGCTCCAACCGCATTTCCTAAGAATATTTTACTTAAGACGTTTATGCCGGCTATATCAGTAAGGGAAGGGATCATGGTGATGTCACTGGTCTCCAAATAGGGGGAAACATCTCCGGAAGCTACCGTAGAAACACATATTTTTGGTAGACCAAAAGGCAATACACGCATCCCTGATGAAACTATATTGGTACCTGCTGTACCACCCATTCCGATAACACCATCCCATATTCCCCATTCAAACAGATCTCTTATAACAACCGCTATCCCTTTAGACATGATTGTAATGGCATTACCCCTGTCATTTGCTTTTTTAAGGCTTTCAATATCAGAACCTCCTGCCTTTGCAACTTCTTCTGAAGGTATATCTGTCCTAAACAAATCAGTTGAACCAAACACCCCGGCATTGACAGTAAAAACCTTGAAGCCCTTCTTCTCAATGAGGTCAATAATGAATTTATATTCAATGGCCTTTGTATCAAAAGTACCTATTACTAAAATAGTCTTAGACATCTCTCACAACATTGGATTTAAAACTGATTTGCTTGAATTTTTTGATCTGCTCAGTGATTGCCACTTCGGTGGGAAGTCTTTCCATAGAACTGGCACCATAGAAACCGTCAACCCCTTTTACCCTATTTAAAATAAACTGGGCATCTTCCGGAGAAGCAATCGGGCCTCCATGGCATAAGACGATCACCTCCTTATTTATGCCTTTACTGGTATTTACAATCTCTTGGATCTCTACTATGCATTGCTCCATGCTTTTTGACGTTCGGGCTCCGATTTTGCCACTTGTGGTCAGCCCCATGTGGGCTACTATAATATCCGCTCCAGCTTCTGTCATCAGCCTGGCCTGGGCCGGGTCAAATACATAGGGCGTGGTAAGCATATCCAATTTGCTGGCAGCCTTTATACATTCGACTTCCAACTGATAACTCATACCAGTTTCTTCTAAATTTGCCCGGAAAACCCCATCAATTAATCCTACGGTTGGGAAATTTTGAATTCCGGCAAAACCCATCTTTTTTAACTCTTTTAAAAAAGAATCCCTTAGCATAAAAGGGTCTGTTCCACATACCCCAGCCAGAACAGGAGTATTTTTTACAACCGGGAGAATTTCATATGCCATTTCTTTTACTATCTCATTGGCATTCCCATAGGATAATAAGCCTGCTAATGATCCCCTTCCCGCCATTCTATACCGCCCGGAATTATAAATAACAATAAGATCAATCCCTCCCTGCTCCTCGCATTTTGCCGAAATTCCTGTACCTGCTCCGCCACCTATAATAGGTTGGCCACTATTGATTTTCTCTTTTAGGTTTTGAATGATTTCAGATCTTGAATATGTTGACATAATGTTACTATTAAAGATATTATTTGGTTTTTTGTTAAATTATACAAATTTTAAGCCATTATTTGATTAGAATTCAATATTCTATTAATTAAAATTACAATGGCTTGATAATCAATAAATTAAAATATTATTTCACGATATTTCCACCATACAAATTTTTTATTTATCAATAATTTTTGTAACATTAGGTAACAATTTTTTAGATAATGTAACAATTGTAACCTTTACACTTTATTTACCTATGTTTTCCTTCAAACAGTTTATTGAAAACCAAAATAAATCTCCACATCCTATTATTTCAGTAGTGGCTGGAAGTGGTCAGATAACCAAATCGGCAGTGGCATCAGGAGCGGATATCCTAATAGCACTGAATGCCGGGTTTTACAGAAATATCGGATTTGGATCCTTAGCTGCATTTATGCCCTATGGAAATGCCAATGACCAAACGGAACAATTACTTAGATATCAGATTCTGCCTCACCGAAAGTCCACACCGGTAGTTGCTGGGGTATTTGCCTCTGACCCTACCCATTCCACTAAAAAAAGATTGGAAAGGTTAAAGGAATTGGGCGTGGAGGGTATAACCAATTGGCCAGCTATGGGATTTTTTGACGGTAATTTCAGGGAAAAAATAGAAGAGGAAGGATATGGAATTGAGGCAGAAGTCGGGCTGTTGAAGCTGGCCAAGCAAATGGGTTTTGTAACTTTTGGTTTTGCACTGTCTGCAGAGGAGGCCTATACTTTTGCAAAAAATGAGGTGGATGCCCTTATCCTAAACGTTGGCCTTACCTTTGAAATCATAGATACCGTTGAGAAAAGAAACCAGTTACAGTTATCCATTACCAAGGCAAAAGAAATGTTGGGAGGCATTCACCGATCGGGCCATAAACCAGTTTCTCTGATTTATGGAGGATCCATCACCGAACCGGAGGATTTTGAAGAGTTTATTAGGCAGGTGCCAATCCAGGGATATGCAGGTGGCTCCGTTTTTGACCGGTTTCCGGTATTGGAAACCGTGATATTAAAAGTTAGGAGCTTCAAACATATATCCCCAAAATCAGGAATAAATCCCCCATCAAGGTTTGGGAATCTGATAGGTTCCTGTCCTTCTATGAAAAAATTATTTGACCATATACAAAAGGTAGCTCCCTACAATGTGAATGTTTGTATAGATGGGGAATCAGGAACAGGGAAAGAATTGGTGGCAACCCAAATTCATTTACTTAGTCCAAGAAAAAGCCATCCATTCATTACCGTTAATTGCGGTGCTATTCCAGATACTTTGGTAGAAAGTGAGTTTTTTGGTTATGAAAAGGGGGCATTTACCGGAGCAGTTTACAGAAAACCGGGGAAATTTGAACTCGCCAACAATGGCACTTTATTTTTGGATGAAATTGCAGATTTAAGTCCCCATGCACAGGCGGCTCTCCTAAGGGTAATCCAACAGGGTGAAATAATAACATTGGGAGGCCAAAAGCACATTCCGGTCGACGTAAGAATCCTATGTGCATCCAATCAAAACCTGGAGAATCTGGTTCAGGAGGGCAAATTCAGAGTGGACTTATATTTTCGTTTAAGCACTATTGTCATAAAAATTCCACCTCTAAGGGAAAGAGTAAGTGATATACCCTTACTTGTTAAAAGTATTTTATCCAAACTTTCTATTAAATTCAATAAAAAACTAATTGGAGTCACAGATAATTTTATGGAACTTCTTCAAGTCATGGAATGGAAAGGAAATGTTCGGGAATTGGAACAAATATTGACCAGACAGGCCTTGATGGAGGAAAAACCCATTTTGGAAGGGCCTGCCTTTAAAGAGGGGAATTCCTCACCAGCTCCCAACCCAAAAAGCATTAAATCCCAAAAAGCCCAACAAGCCCTGGTGGATGCCGGCTATAATAAAACCAGGGCAGCTTCCATTTTAAGGATAAGCCGGAAAACACTTTATATTTGGTTAAGGGAGGGTTGATACCTATCTATTTATCCTCAGAGAATTCAGTTCACATCAGGGGCTACTATTGTTTCACGCCTTGGGCAAGGTTTTTTTAATAATAGAACTAAGCTATCACAGAATGGGCTGAAGCCCATTCCTATTGAATTAATTTCAATGATTAATTGGTAAGGTTGAAATCTGGAAAAATGGTAATGAATCCTATTTATGAATAGCCTCCTGCTTTAGCTGGAGGAAATTAGAGAATTTAACACCACTCTGGCTTTAGCCAAATTATTAACACGAGAACTTCCCGAAATGGGAAGAAGCCAAAACTCTTTGAACAGTTAATTCAAGAAGAATGTGCACTTGGGAGTTACAAATTTAATTTGATAGCGAGGCATAGTTCCAAACATAAATACAGAACGGCGTTTTAGATCAAGACAGGTGGGACAAAGCGAACAGCTTTATCTAGAAAAACGATTACAGACATTTCTAAGACAATTTTAGAATCAGGCCATTGCAAATGGCTATTACAAGATGGTTTTTAAAGTACGTTTCCGATCTAAATAAAGGTGTAATTACAAATTACACCTAGACGGGGTTACGGGCGTATAGGTTTACAGGCTTCTTACAGTACCAGCATGTGCCAGCGGTGAACTTCATTTATTCTCTTTTCACTTAAGCCCTGATCCAAAAGATAACTGCGCAGCCAGACCAATTGTGACAGTTATCGTTTTGATAAGGTTGGACAGATTTCTTTAGCAAATAGCACCTAAGCGAAATAACGCCTCAAGCAGCAGTCAGAACAGCTAAAACCTATCCATCGCAATAGTCCAGAACAAAACGGAAAACAGGACTACTGCGAAAGAAAGACTGGTCAAGTTAAAGCCCTGACCAAGGCTTACAAGAAAACCGATGCTGCTTAGTTCATCAGTACCAAACCATCCCACGAATAATACACCCTGTCAACAATAAAATGCTAGACTAGATGTTTTATTAATGCGGAAACTTTACTCTTGCTTAACCGTTTTAAGAGTAGGCGTAACAAAATATTTGGAATTTGAGCGCATAACAGGTATATTTGTACAAATGAAATTGAAAATCACCATACAGAAAAACAGCGAAGCTGCGGAGACTATCAAGGATTTCACCAATCAAAAGAATGATTTCAGGGATGCCGTTAAAAGCGGAAGGGTGGACGAATATGCCGAAGATAACAAAGCCAAAATCTCCCAACCCGTACGCCGTCACGCTGAAAAATGGCATTTATCAATTTGAAACAAATAGTCAGCTATCCTACTTCTGCCGTTTCATTGATTTAACCAAAGCAATATACCCTTTGCTATACATGTATGACATACATATACATGAATTTTCGTTTTACCATGAAAATAAAATAGGTCAGACAAAGGACGATGACCGAGTGCCAGCCACGATTAATTCCCTTATGCATTCTTTTTTCAATGATGACCCGATCAAACACAATCTTCTGTATTATGTTTGCGATTATTCCGATGAACGGCAAGAGGGTAGAAAAAAACTTTTTAACAGATGGTACAAAAATTATGCGGACATAATGGTCAAAACGGACATTGAATGCGAAACGCCTGATAATGGCATAATATACGGGTGTTTGATAAGAAAAGATAATTTCCCTTTCGAGCACATCCTTGAAACAGTGGTCATTGGCAAAGCCGAGGGGCTGTTTATTCATAAATATGGCAATTGACAACCTCCTGTTTTTTGTTTTCTTATTTTTAAAGGTACTCCTTCAATATAACTGACCATTGGAAATATGGTATTATATTTAATTATAATAGTATCAACATCACAACGATTAAAGTATTCTGAAAACATCTTATATTCGCTACTGTATTCTTTTTCTTCAACCTTATAGGTGTAGTAAATATTAATGTCCAAAGAGTCTCTTTCTATTGCTAATTCTATATTATCAGGTGATTCCACTTCAAAAATATTACCTAAACCATTTAAAGCAATAAATTTTGAAAGACTATAAATTAATCCTATGCCCCAAAATAACAGTCCTATAAAAAGAAAAGTTTTAGGTATTAATTTCATTAATATTCACCCTTTTTAACTTGTTGAACTATTTTAATGGCAGATTCAGTAGCCATTCCTGTACCTGCTGAAATTTTGTTGAAAGTATTTACTGTATTCTTCCCTACTTCACCCATACCTGTTTTTATCTTATTTACCGCTGTACCTACAATTTTTATATCAGCACCCATTTCGGTTAATGTCCGAGCTGTTGGTGTAATATTTTTTGACATTGTGCTTTGAATTGCTATAGTCAAATTCTTTACAACTTGTAGACCCTTTTACCTACTGCTCCACCACCAGCTCCACCAATCGCTCCTGAAAATGCTCCTTCCGTGGCTTTATTAACCATATTATCAGTGGAAATATTACTAACAGCATCAGATATACTACTTCCTTTATTTACTCTTTCCACAATTTGACCTGTTGCATCTCCTGCAACTGCACCAGTAGCTCCACCAATTGCCCCTGCACCAGCTGCAATTACAACTAATGCTCCACCTCCTGTAGCAACTGTAGCCGCAACAACTAAATCAACCGCAGCGCCAGAAACTGCACCTTCGGTAGCACCTGCCCAAATATCTCTACCACTTTGATATGAATCATAAGCTCCAGCTGCCGCTCCAACAACAGTTCCAATAATAGTTCCAATGAACTCACCATTAACATCAATATTTTTTATAGGATTCCCCTATCAGCGCAGTCAAATCATCGTAGTGACTGGGTGTTAGTTTTTAACTACACCCAAATATCTTTACCGTTTTATAAGGGTAAATATGCTAAAACAAACAATAATCCATTTCAATCAATCTTTTCCCTCCAGTATATCCCCAAGTATACGAATTGCAAGTTTTAAGTCTTATGAAAGTGGAGTTATAAACCCAATCCCGAACGAAACCCTAAAGTCAAGTAGGCAAGGGGAATTTCACCCCAAGCCTCTCATCCCGGTCGACCGGGATACGTGAAGCTCTCGCTTCATACGGCTCTTGTCATACAAATTATATCCAATTGTAAACTGTCCAATGATAAA
>Ga0222651_1001275_pt1 | contig 12636 bp, 11 predicted proteins | sample AntAcemetagen369_FD_179855 | JGI IMG/M metagenome (GOLD analysis project Ga0222651, IMG submission 179855) | Saline water microbial communities from Ace Lake, Antarctica - #369 | ecosystem: Environmental > Aquatic > Non-marine Saline and Alkaline > Saline | place: Antarctica: Ace Lake...
TCTGGATGCTGGATGAATCCGTCGGAACCGATGTCTCCGCGTCGGGCCGCGTAACATCTACGCCTGCTTCCTTTACAAAAGTAGAAGTAACAATAAAGAAGATCAGCATGATAAAAACGACGTCAAGCATTGGCGTCAAATCTATTTGGCTTTCTTCTTCCTCATCTATGATAAATCTTGATGAATCGCTCAATGGTCAGTCCTGGTTAATTGTCTCGGATATTGTTTTCTTGTTCACTCGATAGAGCCTTTCAAGCCGGGTCGCGAACGGCAGTGCAAATAGAGCTACTACCATGCCAGACATTGTTGGGATGGTCGCCGCGCTGACGCCGTTAGCCATAGCACGGGCGTTGCCAGAACCCATGCTAGCCATGACATCGAACACCTGAATCATGCCGGTGACCGTGCCCAAAAGGCCGAACATGGGCAGAAGCGCAATCATCACCGGAATGCTCTTAAGGTTCTTCGACATCTCGCAGTCGAGCTCGGACAACAGTTGTCGTCTTTGCTGGATGGCATGCCACGAGGTGCGTTCGTCTCTGGCGTGCCAGACATCCAACCGAGCATTCAATTCGCGTTTGAACTCGACAAGAAAAAACCAGAACCGCTCCACGATCATCCAAACTAGAATAATGGTGAGCGCGAGAATGGCCCAAAGCACCAGGCCACCTCTGTCCATGAAATCGACATAGTTGTTGATCAGATCATTCATGCGGCCTTCTTTTGTGCTTCAGCAAGTTCTGTTGCTTTGGTCGCGATCATACCTGCGGCCTGCTCCCCTATGACTTTACTGAGATAAGTAGCACGGGAGTTCAACATGGAATGACTTAAAAGTAATGGAATGGCGGCACACAGACCAAGCACTGTTGTTATCAATGCCTGGGATATTCCGCCGGCCATTAATTTGGGATCGCCAGTTCCGAATAATGTGATGGCTTGAAAGGTGCCGATCATCCCGGTCACGGTTCCAAGCAATCCCATCAAAGGCGCAATAGCGGCAAGCACCTTGATAGTCGGTAAACCTTTCTTAACTTCAGACACCTCGGTGATAAGCACCTGTTCTAGCTTTCTGGAAATCACATCCAGATCTTCCAGATGTCGGTTTTCGTAATAGACAAGCATCAATCTGCCTAGCGGGTTCGCATCGCTCACCTGGTCAAGGTTCTTGGTTTGTTTTGCAATACTCGTGGAAAGATTAGTCAATCGCAGTAGTCGCTCAAGCACCATAAACATGCCGATAATCCCAAGCGCGATGATGGCGTAACCCACCTCCTTACCTTGCCGGATACGTTCCATGAGGCTCGGTGATTGCACTAACAGACCAAGAAGCGCCCCTCGCGATGGGTCGATCGCAAAATCGACCGGGGCTCCGTTAGAAGCAGCGGACAAATCTGCCGCAGTGTCACGAATATAGCCCGCCGGTTGACGAGGTAACTCCGCTAATGAGTTCGACTCGGCGAGATAGTTAAGATACTTGTCACCTGCAATCACATTGAACAAACCCACCCTCGTGACTTCGGTCTCGTAGCTGGCTCCACCGGGTTCAATCACTGTCGAGGCAAAACGGGTCACCTCACCTGACATCGCTATTTCCTGAGAGAGTAGTCGCCATAACGTCTGCATCTCTGCAATCGTTGGTACCTCTTTGCTACCAACAAGTTTAGCCACTTCGTCTCGTCTCTCCGGAGATTCAAGCGTGACCACTGAGTCAAAGAGAAGCGTCTGCGTATCATCCGCTGTCTGCCTAAACACACCGAACAACTCACCCAGATCCCCTGCTCGACGATCAAGTAGTGTAGTCAATTCGGCAAGCCGATCCTCGTTACCGTCGAATTCAGCTTGCAATGCCTTTTTCTTGTTCTCGAGGTTGGCGACAGCACGATCCACATCGACCAACATTTGTTTTTGTGTAGCGGCGGAAGATTCAAACCGCGCCTCTCTCTCAATGTTTCTGGAGCCTTCTTCCGAAGCCTGAACCTTGATGCGTTCATAGAGATCTATCAAACCTTCACTGTATGCAGGGCTGACAATAAGTAGGAAGACAATGCCTATCAGTATTCGCTTCATCCTTGATCTCCCGGCGACACAACGGGCAGTGTCAGCATTTCTGGAGGCGCTTGTTTACGTGCGATTCTCAAACCAATTTGAATCTGTCTACGTGCACTGGTGTCCAGTACCCGCCACGACTCGCTCGCTTTGTCCCAACGACCGCTTTCCTCACCGTCGAGCGTTTGATAATAGAGCCCAATTCTGCCGATCCTCAGAAAATCCACGGTTCGTGGCGTACCGTCAGATTCCATTTCACCCCGGTAAGCCTCAATGGTCCGCCCGAAGTCCACCTCGATCAGGTACCCTTCCATGATCCGCCTAAACTTTTCACCTGCTGTCACATCAGCGCGATCTATCAAGGTCTTGAGTTTTTCGACGCGCTCTTCTCTGTTTGATATCAGAAACGGCATATCAGCATCAACAATGTCACCCAGTGTCGCGGTCATTTCCAGCATTAAAGGCAAGGCACCGGTTTCGATGTCATCAATTTCTTTGGTTTGGCGCTCAACGGATGAAATCTCTACGACTTGGGAATCAATCAGCTTCTGTAGTTGCTTGGTATAGATCTCCAGACTTTCCTGTCTTTGCGCGCTGATCCTGTATCGCTGCAGATTGAGCGAAGTCTCATCATCAAGACCGTCTATCTTTTCCTGTGAACTTTTCGCGGCTGCATCGATACCTGACTGAACGGCAAGTTCACTTTCGAGCGCGAGTCCAGTGAGCGGCAAGCCCAACAATAATATTAAGGTGAGGGGGGAATACTTTTTCGACATTCAGATTTCCAGACAAAAATAACTTATGGAAATAGGTGAGCAATAAGCATGCCACGGTCACAGGTTTCGCGTTTGAAACTGAATATGTAGATTTATAGCTGCACGCAGCTCTTCATAGTCATAGGCAAAAACATAGCGAACCATAAAAATGCACCAAGATTGGGATTCCCTTCGCACCACCACATTGCAGCAAGTGGTCAATGGCTGACAAAGAACCCAAAGCGGATCACAAATGTAATTCGCGTCACAAATTCTGGCATGAGCATTGCTTTGCAACCATCACCAGCAGTTTGGACTGCGGTTAAATTTAATACACAGGTGGTGATCAAAATGACTTCAACGCTCTCATCAAAACTCTCATCAAGTCACTATAGAACGTGCGATAAAACAGAAAACTACATGGGTGACGCGCACCGCGCACATTTCAAAAATATTCTGTCCACATGGAGGCTACAACTACTAGAAGAAGATGCGAGTCTAGCCAGGATGCTACAAGACGATTCCGCAAGCGGACACAGCCGCCAATCGATTGCAGATCCTTTAGATCGAGCAGCACAGACTATAGATCAGCATCTTGAGCTACGCGCGCTGCGGCGACTACGCAAGCTTCTGGCAAAGATTGATAGCAGCATCAATCTCATTAATCACAATGAGTATGGCTATTGCAGCACCTGCGGCATTGAGATTGGCGCGCTGCGGTTACAAGCCCGCCCTACCGCAACTCAATGTATCGATTGCAAGAACCTCGCCGAACTCAAGGCACGCCAAAACTATGGCTAGTCCCTGTGGCGAATAAAAAGCTCCAAGAATTTTTTTACCTGGATTACCTGGCAAATATCACAATGATAACCCGTCGAAAGCTCACCAAATTGATAGCAAGACTAGTATCAGCCGCCTGCTTTTTCGCACTAAACATCCATGCACAAGCCGATAACCGCCTGCTTCATTTCAAGACATCTTACAAAAGCGGCACCGAGACAGTGCAAAGCCTCACCATCAAAGAGATGCACAACTCGTTTGTCGAAATTGAACGCCAGCTTTTTGACATCCAATACAAAGCGCACCGCGGTTATAAAGGTTTCGATCTAAGGGAAGTGCTGGCGTTCGCGGGGTTTGAGCCCGGCGCAACGTTGATGTTGGTCTGTGAAGATGGATACAAAATTACTCTGGACACATCGGTGCTAGACGATCCCGACGTACAGGGCATGATTGCCACCTCGGACCTTGCTCCCACGGAAAGCGAGAATTGGGAGCTTTATCCACATGGTCGAGAGCTCGTAAGCTTCGATCCTTTCTATGTGGTCTGGTCAAAGCAATCAGATTCAGGACCGGCGCCAAGTCAGGAAACGCTATCTTTGCTAAAAAAATTACCATGGCCTTACCAATTTCAGGAAATACGCGATCTACAGGAATCTGATTACATTGCGGCAAAACCCTCATCAGACGCCTCGACAGAGATTCACGAAGGCTTTTCCCAATACATGGATAATTGCTATAAATGCCATCAAGTGTCCGGTGTTGGGGGCACGCTCGCCCCCGCACTAGACCGCGCTGGCAGCATTGCTTCCACACTTCCCTTAGAACCACTTAGCAAGATGATTCGAAACATTAAGGACTATTACCCACTCACCAAAATGCCCAATTACACAGACACACTGACTGAAAAAGAAGCGCTCGAAGTTGCAGCCTATTTAAAATATGTCATCGGAACCCACTAGGTGACGGGCCGCAAGGGCTCATTAACATGACACTGCGCCATCCTAGGGAATTTGGACTCAAGATCGACACTTTTTAGTGCGGCACCAACCCTCTCCTTCCAAAAAACCGCGTAAACCGCACAAAATCTGGCGACAACGCCTTCGGCTCGATTTCAATCTTGCGCTGTATTGGGTCACATAGGTTGCGACGCATCAATTTCGTTAGGTTTCTTTTCAAAGATTGACGCGCTGATGTTTCTGAATGCACTCCATGAGAACACGATTGGATAATCACCGGCCTTCCTTGCACAGATCTGGTGAGAAATTCTTTCACTTCCATCACGGATTCGATTTCAAGAAGGGCACGGAATTTGCAATAGCAGAGGTCGATGGGTGATTCATGTCCGAATCTGTCAGTTCGCGAGGCGCCCAAGGAGCAAGTCTGCTGGGTGAAAGAAATTTTCCTTTCGCCCAACAGTATGCAAAACAATAAAATAGTTTTGGAGAGAATAGATGCAAACGATTATTAAAAGCCTGGCGCTGGCAATAGGGCTGCTTGCTAACGCAAGCACAGTATATGCGCAGGATGCAGACGAAGATGTTGTGGATCTCGATACTTTTGTAACAGAGACTGAGGTCACTGATGACCTCGGCATTTTACAAACTGAACCGGTTGATTCGGTATTCGGCTTTGGCAAAACAATTTTGGAAACACCAAGAGCGGTAACTTCTATCAATATAGAACTATTGGAGCAGTTCAATGCCAAGGGCATCAACGATCTCGTGAATTTTGTGCCTGGCACATTCACCACCTCATTCTTTGGTGTCGCTGGTTCATTGGATATTCGAGGCACTTCAGCTGAAAACTTTTTCCGGGGGGTCAAGCGTCTTAACAATGAAGGCAACTATCCGACACCTATCGGCGCTAGTAATCGGGTTGATATTATCCGGGGGCCAATGTCACCTATCTCAGGGCCCAGCAAAGTTGGCGGTGCATTGAACTTCATACCTAAATCAGCCCGCGCAGAAACTGGTCAGTATTTAGAACAGTCAACCGGTGAAATTAGTTATACAACGGGTAGCTGGGGAAAGAGCATTCTCACAGCCGAAGTTGGCGGCCCAACCGAGTTTATGGGTAACTCAGCCGGCTACTATGTCTACGGCGAACTTGAGTCATCCGATAGTTACTACAAGAACGATGCCACCGACCAGACACTTCTTCAGGCTTCCTTCAATATCGATTTGGACAGCGGATGGAGACTGGAATTTGGCGGCATGTACCAGGATTGGAGAGGTTTTGAGAATGGCGGTTGGAACCGTGTGACTCAAGACCTGGTCGATAACGGCACCTACATAACCGGTCAGCCTGCAACCAACATTGATACTGAATTTGGCAATGGTGATGGCTTGATTCAAGGCGTTGAAGTTGATGCATGGGAAGGAAGTCTTGCCGGGCTTGCGTCCACTGGGGTTCCATTCGCTGACGGAGAAACAACCTGCTTTACCGGCATGTCAGCTTTTTGTTTTTCCGGTAACTTCGGGCCGCTTGATGCATCACAAATCACACAGGAGCTGGCAGACCAGTTAGGCATTGGTCTCGATCCAGCAACGGTCGGCACTGCACAACTTTCTACCAGCCAGGTACTCATCACCGATAGAGACAAATTCGAAACCGAGGTTTATACCTTCTACTTGGATGCGATGAAATCACTTGGCGGCGGTTGGGACTTCACCGGCAAGCTGTTTTACGATGCGATTGAGTATCACAATATCGACTCATATGGTTTCACAAAACTGGCCGATTCAAGTGTGATAGAAGCACAGGCTATCTTTGCTAAAACCTTCGAGTTTGATTCAGGCTCCATCGCGGTTCAGGTCTCCCCGTCTGTCCGTTACACCGATGCTTTCTATGTGAACGACTTCGCTGACGAAGTATTCGATAGAACAGATTTGACCGTCGGATTCAACGCACTGTCCATCCAGGATTTGCCGACCCTGGACGACGGCAATGTAGAAACCTGGACGGTTTACGCCGATTCTCAGTACATCCAATATGGTTTCGCGGCAATGACAGACATTAATCTCTTTGAGAACTTCAATGCCGTTCTCGGCCTTCGTTACGACTACGTTGATGCGGAAGGTCAGTCAGGTGATGGTCTGGAAAACGCCGGCGATGTCGAAGTGACCTGCTTTGCTAGTGTATGCGAGTTTGAAGCTGACGATACCGATACCGGATTGACTTGGTCAGCTTCGGTCTCGTACACATTACCCGGCAACATTACACCTTACGTAACTTTGTCGGAACAGACGACCATCATTTCCGGCGCGGCCGCAGAAATTGCAACCGGCAACATCGCCGGCGGCTCGTTTCTGGGAGATTCAGAGCTCACAGAATTTGGTATTAAAACCAGCCTGTTAGATGGCCGCCTCTTTGCTGCCGTCGCCATCTATGAGCAATCTCGAATTGCTTTCAACTCCCAGAACCCTGTGAGCAATCAACCAACCGAAAGTGAAGGAGTTGAATTTGAGCTTCGTTATGTGCCTTTCGAAAATCTATCACTGATTGGTACCTATTCAGATTCAGAGACTCGAGTGCTCACTTCGAGTGGCGTAGCATTTAGCTATATCGGCGCGGTAGACGTGCCTCTTGTTGACCCGGCATCAATCTTCGGTGCCATTATTGGCGGCAACCACGCCGTTGGAACAGACCCACTTAGAGGTGCGCTACCAGAGAAAATCTTTAGCTTGTCGGCCTCCTATCGTTGGTCGGATAACCTAACAACTTCTCTTAGCGTGACTGATGTAGATGAAACAAACCCTTCAGTTTTAGGAGGCCTCGTCTTACCAGATTACACGCTGGTGAATTTGTCAGCAGTCTATTCAACCGAGAAGTACAGCGCTGGTTTGTTTGTTACCAACCTGACAGACGAAACCTATTTTAGAGGTAACTTCCCCAGTCTTTATGGAAACAACGCCATTCTTCCTGAGCTACCTCGCGCATGGAGAGCAGAGTTTTCCTATAAGTTCTAAGCAGCGCCTTTCACTTGTTCAGACAATTGTCTGAACAAGTGACATCAGACCGGGTCTCTTTGAGCCCCGGTCTTTTTTTGTGTTTCAACAGGTAGGTAGGTAGGTAGGTAGGTAAGGACGTCAGGACTTCAAAGCCAGCTAATGGTTTCAGCCTGATAACGATGGGCCAAAAAACAACTGTTGTGATCGCCCTTGATGAACTCGTTCAGCGGCGCGGGATACTGCGAAAAGTCTGGAATCACATACTCCCAAACAAGCTCACCCGAAGGGGTCACTTCAAACAAGCGTCCAAAAGCACTTTCGCAGATCAAAGTATTACCATTCCAAAGCCGTTGAACACCACCCATGTAGGGAGAGAAAAAGCTGGGCAGCACAGGATCAGAATACAACCATAAGATCTCGCCCGATTTAGGGTCGAACTCCACTGCGCGAGAAGCAGGCGATGTCCCCCCGGGTCGAAAATTACCATTATCAAAACAAAGCACTGCGCCGTCATCCGTTTCGATCGGGCAGTGCTGCTGCGCCAAAAGCTCTGTGCCCATGTGCCATATGATGTCACCGGTATCTTTACTTACCGCTATAATTCCGCTGGTTGTACGCAAACTCATGAGGACTAGACCTTCAGACGTCACTGACAACCCATTAATCATGGGCCAATGGCGACGATCGAAGATCGGTTGTATCGGAAAATCGGCCGGATCAATATGTTCCCAAACACGCCATTCCCAAACAACCTTGCCCGCGCGATTAACTTCTCGCACGATGTCCGATTGTATAATGCCGTCGTCCGCGTCGCGGCTTGGATCACCACCTGTCACCCTTACCGCTTTTTCTGGCGGCAGAGGTGCAGCTACCGTGTAAAGAAGATTCCCGTTGGGCAACCATTTAGCATCGTGGTGATGAAAAATATCTTCGTGACGCCAAACAATGTCGCCCGACGGTGTCGCCTCGTAAAAATCACCGCCATGCCAAATATCCCAGGCTGGGTAGATCGCGGCTGATGTCTCATGGCTCCCGTTGTAACCAAGATTTCCGTTGTCCAGGAGCACTGCATCGCGTCCCGGACGAACCGGCATATTCCACGCGTGAACCTTGCGCCCTTCGATATCGATAAGATCAACCCGACCGCCGCCGGTTTGAGGCGCAAAGAGTGTATATCCACCCGCGGTTTGGGATCGATTGATCCCTGTTAAGCCAACGCCTTGTCGGCGGAGGGTAACTTGGTCAACGGGAAGTGAGTCTTTGGTCATAAGTACATTCTCTGGTTTGAACTCAATGGGTATTTTTTCTTCACGGAGCTATTCGAAGACTATTCGAGAGCTATTCGAGGGCTATTTGAAGGCTATTCGTACGGGTAATTTTTTCCTTGTGATGTTCCCCTGCAAGCACGGGCGCGTACTTCGCCACCTGACCGCTCGATAAGAGAGTTTCCATACAGGACACCTCTGCATCGTAATTCGGTGTATGAAAATAGACGATCGACAGGCGTCGTGCTGCTTCACCTGAATCAATCGGCGGGTTCACCACGCGATGCAGGGTCGAGCGCCAGCAGTCATTAGTCCAGCGCGCCATCAGGTCGCCAATGTTAACGATAAATGCACCGGGTAGTGGCGCAATGTCGTGCCATGACTCATCGGGCCCCATCACCTGGAGCCCACCTGGTCGGTTTTCTGTTAACAGCAGACTCAGCGAGCCAAAATCAGTATGGGCTCCAGAACGAATGGCGCCGGCTTCTGGCGGCCTTTGTTGCTCCGGGTAATGGTGTGCCACCAATGTACTTATCGGTTTATCTATTCTGGACTCAAACCAGTTATCACTCTTTCCGAGAGATCGAGCGAAGATACTCAAAACAACGTCTGAAACCGTCTGACAAGCATGCCGGTACTCTAACCACACTGACTGCATGTCAGCAGGTTGGTTCGGCCAAACGTTTTCAGCGAAATGCGACTGTGCGTCGGGAGTTGCATAGTAGGGATCGTTATCGACAGGTTCTGCACCGATCAGGAAAGATTCTTTCTGATCAAACGGAGCATTAATATCACCTCGGGTGCGCGCAAGCGATTTTGTACCGAGTGGAAAATAGCCACGTCCGCCCTTTCGCCCACTGGCGTTACACAGAAGCTTGTCTTGTTCGCTGCAATCAAAAAAATCGTAGGTGATAGCAAATATACGATCAATTATGTCAGCTGGGACACCATGACCAGAAAGTAATAAGAAACCCCAAGTCACACAGGCTTCCGCCACCGCCTTGGCGATAAAATCACGCTCCTGCTCAGTACCGTTTTGCCAGGCACTGATGTCGATCACCGGTACGCTATGACTCAGCATGCCTAGATCTCCGACTCATGCCAGTTACGCAGTAACAACCATCCGAGCAACGACACCGCCATCAGCAGTAAGAAACCCAACAACGTCGCGTTGATCACCAAAGCAAAAAGTAGTGCCGTATCCATGCGTCCCTGAGCAAAAATGATTTGCACACCTAAACCACCGGAAGAGCTACCGGAGCCAATCAGGAATTCTCCGACAATCGCACCGATCACCGACAAACCTGCAGAAATACGCAGTCCAGCAATAATGTTTGGAATCGCAGCGGGGAGCCGCAGCTTCAAAAACGACGTAAACCTAGGCGCGCGATGCATAGCAAACAGTTCGACCAACGTTTTTGAAGTAGAACGCAATCCCAGCAGCGTATTATTGATAATGGGAAAAATCGAAATGATCAGACTAATAATGATCACAGAGCTCTCGCCATAGCCAAACCAGAGCACGATTAATGGTGCAATGGCCACGACCGGAACGGTCTGAAGAAGGACCGCATAAGGGTAGAAACTACGCTCCAGAAAACGAGATTGGCTCATGATCGCTGCCGCAGAGATACCAATGACTATGGCGGCCGAATACCCGCTTAACGCCTCGCGCAAAGTAATTATGGTTGCGCTCGCAATATCGGCGCGATGTTCTACAAACGCAGCGCCCACAGCAGACGGTCCCGGTAATAAAAAGGCGGCGTCTTTAAAAATTGTCGCCGCCAGAATGGCCCAGCCGAATACAAATAGCACGGCAACCCATAACGGTGGCAGCAAGATGTAGAGCAGCTTGCGAAATCGTTCTGTCGTCGCCAGCGTGTTCAATGGTTTGGATTCCGCCGAAATCATTGCTGACTCTCCTGACGAAGTATCCTTGATATCTCGCCGGTCAGCTTTGCGAATGTCGGTGTTGATCTAAGCTCCAGCGTTCGATCCCTGCCAAAAGGAACATCGATGATACGAGTGATCCTCCCGGGTCGAGGAGACATCACAACCACTCGATCAGCAAGATAGGCCGCCTCTTGAACATTGTGCGTCACCAGGATCGCGGTGAAACCCGAGTCACGCCAAAGCTCTAGTAATTCATCCTGCAATAGGTCCCGCGTTAGCTCATCAACAGCTGCCAACGGTTCATCAAGGAGCAGATAGTCAGGTCGTAAAGCCAACGCGCGTGCTAGTGACAATCGCATTTTCATACCACCAGATAACTGATGGGGATAGCTATTTTCGAACCCCGCCAGACCGACCTTATTCAGTGCAGACTGTGCCCTGGAAGTGCGTTCCTGGTGATCAAAATCACCTTCAAGCTCCATAAGTAATTCGGCATTACCTTGAACGTTGCGCCACGGAAGCAGCGCGGCCTCCTGAAAGACAAAGGCACCTGTGGATGCTGCCCCCTGATCGACTGAGCCTTCAGTAGGATCAATCAAGCCGGCTACGATCCGAAGCAAGGTCGACTTTCCACATCCAGAAGGTCCGACTACCGCGATGAACTCTCCGGCCGATATCGTTAAGTCCGTTTTCTCAAGCGCCTGCACTCCACCGGGAAACACCTTGGTAACACCGGAAACAACAATGCTGATACCGTTTGGCATACGTCTAACAACCCTTCAGAAACGTCATGTCGTAGGCATTTGACGGATCAAAGTCGGCGGGTAATGCGTTGATCAGCTTCATTTGGTCAGCCAGTTCATCCCAGCGTGAAGCATCCATACAACCCACCTTTGATGAATCGTCTGGCAGGAACTCTGACAGAATGATGTCTACTGCCTGGCTATGGGTCTTTGATGAAATCATCTTGTTTTGGGGCAACATTAGATTAGTACTTGGACCAGAATCAGCGATAAAGTTTCGCCAACCTCTCTGCACAGCTTCTACCGTCTCACGAACCAACTCGGGCTCGTTTTCAATCATACGATCGGTCGTCAGCAGGATGCTGTAGGGCCTATAACCCAGATCAACGACTTTGAATTCACGGTTAGGAATGCCTACCTCATCCATTCGTGGAGGCAGGAACATGGAGTATCCCTGTTGGACCATGTCAGGCGTATTCGCAAACAGACCAAGGTCACCTGACAACGGGATTTCCCTTACACCTTTTAATCCAAATGTCTGTTTAATCCACTCCCAGTAACTAGCGCCGAGTGCTACGGCAACTAATTTTCCCGACAAATCTTCAATAGAATTTATTCCCCGGTTCGGATGATAGACAAGCGTGTAGGGAACGTAATCAAGACCCACAAATACGGCTTTCACCGGCGCGCCGTTTCGACGAGCGATCAGCAGGTCATCAGCATCGGCGAGTCCGAACTCAGCCTGACCGACCGCGACCTGCGGGATGACCTGAATTCGAGGTCCGCCTTTTAGAACTTTTATTTCTATCGTGCTGGCCGGATCCGCAGTGTCGATTTGAGCCTGCCAGAATCCGCTTTGATTGGCCTGCGGAAACCAGTTCATCAACAGCCTAACCTTCTCAGGCTCCTGACCTACTGCGTTCGTGCAAATCAAGAAGAAAACAAGGAGCGAGGCGGCAACGCGTGCAGCTTTCATCGGGGAACTCCAGCTTAGAGCTGTAAGGAAACTTAGTCTTAGAAAGCAATTTACATGCCATCTGAAAACGACGAGTCAGCGCTCCTTATCGAGTCACTATTCCCATGCTTAAGCCTGTAGTTGGTGCGCTCCCCACAAAAAGAGCACCGGATTGGAACGATCCTCCCGTTTTTACTGGCACCGAAATTGCTTGGTTATTTGGTCAATCGCTACCTCGTTAACAGCCAC
>Ga0222651_1001277_pt1 | contig 12631 bp, 11 predicted proteins | sample AntAcemetagen369_FD_179855 | JGI IMG/M metagenome (GOLD analysis project Ga0222651, IMG submission 179855) | Saline water microbial communities from Ace Lake, Antarctica - #369 | ecosystem: Environmental > Aquatic > Non-marine Saline and Alkaline > Saline | place: Antarctica: Ace Lake...
AATCTACAACTTTGTTCATCTGTAAAATGTACCCCAAAAGAAAATATATCCATATTTAACTATCTTATTATCAATTAAATATACGAAATTATATTGGAATTAGGGGTGTTTACGGACATACAGTTCTTTTGTTAAAGTCTTTTCTAAAACTGGTCGTCTTCGGTGTTTTGTTCCTTACTCATAGGAGTAGGCTAATTTAACTAAGGTTGGCTCTGAATACATTTTGCCTAAAAATTCAAGGCTAACCGGTAGGTTATCTTCGATAAATCCCATGGGCAAGCTATCTGCTTGTTGTCCGGTCTGTGGCGAAATAGCAGCAGTGTTGCTTCGGGAATAGTCTTCAGTTGTTGAATCATTTTTGAATGGTTTTTTATTCCAAGTATGGTAAATGACAGCTTCCAGTGCTAAAGAGTATATAAGTTCTTCTACTGTATGGTGAAATGCCTTTCTATTCTTATCGGAATAAGTATCTAAACATTTAACTTCTTCTTTATCAGACGCTGTTTTCAAAATCCTTTAAAAAACGGTTGAGTTCATCTCCGGTCTTGAATTGTTTTAAAAATTCATCGTCGAATAATTCTTCTTTTTTCTATGTACACACTTTATGAGATAGTCCTAATCGTGAGGCCTTTTCTTTTTATGGGGACAACATTATTGTTATCCGTGTATTGTTTCTTCTTTTCCGTAGTTTTTGATCACCTCAGCTTCAAATTCAACAAGCTCTTGCCAGCGTTTGTCGACATCTATATTTTGGCCGTATTTGCGAGCAAAGCCAATAAAAGTGGTGTAATGGCCTGCTTCGCTGATCATTAAATCGTAGTAGAATTTTGACAGCTCCGAGTCTTTTATTTCTTTTGAAAGTAGTTTAAACCGTTCACAACTTCTCGCTTCGATCATAGCGGAAAATAATAGTCTATCTACCATGGATTTAAGTCTACTGCCACCTTTGTTCATAAACTTATAAAGCTCGTTAACATAGCTGTCCTTGCGCTCCCTGCCCAAGGTATAACCCCGCTTTTTAATGATATTATGTACCATCTGAAAATGTACTAATTCTTCCTGAGCCAAAAGGAGTAGATCGGTAACCAAATAAGGGTATTCGGAATTAAGTGTAATAATAGTAATCGCATTGGTAGCGGCCTTTTGTTCACACCATGCATGGTCTGTGAGTATTTCTTCTATGTTTTTTTCAACAATATTAACCCAACGTGGGTCCGTTGCTAATTTTAAATGGAGCATGGGCCAATGTTTTTGTAAAAATAGGAATTAGCAGTATAAGAAATCATTAAAATTTAACTCTTAATAAAATGTACTTTTTTTGTAAAGGGTTATTTGGGTTACGTAATTTTTATTATCTTCTTTGAAAGTTTAAATAAAGGATGTTTCAAAAGCCTAGTTGTTGCAATCAGAATATAAAAGGTTCAAATAGATACCACAAATGAAAATCGCCGTTATTTCCGATATCCATGACAACATCTGGAACCTGCAAAAAGCTTTGGCCATGCCGGAGCTACAGGCTTCAGAAGCGATGCTATTTTGTGGTGACCTTTGTTCGCCGTTTGTCATAAATTTATTGGGGCGTGCGTATTCTAGACCAGTACATATTGTACTTGGCAATAACGATGGGGATGTTGCGGCTATCATAGGGAACTCAAAGAAATATTCGAATATTCACATTCATGGAGAATACTTTAGAAGTCTCTTAGGTGGGCGTTCTTTCGCCATGAATCACTATCCTGAAAAAGCTAGGGAAATTGCCGAGAATGGAGGGTTTGACATCGTTTGCTATGGACATAATCATAGTGTAGTGAACGATGAAATGGTTGGAGACACCCTATTGATCAATCCAGGGGCCATCATGGGGTATCATGGAGGAAAGCTAACGGATATTCCCGCAACTTATTTGGTATTGGATACCGACCTGCCAAAAGCGGTAGTTCACCAAATATGAACGGATGGTTACATAGCAATTCTTTGCTATAGTTTAAATAAGCGATTGGTCTTTTCATTGGTAAAGAACCAAAATAGGGTTTTGGGATAAGGAAGCCTATAAAATATACCCGTTTCACGAGTTAAGATAGATGCGAAAAGTTTTGGTTAAAGTATTGTCGACGAGTTTAAATTCTAACGAGTGTGAAAAAACGTTGGTTTTATTGGATTTCTAGCTTAGTGTTAAAAAGCTGCATATTTTGTGCATTACAGGAGTATCTACCAAATTCCACTACGCATAATTTTTTCGAAACTCCCTTGGATTTTCATGGGTAATTTTTTTAAAAACACGGTTGAAATACGATAGGCTATCAAAGCCGGAGTCATAACAGGCATCGCTCACACTCTTACCGGACATCAAAACTCGTTTCGATTGACTAATGCGGTAGCGGTTTAAAAATTCGGTAAAGGTATATTTTGTCATTTTCTTGAAGTAGCGACAGAACGCTTCTTTTGTCATATTGCTGAGGTCGGCAATCTCCTGAAGTTGGATTTTATCTTGATAGGTTTTATCTATATATGCAAAGATCGAGCTAATTCTTTTCTGATCCTTACCACTTATCCGATTGTCATAGGGCCGGTCATGTAAAAGTTCGACTTCTTCGGAATCCGAAAGCTTATACAATATTTCGAGTAGTCGCATATATTGCCCGATCGGAGTAAGATTTTCCAATTGAAATAGCTCTTTTCCTATGTGTTTTTTTAAATTTCCCCTAAAGGCCAGACCATGCTTCGATTTTTGAAATAACCTATTGATAAGTAGCAATTCAGGTGTTCCGTAAAAATGGGTCTCTACCAACTCTTTTTTTAGATGCACTACTACCTTTTTATAATCCGTTTCCACACCATAATCGAAATTCAAATGTGGAATGTTAGATCCGATCAATACTAGATCACTCCTTTCATAGGAGGAAATATGATCCCCAACATGGCGGGTACCATCCGCCCCTTCAATGTAGACCAGTTCATACTCTGGGTGGAAATGCCAAAAGAACAGATCACTCAATCTTGGATTGAACATCATGCTGAACGATCTATTCACATTATTGGTAATGGTTTCAAGCTGAACTTTCATGGGAATAATTTATAAAATAGCACTTGAATTCACCAAAATAATATAAAAATATCAATATAGTACAAATTTTGGTTAACTCCATTTAACTTTTTCCAAAGTTCTCTACTGATCTTTGTATCGATGATTTGGTGTAGTTCTAGATTTAACCGTAGTCCATTGCTTTATAATACGGAACAAAAGATATGAATTTTAAAAAAATAAGAACCAATGTGCTCAAAATCAAATACATTAAAATCAAAAAAAGATACTTGCAAATGTGCAAGTGCCTGTATCAAAACACATTTGAAAGCAAAAAGGGCAGTATCTATCCAAGCTGAAGAAATGAATGTAGTAGCCTATGTTGACTCAGTTAGGGATGCTTTCAAAAACCTCACATTTAGAAAAATCGAACCTTAAAAGTATCAAATAGCAGACACGTAATCAATTTTTATTAATAATGTGAAACATTATTAGACTAAAAAACTAATCCTTTATTAACTTATTTAATTAAACCTTATAGATCATGGAAAAAACAGGAACAATGAATCAGGGCAACGAACACAAAGATATTCCCGGTAATCCCTCTACCGCAAAAAGCAGTAAGGCCCAATTGCGAAAAGAAGCAACTGCCGATTCGCTAAGGGTCTTAACCTTGGAGCAATGGAACTTTTGGAAAGAGAACGGCTATGTGGTCATTAAAGCTGCGGTAACTCGTGACCAAGCAAAAAAAACTGCACAGTTTTTTTGGGAATTTGAGGCAAAAGATCCTAATGATAGTGAAACCTGGTACACGGCGGCCCGAGCTGAAATTAAAATGAAGGAACTGGCAGGCACGGGTATGGTAGAGGTATATAATAACCAACACCTTTGGAACAATCGTCAAACACAAAGGGTCTATAATGCCTTTGTCGATATTTGGGACACCGAAGAACTGTGGGTAACCATAGACCGCGCCAATTTGAATTTCCCCATGCGTCCTGGACATGAGTACAAAGGTTTTATCCATTGGGATTACGATCCAGAAACAAAGCCACAGAACGTCCAAGGTGTATTGGCGTTGGCCGACCAGACTGACCCCAACATGGGCGGATTTCAATGCATTCCATGGTTGTTCAGAAACTATGAAACATGGAAGTTTACACAACCCGAGGATAGGGATCATTTTAAACCCGATGTTACAGGACTTGAGGACAAACTGGTGAAAGTCTCCATGGAGGCGGGCGATCTGCTGATTTTCAACAGCTCCCAGCCACATGGAATTCGACCCAATCATTCCGATAATGGAGTACGGATTGCCCAATACATTTCTATGATGCCGGCACAGGAAGATAACGAGGCACTAAGGGAATGGCGTGTCAATTCATGGAAGAACCGCATTGCTCCTGAAGGATATGCCTTTCCCGGCGATCCCCGAAATTGGGAACAGACGAAATATGAAAGAGCGGAATTATCGGATTTGGGCGAGAAATTACTGGGATTGAAAAAATGGTAATTTTTGGAATATACTTTTCAAACGTGGGACTATAACACCCGGGTACCACTTGCAGCCTTCCCTAAAAAATTTAGCCTTAACCTTTTTAGGACATCTCTAATTTAAATTTTTTTAATGATCTCCTCCCTTTAAACTATCCGGTTTTAAGAGAGGAGATCAAATACCATAGCTCATTGCACCCGTTTTATAACTTTTAACTATGCGCCTGAGTAATTTGTTCTTTATAATTGTTTAATACTGTAGGGAGGTCATGTTAATTGGGACGATTCTAGGAAAATACAGAATTTGATACCATAAAGCCCTCCAATATTATCAGTTAGTATTGAAAAATCTAGTTATTTGTCTATGAAGAGCCGACTCTACCTTACAATAATAAAAAAATACCTAGCCCCACCTTTTAATACCAGAGCTGCCGGAATCTATCTTCTTCTTTTCGCTGCTTCCATTGGAATTGCCACTTTTGTAGAGAACGATTTTGGAACCAGTGCGGCACAAAAGGTCATTTTTAGGTCTTGGTGGTTTGAATTATTACGTCTTCTATTTGGGATTACCATTATCGTCAATATATTCAAGTTTCGGATGATTCCACAAAACAGGAATAGGATACCGTCAACGGAAAATCGTCCCGCATAGGTTTCCTTAAAAATTTAAGGAAAAATGTTTTATGCAGCCATATCACTTTTGATGTTACTGTACCCCAGTTTTGGAGTTGGCTAAGGGAGTTTAACGAACTCCATATTTCTTATGTTTTATTTTATGATCCCTATTCTGTTTAAAATCCTCAAGAACTTAATCTAATTAATATTCATTGCTCCAAGTAAACTTCTGATTTATAAGGCGATCTTTTTCCAAATTTAAAAAATCCAGATAGGCCAAAGCAACAGGTGATAAATTTTTAGCTTTCAGCCAAATCAAGTTCCATTCCGAACGAATAGGAAGTCCTTTGACCGAAATAATTTTTAGCTCATTATTTTTTAGTTCATTTTTTATACCAATAAGAGGCATGACCGAACATCCTAAGCCCGAAAGGACTGCCTGTTTAACGGCTTCATTTGAAGTTAATTCCATCTTTTTATTGACTAAAAACTTGTTCTTGGATATGAATGTTTCCATGGCATTTCTAGTGGCCGACCCTTGTTCCCTATAAATCAATGGAAAGTTCTCAAATAACTTTTTCCTAGTTAATTTTTTATTTAATTCCAATCCACTGCTAGCAACAAAAAAAAGTTTATTCTGCATTAGTGTTACTTTATCTACCTTAAGTTTTTTGGGTAAAACTGATACCAATGCAAAATCTACTTCATTCATTTCTAGGCTCTCAATTACGCTAGATTTATTGGTTACGTCCATGATGAGGTCAACACCTTTATTTTGTTTCATAAAATCCGATAAAAAATAGGGCATGACATATTTTCCTGTAGAAACAATGGAGATTTTGAGCCTACCGGAAAGTTGACCTTTAAAAGCGTGTGTTTTGTAATTTATGGCATGAACTTCATTTATAATTTTTTCTGCGGCATTCGCAATTTCCTTTCCAAATTCGGTTACATAAAGTTGTCTTCCTATCACTTCGGTTAGCGCTATTGGGAACTGATCTTGGAAATTTTTAAGCTGAATTGATACCGCTGGCTGGGTCAAATTAAGCGCCTTCGAAGCCTTTGTAATGCTCTGTAATTCAGATATTTTAAGAAATATTTGAAGCTGGTGAAGTGTATAATGCATAAATAATATTAATGGATATCATAACAAATATAAATAAAAATTAATGAATTTTATGATTGAACTTTGTGCCGTTAAATAACAATTAATTATTAATAATTTTTTAAAAATCAAGTAAAATGGAAACAAAGGAATTCACAAAGATTGAAAAAGGAACTCAAAACATCCAATTGGTTAAAGGCCAGTTCACACCTTCCGAAACATCTCATATTATTAAGAGTTTGATTAATGAAAAGATAAATTTTCACAAAATACAACGGCTTCAAATTTGGGAAGGGAATCACAAATGCGAAACTGATCAACTTGACGGACGCATCAAGGAACTCGAAAATGAAAAAAAGACTGCTCTCGATTTCATCAATAGCGTAAGAGGTCTAGGTCAGAATTTAAAGATCAATGGTATACTTGAAATTTCAGTTGCCGAAAAAGGTTAAGGTCAGCTAAAAACAAACATATGAAATTTTTAAAATCAACATTTTTACCGTTTCTGGGTCTAACCGTTCTTTTATTTTTTATAGCAATGTCCTATTTCCATAGTTCCCTGTTCTTGGACAAGCTAATTGTATGCAGTTTTATTTTGGGAATGGTCTTTTTTGCTAAAATAAGAAGTGAAAGTAATAATAGCTATTCAAATACGGATAACACGAGATACGCAGACCAGATTAAAATGAATATCAATTTTGGTATTCATACAGATATGGATTTAACTAAAAAATACTATAAAATTAAAAATGAATCTTGAAAATAATTTATATTTAAACAGATCTCAAAATCTTAAACAACTAGATAAGGATATTCAGACACCATTTGTTTCTAGACTTGTTACGGGCTTTTTGTGGCTTCTTTTTGCTGGAAATTTGGCGTATCTAATTCTCAACTTTGCCACTATTCAAGAATGGAATTTTGCAAGTGCCTTCAGAATCAATGGCTTTACCATTTTAATCTGGACTACGGTTTCCTTTTTCGGTGCCGTAGTAAGTAGTTACGCTGGAAACTATTTGAAAGGATTCAGATTTCATTCCCGATTTATGATGCTCTGTTTGGGCTTCACATTATCCGTGATGCTTTTGGTGATGTCTAACCACATTTCACTTTTACTAAGCTGTTGGTTGATTATGGGAGTATTTATGTCTCAGTTAATAGGTATAGACAGGACTTGGGGAGAAGCGAGAGAAGCTTCTAGATTCACCCAAAAATACTTTTTAGCCGGGTCATTTTTTCTGACAATAGGGCTATTGTTAATGGCATTTTATAGTAATGAGTTTACCGTGAGCGGATTGTCATCTGTTGCGGACGAGCTGCCATTATTTATAATATTCCCATCGGCATTATGTATAATTGCGGCGGCTATTGTTCAGTCGGCGATCTATCCCTTTCATCGGTGGTTGCTTTCTGCAATGACAGCCCCTACCCCGGCATCTGCATTAATGCATGCCGGTTTTGTTAATGGTGCGGGAATTTTACTGGCATTGTTCTCCACCTTATTGTATGCTTCTAATACATTGACCCTCTTATTTGTCATTGGTGGGCTCACATCAATTATCGCTCAGTTTACAAAGCTGCTTCAAGTCAATGTAAAGCAAAAACTGGCCTGTTCCACCATTGCACAAATGGGTTTTATGATCATGCAATGTGGTTTGGGGTTTTTTAATGCAGCCGTGGTTCATTTAATTCTACATGGATTTTATAAGGCTTACTTATTTCTTTCTTCTGGTGAGGAAATAAAACAGACCACGCCACAAAAACCACTGCAATTAAAAATCAAACCTTTTCAAGCCTTTGTGGTATTACTAATTGGGAGTCTGGGGGCACTACTTTTTGCACTCTGGACAGGAAAAGGAATGCGGATGGACAGTAGTGTGTTTTTGACACTCATTGTGGCCATCACTGTGGGTCAAGCAACATATAATATTGTTAAAGAACGCAGTCTAAGTGTCTTACAGAAAGTCATTGTTCCTCCGGTGATTTTCGTTTTAGGAATCGGTGTCTATGCGCTAACCTATAACAGTGTTACAATTCTAATGTCAGACATGCCGATGATTGATAATCCATTGCCTTTGTCTTGGGCTCAAATAATATTCGGAATGATATTTTTGATGGGCTTTTTTATCATGAAATTAGGAGTTTACCATAAGATTCCATGGCTCTATGTGAAGTTAATGAACATATCCCAACCGTATAAAAAATCAGTTTTAATGTACAAAACAAAATCAATATGAATCAATATATTCTAAACAGTATAGAGGAAGCTTCAAAAGTTATTGGAAAAACATGGCCATTATACACTTTTGTAGCTTCCAATCCCTTATCTGGTTATGAAAATTTACCCTTTAGTGAAGCAGTAAGTTCTGCACAACAGCATTTTAATGCTAATGCCTTCCCGGCAGCCAAACTTTATCGGCAAGCTTGGGACAATGGGGGTATAAATAAAGATGTATTGCTTAAACTTCTCAAAGAAAATGAATTATATGAATCGCCTGAGGAATATCTACAAATCTTAGAATCGCAGCAGCAAGTTCAGGAATTGAACAACAATCATAATATAGACCGTATCATGGTAAAATGGTTGTCCGCTTTTATGGATGAAGGCCTTGCAGAATGGGATATGCCATTTAAGACCGAAGGGTTCTATGCTGCTTGGAGGCATTTGATCATTTACGATTCCGAAATAGGAATGACTTCTTTAAACGAGATTCCCAAAACAAGTGACGAGGCTTTGGAACAACTCTTGAGCCATTATTCGGAGGATGACTATATTAATATCTTTACCTATCATTTGGCGGCACTTCCTGGTTGGACCGGATACATCAACCATCGCACCCAATCCAAATCGGGCTGGCAACAAGATTATCCAATAAGCTTAATGGATTATTTAGCGGCACGTATTTGGACAGCGCAGAAATTGAATGCTTCCATACTACCAAAAAGCAATCAGGGGACTATTGATAAGCTAGTGCCAAAATTGCAATACGTTTGGTTAAAAGCTTGGGAAGAAAGCTGGCAAAACCAATTGGTTAATACTCTGGAAAGGGAATCCATTGCAACCCAACCTTCTGTTGAAACTACCGTTCCGGATGCGCAGATGGTGTTTTGTATTGATACTCGATCGGAACTTATTAGAAGACATGTAGAATGCCAAGGCAATTACGAAACCCACGGTTATGCTGGATTTTTTGGGATAGCTATGGATTATAAGGGCCTAAACGACGACATTGTACGCAAATCCTGTCCACCGATCGTGGATTCTGCGTATACCGTTTCAGAAACAGTACAATTAGATAAGGAAGCACCATTTTTAGCATATGAAAAGAAAACCGATATGCTGAAATTCGGCGATTATTTTCTTAAACGAATGAAGAATATGCTGCCGTCGGCTTTTGGATATGTGGAAGGCTCAGGGTTTTTTTATGGAATGTCATTGATTGGAAGAACCTTATTCCCTGATCTAATCTATAGGAGAAATCAACGAAAAGCTTCACATATCGAATCAATATGTCAACCTGAAATTAACAAAGCCACACAGGAATATATTGCACCACTTGGAATTTCATTAACAGAAAAAGTACGGATTGTGAAATCGGCATTCGATCTTATGGGATGGAAGCAATTTGCTCCTTTGGTACTTTTTGTGGGACATGGAAGTCACTCTGCCAATAATCCTTTTAGTTCAAGTTTGGATTGTGGTGCCTGTGCAGCAAGTCCGGGAAGACATAACGCAAGAATGCTAGCGAAACTGGCCAACTTACCGGAGGTTAAGCAGGTTTTATCCGATATTCATGGTGTGGAAATTCCCGAGGATACATTCTTTATTGGAGCGGAACACAATACAACGACAGATGAGATAGTTCTTTTTGATTCTGAAGTTCCAGATTCATGCAAACGGCGTATTAGAAACCTCAAAGCAAATCTTTCAAAAGCCCAGCAAACCGCAACTCGGGATAGATTGGGAAGGAAGGGGAACAGTATTAAAATTGCACAAAAAAAAGCAAATAACTGGGGAGAAACTAGACCAGAGTGGGGACTTGCCAAAAATGCAGGCTTCATTGTAGGCCCCAGACACCTAACAAAAAAAACAAACCTGGAGGGTCACTGCTTCCTACATTCTTATGACTGGGAATTGGATGTCAGTGGAAAAGCTTTGGAAGGTATAATGCAAGGACCAATGGTCGTCACACAATGGATCAATAATCACTACTACTTTTCTACGGTGGATAATAACACTTATGGAGGTGGCACTAAAATTACTCATAACATTACCGGTAAATATGGGGTAGTACAAGGAAATGGTGGGGATCTTAAAATGGGTTTGCCATTACAATCCTTATTTCAATCCGACAATGAAACTTACCATCAGCCATTACGTCTGTCGGTATTGATACAAGCACCAGTAACCCGGGTAATTGATATCCTTTCCAGAAATGAAAACCTAAAAACATTAATGGACAATGAATGGATCTATTTGATGGTTATGGACCCTTTGCAGGAAAATAACATTATTCGGTACCAGAAAAATATGGAATGGGTTCCTATGACTGGGAAAAGTATTGGTGAGAAAAACATTGCTACAAAGGTCAATGAACCAGTCTTTAACGAAGCGCTATCGTAAACGTTATAATGGATGGCCATGTGGTTTTAAATAATCTTATGATGGGTGTAATGCCTAAATGCAGGGTAAGAAAAGAACATTTCTCTAATATGCTAGCGGGAATTAGGTTGAAATGCGATTAGAAAGGGTCATTGCCCCCATAAAGATTATGTTTACGAGCTATGCTATATAATGGATTTTTTGTTATTGGGTGAACAATAAATGGTACCGATCGGTTAAGGAATTTTCCGTTAGCCCAATGCTAGGACTTAGTTTATCTTCTGCGCTGCCCAGAATACTGCATAGCCTCTCCCTTACCAAAGCCATAGCTAAAGCCAAGGGCTAAAAATGTGCCTCGCTGACGGCGATTGTACACCTCATAATTGGCTTGGGCAATTTGGCTCTCGTCTACCCTAGAGGCGAAAATGTCTCTTACGCTTAAATTGAGGACGGCCTTACCTTTCATTATATTTTTTCGTAGCCCCATATCCATAAAGAGCATATCACTAACGTCACTTTGTACCGTTTGGTAACTGGATTGATAGTTACCGGTCATTTCCAGATCGAAATCGGATGGAAGTTTAATTTTTGTCATTAATTTGGAAGTCCATTGGTCATTGCTAAAATCGAAAATGGTGGTTTCGAAGATGCCATCCCTTTTAAATTGATTGTAATTAAAATCCCCGTTCAGGGTAAGCCATTTTGCAGGGCTATATTTCGCATTCAATTCTATTCCATTGGCCTTATTTACACCAATATTCTCTGGCTTGGTGGTGCTAATATTGTTTTCGAAGGTGGTAATGCGCTCTATGACGTCTCTGGTATAGCGGTGGTACACCCCAAAATTTATACTGGCAGGACCTAAAATGTAGATACTGGTTATCTCATAAGAATCGGTGAATTCTGGCTGTAATTCCGGATTACCTTGGCGTATGCTATAATTGTTTCGGATATTGAAAAAGGGATTCAAATCCCACATTCTGGGTCGGTATATACGTTTGGAGTAGCCGGCTTGAACGGAAACCTTGTCACTAAATTTATAGGAGCTGTGAAGACTGGGAAAAAAGTTGCCATAGTTTTGATCGTTGGTCGAGCTTGTAGTGACAAGCAAGGTATTTTGATTGGTCTGTTCCAGGCGCAAGCCTCCTTTTATGCCCCATTTTTTACCTTCATAAGAACCGGTACCGTATAATCCAAGGACCTTTTGGTAGAACTCAAAGACATTGGTCAGACCTGGGTCGTTAACAAAGGCTCCTCCAGTGAAATTGTTTACCTCGTAATCATTGCTTACGTCGTTCAGAACATACTGGGCTCCTGTTTCCAAGGTCCATTCCTCAGTAATAGGATTGGTATAATCCAATTTAAAGGTAAATATAGCTTCTTTAAAATCTGTCCTTGTCTGCTGTCTGGAGTCATTATCCTCTCCGGAAATGGTGTTGTTAAAGAATTCGGAGGATTGGTCCTTTCCAAAGAAATTTCCCAATCCACTAAAAAGCAGGGTATGGTCCTCATGGTTTTCGAAATCCTTTTTATATTGCAGTTCATACTGAAATTTTGGGTTTTTCGCATCTGTAACTTCCGTTCGTTCCCATTCGGAGCTAATGGTATTGTTGGAATCTAAGGCAACAAAACTGGTATTGGAGGGTTGTTCCTCAATTTCCATGGCGAAGTTTCCGGAAAGGGTCAATACGTTATTATCATTAATATGATAGTCTGTTCCCAGGACTAAATTATAGTAGGTTTCATTCCGGTACTCGATACCATTACTTAGAATGGTGGTGTTATTTACCAA
>Ga0222651_1001281_pt1 | contig 12616 bp, 8 predicted proteins | sample AntAcemetagen369_FD_179855 | JGI IMG/M metagenome (GOLD analysis project Ga0222651, IMG submission 179855) | Saline water microbial communities from Ace Lake, Antarctica - #369 | ecosystem: Environmental > Aquatic > Non-marine Saline and Alkaline > Saline | place: Antarctica: Ace Lake | collected...
GTGGCGCTGATCGCGCCGATCGCAATGGACGAAGGCCTGCGCTTCGCAATTCGCGAAGGCGGCCGCACGGTTGGCGCCGGCGTCGTCTCTTCTATCGTCGAGTAACTGGGGCTAATGGTTCGGCAGCGTTCATAGGGGTATAGCTCAGTTGGTAGAGCGTCGGTCTCCAAAACCGAAGGTCCTGGGTTCGAACCCTAGTGCCCCTGCCACGAAGCAACCAATGAACAAGCCGAATTCACAGTCTGGAAAGCGAGTTTAGGAAATGGCGAAGCCGAACCCCGCAGTCTTCATGCGGCAGGTCCGCCAGGAAGTGTCGAAGGTTACCTGGCCGACGCGCAAGGAAACCGGCGTGACCACCGCGATGGTGTTCGTGATGGTCGCGCTTGCCTCCGTTTTCTTCCTGATCGTCGACAAGCTTATCTCGCTCGGCGTGCAGTATATTTTGGGTATCGGAGGCTAGACGTGGCAAAACACTGGTATGTCGTTCATGTCTATTCCGGCTTTGAAAAAAAGGTCGCCCAGTCGATAGAAGAGCAGGCGAAGCTCAAGGAACTGGACGATCTGCTTGAAGAAGTTCTGGTGCCGACGGAAGAAGTTGTGGAAATGCGCCGCGGATCGAAGGTCAGCGGCGAGCGCAAGTTCTTCCCGGGTTACGTTCTGGTCAATATGGAAATGACCGACGAAACCTGGCATTTGATCAAGGATACGGCAAAGGTTACCGGGTTTCTGGGCAGCGGCGGCAAGCCGTCGCCGATCAGCAATGTGGAAGCCCAGCGGATCCTGCATCAGGTCAAGGAGGGTGTCGAGCGGCCAAAACCGTCGATTACCTTCGATATTGGCGAACAGGTCCGGGTCAGCGATGGTCCGTTCCAGTCGTTCAATGGCTTTGTCGAGGAAGTCGACGAAGACAAGGCACGTCTCAAGGTGTCGGTGTCCATTTTCGGACGCGCGACCCCGGTCGATCTCGAATATTCGCAGGTCGAAAAACTTTAAAAATTCGTGCGGGAGGTAAGCCAGTACCGTACCGCGCGGCCGAAAAGAAAGGCGAAACATGGCTAAGAAGATTACGGGCTATATCAAGCTCGAAATACCGGCAGGGCAGGCAAATCCGTCGCCGCCCGTTGGCCCTGCGTTGGGTCAGGCTGGTCTGAACATCATGGAATTCTGCAAGGCCTTCAACGCCTTTACGCAGAATGCAGAAGCGGGAACGCCGACCCCGGTCGTGATTACCGCCTACGCTGACCGCACGTTTTCATTCGAAACGAAGACACCGCCGGCATCTTACTTCCTGCGCAAGGCCGCAGGGCTCGCCAAGGGATCGCAGACCCCGGGCCGTGATGTTGCCGGACAGGTGTCCAAGGCGCAATTGCGTGAGATTGCGGAAACGAAAATGGTCGACCTGAATGCGAATGATATCGAGGCCGCGATGAAGATCATCGCCGGTTCGGCACGTTCCATGGGTCTAGAGGTCGTGGAGTAGGATCATGGCAAAATTGGGAAAGCGCCTCAAAGGGGCGAACGAAAAGATCAATCGCGATCGGGAATATCCGGTTGCGGAAGCGGTCAAGGTTCTGAAGGAATGTGCCAGCGCCAAGTTTGACGAGACCATCGAAATTTCGATGAATCTCGGCATTGATCCGCGCCATGCCGATCAGCAGGTGCGCGGTGTTGTGCAGCTTCCGGCCGGAACCGGCAAGACGGTGCGCGTTGCGGTGTTCGCCCGTGGCGACAAGGCCGATGAGGCGAAAGCCGCCGGTGCCGATATTGTTGGTGCGGAAGACCTGGCCGAAGCGATTCAGGGCGGCGAGATGAATTTCGACCGTTGTATTGCGACGCCGGACATGATGGCCATCGTCGGCCGGCTCGGCAAGGTGCTGGGGCCGCGCGGATTGATGCCGAACCCACGGCTTGGCACGGTGACGCCGGACGTTGCGACTGCGGTGCAGGGTGCAAAGGGCGGCGAAGTCGAATTCCGCGCTGAAAAGGCAGGGATCGTGCATGCCGGGATCGGCAAGGCAAGCTTCTCCGAAGCTGACCTGGCCGCCAATCTGCTTGCCTTCGTTGATGCCATCAGCCGGGCGAAGCCGACCGGCTCGAAGGGAACCTACATCAAGAAGGTATCGATCGCGTCGACAATGAGCCCGGGTCTGAAGCTTGACCTGAGCAGTGCGACCGGCAACGCGTAACAGAATTAAGTCCGGCGGCTTCGGCCGCCGGCGGACATACGGCAGCCTTCGGGTGCGCCGTATAACTTGTCCGAGACTGCAGGCGTCACCTTTCGGGGTGACTTAATCGGGGTACCAGCCTGCATGAGACAGGAGGTCGCAAGGTGATCCGGCAATGCCGGCTTGGCTTGAACCTCTCGGACAGGAAAGTCGGGTGTAGCGGTTAGCGTTGCATCCATCCTGAAACCGGTCGCGTTTCCGTCAGGGAGCCGGCCAAAGATCGGAGACGAAGTGTGGACCGATCACGCAAAGAAGAGCTCGTAACTGAATTGCATCAGACGTTCGAGTCTACGAACCTTATGGTCGTGACTCAGCAGAACGGGATGACGGTTCAGGAAATGACCGCCCTCCGCGGTGAAATGCGGACTGTGGGTGCGAGTTTCCATGTTACCAAGAACCGTCTTGCGAAAATTGCGCTCAAAGGCACGCAGTTCGAATCCCTGAACGACACGTTCAAGGGACCGACGGCGGTTGCGGTGTCGGAAGACCCTGTGGCCGCAGCGAAAATCACCGTGGAATACGCCTCCAAGAATGACAAGCTTACCATTATTGGCGGTGCCCTCGGCGACAAGCTGCTCAATGTCGATGAGATCAAGGCGCTGGCGAAACTCCCCTCGCTCGACGAGCTGCGGGGCAAGATCGTTGGTGTGCTTCAGGCACCGGCAGGCAAGATCGTGGGGGTCCTTGGGGCACCCGCAGGACAGCTGGCCAGGGTCTTTGGCGCTTACGCCGAAACAGAATGATGCAAATTCGGATACTGAAAAACCGAGATATTCAAGCTAAGGAGTTAATTACAAATGGCTGATTTGGAGAAACTCGTCGAAGAACTGTCGACCCTGACCGTTCTTGAGGCGGCTGACCTGTCTAAAATGCTCGAAGAAAAATGGGGCGTCTCCGCCGCAGCACCGGTAGCTGTTGCTGCTGTTGCTGGTGCGGCCGCTGAAGTTGCGGAAGAAAAGACCGAATTCGATGTCGTTCTGGCATCGTTCGGTGAGAAGAAGATCAACGTCATCAAGGAAGTTCGCGGAATCACGGGCCTTGGCCTGAAGGAAGCGAAGGACCTGGTCGAAGGCGCGCCGAAGCCTGTCAAGGAAGGCGTGTCCAAGGATGAGGCTGAAGCGATCAAGAAGACACTCGAGGAAGCAGGCGCTACGGTTGAACTCAAGTAGCATCAAAACGTTACAAGCGTTTAAGGGGGCACGCCGTCCGGCGTTGCCCCTGAACGCGCTTGAAAACCGGTTTGTTGAATTTTCGCCCTTCCGGGGGCGCGTTACCCTTCCGGCGGCGTGTTATGCGTCACTGGTGTCAGGCAAGACGAGGACATAAAATGGCTAGATCCTTCACGGCTCGCAAACGTATCCGCAAGAGTTTCGGCAGAATTGCCGAAGTTGCGGCACTGCCGAATCTTATTGAGGTCCAGAAGGCCTCTTACGATACGTTCCTGCTGCCGCGGGAAGGGGAAGCATCACGTCTTGAGGAAGTGTTCAAATCGGTCTTTCCGATCAATGACTTCTCGGACCGTTCACAGCTTGAATATGTCCGCTACGAGCTTGAAACGCCGAAATATGATGTCGAGGAATGCCAACAGCGCGGCATGACCTATGGCGCGCCGCTTAAAGTGACGCTGCGCCTGGTCGTCTGGGATGTCGATGAAGAAACCGGCGCCCGCTCGATCCGCGATATCAAGGAACAAGACGTTTACATGGGCGACATGCCGCTCATGACCGCGAATGGTACTTTTGTTGTCAACGGTACCGAACGCGTCATCGTCAGCCAGATGCACCGTTCGCCCGGTGTTTTCTTCAACCACGACAAGGGCAAAACCCATTCCTCGGGCAAGTACCTTCATGCCGCGCGGGTCATCCCGTATCGCGGGTCCTGGCTTGATTTTGAATTCGATGCCAAGGATCTGGCCTATGTCCGGATCGATCGGCGCCGCAAACTGCCGGCGACGACTCTGCTTATGGCCCTGGATGACTCCGCGACCGAGGCACGCCGTGCCGAACTGGCGACCGAAGGGCTCCAGCTGGCGCCGGAAGATGCCGTGGGGATGTCGGCGGAAGATATTCTCAGTCATTTTTATGACGCGACGGTCTATTCCGTCAGCGGCGATGGCTGGAAATGCACCTTCGATGCCGAAGGCATGCGCGGCCAGACCCTGAATTACGACCTTGTGAACGACAAGGATGGCGAAGTCATCGCCGAAACCGGCGCCAAGGTGACGCCGCGTCTGTTGCGCAAGCTGGGCGACGAGAAAATCACCATGGTCCGGGTCACACCGGAAGAAATGTACGGTCGTTTCATCGCGAACGACATCGTCAACGAGGAAACCGGTGAAGTCTTCGCCGAGGCCGGTGACGAGATTACCGAGGAACTGCTGGCCAGTTTTGCGGAAGCGGGGATCACCGAAATTTCGATCCTGGCGATCGATTACTTCAACATTGGCCCCTATATCCGCAACACGCTGGCGATCGACAAGAATACGTCCCGCAAGGAAGCGCTGATCGATATTTACCGGATCATGCGCCCGGGCGAGCCGCCGACCCTGGAAACAGCGGAGAACATGTTCAACAGCCTGTTCTTCAGCGCTGACCGGTATGACCTGTCGACGGTTGGCCGGGTGAAGCTGAACTCCCGCCTCAATCTTGAATCTGACGATCAGATCCGCGTCCTGCGCAAGGAAGACGTCCTTGCCATCGTCAAGGTGCTTTGCGACCTGAAGGACGGCCGTGGCGAAATCGATGATATCGATCACCTTGGCAACCGCCGTGTCCGGTCCGTCGGCGAGCTGATGGAAAACCAGTATCGTCTGGGGCTGCTGCGCATGGAGCGGGCTATCCGGGAGCGGATGAGCTCGGTCGATATCGACTCTGTCATGCCGCACGATCTGATCAACGCCAAGCCGGCAGCCGCTGCGGTCCGTGAATTCTTCGGATCCTCGCAGTTGTCGCAGTTCATGGATCAGACCAACCCGCTGGCCGAAATTACCCATAAGCGTCGCCTTTCGGCGCTTGGGCCGGGTGGTCTGACGCGCGAACGCGCAGGCTTCGAAGTGCGTGACGTGCATCCGACCCATTACGGCCGGATCTGCCCGATTGAAACGCCGGAAGGGCCGAATATTGGGCTGATCAACAGCCTGGCGACCTTCGCGCGGGTCAACAAGTACGGCTTTATCGAGTCCCCTTACCGTAAGGTGAAGGACGGTGTCGTATCCGACGAAGTCGTGTACATGTCGGCAATGGACGAAGGCCGGTATACGGTGGCGCAGGCCAATGCGGCGCTCAGTGACAAGTACCAGTTCACCGAGGAAATCGTTTCCTGCCGCCATGCCGGGGATTACATTCTGGCCCGTCCGGAAGACATCGACCTGATGGACGTTTCGCCGAAGCAGATCGTTTCGGTCGCTGCGGCGTTGATTCCGTTCCTGGAAAACGATGACGCCAACCGCGCCCTGATGGGATCGAACATGCAACGTCAGGCGGTGCCGCTGATCCGCGCCGACGCGCCGTTTGTCGGCACGGGTATGGAAGAACAGGTCGCCCGGGATTCCGGCGTGACCATTATTGCCCGGCGCAGTGGTACGGTCGTGCAGGTCGATGCGACCCGCATCGTTGTCAGTGCGATCGAGGATAGCGACGCTTCTGTCGGTACGCCGGGCGTGGATATTTTCAATCTGCTGAAATTCCAGCGTTCGAACCAGAATACCTGCATTACCCAGCACCCGTTGGTGCGGGTTGGTGACGAGGTTGTCGTCGGTGACATCATTGCCGATGGTCCGTCGACCCATCTTGGCGAACTGGCCCTGGGTCGTAACCTGCTCGTCGCCTTCATGCCCTGGAATGGATACAACTTCGAAGATTCGATCCTGTTGTCGGAACGGATCGTGCGCGATGACGACCTTACCTCGATCCATATCGAGGAATTCGAGGCCATGGCCCGCGATACCAAGCTTGGCCAGGAGGAAATCACACGTGATATTCCCAATGTCGGCGAAGAGGCCCTGAAAAACCTTGATGAAGCCGGCATCGTCTATATCGGTGCGGAAGTGCAGCCCAGCGATATTCTGGTCGGTAAGGTGACGCCTAAGGGCGAATCGCCGATGACGCCGGAAGAAAAGCTGCTGCGCGCGATCTTCGGTGAAAAGGCGTCAGACGTTCGGGATACCTCGCTGCGGGTGCCGCCGGGTGTGACCGGTACGGTGGTCGAGGTTCGGGTCTTCTCGCGCCGCGGCGTCGACAAGGACGAGCGCGCCATGGCGAATGAACGGTCCGAGATCGAGCATCTTGCCAAGGATCGGGACGATGAGCGCCGGATTCTTGAACGCTGGTTCTTTGACCGTCTCAAGAATTTGCTTCTCAACAACACCATTGTCAGCGGACCGAAGGGCGTCAAGGAAGGCGGCCGGATTACTGAAAACCTGCTGACCGAATACACGCCGGGCCAGTGGCAGCAGCTCGTCGTCAAGAACGACAAGGTGAATGACGAACTGGAAGGCGTAAAGAAGCAGTTCGACGAGGCCGTGAAGAAGTTCCAGGCCCGTTTCGACGACAAGGTCGACAAGCTGCAGCGTGGCGATGACTTGCCGCCGGGCGTGATGAAGATGGTCAAGATCTTCGTTGCCGTGAAGCGGAAGATCCAGCCGGGTGACAAGATGGCCGGACGTCATGGCAACAAGGGTGTCATCTCGCGCATCGTGCCGATCGAGGATATGCCGTGTCTTGAAGACGGAACGCCGGTCGATATCGTGCTCAACCCGCTTGGCGTGCCCAGCCGGATGAATGTCGGGCAGATTCTGGAAACGCATCTTGGTTGGGCCTGTGCCGGGCTGGGCAAGCAGATTCAGGCATCGCTTGAAATCGCCCAGCGTGAACAGAAGACCGAACAGCTCCGTGCCGTCCTGACCGACACTTATGGCGACAAGTATGCCGCCGACGTCAAGGAAATGGACGATACGGGTATTTTCGATCTTGCCGGCAATCTGACACGCGGCGTGCCCATCGCGACACCGGTGTTCGATGGTGCCCGTGAAGACGATATCGTTGAAATGCTGCACAAGGCAGGTCTGGACAGTTCAGGCCAGGTAACGCTGGTCGATGGCCGGACAGGTGATACATTCGAACGTAAGGTTACGGTCGGGTATATTTACATGCTGAAGCTGCATCATCTGGTGGATGACAAGATCCATGCCCGTTCAATCGGTCCGTACAGCCTGGTTACCCAGCAGCCGCTGGGCGGCAAGGCGCAGTTCGGCGGCCAGCGTTTCGGCGAGATGGAGGTGTGGGCACTCGAAGCCTACGGTGCCGCCTATACCTTGCAGGAAATGCTGACGGTGAAATCGGACGATGTATCGGGTCGCACGAAGGTGTACGAATCAATCGTGCGGGGCGACGACAATTTCGAGGCCGGTATACCGGAATCCTTCAATGTTCTTGTGAAGGAATTGCGGTCGCTCGGTCTCAACGTCGAGTTGAAGCAGAGCTGAGACGACGAGGCGGGCGGATGGCGGCCTTAACGCCATCCGTCAGTACGACGACGAAACGCGAAAACGCAGGAGTAGCTCTATGAATGAGTTGATGAATCTTTTCGGACAGCCGGCAGGTCCGCAGAATTTCGACCAGATCCAGATTTCGATCGCAAGTCCCGATCGTATCCGTTCCTGGTCGTTTGGCGAGATCAAGAAGCCCGAGACCATCAACTACCGGACCTTCAAGCCGGAGCGGGACGGGTTGTTCTGCGCGCGGATTTTCGGTCCGATCAAGGATTACGAATGCCTGTGCGGCAAGTACAAGCGCATGAAATATCGCGGCATCATCTGCGAAAAATGTGGTGTCGAAGTCACGCTGTCGAAGGTTCGCCGCGAACGGATGGGCCATATCGAACTGGCCTCGCCGGTTGCCCATATCTGGTTCATGAAGTCCCTGCCGAGCCGCATCGGTCTGTTGCTCGACATGACGCTGAAAGCCCTGGAACGGGTGCTCTACTTCGAGAACTACGTCGTTGTCGAACCGGGCATGACCGCCCTGGAGCCGGGTCAGCTTCTGTCCGAAGAGGAATTCATCGAAGCGCAGGATGCCTATGGCAGTGAGAATTTCACCGCCAAGATTGGTGCCGAGGCGATTCAGGAAATGCTCGCCGCGATCGATCTCGAACGCGACCTGGTGCAGATTCGCCAGGACCTGGCGGATACCAACTCCGAAGCCAAGCGCAAGAAATTCGTCAAGCGGCTGAAGTTGGTTGAGGCGTTCATCGCGTCCAACACACGGCCGGAATGGATGATTCTCGACGTCGTGCCGGTTATCCCGCCGGAACTGCGCCCGCTGGTGCCGCTGGATGGCGGTCGTTTCGCGACCTCGGATCTGAACGATCTGTATCGCCGGGTCATCAACCGCAACAATCGTCTGAAGCGGCTGATCGAACTGCGCGCGCCGGACATCATCGTCCGCAACGAAAAGCGGATGTTGCAGGAATCGGTCGATGCACTGTTCGATAACGGCCGTCGGGGCCGGGTCATCGCCGGGGCGAACAAGCGCCCGCTGAAGTCGCTGTCCGATATGCTGAAAGGCAAGCAGGGCCGCTTCCGCCAGAACCTGCTGGGCAAGCGCGTCGATTATTCCGGTCGTTCGGTCATCGTTGTCGGACCGGAACTGTTGCTGCATCAATGCGGTTTGCCAAAGAAGATGGCGTTGGAGCTGTTCAAGCCGTTCATCTATTCAAAGCTCGAACTCTACGGCATGGCGTCAACGATCAAGGCCGCCAAGCGGATGGTCGAGAAGGAACGCCCGGAAGTCTGGGATATCCTGGAAGAAGTCATCCGCGAACATCCCGTGCTGTTGAACCGTGCACCGACCCTGCATCGTCTTGGTATCCAGGCGTTCGAACCGGTACTGATCGAAGGCAAGGCGATCCAGCTGCATCCGCTGGTCTGCACGGCCTTCAATGCCGATTTCGATGGCGATCAGATGGCCGTTCATGTGCCGTTGTCGCTGGAAGCACAGCTGGAAGCGCGCGTGCTGATGATGTCGACGAACAACATCCTGTCGCCGGCAAACGGCAAGCCGATTATCGTGCCGAGTCAGGATATCGTTCTGGGGCTGTATTTCCTGTCGATCGAACGCGACGATCATGTCGGTGCGCTGGTCAGTATCGACTCCGAAGCCGCACTGGCTGCCGCGATGGAACGCGAAGACGTCGTGCTGCGTGATGCCGGCAACAGCGGGAAGGTCGTTGAGGGTATCGATGCCAAGAAGGCCTTCAGTGAAGTCAAGGCGGGCAAGGTTTCGGTGCATCGTGTACCGGTCTACAAGTCCATTGGTGAAATCCACCATGCGCTGGAAAGCAATAACCTGACGCTGCATACGCGGGTCAAGGCGGTTTGCAAGACCTTCGACGAAGATGGCAATCCCGTCACCAAGCGGGTACGGACGACACCGGGCCGCATGCTGCTGGGTGAAATCCTGCCGTACAACCCGAACACGCCGTATGAAACGATCAATCGCCTGCTGACGAAGAAGGATGTCCAGAACGTCATCGACATCGTCTATCGCCATTGCGGTCAGAAAGAGACGGTTATCTTTTGTGATCGCCTGATGGCCATCGGCTTCAGCTGGGCATGTCGTGCCGGTCTGTCATTCGGTAAGGATGATCTGGTCGTGCCGAAGGCCAAGGACTCGCTGATCGCTGCGGCGCATGAAAACGTCAAGGAATTCGAACAGCAGTATCTGGACGGTTTGATCACCCAGGGTGAAAAGTACAACAAGGTCGTCGATGTCTGGTCGAACTGTACGGACCGGGTGGCCGAGGAAATGATGAAGGAAATTTCCACGACCGAAGTCGGCAAGCCGGAAAACTCCGTCTACATGATGGCGCATTCCGGTGCGCGTGGTTCCGCGGCGCAGATCAAGCAGTTGGCTGGTATGCGCGGGCTGATGGCCAAGCCGTCGGGTGAAATTATCGAGACGCCGATTATTTCCAACTTCAAGGAAGGTCTGACGGTTCTCGAATACTTCAACTCCACCCATGGCGCCCGTAAGGGGTTGGCCGATACGGCGCTGAAGACAGCGAACTCCGGTTATCTGACCCGGCGTCTTGTCGATGTGGCGCAGGATTGTGTCATCGTTGAAGTCGATTGCGGCACCAGCGAGGGGCTGACCATGCGTCCCATCATCGAAGGCGGCGATCTGATCGATCCGCTTTCGGAACGGATCGTTGGGCGGTATGCGGCGGAAGATGTCGTTGACGCGCAGTCCGGTAACACGATTGTCGCCAATGGCGAATTCATCGACGAGGGCAAGGTCGAGGAAATCGACGCTGCCGGCATCGATGCGGTCAAGATCCGGTCGGTTCTGACCTGTGAAAGCAATGGTGGCGCCTGTGGCAAATGTTACGGTCGCGACCTGGCACGTGGCACGGAAGTCAATATCGGTGAGGCCGTTGGCGTTATTGCTGCCCAATCGATTGGTGAGCCGGGCACGCAGCTTACGATGCGGACATTCCATATCGGCGGCGCGGCACAGCGTGGTGCGGAAATTTCGTCGGTTGAATCAAGCATCGACGGCACGCTGTCGATCAGCAACGACAACCTTGTCATCGACTCCGACAAGCGTCCGGTTGTGATGGCGCGGAATACCGAACTGGTGCTGCGCGATGCGCAGGGCCGGGAACGGGCCCGTCACCGCGTGCCATATGGCGCCCGCCTGACCATTTCGGACGGTGATCCCGTAACGAAAGGCCAGAGGATCGCTGACTGGGATCCGTATACCATTCCGATTATCACGGAACGTGACGGTATCGCCCATTACGTGGACATCCAGGATGGCGTGACCATGCGCGAAGCCGTGGATGAAGCGACGGGTATCGCCAGTAAGGTGGTCGTCGACTGGAAGCACCAGCCGCGCAGTGCCGATCTGAAACCCCGCATTACCCTGCGGGACGACGACGGCGAAGTCATCACCATGCGTGACGGCGTCGAAGCGCGCTATTTCATGTCGGTTGACGCTATCCTGTCGGTCGAAAACGGTTCCAAGGTCAAGGCTGGTGATGTGCTGGCCCGTATTCCCCGGGAATCGTCCAAGACGCGTGATATTACCGGTGGTCTGCCCCGGGTTGCGGAACTGTTCGAAGCCCGTAAGCCGAAAGACTTCGCAATCATCACCGAAATCGACGGTCGCGTCGAATTCGGCAAGGATTACAAGACCAAGCAGCGCATTATCGTCCGTCCGGAAGATCCCGATGCGGAAGCAATGGAATATCTCATTCCCAAGGGCAAGCACATCACGGTGCAGGAAGGCGATTACGTTCAGCGGGGCGACCTGCTGCTCGACGGCAATCCCGTGCCGCACGATATCCTGCATGTCATGGGTGTCGAAGCGCTGGCAGCTTATCTGGTCTACGAAATCCAGGAGGTCTATCGTCTGCAGGGCGTGAAGATCAACGACAAGCATATCGAAGTGATCGTTCGCCAGATGTTGCAGAAGGTGGAAATCACCGATTCCGGCGATACGATCATGCTGGTTGGCGAACAGCTGGACCGCGACGAGTTCGAGGAAGGCAACGCCAAGGCCATGGAAGAAGGCGGTCGGCCGGCCAAGGGCAATCCCGTTCTACAGGGGATTACCAAGGCTTCGTTGCAGACCAAGTCGTTTATTTCGGCGGCTTCCTTCCAGGAAACCACACGCGTGCTTACCGAAGCATCGGTCAGCGGCAAAATGGACAGCCTCGAAGGGCTCAAGGAAAATGTCATCGTCGGGCGCCTGATTCCCGCCGGCACCGGCAGTTTCATGAACCGCATGCGACATATTGCTACGGAGCGCGACCATGATCTCGCCATTGAGGCGGAGAAAGCTGGTGCTCTCGAAGGTGGTGATGCCGCTGATGAGCAGCAGGAAGCCGTCTAACCGGCAATATTTCGGATAATTGGTAGGGGCCTCACGTAATTATATTACAATTGCGTGGGGCCTTTTTCCGTTATGGGGGAAGTACTGTTAACCCTACGAAACTCTATAATAATTCCTTTCTATTTGCTTGACGCCCAATAGGGCCATCACTAGTATGCGCGAGCTTTCCAAGGGGCTGGCAGTAGGCTTTGGCTGTGAGCGAGTGAACATCGCGGCCTAGACGCAGGACCCAAACGTCTGGAAAAAACATAGACCGTTAACCCGGTCGTCGAATTAAGCGCCAACAAGGCGTCCGGTAGTTTCCGGAAGCCTGTTGTGCATTTTGCGTCCGTCTCCAGGAGGTCTGGTTACGGAACATTTTCCGGAAGCATACCCGGAAGGTGGTTGAACAGTTTTGATGCGAGCGAAAGAAGAGGGCGGCACATGCCGACGATTAACCAGTTGATCCGTAAGCCGCGTAAGGCACCGCCTACGCGCAATAAAGTCCCCGCCCTTGAG
>Ga0222651_1001285_pt1 | contig 12595 bp, 9 predicted proteins | sample AntAcemetagen369_FD_179855 | JGI IMG/M metagenome (GOLD analysis project Ga0222651, IMG submission 179855) | Saline water microbial communities from Ace Lake, Antarctica - #369 | ecosystem: Environmental > Aquatic > Non-marine Saline and Alkaline > Saline | place: Antarctica: Ace Lake | collected...
ATGGCCATTCAGTTGAGGAGAACAAAGGGATCATGGTCGACAACCACACGAGCGGCTATCCCAAGGGCCACTACTACAGCGCTCACGGGGGCGGGGGTTACACGGGGAAATGGAGCGGGCACAAAGGTGATTACCTTGAAGGTGGCGTTCGGGTGCCGGCGATTTTAAGTTACCCGGCTGGCGTTCCGCAGGGGGAAACTCGCGATCAGATCGTTACAGTGATGGACTGGTTTCCGACGGTGCTCGACCTCTGCGGTATTGAGGAGAACGCGGACTCTCCTAAGCTCGACGGCCGGAGTATGGTGCCGTTGATCGAAAATGGTGATGCGGAGAGTGCGCACGAGATTCTTCACTTCGGCTGGGCCAATGGCTGGGCTTTGCGCCGCGGTGAATGGAAGCTCATCGTCTCGCATAATAAACATACGAAGAAAGTCAACAAGGTGAGCTTGCATTGTCTTACTGACGCGGAGCCGGAAGTGAAGGACTATGCTGAGGCGAAACCTGAACTTGTTGCCGAGTTGATGGCGCTGCATGAGGTGGTGGCGAAGGATCTTGCGGAGTGAGGCTCGACAGAGGAATCATCTAAGCTGCTTTGTTGCGCTCCACTTGTATCGTTTTAATCGATTCGGTGAATGACGGCTTAGAGTGTTTGATATACTCATGAATCGACCCCTGCTCTCGCTCGCTATTGTTTCCGCGGCCATTCTCGCATCTTGCGGTCCTGTTCGCACCCTCACCCCGGTGGCGAAAGATACAGAGATTTCGCTGCAGCAAGAATTCGAGGGCACTTGGAGGATGGGTGAGGGAATATTTCATGTCGCCTTCGATGAAAATAATGTTGGGCGTTTTGCTGCGATCGAATGGAAGGAGAATGAATTCGTTACGATTGAGGGGAGATTCAATGCGCTTCAGTCCGAGGACGATGATGAGCGTGGATTCATTTCCATCCAAATGGAGGATGAAGCAAAAGAGGGTGTTTATCTCCTCGGGGCTTTCAAATTCATTGAACCTGACTCAATTTTGCTCTGGGAAGCGGAACCCTTTAGCCGCTACGAATCGCTCTTGAAAGATGAAGACGAAACGATAGTGGGGATTGTCAAAAAAGATTCTATCGGAAAAAGAATTGTCTTTTCTGACGGTTCCAAACTAGTGCGCAAGATCGACGATTTCGGCGCTTATTTCGATTTGGAGGAACCCATCATCATGACGCGTGTGATTCCCAAAAGCGATACCGACTGATTATAGCACCGGAGGATTGGGTGGCGCGCGGGTTGTTTCGAGGATTGACCAACGGCGTTCAATCGGGATACCGTTCCATGGTTCCTGACAATCATACGAACACCCTGACATGAAAATATTAGTAACCCTTTTGGGAGCTCTCTTTGCGAACGCAGCGATCTTGAATGCTGAACCGGTCCACGTCCTTGTGTGGGACGAACGGCAAGAGCGTCAGGCGGAGGCCTACGATAATTTCCTCGGCAACGAGATCGCTAAACAACTGGGTGATTCTACCGGTGATCTTGAAATTCGCTCCGTCGCGCTCGATGATCCGGGACAGGGGCTCAATGATCTTGAGTGGGCGGATGTGTTGATCTGGTGGGGGCATGTTCGCCAGGGAGATGTCACAGATGAAAATGTGAGGCGGGTTATGGATCGTATTCTCTCAGGTGATTTGGATTTGATTGCTCTGCACTCGGCGCATTTTGCGAGCCCGTTCATGGAGGCGATGAACTGGCGTTCTCTCGATGATGCCAAGCAGCATTTCGCTGAGAAGGATAAGGGCAAGCTGATGAAGTTTTCGACGGTGGCTCCGCCGAAGCCGCGGTCGGTGCCGACCTACGGAAGCCACCTCACACCGAGTTGGTTTTCCTATAAACTTAATAAGACTACCTACGAAGCCCAGATCCATTTGCCTTACTGTTGCTTTCCCGCGTATCGACCCGATGGCGAGCCAAGCAAGGTGACGGTGAAGAACAAGGAGCACCCTATAGCGAAAGGATTGCCGGCTACCTTTCAGGTGAAGCAGACGGAGATGTATGACGAGCCTTTCCATGTCCCGGCACCCGACGAAGTGATCTTCGAAGAGACCTGGGAATTGGGTGAGCGCTTCCGTGCAGGAATGGTGTGGGATATCGGTAAGGGCAAAGTTTTCTACTTCCGTCCGGGACACGAAACGTATCCCGTTTTCAAGCAGCCTGAGGTGATTCAGGTGCTCGCGAATGCTTGTCAGTGGTTGGGGAAAAATTGATAGAGAAGACCATTATCCGTTTTCCTGATGAGACCTATCGCATCGATTACGGTAGCATTTCTCTCGGCCCTTGATGCGACCTGGTAGCCGAATATTCTTTTCATTCTTGCTGACGACTTGGGCTACGGCGACGTCGGCTCCCACAATCCGGAGTCAAAAGTTGCCACGCCGCACCTCGACAAGATCGCGAGGGAAGGGATGCGATTTACCGACGCCCACAGTCCGATTACCGTCTGCACTCCGACGCGGCACCTCTGGGTTTAAGAAAAGCGGCCGCAGTAATCCCGAACCACGATGAGACTTATGATACCGAAGCTAATATTCCTGTTCACCTTCCTCGTTTCCGGACTCTATGCCGCGGAAAAGCCCAATATCGTCTTCATCCTCGCGGATGATCTTGGGATCGGGGACGTGAATTGCTACGGGGGTGACCGATGCCTCATTGAGACTCCCCATATCGATGCGCTCGCGGCCGGGGGCGTTCGATTCACGGACGCACACGTCAATGCTTCTGTCTGCGGGCCTACGCGAAGGGCCCTGATGACAGGGCGATTCAACTGGCGTTTCGGGGCTTATCGAAACAGTGGCCCGTGGGGCTTCGTCGGACCTCGCCCCAACACGGAAAATTTCACTCTCGGTAAATTACTCAAAAGAGCGGGCTATCGAACCGGCTACGTGGGGAAATGGCATCTCGGCACGATCATGACTACGATCGACGGAAAGTCACAGGGGATGACCAATGTCGATTTCACGAAGCCTTTGAAATATGGGCCGGTTCAGTTTGGATTCGACGAGAGTTTTATTCTGCCCGGATCGCTCGATATGTTTCCCTACGCCTTCGCGCGGAACAATGTCTGGGAGGGTGAAATAACCGCTCAGAAAGGATGGAGCGCATTCAATCGAGTGGGTCCTGCGGAAAAAGATTTTGAAGATCACGAAGTACTGGAGACGTTTTACACGGAGGCTGAAGGGTTCCTTCAAAAACAAACGGCGACCGAGCCGTTCTTTCTCTTTCTTTCCCTGACCGCACCCCATACGCCGACGAGTCCCGGTGTCAATTGGCAGGGCAAAAGCGAACTGGGCGTCTACGGCGATTTCGTGATGGAAGTCGATCACTCGGTGGAGCGAGTCATGGACGCGCTCAAGGCGAAGGGGCTCGAGGAGAATACCCTGGTGATTTTTTCCTCCGATCACGGGCCGGCTCCTTATGCGGGAAATATTCTCAAAGCGACTCCTGACCAAATTAGCGAACTCGAGGCGAAGGGACATTTCCCCGGTGGACCTCATCGCGGATATAAGTTTTCGGTTTATGAAGGCGGCTTGCGCGTGCCTTTTATTGCTCGTTGGCCGGGGGTGACTCCGCGCGGCGAGACCTGCGATGCGCTCGTCAGCATGAGCGATATGATGGCTACTTTTGCCGAGCTCACAGAAATAGAGCTGGAAGATGATGAGGGCCCTGATTCGATCAGTTTCGCTAATCTATTGAGCAATCCGAAAGGGGAGGGTGCCCGCAGCGATTTGATCATGCGGTCGGTCGTTCAGTTTGTTGTTCGTGATCGCGCTTGGAAGCTGGCTCTCTGCCCCGGAAGCGGTATGCCTGCGAATGCGGAGAACGGCGCGGGCAACGATCCGGTGCCCGCGGTTGCCTGGGAAAAGGCTCTGGAACAGTTTGAGGGGAAACTAACGGATGCCGATTTATTGAAAGCTCCCTTCGTTCAGTTATTCGATCTTTCCAAAGATCTTCACGAAGATAACAATCTTGCGGCCGAGCATCCCGGGCAGGTTCAAAAAATGGTCGCTCTATTGCAGTCCCAAATCGAGAGCGGCCGCAGCACCCCGGGGCCGAAGCTGAGGAATGACAAGAACGTCAAAATCGTGAACGGAGCCGACAAACGATTGCCGGCGATAGTGAGAGACCGCCTCAAGTAGCGAGCGGTATCTTCTCTCCTCTCTTAATCTCCGGCAAAGGATCAGGTGGGTCTTCGGGTAGGACGAAGCGTCCCGCTGATCCGTTCTCAGCGACGCGGTTTCATCGAATGGTCATTGGGGCATCACTCGGGCAATCGGCGGCTCGACGAGGACGTCTCGCCCCACCTTTCCGGGTCCGGGTCCGGCAGCGCGCAAGCGACCTCTTTTTCTTGATCTCCGGCAGGATTAAAGAAACTCGTTCACGAGATTCTCGAGCATTTCCTGGCGACCGCTTGCGACGGTTGGCTCGCCGTTCGCAAAGGTGAAGGCCTCGAGATCTTCGAAGCTGCATTGACCGGATTCGATCCTCGCGCCGATGTCTTTGTCAAAAGTGCTGTAGCGCTGATCGACGAACTTGGCGAGGCGTCCGTCTTCGCGGATCGCGTGAGCGATTTTCAGTCCGCGAGCGAAGGCGTCCATTCCGCCGATGTGTGCGTGAACGAGATCGATTGGCTCGTGAGATTCACGACGACGCTTCGCATCAAAATTCAGGCCGCCTGTAGTGAGTCCTCCCATTTCGAGAACGACCAGCATGACTTGAGTCGCGAGATTGATGTCGGTGGGGAACTGGTCAGTGTCCCATCCGATGAGCGTGTCACCACGGTTCGCATCGATACTTCCTAACATGCCCGCATTCGATGCGACGGTGAGCTCATGCTCCATCGTATGTCCGGCGAGTGTTGCGTGGTTGGTTTCGATGTTCAGTCTGAAACGATCGGTGAGATCATATTCGCGAAGGAAGTTTAGACACGCAGCGGCATCGCTGTCGTACTGGTGCGTTGAAGGCTCGCGAGGTTTTGGCTCGATGTAAAAGGGTCCATCAAATCCGATCTTCTTCGCATGATCCACCGCCATGTGAAGGAAGGCGGCGAGATGGTCGATTTCCCGCTTCATGTTGGTGTTGAGCAGAGTCGAATACCCTTCGCGGCCACCCCAGAAAGTGTAGCCGAGCCCGTCGAGTTCTTTGGTTGCCTCCATTGCTTTTTTCACCTGAGCCCCTGCGTAAGCAAAGACGTTGGAGTCTGGAGAGGTCGCGGCACCCTGCGAGTAGCGCGGGTGAGAGAAGAGACAGGCCGTTCCCCAGAGGAGTTTGACACCGGTTTCGGCCTGCTTGTCCTTGAGCTTCGCAACGACGGAGTCGAGCGCGGCGTGGGACGCTTTGAGATCGTTCAGTTCGGGAGCGATGTCGCGGTCGTGCCAGCAGTAGTATTCGATCCCCATCTTATCGAGGAACTCAAAAAATACGTCGACGCGAGTGAGTGCGTTTTCGACGGAGTCGCTCCCGTCGTCCCAGGGCATCTGAGCGGTGCCGCCACCGAAGGGATCGGAAAGGTCGTTCCGCATGATGTGCCAGTATGCACCGGCAAAGCGAAGGTGATCCTTCATCGACTTACCACCGACGAGTTCATCGGCGTTGTAGTGTTTGAACGAGAGGGCGTTCTTCGAGGAAGGTCCCTCGAATTGGATTTTGTCGCAGTCGAAGTATTGCATGTTCTTTAAATAATTTTGCCAGGGAGCGTTTTACCAGAGCGCACAGTTTATGCCAATTCCGTTCAGCGGAAACCGCAAAATGCGTGTATCTTCTGTGGATTTGCGTCAAATCGGCCAATGAGTCATCAGGTAGCCATCGTCATGTCGGAAGTCTTTCTGCGTCGCCTTACGCCTTCGTTGATGGCGTTTGTGAGGCGGGACCTCGATTTTCGGATTGTGAGTATTCACCGTCCCGATAAGGAATTAAAACGGTTGCTGGATGATCTTAAGCCTGACGGTCTCATCACTGAGTGGCTGTCGGACAAAACAGAGGAGCTTATTGAAATGGTTCCGAAGACTCCCACCGTGATTGTCGATACGGACTTTCACTATCCGGGAGTGGTGAGCGTTGATGTCGATGATGAGGCGGTGGGAAGGGAGGCGGCGCGCGCACTTCAGCAGTCCGGCCTCCAGCACTTCGCCTGTTTGGGAAATGGGCAGCCGTATTCTGATCAGCGGATCAAAGGATTCATGGATTGGGTGGGTAAAGGGGCGTCTGTCGCGGTCCACACCGAGAGCGGATTTGAAGACACCCGCTACAGTGAGTCGTTTTTGCAACCGACCCACGAGTTGGGAAAGTGGCTCAGCGAGCTGCCTCGACCGATCGGGATTTTTGCGGTGCACGACCCGCTCGGTCGTTATCTGTGCGGTGCCTGCCAACAGCTCGGGATCAAAGTGCCAGACGAGGTCGCCGTGATCGGGGCGAATAATGATGAGTTGGTCTGCGGGCTGACACACCCGATGCTTTCGAGTGTGTCGATTCCCTGGAATACGATTGGGGAAGTCGTGGGAGAATCGATGCAGGGACTGCTTGCCGGTGAGCAAAGTGCTTGGTTGGAGCCGCGTCTTGTTTCACCCGGCGGAGTGATCCTCCGGCATTCGGCGAATCACTTTTCCGTTGATGATGCGATGCTTCGGCGCGCCATGTCATACTTGTCGGACCGGCTTCAGGATCCTGTTAATGTCACGACCTTGTGTTCTGAGTTGCGGATCGCGAGGCGAACCCTTGAGAGGAAGTTCAGGGAACACTACCGCTGCACGCCCTGGGAAATGCTCTGTCAGTTGCGGGTGAATCAGGCGAAGCGCCTCCTCGCGGAAACGAGTCATCCCATTTCGCTTGTTTCCGAGTTGTGTGGCTTCAACGAGCCTGCGCAAATGACGGTCGTGTTCAAACGCCTCACGGGGATCCCTCCTTCGAAATTTCGACGGGCGAAGTGAGCTTTACTTTGCGCCGATTCCTTCTGTGGCTAATGCCCAGGACAAGTCAGTGACCGCCCGTTGTCGCCGGAGTCGAGTGATTCCAGAAAAGGGACCGCTAATGCGGCCCATTCCTCGGGGTCGGAGTAGTGACTCGATTCGTTCCCCAAACATTTTTGGAGCATCTCAGTATTGATGACTCCGGGATTGAAAGCGACCGCGGCGACTCCGGGAGGAAGGTCTTGAGAGAGGGCTTGAGTAAGACCTTCGATACCCCATTTGGTTGCGCAGTAGGGAGCGACGCCTGAAGAGGTTGACCGTCCCCAGCCGCTCGAAAAATTGACGATGACTCCGCTCTTTGCTGAGATCATCGATGGAGCAAATGCTGAAATGATGCGGTGAACTCCGGTAAGATTCACCTCCATGAGTTCGGAGAACTCTTTTGTCGGGACTTGCCAAAGCGGGGCTGGCTCGTTCATGAGCGCGGCCGAATTGATTAGCAAATCAGGTGCCTTGATCCGGGAGCGAATTTGCTCTGCAAACCGGTTTACTGACTCTTCGTCTGTGACGTCCAGCTCAGAGAGGAAATGTTCCCCGTCCAGTTGCGCTGAAAGCGATTTGATTGCATTGGCATCACGGGCGCCACCGAAAATTCGGTGGCCACGCCTGGCAAATCCGAGGGCCATGGACTGGCCCAGCCCCCTGGATACGCCTGTGATGATGATGTTTTTCGGCATGCCTGCCAGAGACTTAGCGTTTCCGCGCTGTCTTCTTTTTAGCAGCTTTTTTCGGAGCAGCTTTTTTAGCTGCGGCCTTTTTCTTAGGCGCGGCCTTCTTAGCTACCACTTTCTTTTTGGCTGCTTTTCTGGCGGGAGCTTTTTTAGCTGCGGCCTTCTTCTTAGGCGCGGCCTTCTTAGCTACCACTTTCTTTTTAGCGGCTTTCTTAGCGGGAGCTCTTTTGGCTGCGGCCTTTTTCTTGGGCGCGGCTTTCTTAGCTACTGCTTTCTTTTTGGCTACCTTTCTAGGAGGCGCTTTTTTGGCTGCGGCCTTTTTCTTGGGCGCGGCTTTCTTCGCTACGGCCTTCTTTTTGGCTACGGCTTTTTTCTTAGGAGCGGCTTTCTTCGCTACTATTTTTTTCTTAGGTGGGGCCTTCTTTTTAGGCGCCGTTTTTTTATTAACTGCTTTTTTACTCATTTTTTTTTGGTTGTCTTGGACGCCGCCCTCATGGGCGGCTCAAGCTTTTTTGGAACGCCGTCGGAAATATCTGTAGTCGCGAGCTCTTCTTGCTCTGACTTGGCGATGCGTGAAACGCGATCAACGGGGTTTTTGGTCAGGATGTTGCCTTTGGCTACGCGGCCTTTGATTGAGATATCGGCGAATCGGAAGTCGATTTGGAAATTGCGTAATTTGAGATCGGACTTGAGATGAACCCGGACAATGAGATTGGAGTCCTCTTCCGTATCGTGTTCGCTGAACCAGAGCACTCGTGTTCCTGCTTTTCCAGCGGTGAGATCGTATAGCTTTTCACGGGTAACTCCTGCGACTTGAAATCTCTTTACCATGGCGCGACCACCTCGTCCGTCGCGATAAATCATATTGTAGTATTTGGGTTCATCCCGATTGAAGACAGCGACATGTAGGTTGTCTTTCCCAATGAATACTTTTTCAGCCACTTTGACAACACGCATTGTGCCATCGCGTGAGAAAGCGATGACGTCATCCATGCGTGAACACTTCATGACAGCCTCGTCACGCTTCATGCCATAACCGGTAAAACCTTCTTTTCGGCTTACGTAGAGAGTGTCGTTGGCAACGACGACCTGCTTCGCATCAACGCGGGCAAAGGTAGTCAGTTCGGTGCGGCGTTGGCGGTCTTTTCCGTAGCGCTCTTTGATTCCCTCGAACCATTTGATCGTGAAGCGCGTCAGATTTTTGAGATTTTTTTCCGTCTCTTTAATTTGGTCTTCGAGACCCCGAAGAATCTCGTCGGCCTTAAAGGAATCGAATTTTGAGATCCTCTTAATCTTGATTTCGGTGAGACGAAGGATGTCTTCTTCGGTGACCTTGCGGTGAAGCATTTTGAGATAGGGTTTCAACCCGATCCAGATTTCTTCGATGACCGCTTCCCAGGTTTCGCATTCCTCAATACGACGATAGATGCGGTTCTCTATGAAGATTTTCTCAAGGCTGGAAAAATGCCACTTCTCTTGAAGCTCACCGAGTTTGATCTCAAGCTCTTGTTTGATCAAGTCACGCGTCTGTTTCGCGTTGTGTTTGAGGATTTCGGAAACGCCGAGAAATTTTGGTTTGTTGTCCTGAATGACGCAGGAGTTGGGGGAGACGCTGACTTCGCAATCAGTGAAGGCGTAGAGCGCCTGAAGTGTCTGGTCGGTGTCAGTCCCGGGAGGGAGAAATACGTGGATCTCGACGTGTTCGGCGGTGCAGTCTTCGATCTTGGCAATGCGCACTTTACCCTGGTCGGTCGCTTTGAGGATGGAATCGCAAAGGCTTGTCGCGGTCGTGCCAAAGGGGACTTCTTTAATGACGAGCTGACGCGCTTTGACTCGCTCGATTCGCGCACGAACCCGGACTCTTCCGCCACGGAGGCCATCGTTGTAGTCGCTTGGATCGGCGATGCCTCCCTGAGGAAAATCCGGAAGGATCTCGAAGGGCTGCTTTCTTAGAACGGCGATACAGGCATCAATGAGTTCATTGAAATTGTGCGGGAGAATCTTGCAGGCAAGTCCCACCGCGATGCCTTCTGCTCCATGGGCGAGAACGAGAGGGAATTTTGAAGGCAGGGTGACGGGCTCTTTGTTTCGTCCATCGTAGCTGGCAGCCCAGGTCGTCGTCTTTGCGTTAAAGAGAGTCTCGTTGGAAAATTTCGAGAGACGTGTTTCGATGTATCGGGCGGCGGCGGCGGAGTCTCCCGTAAGAATGTTTCCCCAGTTTCCCTGGGTTTCGACGACGATCTCTTTTTGCCCCATATTAACGAGGGCGTCACCGATCGACTGATCACCGTGCGGATGATACTGCATCGTGTGACCGATGATATTGGCGACCTTGTTGAAGCGGCCATCGTCTTTCTCTTTGAGAGAATGAAGGATGCGTCGCTGGACGGGTTTGAGCCCGTCGTTGATATGCGGAACGGCACGTTCAAGAATGACGTAGCTGGCGTATTCCAGAAACCAATCTGAATACATTCCTTTGAGGGGTGAAGAATTATCTTCCATGGAAATCTCTGAGAATTGAGCCCTTTAGGCGGCTTCAGCTGAAGCTTCGGTTTCGGTCGGCTCATCGTCGGTGCCGTCGATGATGTCGTTTTCGACTTTGAGGTTTTTGATGATAAATTCCTGACGTTGCGGGGTGTTTTTGCCCATATAGAAGGCGAGCAGGTCCTGCACCATTTTGGGCTTTTGCGGCATGAGGACGGGTGCGAGCCTGACATCGTCACCGATGAAATATTTGAACTCGTCCGGGGAGATTTCGCCGAGACCTTTGAATCGAGTGATCTCAGGATTTTTCACTTCGGCGAGTGCCACTTGCCGTTCTCCTTCGGTGTAGCAGTAGCGGGTTTCTTTTTTGTTCCGCACCCGAAAGAGGGGCGTCTCAAGAATGTAGAGATGACCTTCGCGGAGGAGGTCGGGAAAGAACTGCAGGAAGAAGGTGATCGCGAGGAGTCGGATATGCATCCCGTCGACGTCGGCATCGGTGGCGAGGACGACTTTGTTGTATCGAAGACCTTCGAGGTCGTCCTCGATTCCGAGTGCGGCCTGGAGAAGATTGAATTCCTCGTTTTGGTAAACAATCTTGCGGCTCATTCCGTAGCAATTGAGTGGCTTGCCGCGCAGCGAAAATACGGCTTGGACATCTACGTTGCGCGCCTTGGTGATTGAGCCACTCGCTGAATCACCCTCGGTAATGAACAAGGTCGAATCGAGCGCGAGTTTGTGCTTTGAATTGAGGTGGGCCCGGCAGTCACGTAATTTCTTGTTGTGAACTTTGGATTGCTTCGCGCGTTCGCGGGCGAGTTTCTTGATTCCCTTCATCTCCTTGCGCTCGTGTTCGGAGCGCTGGACTTTTTCGAGCATCGCGTCAGCGATTTCTTTTTTGCGATGAAGCTGGTTGTCGAAGTGCAGGCCGATGAAATTTCCGATAAAGGTCCTGATCGATTCTCCACCCGGCGCCATGTGCGTAGATCCGAGTTTGGTTTTGGTCTGAGATTCAAAAATAGGATCCTCGACCCTGACACTAACCGCAGCGACGATGCCCGAGCGAATGTCTGCGGCTTCGAATTGCTTTTTGAAATGGTTTCGAAAAGTGGTTACGATTGCTTCGCGAAAGGCGGCCTGGTGGGTTCCTCCCATCGTTGTGTGCTGCCCGTTCACGAAGCTGTGGATTTCCTCACCGGTTTGTTCGGTGTGAGTAAAAGCGACTTCGATGTCCGCATCCGAAATGTGGATGATGGGGTAAATCGGCTTTTCCGAACCTTCCAGATTCTCGTTGAGGAGATCGAGGAGGCCGTTCTTCGACTTAAACTTTTTGCCGTTGATACTGAGGGTGAGCCCCGTGTTCAGATAGGCGTAGTTGCGAAGCATCGTCTCGACATATTCGAGGTTCCACGAGTATTTCCCGAAAATCGCTTCGTCCGGCACGAAGGCGACGAGTGTCCCGTCTGGATCGGAAGACTTGCGAGGATTTTTCATTTCCTCGGTAATGAGTCCCTGGGTAAACTCAATCGCGATGGTCTTATTGTCCCGGTAAGCCTGGATTTCAAAGGCGCTCGAAAGAAAGTTCACCGCCTTGATGCCGACACCGTTGAGGCCTACTGATTTCTTAAAGGCCTCGCTGTCATACTTGGCACCTGTGTTGATGATCGACGCACAGTCCTTTAATTTGCCGAGAGGAATGCCACGGCCATAATCGCGAACGCGAACGGACTTGTCCTCGATCTCGATTTCGATCTGTTTTCCGTTTCCCATCACGAACTCATCAATGCAGTTATCGATTGTCTCTTTGAGGAGAATGTAAATACCGTCATCCGGAGAAGTGCCGTCTCCAAGCTTGCCGATGTACATGCCGGGACGCAGCCGGATGTGCTCTCGGGGGTCCAGTGAGCGGATGTGCTCTTCGTTGTAGTTGGCAGCCATAAGTTTGAAGGATGGTGAGTTTACAGTATTTAGGAAGAGTTAACTAAATTCAACCACTGAATTTCCCTTTCCTAATTCGCTGCGAACCGCAGTGCTTCGCTACTATTTCCCCGGCAACGTCCAAATCGGCGAGAACGGATTCATCCCCTCAGCCCCTTCTTCATTCAGCATCGCATTGACGACGCGAGACATTAGCTGAAGGCCGGGTCCGTCATGGGGGACAGAAAGAAGGAAGTCACCAAGAATCGCGGAAGCGCGACGGAAGTTGCCTTCTTCGAATTCGTCCAAAGCGAGCTCGTACTGGGCCGCAAGATTGCGATCAGAATCGTTCGATCCCTCGAGTTGTAGTTCGTAGAGATTTACCGGAGCATTAATGTTCTGAACGCGAACCTGGCAAAGGCGACGTCCACGAAGTTCTTTAGGTAACTTGGATGCGGTTTTCCCGGTGGTGAGAAGTGAAGTCTTTAAAAACTTCGTAGCGCCCTGAACCCGGCTCGCGAGA
>Ga0222651_1001288_pt1 | contig 12591 bp, 7 predicted proteins | sample AntAcemetagen369_FD_179855 | JGI IMG/M metagenome (GOLD analysis project Ga0222651, IMG submission 179855) | Saline water microbial communities from Ace Lake, Antarctica - #369 | ecosystem: Environmental > Aquatic > Non-marine Saline and Alkaline > Saline | place: Antarctica: Ace Lake | collected...
AGACGATCTGAGCGAGCGGATAGAGATCGAAGTATTTCGAGGGTGCTAAGAATGGCACGTGTGGTTTCTGAATACCACAGGCGATAAAAAAGGGCTTTTTGCGATTGGGTTTCTCGCGGAGCCAGCCCGCAACCGTCCGGGCATTTTTACCGTCTTTATGCTGTTCATCGGTAAGACCGCTTCGGCCGTAGCCCGGAGGCGTCTGTGCCTCAAGCTTGGCTCCTACTTTCTTGGAAAGCTCGCGCCAGGCTTTCCTGTTTTTTCGCAACTCCACTGCTCCGTTTTCCTCCTCGAATTTCTTACGAGCTTCCGCAACGATCGGGAGTTCGTCATTTGCGTAGAAGTGCGACTCGCTCCAAGCCACTTCCCCCGGGTTATTTTGTGGATTATGAAAAATTTTCCCAACCTCACCCGTCCAGTAGCCATGATCCTTAAAATACTGGGGCATTGAAACGGTGCCGGGACGCGTCTGCCGAATATCAGCCTTGTTATCGAGGACGCCGGTCGACTCGGGGTAGAGACCATGAAGCATCGAGGCGCGTGATGGACCACACACCGGATACTGGCAAAAAGCCCGCTTGAAGGTCATGGCCTCGGCCGAAAATTGCGCCATCGTCGGAGTGAGAATGTGCTCGTAGCCCGAGGGCGTGACGTGCGTGTTGAGGTCATCACAAACGATGAAAAGAACGTTCTTCCTTTTCTTCTTTCCCCCAGTTTTCTTGGGAGCCGCTTGGGTCTCTGGAGTCTTCTCACCCCCCTTCTTCCAATGGAACGATTCGCCTTCAATGATGAGATCTTTCTTAAGATTCCGCTTCGGATTGGCCGGCGCGAATTCTTTCGGAGCTGATTTGCGCAAGAGGGCTTTCCTCTCGGCATACTCCGGTTTCTCGGCAAGGTTTTCCCACTCGTTGGGATCGCTCTTGAGATCGTAGAGCTCCTCCCCATCCTTGCCATAGGAGATGTAGCGCCAGTCTTGATTGATGACCGCAAACTCGCCGGGATCCATGTAGGGCAGGTAAACCTCGCGGTCCCTGGCCTCACCCGGTTTGGCGAGGATCGTCACCAACGAAGTTCCTTCGAGCTTCTGGTGAGGCTTCGGCAATCCGCACATTTCCACAAAAGTGGGATACATGTCGATGAGACTGGCGGTCACCTCGGTCTTCGCGCCTTTGGCCACGCCCGGGCCAGCCCAGATGAAGGGAACATTCGAGGTCCGCTCCCAGAGAGTGTGCTTTCCCCAATCGAATTTTTCACCGTGGTGGTAACCGTGGTCGGACCACAGCACGACGATGGTATTGTCAGCGTGAGGACTTGCTTCCAAGGCCTCAAGAACGCGCCCCATCATGGCATCGGCATAGCTCATGCAGGCGAGATAGCCATGAATGGCATCCTTCACCGCGCCTTTTTCCTCGAGTTCCTTATGAATTTTCGAACGGCCTGTCTTGGCCCGTTTGATACGCGCGGGAAGATCGTCGAGGTCGTCCGCTTTAGAGGGAGGTAACTCAATCTCATCGCGATCATAGAGATCGAAATATTTCTGCGGGCAGTAATTGGGAAAGTGCGGTGCGTAGATGCCGCAAGCGAGGAAGAAAGGTTTGTCGTGCTCCTTCTTCAGCTGCTCCACCGCCCAGTTGATACGGATGGTATCAGCCATCTCCTCTTCCTTCTCATTGGGCAAACCAGCCCACTCGAGAAAAAGCCCACCCGTCACCTTCTTGCCTTGGTTGAAGATGCTGGCCGGAAAAGGATCAGGAAAAGGGGTTTCCTCGCTCCAGGAATCAAGTGGCCAGCCCGCGAGGCGTTGCGATTGCTTCCGCAAAAAGAATTCGTCCCAACCGCGGACATCGATACTGCCCTCACGATGGTGGAAGAGCTTACCCGCGCCCAAGGTTGTGTAGCCTGCTTTCGAAAAACTGCTTTGCAGACCTTCGATTTCCGGATGGTCCGTGAAGTAATCTCCCGATTGATAACACCCGGTCGTCGAGGCAAACTGTCCCGAGAAGATCGCCGCCCGCGCCGGAGCGCAGAAGACCCCGGGAGTATGGGCGTTCGAAAAATTCACGCCGCGCGCTGCCAGCTTGTCGATGTTCGGAGTGATCGCACCCGGTGTTGTGTTGAGACACCCGATCCAGTCATTCATGTCATCAACCGCTAAAAAAATGACATTGGGCCGCTTCTTTGCGAAGACCGGACAAACAAACAAGGAGGCGATTAAGACACTCTTTAACCAAGTGATGTTGAGATGATTCATGACTACTTTTTCAGAAAATGATTTTATCGGGGGCATGACCAGTCCTCAAAGCGGGACCAACGCCAGTCTCACTTCGAAAGTGCCTCTCCTCGCAGGAGTTCCCCGCCCTTTTGGGAGAGTTTTAAAAAGTGATCTGAAGGGAGACCTTCATTATCCAAAAACGTGGATCCACCGCCCACCGGAGGATTGTTGCTCACCTTGAAGATCGCGGTTGCCTCATCGACTTCGTCAAACATCGCCACATAGGCGGTCTCGACTCCCGCGGCGCGGACCGCCACGAATTGGTCCCAGTAAAAACGCCCCCCTCTCCGCGGGATTGCATCGAGCTTCTCCCCCTTCATATTGTGCCAACTGAAGCCCGGATAGATGACAGGGAGATAAGCGATCTTGTTCTTCTCACACCATTTCCGGTCTTCCACGAGATTCCCGATGTGCTTCCCGTCTTTGAAGTTCACCTCATGGTAACGCCCCACCGACCAAGGACTCATGATGTCGGCCAGCTTCAAGACCCGGTGAAGATTTTCATCCTTGGTGGCATCACGCCCCTGCTCCCGCCAACCAAATGGCACCCCGAGCATAATGCTGCAGCCACCCCATTCAGGGTTATCCTTGAGCAAGCGGATAAATCCCTCGGCCTTCTCCAAACTGTAGCCACGATCATCGCCGAATCCGACACCCCAGATGGCTACGAGTGGCTTGCCATTCTGCCTGAGATAAGCTCGATCATTCGGATCAGTTCCCAGCTTCATCTTGGTGCGGAGGTGCTTCCAATCACGGGCGAGACGCTCAAAGTCATCATCCTTCAACCCGGACAGATCGTACATTAAGGCATAGCATCTTCCGTTCGCATTGGCAGCCTTCCGGCAATTCACCAACTTCTGATTGTCCGACTTGAGATGCTCATAGGAACGATACTCCTTTGCCCCCACCAAGGCGAACCGCTGCACAAAGGCCCCATCAATCCCGTAATCCTGCATCCACTTGAAGTGGCGATTGACCGTCTTACAGTTCATCGAACTGAAGACCTGCGCAGTGCTCCCATCCTTGTGCTTGAAGGAGGTCTCAAACTTTTCGTCCTCATCAAACCCGGTGAGATCCGGCCAAATATCAATCGTGCACGATCCCGGCTCAAACTTTCGGCCCTTCTTGTAATGATAAAACCCCATCCCGGAGCCATCTCCCGGAGTCCGAAACCATCCCTGATACCCCGTCAGGAGACGGCCTTGGATTCCCTCGGGATTTTTGGCCATCGCGCGAGTCGCTTCAGCAGGCTTCAAAACCGCGTAGGCCGCATCCATCGAAACGTCCTGAGCCGCGAGCTCAACTGACATCAGTCCCACCACAATTAGAAAAAGGAGTTTGAGTTTGCTCATTGAACCACCTGATACCTGCCAGGATTAAGAAATCCTTCAAACCCGCTTGCCCCCTTTTTCGGGGACACTCACCCTCACCTCATGAGGGAGTATCCCTCTTGTTTCTCTTCAAAAGAAAATTCCGAACAGCTTCGTAGGGAAAATCCGGCGGCTTATGAATCGCGCACTCCGTTAGGAATTGTCCGATGCCAATTTATTCAGCAGCGTGACACTCTCAAATTTTTCGTCGTCGTTCGGGAACAGCGAAAACGGTGTTTTTTCAACCGCCGGGCCGAGGGTCTTCAATCGGTCGGCAATTCCTGATTGGGAAGCGAAATCGTGCGACAATCCGATCTGCCCCGAACTCACGACAGTCTGCATCTTTGCGGTGTAGTTCACGGCGTCGCCAAAGTAGTCGATGTTCGCTTGAAGACGGACCGCCAGACAAATCCCCCGGTGGAGGGAAATTCGCAGGGTCAAAGGAACCTTGTGCTCATGATTCCCGGGGAACCTTTTCTGGATCTCGAGCGCTGCTTCGAGCGCATCCTCGGGGCGCTGAAATGCCGCCATCGTGGCATCTCCGATGGTTTTGACCACGGCACCACTTCTTGAGCCAATGATTTCCTGAAGAACGACAAAGTGAGCGTGAACCACATTAAAAGCCTTGGTGTCACCCAGTTCTCGATAGAGCCGTGTCGACCCGACGATATCGGTAAACAACAACGTCTGGTGTCCCACTTCCAGTTTCAGGCCGGAAGCGATCGATTCTTCAGAAAAAAGGTCCCGGAACTGTTGCAGGTTAAAAAGCTCCGAGGGACGAAGGGCCAAGGGATCCTCTGCGATTTTCTCCACGACCACGGCAATCGCCTCGGTCTCGGGATTCACCAACTTCAATTCTAACTTAGGATTCACCAGCACCGGAGATAGGGGGACCGCTTCATTGGTGTGCCACGTCAGCGATTCTGCGCCCGATGTCGTGTGAACTTCGAACAGGACCGGAGCTTCCTTACCGAGAGCACGCCGTATGCGATAGCGTCCTTCAGAAAGGGTCAGCCTGGTTTCATAGGCTTCGCCTGGCTCGAGTTGATGTTGCACAAAGATGTGCGGCTTTTTTGCGGGCTCGGCCGAGCAGTAGAAAACCTCCCGAACCACGCGGATCTCGGGGAGCACCCGGAAGGTCACGTCGATGGCCTCGAGCGCAGTGGCGCTGAAATCAATGTCGCAGACATCGCACCGGCCTAATTCTCGCAGATCTCCCAATGAGCGCGACTCTTTGCGCACCCCCTGGCAATGGGGGCACATCACATCCCACGAAAGTCGCAGTAACCCGGCGCGCGTCGACTGGAGAAGCAGGACCAGAAGGTCTTGCAACGGCAGGCCCCATTCCAAGACGAGTTGCTTGGGGCGAATGCGGAAGAGTTGCTGATCGGAGCCGGAGCGGATGAAGTTCGCCAAGCGCTCGCTCTCGTCTTCAGAGAACCCGCTTGCGGTGAGGTCGCGAATCCCCCTCTGGAGTCGACCTTCATCAGCTCCCGGGTCTCTCCGAGAAAGAGGTGGGACACTCTCGACGGTCTCTTTTCCTGCCACCTCATCCATTTCGCGAAGCGCGCGCTCATACCGTCCACGGAGCCAAAGGTTCACCCGTTTCAGAATCGGGCGCGACCACCATGATCGGGGTAACCACGCCATCGACACGGTGAGCCTAGTGCCCCCGTCGTGGTCATCGAGGAGATAGCGAACTCTCACCGCAAGGGCGAAACCCTTGCGGTAACGGCGTTCCGCGGCAAGCCATTTTCCAACCTCCCATTCCCACGGCACCTCGACCCACTCCTGTCGAAATATCCCGCTCCCGGAGCGCCCATAGCGTTGGCCCTCCCGTTCCTCGAACTCCATCTCCGGGAGTCCGAGCCGTTCATTCAGACTGCTGGTATCAGCGAGAAGAGGCCACAACGCTTCAGGACGGGAAGAAAGCTCCAGAATCCACGAGGCCTCCACAAGGCGCGCAAGGTTCTCCCATTGGACTTCCTTCGGATACGAACCCGAATCTTCGATACGCAGCTCTTTCACGGTTAAAAAAAAGCGACTGGAGAGAGGGACAAAAACGACACGTCCGTATTCTGGAGGTTATTGGAAGGTCCGACCAGACCTCAGTTTACGAGGCGAGGCTCACTTTGGAGCCCTTTGTAAGAAAACCTGATACTTTCAGGCTTTCAAACTCATCGAATTTCTTCAATCTTCGTCGAACAACTATGAACGCTTTCTCAACTCCCGAACTCCCCGCGATAGGAATCCTCGCCTCATTGGAAGACGAAGACCGCAAGCTCCTCGGCAACTACGGAGAGTTCCTCCCTTTGCAAGCGGAAGACACCTTGATCAACGAAGGTGAACCACAGGACGCCATCTATTTCGTCATTTCGGGCCTCCTCCACGTCCACACTCTTGAGGATGGCAAACGCACTCTATTGGGACGGGTCGGAGCCGGTGAGACTCTCGGTGAAGTCAATATTTTTGACCCTGAAAAAGCGAGCGCCAACGTCACTGCCAAGGAATTCTGTCAAATCTGGAAAGCCCGTCGGGAAGACATCGAAGCATTCCTCGAATCCTATCCCTCTGCTGCCGGGAAACTTCTCATTGGCATGATGGCCTCGGTTTCAAAACGGATTCGCAAGGCCAATGCCCGACTTTCCGCCACAGAGCTCAAGGCCGCAATCGAACACATGTGGAGGTAGCACGAGCTAATGTTCGAACACCTCAACCAAGGAGCGGGGTCCATCCCCACCCTTTTCTTCGCTTTTGCTATTTTCCACGCATTGGCGGATTTCGCGCTGCAGAACACCTTTATTGCTCGCTCCAAAATCCCCGGAGCCGACCTGTCAGACTTCTTTGGAAGTGGACGTGGCCCCCGAGGCCTCTGGGTTCATTCTCTCACCGCGCATTCGCTCCTCCACGGAGGCGGGGTCTGGATCGTCAGCGGATCGGCCGCTCTTGGGCTTACCGAATTTATTCTCCACTGGTTGATTGACTTCATCAAAGGTCGGGACTTGATCAGCTTTCACCTTGATCAAATCTTACATCTTTCCTGCAAACTGGGCTACGCAGCTTTCATCGCTTTTGCGATTATTTAACCCCCTCAAGCAACCGCTTTCATCCCCGGAGCTTCTTCGAAAAAAGGAATCACACCATCTCCATCGCGGAAGACACGGCGAACTTTTTAATTTTTTCCTGACTCTTTACGAAACGGATGCTGGGCATGAGAAGCATCGTGCCGCAACGGGTTCGAGATCGCCGGTTTCTCCTTGGTAAAACAGAAGTTCCTTGACTGGGGCCTCCCGATTGAATTAGTCGGTTAGTCACTCCAAACCATGAGTGATTATGTCTAAATATTTATTCTGCAACCTATCTGTGGCCCCATTTTTGGCCCTCACTCTAGTCTCCTCTGCCGGAGCCGTTGACCTCCTTGTCGAAGACTTCACCGCCGATGACGGTGGCTTCGTCCAGGAAGCAACCGGAAACTCGCCTATTCCATCCCTCTACAATTCCGCAAGCGGGACGTGGTCGATGGAAGGTGATGATTCCGGCCCGACCACCAATACCATTACCAGCCCTCCCATCGCAGTGGCTTTGTCTGCCGGGATTCAGGTGAGCTTTGATCATCGCTACAGTATCGAGGGCGACGATTACGATGGTGGCGGTCTCCAAATTTCGATTGATGGAGGCGAATTCAAGAATGTTGCGGCCTCAGCCTTCACCCAGAATGGCTATACCAACACGGGCCCTTTGATCGGGAATCATGTTTTGATTGGTCTTGATGGCTTTAGTACGGATTCCCCTGGATATGGCGAAGGAAATTTTATCACGAGCGTCGCGAGCGTCGGTGGGGTCGCCGCGGGATCCAGCATTCAGGTCCGTTTCGTGGGTGCCTTCGACGAAGGAGCACGGGGACCGGGGATCCCAAACTGGGAGATTGACTCGATAACGGTCGACACGCTCCCCGATACCGACGGCGATGGCATGCCAGACGACTACGAAGAGGCCAAGTCTCACGATAAGACGGTCGATGATTCGGGAGACGATCCGGATTCGGACACGTCGACAAACTTCGTAGAATATTTACGAGGAACCGATCCCGATGATGATGACACCGACGATGACGGCCTGAAAGACGGAGTGGAAAGCAACACCGGAACCTGGGTGAGCGTCACTGATACCGGCACCGATCCTCTCAACCCCGACAGTGATGGCGATACCCTCTCCGACGGAGCCGAGGACGCCGGAGGCACCTTCGTGAGCGCCACCCAAACGGGCTCCGACCCGAACAAGGCAGATACCGACGAAGATGGTGCTGCAGATGGATTCGAAATTGCCGAGGGAAGTGACCCCAATGATTCCAGTAGTTTCCCAGCTCTTCCAGATCTTCCCGAGCCTCTCCTCTACTACCCTTTTGATGTTGAGGATGCCACGGCTGTCGAGAACCTTGGGAGTCTCGAAACAGCAGGAACTCTTCAAGGTGGTGCCACCTATGGCGACAGTTTAGATCCGACCTACGGAACCGCTTTCGTGGGCAACCGAGATTCCGATAATGACGCTTATATTCAGACGGGCTTCACTGGAACCGATCTGGGCTTTGGTCCGAATTCAGTCTATACCGCGATGGCATGGGTTAAGTGGGCCGGAGCATCGGGCAATCTCGATCACATGGTTTTTGGTCAGGAAGACGGCCCCGGAAACAACAATCAACTTCACCATGGTATCAGGGTCGATGGAAGCGCTCCCAACGTCCATTACGGCGGCTGGGGTAATGACCTAAATGATGCCGGGACGGTGGCAGAAGAAACCTGGACCCACCTTGCCTGGCAGTTTGACGGAACCGACAAGGTGGTCTTCGTGGACGGAGTAGAAAGCGCCCGCGGACCTGGTGCCACGATGGCAGGTCATGCCTTCCCCGTAATTATCGCCGGTCATGGCCGTGATGCTCCCGATCCTGCCGGGCAGAGCTTCAATGGCGCCATCGACGAAGTGAAAATCTATGGCGAAGTTCTTGCAGAAACCCAAATTCAGGCTGCCATGATTCCGAGCGGCGGCGGCGGACCCAAGGGGCTGGAAGTTCTCTCGATCGACTACGATCGTGAGAATGAAAATGTCACTCTCACTTTCACATCGAGACCGGGCCGGAGCTATTCTCTCCTCTGGACCGCTGACTTTCAGGATGGGCCCAATTACCTCGAAATTGATGACGGAATCAATGCCGATGCTGTCGAGAATATCACCTCGTATACCTTCCAGGCCCCAAGGCCGGATGATAATCCGGGTGGAGAACCAGCCGCCAAGGCCTTCTTTATCATTCAACAGAACTCGTAAATTCCTGGGAATTGGATTCGCAGAAAGGGCTCCGAAATGCCAAGAAGAACCCTCGTTTGTTCTGTAACATGAAATTTCCCCTCTCAGCCTCACTCCTCTTCCTTGCTCTCTCGGCCTCTGCCATTGCAGACGACTGGCCGCAATGGTTCGGCCCGCAACGCGACGGGGTTTGGCGGGAGACCGGGATTATCGACAAGTTTCCAAGTGGCGGACCCAAGGTCCTCTGGCGCACCCCCGTCGACCGTGGCTATGCCGGACCATCAGTCGTCGGTGATCGCGTCTTTGTCATGGATCGCAAGGCGCTCGACACTCGTAAAGCAAAAGCCGAAGGCGCGCGCACCGGAAACAAGCAAGGAAACGAGCGCCTTCTCTGTCTCGATGCCACCACCGGCAAAATGATCTGGGAAAAATCCTACGACTGCCCTTACACCATGAGCTATTCGGCGGGCCCACGGGTCACTCCGATTGTCGATGGAGACCGTGTCTACACCTTTGGCGGAGAAGGCAATCTCATTTGCCGCGCAACCAAGGATGGCGCCGAAAGGTGGTCTCACGACTTCAAGAAGCTCTTCGCGGTGAAAACCCAGACCTGGGGATTCGCGGCATCACCTCTCGTTCATGGCGATCTCCTGATCTGTCTCGGAAGCGGCGATGGCACCACTGCCGTCGCTTTCAATAAGGTCACCGGCAAGGAAGTCTGGCGATCCCTTTCGGCCCAACAACCCGGCTATTGCCCGCCCCGTATCGTCAAGCATGCCGGCCGCGCTCTCCTCATCATCTGGCATCCGGAGGCCGCCTCTGCCCTCGATCCCCTGACTGGAAAAATCTACTGGAGCATCCCCTGGAAAATCCGCGCCGGACTCACCATCGTAACACCACAGATGATTGACGAAGAGCATCTCTTCTTCACCTGCTTCTACAACGGATCGATGCTCCTCAAGCTCGAGAAGGATGAATCCACTCCCGTGATCGTCTACCGCACCGAGCGCGCTAGTGAAAATAAGACGACCCACCTCCACGGTATCATGAACACCCCCGTGTTGCGTGACGGTCATCTCTTCGCAGCCTGCAGTTATGGCCAGTTCCGCTGCATGGAAGCCCTCACCGGGAAGCGGGTGTGGGCATCCCTTGCCCCCATCGCCTTTAAGAAACCTACCCGCTGGGGCACCGTCTTTGTCACCCCTCATGAAGACCGCTACTTTCTCTTCACCGAGAAGGGCGACCTCGTGATCGCGAAGCTTTCAGTGAAAGGTTACCAGGAAATCGATCGCGCCCACGTCATCGAACCCAATGGCCTCGATCTCCGGCAACGTGACATCGTTTGGTCACACCCTGCTTACGCCAGAAAGTGCGCCTTCATCCGCAACGACACCGAAGTCATTTGCATCTCACTCGAGAAGTAGCAAGAAACGAACCAGCGGGGCTGGAAAAGGTCAAAGCCGAAGCTCCTCTTTTCCGCAAAGAGGGAGTGTTAATTTTTAACAATCCATTCATGATCGTCGAGACTCTCCGCTGAACCATCTCTCGCCGTGTCCCTCGAACAACTCGCCCTCCGCCTCAATCCCGTCGAAGTCCCGCACGATGTCGCCACCATGCTTGCCGAGGCTGACCGTCGCTGCGACGACTTCTTTGACGCTGGCCTCGGCCGACGCTACCCGCGCTACCTCCCCAGCGCTCCCGCTAGCATTCACGCTGCCATGGTCGCCCTCAAGGAGGCCGGCCACATCCGCGGCAATGTCTTCTGCGAATGGGGCTGTGGCTTAGGTGTCGCAACCTGCATGGCCTCCCTCATCGGCTACCAGGCTTACGGCATCGAGATCGAACCCGGACTCGCCGAGCTCGCCAAGCAACTCGCCGACGACCATAACCTCCCGGTCGAAATCCTCTGCACCAGCTACCTCCCCGAAGGCTACGAGGAATGCGACGGCGTCGGAGGTAAGGACCTCCTCTCCCCCGAAGCCAGAACGTCGCGCGGCGAATTCATCGATACCACACCGAGCTATGATGGCCTCGATCCCCATGAGGTCGATGTCTTTTTTGTCTACCCCTGGCCCGGCCAGGAGGACCTCATGATGGACCTCTTCAAGGCCGTCGCTTCAGAGGACGCCATCCTCCTCATCTATCTCGGCGACCGCGAAATCGCCGCCTACCGCCGGGGCCTCGATGACCACGAAGACAACTAGATCGCTCGCAACGCAACAGGCAAAACGATACCCGGTCTATCTATTGATTTAAATCCCTTGGTGACGCTGAGCCGCTGCCGGTTTAGGACTCATCCAAACGTGCCATTCTCCTTTGGTTAAAAAGAAGATTCTGTTCGGGGGCCACTCGATTGACTCAGTCGAGTGGTCACTCCAAATTTCGCTTGATGGAGGCGAATTCAAGAACGTTCCGGCCGCAGCCTTCACCCCAAATCGGGATTCCCACCTCTATTTGAGGCAGGACTCTTTCGAGCGAATTCCCAAATCAAAAGCCCCAGCGAGCCCGAAAGTCGCGCGTCAGCGGTTTTTTCAAAAGCGTAACACGCACCATCTCGATCGGCACTGGCCCAAGTCGCAACACCGCATCGTGGAACTCGCGCGGCGACATCTTCCCTTGCCCCTCTCCCACCGTCTCTTTGTAAAGCGCCCGCAACTGCAAGCCCCCTAACATGTATCCACACTGGTAGAGTGGCGAATAAGAGTCTCCGATGTAGCGCCGCACCTCGCTACGCGCCCCGGACTCTTCCATCCCGACCTCGTCCACGAGGAACGCCACCATCTCTTCCGGCGACATCCCGCCGAGGTGGAACTTGAGCGAAACAATGATCCGCGCGCAGCGATGCGACCGCCAGAAAAGCATGCCAATGCGCTCCTCCGGCGTACGTGGGTAGTCGAGATCATAAAGCAGCATCTCCCAATGCAGCGCCCAGCCCTCGACGTAAAACGGTGTGCTGAACATTTTGCGATGAGTCGCGTGACGCGCCGCCATGAACTTCTGCAAGTGGTGCCCTGGGATCAGCTCGTGAGGAATCACCGCCCGCGTAAAGTGCCGGTTATTGCCGCGCAAGCTCATGAGCTTTTTCTCCACGCTCATTTCATCCGTGGGATAGGCGATCCCGATCGCCTGCCCGCGATAGACCGCATAGGGCAAGGTCTCCTGCTCCTTTTTTCCTAACATCGTCAGATACCAAGTCTCGGCGCAAAGGTCCGGCACCGTTACAAGATCTTTCTTGTCGAGAAATTTGAGGACATCCCGCGCGATCTCCGCCGCCAGATCGTCCTGCTCCCCCGGGGGCACGAAGTCCTCTTTCACCTTCTCCAGCGCCCTGCCCCAGTCATCGCCAAAGCCCATCTCGGCTGCCGCCTTTTCCATCTCGGCACGACACCACGCAAACTCCCGCTCGCCGATTGCCAAGAGCTCTGCCGGTGAGTAGACCAACATCTCCACCGCCAAATCATCGGCCAGCGCCGCCGCCCCGATCGGATCCCCGACCAGCGGCGCCTCCCCGCCCTTCTTGCCGCCCGTCACCAGCTCACCCAACTTCTTCCGGTAGGCCTCAAGCCCCGCCTCAAGCTCCCCATGCGGCTGCTTTACCCACCAGGAAAACTGCGGATCAAAACCCGCATAGAACCGGTACCAACCATCCAG
>Ga0222651_1001290_pt1 | contig 12585 bp, 15 predicted proteins | sample AntAcemetagen369_FD_179855 | JGI IMG/M metagenome (GOLD analysis project Ga0222651, IMG submission 179855) | Saline water microbial communities from Ace Lake, Antarctica - #369 | ecosystem: Environmental > Aquatic > Non-marine Saline and Alkaline > Saline | place: Antarctica: Ace Lake...
GAAATATCTTCAACTGTACTTAAATGAATTTGTGTACAAACTTAACCGAAGATATTTTGGAGAAAAAATATTTGACAGGCTGGTCATAGCTAATATTACAGGATATGACTAATAACGGATATACAGTACTTTAAACCCTTTATCGAACTTAAATCTTATTTAAAACCATGAACATTAAAAAAATTTCCCTAGGCTTTGCTCTTGCAGCATTTATTTCTTTAGTAAGTTTTTCCTGTACCCCAAATAATACGGCAGAAGAGGATTCATTGTACGAACAAAATATTGATATTTTAAAAATAAAAGTACCAGCAAATGGTATTGATATTTTGAAGGTAAAAGTGCCTAAGAACGGTTAGGTGCTAATTAGTAAATTTTGTAGGGTTTCTAAATACTAGAAGCCCTTTTTTTTTGTTATAAGTGTAGTAAAACAATTACCCCCCATAACAAAAATGTTTAAACTGTTTCAAAATCTCGACCAAAGTGCGAAAAAAAAGAAATCGAGAAGTATTTTAATTGGAAGTATTGTAGCAGTTATTATTGCCTTGACCCCATTAATATTTTATTCCTATAAATTTTTCCCAACCGGAAATACACTGGACTTGTTTTTATTTACCTATGAAAGTAAATATCAGTTGAGTATTACTACTGTCATGTGGTTGTTTACGGCTAAATTTGTTCCCGTTTTACTTTTAGTTCTTTGGTTTTTTACCTGCAAGCACTGGTGGTATCATGTATTGTTGATACCTATATCCATGTTTGTCTTTCAGATTGTTTCCTTAATTTATGAGGATCGGTTTATAGATGAGGTAGAAATATATTGGTTGTTGCCAATAATGACAGTGATCATTCCTTTTGTTTACTTTATTCGGTTAAAGTTATTTGACAAACATGTTCTGGGTATTGATTTGGAGGCTATGGACCGGGAATTGAAAGCTTATAAGGATAAAGAGAGTAAGCAAAAGGAGAACCTTCAAAAAGAAGAAATGGCAAAAGAAAAAATATCGTAATTTTGATTTTGGGTAGTTTCGATCGGTGTCGGAATATCTCAGACAGATTTACAGCCTATGAGCCAACATTCCTCGCCATTTAGTAAGCAGCAATTACTGCCCCAAGAAGAAACTTTAGAAATCCTAAGACAAAAAGGAGAGCTCTTTATAGGCATTCCAAGGGAAAATCAATATCAAGAAAAACGGATTTGTCTTACTCCGGATGCTGTAAATGCAATAACGGCAAACGGACATAGGATTCTAATTGAATCAGGAGCAGGTGATGGCGCCAATTATTCGGATTTGGAGTATACCAAAGCTGGAGCTGAAATAACAAGGGATACCAAGAAAGTATTTGCCTGTCCTATAATTCTGAAGGTAGAACCCCCTACATTACAGGAGGTTCAGATGATAAACCCACAATCTACTATCATTTCTGCCCTGCAGATCAAAATTCAAACCAAGAAATATTTTGAGGAATTGGCGAAAAAAAGAATTACCGCTATTGCCTTTGAATATATTAGGGATGACGACGGGAAATATCCTGCTGTCCGGTCATTGAGCGAAATTGCTGGTATTTCTTCCGTATTGATTGCTTCTGAGATTATGGCTGCCACCAATAAAGGCAATGGCCTTATGTTTGGAAATATTAGTGGGGTTCCTCCTGTAGAGGTTGTAATTATAGGTGCCGGAACTGTGGGGGAATTTGCGGCAAGGTCGGCAATCGGCCTTGGTGCCAATGTAAAGGTTTTTGATAATTCGATTACCAAATTAAGGAGCATCCAGACCAATTTGAGACAAACCGTTTACACTTCTACCATTCAGCCCAAAAATTTGTTGAAGGCTTTAAAACGTTGCGATGTGGCCATAGGAGCTACCAGGGGCAAGGATCGCTCACCTGTGGTGGTATCGAATACTATGGTGGAGCAAATGAAGAAAGGAGCTGTAATAATTGATGTTAGTATTGATATGGGCGGATGTTTTGAATCCAGTGAGATTACTACCCACGACAAACCTATTAAGATCAAAAATGGAGTACTGCATTACGGGGTTCCCAATATTCCTTCAAGATACCCAAAAACAGCCTCAATTTCCATAAGTAATATTTTTACCCCTTATTTATTAAAAATTGGAGAGGACGGGGGTTTTGAAAATGCGTTGCGATTTGATAAAGGTCTCCGTAACGGACTTTATCTATACCACGGTATTTTGACCAATAAATCTGTTGGGGAATGGTTCGACCTTTCTTACAGTGATATTAATTTTCTTATTTTTTAATTTATGGCATTTTTAAAGCGTTTGGGCTTCTTTCTATTTGGGTTATCTATTGGCTTGGTTTTTTTGACTATTTTTTTGAAGAAGAAATCGGAGGAAACCGGAACTGAATTTTGCTATTTTCCCAATTGTAGGACACTCAAGGATATTAGATCTAAACAAATTTCTTATGCCGATGCCATAAACCAATTACTTGCGATTAAAGAATTGGACAGTACGGATATTAATAGGTTTTTGTACAACGGAGAGGTAGATTTCGGCAAGAGTGAAACTAAGACCAACCCCTGTAAAATTTATTATATTGAAGGATCTGTAAGGGAAAAACCCGCCACCATAAAAGTGAAAAATTGTTCGGAGAAGGCCGTTATAGAAAGTATTTCCTTTTAGATTTTTCTCCTCTTTCTTTCTTTTTTCAATAGGGTAAGCTCCCGGTTGGTCTGCCCTGCAACCGAAGTGTTCTCCTCAGCCCTCCTTATTAAATATGGCATAACATCCTTAACAGGCCCAAATGGCAAGTATTTGGCAGCATTGTAACCCTCTTTGGCTAAGTTGAAGGAGATATGGTCGCTCATGCCATATAATTGGCCAAACCAAACTCGAGGATCATTGTGATTAATTTTTCCATCTTCCATTTGCTCCATTAAACGGTAGCTGCTCAATTCATTATGTGTACCAGCAAATAGTGAAATGGTGTCCAAATTAGCTATCATATAGGAAACAACATTGTCAAAATTGTCGTCGGTGGCTTTCTTGGACGCACAAATTGTTGATGGGTAGCCTTTTTCCTCGGCCCTATCGTTTTCTTTTTCCATATAAGCGCCGCGAACCACTTTAAGCCCAATGAAATAATTGCCTTTTATAGCATCTGAATGAAGCCTTTTTAAATACTGGAGTCGATCCCATCTGTAAGTTTGTATGGTATTAAAAACAATGGCCTTTTTTTGGTTGTATTTTCGCATCATTTCTTCAACCAAATCATCAGCTGCCCCCTGCATCCAGCTTTCCTCGGCATCGATCAAAATAGACACCTCCAAGTCATGCGCTTTTTTGCAGACCTTGTCGTATCTGTTCACTACACGTTGCCATTCTTCTTTTTCTTCCCTGGTAAGATTTTCACCCTCCGTTATCTTTTGATAAAGTTTAAACCGTCCAAATCCGGTAGGTTTAAAAACAATGAAGGGTATGGCGGGATTCTCTTTAATAAAATCCAGGGTTTTCATGGCCTTTTCGTAACAGGTGTCCAATTGGTTTTCCACCTCTTGCCCTTCAACCGAATAATCTAATATTGTACTTACTCCCTTTGCGAACATTTTGTCGGCGACCACCAAACATTCTGCTTCGTTTACTCCCCCGCAGAAATGGTCAAAAACGCTGGCCCTAATAAGTTTTTCTACAGGTAGGTGTGCTTTTATGGCAAAATTGGTCACGGCAGTACCAATTTTGACCAGGGGTTCGTTTGCAATCAATTTGAATAAAAAATATGCCCTTTCTAATTCTGAGTCGGTCTTAAGTGCAAATGCTGTTGCAGTATCCTCAAAAATTTCCTTCATTTATATGAATTTATTAAGGATTCAAATATAAGTACAGATTTTATATTCTTATCATATAAAATAATGTTTATTTTGCCATAAATTGATCAATAATGAATTCTATTACGACACCTACCTACGCTGTGCATTTTAATGAAAAGGGCTATGTGGCCCTAAACTATCACTTGGCCAAATCCAATTATTCCAAAATCTTCGTTTTGGTAGATGAAAACACCCATAATTGTTGTCTGCCTCTTTTTATGTCTAAAATTGAAGGCGATTACGATTTTGAGATTATTGAAATAGAAGAGGGTGAGGTTAATAAAAATATAGGCACCTGCACTCAGGTTTGGGAGGTCTTGTCCGAATTGGATGCAGATCGAAAAAGTGCCATGATCAATCTCGGCGGTGGTGTGGTTACAGACCTAGGGGGCTTTGTGGCATCCTGTTTTAAACGAGGTATAGATTTTATTAATGTACCCACTACCCTATTGTCCATGGTGGATGCCTCTGTTGGGGGAAAAACAGGGGTTGACTTGGGGTCCTTAAAAAATCAGGTCGGGGTTATTAATCAACCGCAGATAGTGGTAGTGGATACCGACTACTTGGATACCTTGGACCAAAGGCAGTTGAATAGTGGTTATGCGGAAATGCTAAAACACGGGCTTATTAGCAATGCCAATTATTGGGAAACATTAAAAGGTAATACTAGTTTTGAGAACTTGGATGAACACATCCTTACTTCGGTGGCCATCAAAAATGACGTAGTGCAACAAGACCCCACTGAGCAGCACTTGAGAAAAATATTAAATTACGGGCATACCTTAGGTCATGCGGTGGAATCCTATTTTTTAGAGAGTGAAGAGCACGAACTTCTGTTGCATGGTGAGGCTATCGCCATCGGTATGATTTTAGAGGGATATCTTTCTTTTAAATTAACTGGGCTGAGCAAAAGTGCACTGGAAGATATCAAGGCTACCTTTCTTGGGAGGTACAAAAAAGTATTTTTTGCGCAGAAGGATATAGATACCATTCTAACCTTATTGAAATTTGACAAAAAAAATTCACATGGCAATATCAATTTTGTTTTGTTGAAAAGCATTGGAGAACCTGCAATAGACATTAAAGTTACCCCGGAATTACTGGAAAAAGCTTTTGCTTACTACGCGGAATAAGGGTTACACACACTAAAAACATCCTTTTTACAACTCTTTAACAGTTTGATTATCAATTTTGTATAGTTTAGGTGGTATTAATAATCCACCTGATTTTATCAGGTTAAAAACCAAACAATGTTACGGAAACTTGTAGATTACAAAAAGCTTAGTCATGAGGTGGCTACTAGCTTAATAGATACCTATCCATATGGCTATGGTGATGAGGATATAATTATGTTTAAAAATGCCCATGGCGAAATTATAGAAGCTGTGGAGGTAAAAACCGAGGATTGTATTTATTTGGTTAAAATAAGTAAAAGCTTGGCCAATTTTATTTCGAATTTCGAGGATAATATGGAAAAAGAATTGGAGGATCAACCAGAGACCATTGAATTTACCGCTCCCTCAGATGAGTTGGAATTGGAATTCAACCAAGAGGAAGAAGAAGCACAATTGGATTAAGACTGTAGTTATCTATTGGCCATAATTATTTGATGGTGCTTTTGGTGTCCGGAAATTACAAGGCCTAATGTAGCCACCGTCCATTCTATATTGCTGGCAATACCAGTTCGGTTAAGATCGTCATTATTCAAATTGGTGAACAGATTAATGGAAGCATCCCTTACCGCCTTATATTCGGTAATTAAGCTTTCTTTACTTCTAGTGTTTGCATTGGAATATTCAACAAAAAGATCCTGGTCAAAACCTGGCAAGGGTGTTTTGTCATTTCGCAAGAAGCGCAGGGCCCTATATTGAAAAACACGCTCAGCATCAATAATATGTAAAATTACTTCCGCTATGGTCCATTTGCCGAGTGCATATGAACTATGCAATTTTTCTTCAGGAATATTTTCGATAAACTTAACAAACTCCTTTTTTCCAGAGCATAATAAGTCCTTTAAAGTACTATCATCCAATACGGAAAGATAGGTTCCGTAAAACTGATTGTAGGCTTCCTTGGGTAACCTGGATTTTTTCATCTGTTCAAATTTATGGTTTGTTATCGGTCAAACTTTACCAACTCGTATTAATTCCCACAATAGACACAAAAAAAATCCCAAACAAAAATTGCTTGGGATCTTAAACAGTTTTCGTCTTTAAAGATCAATTACATTTCATTGAAGATCGTATGCATAAGACGTTTTTTGTCGTTAATGCTTTCTTCCAATGATATCATGGTCTCCGTTCTATCTATACCATCAATATCATCTATTTTAAAGATAATATTTTTAGCATGATTGGTATCCTTTGCGCGTATTTTACAGAAGATATTAAATTTTCCTGTAGTAATACTGGCTACGGTAACATTTGGAATTTGATTTAATCTTTCCAATACAAACTTGGTCTGATGTGTTTTTTCCAAAAATATACCTACATATGCAATAAAGGCATACCCCAATTTATCATAGTCCAATGTTAAAGATGATCCTTTGATAATGCCTGATTCCTCCATTTTCTTTACACGAACATGAACAGTTCCTGCGGAAATCAGAAGCTTTTTTGCTATATCGGTAAATGGTGTCCTGGTATTGTCAATTAACATGTCCAGAATTTGGTGGTCTATTTCGTCTAATTTTACTTTACCCATTAGTGTTTAATTTTAGTGCAAAAATAATAAAATATCGAATTAAATGTAATGAATCAATCATTTTTTTATGAAAACCGTAACATTTTTAGATTTTTTTAAAAAAATATTCCATTTTAGTCCAGTAGGTCAATCAACTCTGGCTGATTATTTAATTCTTTTAGGTCATTAACATCCAGGCAATTGTATGTTTTATGTCCAAATTTGTCTTGTAAATCCCCTATTTCTTCCAATTTCAACTTGAATTCAATTCTATTATTTAGCAGTGTCTCTACAAAAAGAATCCCTGCACTAATTCCTGAATTATATTTGGAATTAAGTAGTTGAACATTCTGGATCAAGATGTCATAATATAATTTGTTGTTGTCCGGAATATCGAAGTATGACTCTTGTTCGTATTGGTCAATGGTTTTGCTGGAAATTATTTCGATAGCCTTGAGCATGGCGATAAATATATACTTCCTTGTGTTTTCCCGATCGTAGTCGTTGGGAAAATGACCCGATTCGAATAATATTGTAGGGATATTTAACATTTGAAAAGTATCTCCAACACAATTACTGTTAAATCCGTCATCATATCTCCCGACCTGGCCAGGAATATGCTTTTGCAATTCCTGGTTCATGGCAGCAATTATTTGCATGCTTATGCCCCTAGTTTTGGAAATACTTCTTTCCTTATCATGTGCAGGTGCCAAAAAAGAAACTGTTGCAGGTTTAGGGGAGTTGCCTACATTAAAAATAGTACGCTGGTCATGTAAATTAAAGCAATAATCCGGGGAATACCCCTCGTAAATATTTCGTAATATAACGCTTTCGGGCTGGCTTCGATCCTGGGCATCCCGGTTTAAATCCACATCATTGGCGTTGACCCTTGTATAGGCCATTGCACCATCGGGATTTAATATGGGGACAATCTTGAAAGTGCAATTCTTAAGAATGGACTTGGACAGATTTGAATCCAATTTAAGTAAGTTCATTAAATCCATGACCGCTTTAGTAGTGGTGGATTCATTACCATGCATTTGGGACCACATCAAAATTTTGATAGCCCCTTCACCTACAGTAATACTTTTAATGGCCCGACCTTCAACTGACGTTCCCTCGGTTCGGGTCTTAAAATTTTTAGGGAGTGAGTTTATAAACGGGTCAATGTCCTTGGGTGTAATGTACCTCCCTTTTATGGACCCCTCTTTTATTTGATCATAATTTAATGGCATGCTTTGTACTCTGGTTTTGTTTAAACATTGCAAAGGTAGGTTCAAAATAATTTACATATGTAAACTATATTGTATAAGTATGTAAATGGAAATTGGTGGTTGTGCTCTGGTTAGTCACCATTAATTTAGTCCTTCTTATATTCAATATAGATTTGTTATAGTATTATATTTAATGTCTATTAATCAAAATAATAGGTATTATTACTTAAAGTTTTTAATTAATTTATTTTGATAAATAATCCTATTTTTGATTCCAAGATGTAATATGGAATGATTACTTTTGCAATATAAATAGTTACAAAAGTGAACACTTCGGAGTTTATAAAAAGGATAGATCAAATTTTGAAATTCCATGACCTATCGGCATCAGTTTTTGCGGATACAATTGGTGTTCAGCGTTCGGGCATATCCCACCTTTTGGCGGGCAGAAATAAACCCAGCCTGGAATTTGTACTCAAGGTTGTTTCTTCCTTTCCGACGGTTGATTTGTATTGGTTGTTGTATGGTGAGGGTGTATTTCCAAAGAAGGGTAAAATTGTTCCTACTACAAATTTTCCAGGTAGTAAAGTTGTGATGAACGAGGTTGTTGAGAGTGTTTCTTCCAAATCCAAGGCTATAGATAAAATCATAATATTCTATGCTGACGGAAGCTTTAAATCCTATTCTGAAAAATGAATTTGAATTATTTGTTTTTTGGATGATTTCAGCATCAAATTCCTTTATTTTGTAGAATGATTAAAAACATGACCATCGGCTTGGTAATTTTCCTGTTTGGAATGGGTTCCTGTTATAGGCCAGAGCGAAATTGTAGCGATTTTAAAAACGGAAAATTCTCCTTTACGGCAGAAGTTTCTGGAGAAAATCTCACCACTACCTTTGTTAGGCACGGTTCTATTGAGTTGGACTATTTCCAGGGTAAGGTGGACACCTCTTCCGTTAGGTGGATAAATGATTGTGAGTATATCGTTAAAAAGCTTCACCCTAAGAATATGGCCGAAGAAAAATCTATTCATATGAAGATTTTGTCCACAACCAATAATTCCTATACATTTGAATATAACGTGGTTGGTAGTGCTAAAAAATCCAAGGGAACCGCCATTAAAATAGAGTAACTATGTTTGAGATTCTATCGACCCCTGATGCCTGGGTGGCCTTGCTTACATTAACCTTTTTGGAGATTGTGTTGGGAATAGATAATATTATTTTCATCTCCATTATTGCTAATAAACTCCCTAAAAATCTTCAAGCCAAAGCAACTAATTTAGGGTTGCTTTTGGCGATGGTGCAAAGAATAATATTGCTATTCGCAGTTTCTTACTTGATAGGACTTAAAAATCCGTTTTTCCATATTGAAGCTTCATGGGTCTATTTAGGTATAAGTGGGCAAGCCTTAATATTGTTTTTTGGAGGACTTTTTCTATTGTATAAGAGTACCTCGGAAATTCATGAAAAAATTGAAATGCCGAACCATGATGAAAGTCAGATTAAAGCCAAGGGGATTTCTAGCCTGTCTAATGCCATTGTTCAGATTGTACTGATCGACTTCATCTTCTCCATAGATTCCATTCTTACAGCGGTCGGTATGACCAATGGCATAGGCAATAAGCCAGGAGATGCCTTGTTGTTGATGATAATAGCTGTTGTTGTTTCAATAATAATTATGATGGTTTTTGCCAATCCAATACGTTTGTTTATCAGCAAACATCCATCTATGCAGGTATTGGCACTTTCTTTTTTAATCCTTATAGGGTTTATGTTGATTATGGAAGCAGCGCATTTAAGTCACGCTAAATTCTTTGGCAACGAAGTTGGTGCAATTCCTAAAGGCTATCTTTATTTTGCTATAGCCTTTTCGCTGTTCGTGGAATTTTTGAATATCAGAATGAACAAGAACAAACCATCTATCCCAAAGGAATAACACCTTTCTGAATCAATAGGTCAATTGGCTTATTATTAAGTAGATTAGTCTAAAAATATAACATAACATATTAAAAAACATTTAGTTAATGTTCTTGTATTAAAGTTATTGTTTATTTTTTAGAAAACTTATAAGTAGATTTTTTTCGGCGTTCTAGGTTCTAGGAGACTTTAAGTGTGGGGTTACGATTTATCTTCTTTAGAAGCCTCTGTTTGATAGTATTTAATTTTTCTGGTCTTATAGGTGTTGTCCGGTGTAATGATCTGCTTGATCCAATTGCCTGATTCATGACTATCATATTGATAGATATACTCTTGGATATTAACCGACTTGCCATTTATGGTTTTTAGCGAGGTAAGCATTCCCTGGGGGTTGTAGGTGTAATTAACACTCTCGGTAGGAATAAATGTTTTTTGACCCAATTCGTACGAAAACTTTTTCTCGGACACCAATTTATTATTGCCATTATAAGTTTGTTCCAATGCTTTCTGAGGTTGCCCTTCCAGAAATTCCTTGGTGAGAATTAATTTTAGCACCAAATTATCCTTCCCTTTTACTTTTGAGGTTCGGATAGATTTATAAATAATATCGTTCAAGTAATAAGTCTCGGTAATTTCTCCTTTATAAACTTCGTATTTTACAGCCGTTTCATCAATGCCACTATCATTGGTGCGTTTTATTGTAGAGATTCTTCCATCCTCTCCGTAGCTGTATTCATATTGATCTAAAAATTCTTTATTATATGAAATTATTTTTTCGGTAATCTTTTTGCCATCAGTCGTGTCCAATTCATAGAAATTAGCAATGGAAGTGTTCTTTACGAAAATTCCATCCCTATAATTCTCTACCCTTTTTTCCAATAGCTCGCCTCCATTTAGTTTATACAGCGTTATGTCATAATCTGTGTCGCTATATCGGGTAACTGCTTTGGTCAAGTATCCCTCTTCACTGAAGTCGTACTCTTCCTTGCCATAATCGGTAGCTACCAAACACGATTTAACTGGACCTTTAAGATCAAAATCATTTACTGTAAAAACCTTTACTTCCTGGGCAAGTACATTTGCAGGGGAAACAAATCCCAAAAAAATGTAAGTGCAGCAAAGAATAGTGGGCAGGTAGTTTTTTATCATATGCCAAAATTAGTCTATATGGCGTCATAATAAAAACAAAAAAACAGAACATAACAAAACACTAGCATTGTATAATGGACTTTTGCCATCCATTTCCGTTTTTTTTATGTTTCTAAAATGAAAAGTACCTTTTAAATGAAGTCAGTTCGAATTACGGGTTTGTTTGTGGCTGATTTTTATAGTGATTCTCTTATGGTCTATTTTGTTTTCTTCAAATTGAGGGTTTTTTCTTATTTTGAAAGTTTGCCAAGTTCTCTTTTGCCCTAAATTTTACAATTTTAGAAATTAATGACAATGGTAAGGGTTGGTCCAGAGGAAACTGTACTGAGCCCTTTCCTTGCTTAAAGGGAGCCAGGTCTTTTTCAAATTCTTTGTGGCCTGTAGGTGTGGCATAGAAGCCGATGTGATTCTTAAAGGCAGCGAAATACACTAGCATTCCATAATATTTATAGGCTGGCATCTTGTAGATAATCAGTTCTTCTGCTTCTGGAGCGGCTGCTTTTACTGTCCTTCTAAGTTCTTTCAAAATATCTTGTACCACTTCGGGGAATTGGCTTATATATGCAGAAACATTACATACTGGATTAACGGATTTTATTTCTGTATTCAAAATTTTTAATATTTAAATATCATATATTTTTGAATTTTTTAATATTCTTATTTTCAACGATATGAATGTATTTATTAAGTTTATTACTTTAATTATTTTAATTATTTTTTAGAGCAGCTAGGATTTAATTTTCCCTGATAGCTTTCCATTCATGCATAAAGTCATCCCATTGGTTTTAGCATCCGGACTAGATCAGCCATCTTATCCATATACTCCCTACTCCGTGCGTCTATGTTCAACAGAACTTCTGTTCCATTTACCGGAATCAAATAGGGGTAGTATTTTCTATAATTTGTGCTTTCCACAAATTATAGAAAATCCAAAATTATCACAAAAATAAGTTGCAATTACATCAATATCAGAGGTTTGTTCCAATTTTACTTGGAGCTTAAATGTGTAATAATGAGCTTTAATCTATACCTCCCAATATTTAAAATACAATTAAATTAAGTTTGTGGATTCATAATCCTATACCTGAAATAAAAGCGGGCATGGAAACCTAAAATCCCAGTATAAATTAGCGTGATTTTTAAATTTTTTCACTTTAAAGATTGTATTTCCGGGTAATTTTTTTGGGTTACTTTTGGCGCCTTCCCCCGCTATATTTAGGCTGAGAGATTTATAATCAATTAGGTTTACTTTTATTATAACATGCTGTATATTTGTTTCTTATAAAATGCCAAACACTAACCATGGGCATTAAAGTTATTGTTGGTCTTGTTTCAAAAGTGGAACAGGATAATCTGGACAGTTCCTTGTTATTTGACATGGGTCAACTTTAATGGTATATGGTGGTTTATCTAAATTCTGTCCATGAAAAATACTAAGTTAAAATGCATTTTAATAGACGACTCCACGGTTCAAAGGCGTGCAGTGGCCAAAATTATAAAAGAACATTCCAAACTAGAGCTTATAAATGAATTTGATAACGGTATGGATGCCAAAAATGATATTGGCAGCAATACTGTAGATTTAATTTTTCTAGATATTGAAATGCCGGGGTTTAACGGCTTTGATTTGCTGGAATCTCTGGAGCACAAACCTCAGGTTATACTTATTTCTGGAAACCCTAATTATGCAATGAAGGCCTTCGACTACGATGTTACCGACTATTTGCAAAAACCAGTGGACAAAGTCCGTTTTGATATTTCAATTAAGAAAGCGATAAACAAATTCGA
>Ga0222651_1001291_pt1 | contig 12584 bp, 9 predicted proteins | sample AntAcemetagen369_FD_179855 | JGI IMG/M metagenome (GOLD analysis project Ga0222651, IMG submission 179855) | Saline water microbial communities from Ace Lake, Antarctica - #369 | ecosystem: Environmental > Aquatic > Non-marine Saline and Alkaline > Saline | place: Antarctica: Ace Lake | collected...
CAGGCGGCATCAATGCTCAAGCGCTATGTAAAAGCGGTTTTTGTGATTGGTGTTGAAACTGCTGAGTTCGCCGCTGCTTTTTCGGGCTTTGATATGACCGTTGCTGATGAGTTAGAGCGGGCGTTTGAGTTGGCGGTGAGCAAAGCAACGTCCGGAGACATCGTGTTGCTTTCACCGGGATGCGCCAGTCAGGATCAGTTTCAAAACTTCGCCGCTCGGGGTGATGCGTTCAAGTCCCTGGTCGAGGCGCTGCGCGAATGAGTACTCAAAAGACATTGCCGTCGGTACAAGCTAGCGTTGGATGCCCGGTTGATCCAGTGATTTCAAGTGTCGCTATATTTTTGTTGTTGTATGGCCTGGTGATGGTGGGTAGTGCCTCTCTTGAAATTGGCGCGCGAATTTATGGAAATCCGTTCTATCTGTTAACCAAGCACACGATGTATCTCGTCATTAGCGCGGGTGCTGCGGTGTTTGCAATCTCGGTGCCGATAAAAACATGGCAGAGATTGGACGCAATGTTGTTGCTGGTCTCGTTCGCACTATTAGTACTTGTGCTCGTTCCGGGTGTCGGTCGAGAAGTTAATGGTGCACAGCGCTGGATTTCGCTGGGTCTATTTAGCCTGCAGGGCTCTGAATTCGTGAAGCTATTCGTCATGGTGTATGTGGCGGGCTACTTGGTTCGTCGTAAAGACGAAATTGAAACTTCACTAGCCGGGTTTGCTAAACCTCTTATTGTCTTAACCTTTATTGTTTTGCTTCTGCTAGGCCAGCCTGATTTTGGTGCTGCCATCGTTATCATCAGCGCGGCAATCGGCATGATCTTCCTCGCAGGTGTTCCTTATCGTTTCTTCTTGCCCTTGGTCGCCTTATGCGTCTCGGCAGTGGCAATGATTGCAACCTTGCAACCTTATCGCCTGGCCCGGCTTACAGCATTTGCAGATCCATGGGAGCACCAGTTTGGGAGTGGCTATCAATTGACTCAGGCTTTGATTGCCTTTGGCCGAGGAGAGTGGGTTGGTCTTGGATTGGGTAACAGCATTCAAAAATTATTTTTCTTACCCGAGGCGCACACAGACTTTTTGTTTTCGATTATTGCTGAAGAGCTGGGGATTCTAGGCGCGGGTATTGTCATCCTGCTCTTTGCAGTGTTGATTGTGCGCGGATTGATGGTGGGTAAAGAAGCGATCCGACGAGAGTTACCTTTTCATGCCTATCTCGCTTATGGGTTAGCGCTTGTGCTTGGTATTCAGGCAAGTATTAATTTAGGTGTGAATCTGGGCGTATTGCCCACCAAAGGATTGACGCTGCCATTCATGAGCTACGGTGGAAACAGCCTTATTGTGAGTTGCATGATGATTGGAGTCCTGCTTCGAATTGAGCACGAAGTCAGGCACACGGTACTTCCTGAAGCGCGAGGTAAACGAAATGCCTAGTGCAGGTTTTACGATTGACGTCCCGGAGATGCGACGAATCAAGCGCATTCATTTCGTTGGTATTGGTGGTGCTGGAATGTGTGGTATTTCCGAAGTGCTGCTGAATCAAGGTTATGAAATATCTGGTTCAGATATCGCCGAGAGTCCGGTGACCCTGCGTCTTGAGAAACTCGGCGCGCAGGTTTCTATTTCGCATCACAAATCTAATATCGACGGCGCGGATGTCATTGTAGTGTCTAGCGCGATTTCCCCTGAAAACCCCGAGCTTATCGCCGCGCACGAAGCCAGAATACCTGTGGTTAGACGCGCGGAAATGCTTGGTGAGTTAATGCGTTACCGCCATGGCATAGCGGTAGCAGGAACCCATGGGAAGACGACAACCACGAGTCTGATCGCATCGGTATTTAGGGAAGCTTCTCTGGATCCGACTTTTATTATTGGCGGCTTGCTTAATAGCGCTGAAAGCAATGCAAAGCTGGGCGGTTCTCGCTATCTCATTGCTGAAGCAGACGAGAGCGACGCATCGTTCCTGCATCTTCAACCCATGGTTGCCATTCTCACGAACATCGATAAAGACCACCTTGTGAATTACGAAGGGAGTTTCGAAAAGCTCAAGACAGCTTTTGTTGAATTTGTACACAACCTGCCGTTTTACGGGTTGCTGGTTGCTTGCATCGACGACCCTGTAGTGAAATCTGTTTTACCCCGCATCCAGCGCTCGGTTGTGACCTACGGTTTTGATGATGAAGCGGATATTCAGGCAGTGGATGCTAGCCAGGAAGGATTAACCAGTCGCTTTACGGTGAAAAGAAAGGGGCTGGAAGATGAATTTCATATCGATCTGAATATGCCCGGTAGGTACAACGTTTTAAACGCGTTAGCCGCGGTGGCTATAGCTACGGATGAAGGTATCAAGCCAGCAGATATTGTTCGTGGCCTGGAAGATTTTCAGGGTGTGTCGCGGCGGTTTGAAGTTCACGGTGAATTTCGCGAAGGCGATGGAAGGTTTTTGTTAGTTGATGACTATGGTCACCACCCTAGTGAAGTTAAAGCTGTTATCGAAGCTGTGCGACAGGGATGGCCATCTTCTCGTCTGGTTATGGTTTATCAGCCCCATCGCTATTCCAGGACGATGGAACTGTTTGACCAATTTGTCGATGTCCTTTCGCAGGTAGATTTGCTCGTGTTACTTGATACCTACGCAGCTGGGGAAGCACCGATTGCCGGTGCATCCAGCAAGGATATTTTCCAACAGCTCGGGCTAAAAACTGACGTCGAGGTGGTATTTCTTAGCACCGTTGATGACGTGCCCAAGGTGTTAGAAGAAAGACTAGAACCCGGTGATTTTCTAATTACGCAGGGTGCAGGAGAAACTGCAAAACTTGCGCAAACGTTAACGCGGCGATGGGAAAGCAGGAGGGTCACTTCATGACAAAACCTTCTGCTGGATTTTTTTGGGCGACGACGTTTTTTGTAGGACTGATCTTGTTCGCGACACTTTCCGTAGATCAGAAAAGCGTCGGAGAAATCGTGGTGGTAGGCGATCTAAGCGAGGCGCAGCTCGGCAGTATCAAGTTGGAAACTGATGCATTGCAATTGACGCGTGAAAAGACGCCAGAAGTGAAGGTTATTCTGAATAACTTATCCTGGGTCAATCACGTCAACATTAGAAAAAATTGGCCCGATGGGTTGGTTATTGAAGTGACCCCAGAGACGGTCATTGCCTATTGGAACGATGATGCGTTCATCTCGCAAGAAGGTAACGTCGTCGTCACTGACCTGATTGTTGGCGGCGACCTCCCGCACCTTTATGGTCCTGTCGGTCGGGAATTTGAGGTAATGACACAATATCAACAATTGGGGCCAACGTTACGTAGTTATGGCCACGAAATAAAAGTGCTCGGCATGAACGATCGAAGCTCCTGGTCCCTCGAGACGCAGGAAGATATTACAGTATTTCTCGGGAAAGACGACCTTCGGGCTCGGATGACTCGTTTCTTGATGGTGAGCGAATCTCTTCGTAAAGAAGGGGATAAGCGAAGAATCGAAACAATGGATGCTCGCTACTCCAATGGTGTGGCAGTGGATTTTTATAACAACGAACAATTAGATATCGCAGATATTAATAAACGCGAAGGGGAACAGAAATTATGACGAGTCCTATTGGCGGTCGAATGATAGTCGGGTTAGATATCGGAACGTCCAAAGTGGTCGCGATTGTTGCTGAAGTCGGCATTGATGGCGAAGTTGAGATTGTGGGTATAGGTAGTCATCCTTCCCGTGGTCTCAAAAAGGGCGTTGTGGTCAATATCGAAACCACTGTGCAATCCATTCAGCGTGCAATCGAAGAAGCAGAATTGATGGCGGGGTGTCAGATACATTCCGTTTACGCCGGCATCGCCGGTAGTCATATTCGCAGTTTGAATTCTCACGGTATTGTGGCAATTCGTGACAAGGAAGTATTTCAGCCTGATATAGATCGGGTGATCGATGCGGCTCAGGCTGTAGCGATACCGGCGGATCAAAAAATACTTCACATTCTTCCGCAGGAATACGTTGTCGATATGCAGGAGGGTGTCAAAGAGCCTTTGGGTATGTCTGGTGTGCGACTTGAAGCAAAAGTCCATCTTGTTACGTGCGCTGTGAACGCTGCACAGAATATTGAAAAGTGCATCAAACGCTGCGGTTTACAAGTTGATGACATCATTCTAGAACAGGTCGCTTCGGGCTATGCGGTGCTCACGGAAGATGAAAAAGATCTTGGTGTTTGCTTGGTAGATATTGGTGGCGGGACATCTGACATCGCGATTTACGCCGGTGGAGCGATTCGACACACCGCGGTCATTCCCATAGCAGGGGATCAGGTAACTAACGACATAGCAATGGCGCTAAGAACACCCACGGCTCATGCGGAAGAGATAAAAATCAAGTACGCCTGCGCACTCGCGAGTATGGCTGGTGAAAACGAGACTATTAAGGTGCCAAGCGTTGGGGATCGGTCTGACAGGGATCTATCAAGGCAGGCGTTAGCCGAGGTTGTAGAGCCTAGGTACGACGAACTCTTCACGCTGATTCAAGCGGAGTTGCGGCGAAGCGGATTTGAAGACCTTATCGCTGCGGGCATTGTTCTGACTGGTGGGACATCCAAGATGGAAGGCGCGGTGGAGTTAGCAGAAGAAATTTTCCATATGCCCGTTTCGCTAGGCAAGCCTAAAGACATCACAGGTCTTGCGGATATTGTTCGCAATCCGATTTATTCAACAGCAGTTGGGTTGCTGAAATATGGCGCTAAACAAGAATCTGAAAGTATGGTCATGCCGGTAGCTGCCGGCATGGGCTCGATGATGGGCCGGGTTAAAAACTGGTTCCAGGGGAATTACTAATGGTTAGTACAAGACGCTTAGAAGGTCGGTCAGTGGTTGGATCAATAGTCCGGCTAACAGGCCGATCAATAGACAGATCAGTAAGACAAGACAAAGCAATCAAAATCAATATCTCTCAAGCCCGAGGAATTTAGGTATGTTTGAAATCGTAGATAGTGCACCACAAAACGCTGTCATCAAAGTTATTGGTGTCGGTGGAGGCGGCGGTAACGCCGTTCAACATATGGTTAAGCAGGATATTCAGGGCGTTGATTTTATCTGCGCCAATACGGATGCCCAGGCACTGAAGCATCTCGGTGCGCGTACCTTGCTGCAGCTAGGCTCGGGCGTGACTCGTGGCCTAGGTGCTGGAGCAAACCCAGCGATGGGTAGGGAGGCTGCGCTTGAAGATCGAGATCGGATTGCCGAAAGCCTAAATGGTGCCGATATGGTCTTTATCACAGCCGGTATGGGTGGTGGTACGGGTACTGGCGCTGCGCCCATTGTCGCGGAGGTTGCCAAAGAGTTAGGCATTCTCACCGTGGCAGTTGTGACGAAGCCTTTCGTATTCGAAGGCAAAAAGCGAATGCGTCTCGCGGAGGAGGGCATTGCCGAACTCTCTCAGCACGTTGATTCTCTAATCACGATTCCGAATGAAAAGTTGCTGACTATTCTGGGTGAAAAGACACCGCTGCTCGAAGCTTTTGCCTCGGTAGACGATGTGCTTTCGGGCGCGGTACAGGGTATTGCTGACCTTATCATTCGACCCGGTATGATTAATGTCGACTTTGCTGATGTGCGAACCGTGATGTCCGAAATGGGTATGGCGATGATGGGTAGTGGATCGGCTTCTGGCGAAGGACGTGCCCGAGAAGCAGCAAAGGCTGCGATTTGCAGTCCGCTTCTGGAAGACGTTGATTTTACTGGAGCAAGGGGTGTGCTGGTGAATATTGCGGCTGGTACAGACATTTCTTTGGGTGAATTCAGTGAAGTAGGTGCTACGGTTGAAGAATTTGCGTCTGAAAACGCGACTGTTGTAGTCGGCACCGTGATCGATGAGACCATGGGCGACGAACTCAGAGTCACCGTTGTTGCGACTGGCTTGGGTGGGCAGGCGGAACTGGAGCGATCGCCAAAAATGGCGGATGAGATTAAACGCAAAGTGGCAGGAGACGGCGTGCCGGATTACTCGGACTTCGAACGCCCTACGGTGATTCGTAACGCTGTGGTCAATGGTACCGACGAGGTTGATCTGCGAGCAGAAAAGGATTTGGAATACCTCGATATTCCTGCATTTCTTCGACGCCAGGCAGATTAGGCGAGATAAATTGCCGCTTATTTCGTGTCGCCAGCTTGCGCTGCTTTAGTGAAGTTAGTATTCACTAACTCGATTGCAACGCGAGATGGTGGCAAAAGTGGCCTTAATTACAAAATATGAAGGTTTTACTGCAACTATTCGGCTTCTTGGGAGTCTTATTGTGCAGTTAGGCATTTGCTTGGCCCGTGGAGAGCGTTTCCCGGGTTCTTGTGGAGGTTTATTCCGATATTTGTTAGCATTCGCGCCGCAATTTGGGGACTACGACAATAATGATTGAGCAAAAATGATTAAGCAAAAGACGTTAAAAAACGTCATTCGAGCGACCGGTGTTGGTCTGCATACGGGTGAAAAAATCTATCTGACACTCAGACCTGCACCGGCAGATACGGGCATTGTTTTTGTTCGTGTCGATGTCGAGCCAGCGGTCGAGATTCCAGCGCTGACAGAGTTTGTCGCAGACACAACACTTGCGACCACTATCGCAAAAGATGGACAGCGAATATCTACGATTGAGCACCTGATGTCCGCTTTTAGCGGATTGGGCATTGATAATGCCTTTGTCGAGGTGAGTGGCCCAGAAATGCCCATCATGGATGGCAGCGCGGCGACCTTTGTTTTTCTGATTCAATCCGCTGGTATAGAGGATCAGAACGCGCTCAAGAAATTCATCAGAATCCTCAAACCTGTCCGTGTGAACGATGAAGAAAGTGCTCGTTCGTACGATCAATCAGCGACGATAAAACCTTACGATGGGTTTAAAGTCAGCCACACGATTGTTTATGACAATGCGGTGATTAAGGAACAACAGGCCAGCGTAGATTTCTCCGTGACCTCATTTGTAAAAGAAGTCAGTCGCGCGAGGACGTTTGGGTTAATGCAGGAGTTTGAAAACCTCCGCGAACGGAATCTGGCGCAGGGCGGCAGTCTCGACAACGCCGTGGTTGTAGATGATTACCGTATTTTGAACGACGATGGCTTACGTCATGAAGATGAGTTTGTTCGTCACAAAATCCTGGATGCCATCGGTGACCTATATTTACTGGGCCACAGCATTATTGGTGAATTTGTTGGCTATAAGTCTGGCCACACGGAAAATCACGCGTTGCGAAAGAAATTGCTCCAGCAGTCAGACGCGTGGGAGGTCGTGACCTTTGGTGAAACCGAAACGATCCCACATTCTTATGGTGGATTTGCGGTAGTAGTAGAAGAGACTTAATCAGTCTTTGTTGCTGCCTCGTTCTGCCAGTCTTTTTAGGGCATTCTGAAGCGGTTCATAGTCGACGAAATCTGCCGTTAGCAAAAGTTGCGCGGCATTTTCAGGGCTTAAGTGCCGCTCAACCTGAACTTCTTTCTTTGTCTCAAATTCAGGCGAGACCTTAATTTTGACTGAATTGACGTCCATTCCAGCCTGTCTTAGTGCCGTAATGATATTTCTTTGTCGGTATCTGAGTTTGGTTGCCTGTGCACTGCTCGGCGTGGTTAACGTTAACTCATTGTTTTTTAACGCAGATAGCCGAATTTTATGGCCTCCCAGGGACCTTACAATACTCTCAAAGGAAACGAGCTCTTGGGATTGGGCATAGAGCGAATGCAGTATATGATTGGACCCGTTGAGAATCTGGCCTGTAGACCTGATGGAAGCAGGAATACGGCGGGTCTTCTTGGAATCTGGATTAACAGGTGTCATGCATCCGCGCTGCCCAAAACAGGGATTGTTAAAGATTAAGTATCTATGAAGTTCATCATTATTGACAACAAAAGCGGCAAGCACCGCTCTTTCACCGCCAACGCCTTTATCTTTGGCGTTGCCCTGGCGGGTCTTTTCTCTATCCCGGCAGCTGCAGGTTTTGCTGCCTATCGCTATGGTCTGGGCGAAGCGGCGTTAACAGGCGAAATGGTCGCAAAGTGGCGGGAGGTCCTGGATGTTCAGGAGCAAGCCGTCGAGGACGTCAGATTTGATGCTGAATACAATCTTGAGGCATCAGCACTTCGAATTGCCCAGTTGCAGGCGCGTATCGTAAGACTGGATGCGCTGGGTGAACGTCTGACAAAAATTGGCCGCCTCGAAGAAGGTGAATTCGATTTTTCTCAAGCGCCTGCTATGGGCGGACCTGAAAGTGCTACAGAGCTCGCGGCCTATCAGCCACCGGCTTATATGGACCTGCTCAGTCAACTGGCTCGGGATATTGAAGACCGTGAACAGCAGCTTGGTGTTCTGGAAACATTACTCGCTGATCGAAAATTGCAGCGCGATATTTTTATTGCCGGTCGTCCGGTGAAAAAAGGTTGGATGTCATCAAGGTTTGGCCGTCGTAGCGACCCTATTACTGGCAAACGTGCCTGGCATAATGGCGTAGACTTTGCTGGTGAAGATGGTGCTGACGTGATTTCAGTGGCCGCAGGCGTTGTTGTTTTTGCCGGAACCCGAAGCGGCTACGGTAAAATGGTAGAAATTAACCATGGTGGTGGGTATTCGACACGTTATGGTCACCACAGAGATCTCGTTGTCAAAGCGGGAGATATCGTCCGAAAAGGAGAGGTTATAGGCCTCATGGGCAGTAGTGGTCGCTCCACCGGTCCGCATGTTCACTTCGAAGTTTTCAAGAACGGGCGTGTTGTTGACCCCTCTACCTATGTCCATCGTGCCAGTCGTTGATGCCTGCCCTTTAGCTTTATGACCACTCGGTGAGAGCTCGTCCTATTTTCGAATCTAGACTCCAATATTAGGGTTTGAAATTTCAGGTCTAAAAACGCCCACCTCACATCACGGTATATAGAGAATTAGAACGATGGTATTGAAGGCACTCAGTAAAGTTTTTGGCAGTAAGAATGATCGTGAACTGAAGCGAATGAAAAGGGTCGCTCTGAAAGTTAACGTCTTTGAAGAAGACTACGAAAAGCTTTCAGATGAAGATCTCGTCTCGTTACGCGCTCAGTTCCAGTCGCGTGTCGAGTCAGGCGAAACGCTAGAGGCATTGCTGCCTGAGGCATTTGCCGCGGTTCGCGAAGCAGCCAAAAGAACACTCGGACTCAGAATATTTGATGTCCAAATGATCGGTGGAATCACGCTACACGAAGGTCGAATTGCGGAAATGCGCACGGGTGAGGGTAAAACGCTCGTCGCAACACTTCCGTTGTACCTCAACGCGATTGAAGGCAAGGGCGTTCACTTGGTTACCGTGAACGACTACCTGGCCAAATGGGGCGCAGAGTGGATGGGGCCAGTATTTAGCGCGTTAGGGCTAACCACGGGCGTTGTCTATGCGGGTCAATCTCATGAAGAAAAGCTTGCTGCCTATCAATCCGATATCACTTACGGTACCAATAATGAAATTGGCTTCGATTACCTCAGAGACAACATGGCGTTCTCTGCAGAGGAGCGAGTGCAGCGAGCACTTAACTATTCAATCGTGGATGAAGTCGACTCCATTCTGATTGATGAAGCGCGAACGCCGCTGATTATTTCTGGTGGCGTTGAAAATACCGCCGACGTCTATAAAACGATCAACACTATTGTTCCCGAGCTCGAAGAGCAGATAAAGACGCCTGAAGATATTCTTGAGGAACGCGAACCCCCCGGTGACTATTTTGTTGATGAAAAACAACGTGATGTTGAGCTAACAGAAGACGGGCACCAGAAGATCGAAAAACTTCTGGTACGTAAAGGCTTGTTAGCCGAAGGCGAAAGTCTTTATGGCACGGCAAACCTGCAATTGCTTCACCACGTAAGTGCCGGACTTAAAGCTTTTTGTCTTTACAAGCGAGATGTTGACTACATCGTTCAGAACGATGAGGTCGTCATTGTCGATGAGCATACAGGGCGGACAATGGCTGGTCGGCGATGGTCAGGCGGTATTCATCAGGCGATTGAAGCGAAGGAAGGTGTGGCAATCACCAATGAAAGCCAGACGCTTGCCTCTACGACATTTCAGAACTACTTCCGGCTCTACAAAAAGTTAGCTGGAATGACGGGTACCGCTGATACGGAAGCTTTTGAGTTCCGTCAAATCTACGGTCTTGATGTTGTGGTTATACCCACCAACTTGCCAATGATACGTCGTGATCTTAATGACCTGATCTTCATGACGAATGACGATAAATTTGAAGCGATTGCGGACGAAATCGAAGAGTGTCTGGCCAAAGATGCGCCGGTATTGGTAGGTACGGCGTCGATCGAAACGTCGGAGCTACTGTCTCAGCTACTCGAAAAAAAGAAGATCAAACACAGTGTTTTGAACGCCAAGTTCCATGAACGTGAAGCAGAAATTATTGCGCAGGCGGGCAGGCCTGCTACTGTGACTATTGCCACCAATATGGCCGGCCGTGGTACCGACATCATTTTGGGTGGTAACTGGGAAGCGGAGGTTGCAGACCTAGAATCGCCAAGCGACGCTCAGGTTGAAAAAATCAAACAAGCTTGGGAAGAATCCCACACGAAGGTACTCGAATCTGGCGGGCTTCATGTGATTGGCACCGAACGACATGAAAGTCGTCGTATCGACAATCAGTTGCGTGGTCGAGCGGGCCGACAGGGTGACCCAGGATATTCACGGTTTTATTTATCGCTCGAAGACGATCTGATGAGAATCTTTGCTTCCGACCGCGTGCGCGGATTCATGCAAAATATGGGCATGGAAAAAGGCGAAGCGATTGAGCACCGTATGGTGACTAACGCGATTGAAAAAGCTCAACGTAAAGTCGAAGGGCGAAACTTTGATATTCGTAAGCAGTTGCTCGATTACGATGACGTCGCCAACGATCAACGTCAGATGATCTACAGCCAAAGGAACGAATTGATCGAATCTGCCGATGTATCGCAAACGATTGATGCCCTTTGGGATGATGTGATTAACGAGGTTATAGACGGGTCCATTCCGCCACAAAGTCTGGAAGAGCAGTGGGATATAGCCGGCTTGGAGCAAGGCTGCCAAACAGAGTTCAACGTTAGACTGCCTGTCCAGAAATGGTTGGACGAGGACAAGTCTCTCTATGAGGATACTTTAAGAGAAAAAGTTATCGCAGGAATTCGCGCAGAATATTCTGAAAAAGAGGCGCAGATTGGCCCGGACATTCGTATGTTCGAGAAGCGTATCATGCTCGAAATTCTAGACGGACTTTGGAAAGAGCACCTTTCTGCGATGGATTACTTGCGACGCGGTATTCACCTGCGTGCTTACGCACAGAAGAAGCCCAAAGATGAGTACAAGCGAGAAGCATTTGAACTTTTTGATACTTTGCTTCGTAACGTTCGTTTTGATGTCATTCGATTTCTGTCGCGTGTTCAATTCCAAACTGAAGAAAGCCCGGAGGCGATGGAGCAGCGGCAGCGTGCAGAGCAAGCGCGAGCCCAACTTAATTTTGAAAAAGAATCTAGCGCTGGTTTAGGTAGCGCAATGGGTCAAGGTCAAGCGCCGCCAGCGGAAGAGGCGCAGGCACCGTTTGTTCGCCGCGAGAAGAAAGTGGGTCGAAATGAGCCTTGCCCCTGTGGTTCAGGCAAGAAATACAAAGCCTGTCACGGGAAGTTGTCTTAATGGCAGTTGGAGATTACACCACTGACTTTTTGCCTGTTCCCGGCGTACGGTTAGCGAGTGTTGCCTGCGGTATCAAAGGTGACGGCAAGATTGACCTCGTACTGTTTGAGTTTGAGCCGGGTAGCATCACGGCCGGTATATTTACACAAAGTCATTTTGCTGCGGCACCTGTTGAAGTCTGTCGAGCCCATTTGAAAGAACGTTCAAGTCGGTATTTCCTTGTGAACAGTGGTAACGCGAATGCCGCAACAGGCGAGATCGGACGGTCCGATGCCTTGGGTTGTTGTCGTGCTTTATCGCAGCAAACAGGGGCGCTACCAGAAGAAATTTTGCCGTTCTCCACCGGTGTTATCGGTGAAAGGCTCCAGGTTGAGAACATCACCAATGCGATGCCTTCTCTTGGAGAGGGGCTTTCGGCGGATAACTGGCTGGAGGCAGCGCAAGGCATTATGACAACCGACACGCGGCCTAAAATTGGTTCACGGCAGTTTGAGGTTGAAGGCAAAACGCTGACGATTACAGGTATCGCGAAAGGAGCGGGCATGATCCAGCCTAATATGGCGACGCTTCTGGTTTACGTTGCGACCGATGCGGTAGTGACAGAACCCGTACTCAGTCAAATGTTAAAGGATGCTGCGGATTGTTCTTTTAATCGTATTACCGTGGATAGCGATACCTCCACGAATGACTCGTGCATGCTGACGGCAACGGGCGTGTCCCTTGTCCCGTGCGTCGAAGGTGAGGCTGCGGCGGCGTTGCAATCTGCGCTTTCGAGCCTAATGCAGGAACTCGCGCACGGCATTATTCGCGATGCGGAGGGAGCGACTAAGTTCTTAACTGTACAGGTTAATGGTGGTCAAACTGCCGCTGATTGTCTTAGCATCGCTTACGCGATTGCAAACTCTCCGCTGGTTAAGACGGCACTGTTCGCCGCTGACGC
>Ga0222651_1001294_pt1 | contig 12563 bp, 10 predicted proteins | sample AntAcemetagen369_FD_179855 | JGI IMG/M metagenome (GOLD analysis project Ga0222651, IMG submission 179855) | Saline water microbial communities from Ace Lake, Antarctica - #369 | ecosystem: Environmental > Aquatic > Non-marine Saline and Alkaline > Saline | place: Antarctica: Ace Lake...
GAGGGGATGGAGGCGACGGAGGAGCGGGGTCGGAAGAAGGAGGGTGATTCGGGTGGTCGGAGGCGTGGTTTTCGGCGTGAGGACGCTTTGACGCAGTTGGCGGAAGGCGGGAAGTTATCGCGTGGCGGAAAAAGGTGTGCGACACCCAGTAACCTTTTCTTGCATTCAATTACCTTAGGTATATAGGATTAGAGATGAAATCGGGCGAAAGAAAGCGGGGACAAAAGGCTGAACTGACGGATCTGGAGAAGGCGGATTGTCTGACGGGGAAGGCGATGGGCGGGATTGTGTTGAAGGCTCCGGGACACGGAGAGGGGAAAAAAAAAAGGTGTGCGACACCCAGTAACCTTTTCTTGCATTCAATTACCTTAGGTATATGGGATTAGAGATGAAATCGGGCGAAAGAAAGCGGGGACAAAAGGCTGAACTGACGGATCTGGAGAAGGCGGATTGTCTGACGGGGAAGGCGATGGGCGGGATTGTGTTGAAGGCTCCGGGACACGGAGAGGGGAAGAGGCGGAGGTTTGTTTTCGCCGATCGAGAGTCTTGCTACCATGTCATGTCACGAGTGGCGGGCGGGGATTTGTTGTTTGGGTATACGTAAATGCCACGCATCTTCGTCCGGCAATGCAACAGCTCCGGCACGCTGGTCCGTGTTCGTGCGATCGTTCGATGGGCTGCCTGTCATTTCTCAGCGGTTTGTTCCTTTCACCACATCGTCCTTTTGATGTTCCCCTCCGGTCGCGGACCTCCTCCTGGGGCTGTCGCTCTGGGTTTTCACTACAAGTCATAAAGATTGTCTGTCGATCTAAATCACGGTGACCCCGGAAGAACACGGATTTTCAGCAGGTGTGATTACCTTTGAGCCACTTTGCTTCCACACACTCAGGCCAATTTTAATCTTGAAGAAGGCTATCATCCTCGATCGACTGAGACTAATGTCCCAAATGAACGCTCTTCCTCCTCCTCTCACCCGGACTCACAGGCATCGAGGGCGCCGTGGCGCTCCCAAGGGATTTGCGAGGAAATCCCTGCCCATCTTCCTCGCCGTGATCACCTTGCCCACCTCTCTTCGCGCGAATTCCGTCGAAGGCTATGCCGGAAGGGTCAGTTATGCTCCTGGTGAAGAATTAACTCTTCATGTCTCCACCGCCGCCCCGACATTTTCTTTCGAAATCGTCCGTCTCGGCGCCAAATCCGAATCCGTTCTCAAAGAGGATGCCATTCCCGGTGCCAAACACCCAACTCCTGAAAATGCCTCCTCCTACGGCTGCGGATGGCCCGCCTCCCTCAATGTTCGCATTCCCGCCGATTGGAATTCCGGCTACTACCACGTCACCCTCAGCGCGGGTGAGTCGAAAAGTTCGTGCTACTTCGTCCTTCGGGAATCTCCGGACGCGCTCGAGCCCGCTCCTATCCTGCTCGAACTCGCCACCAACACCTACAACGCCTACAACAACTGGGGCGGCTTCAGCCTCTACGCCTACAGCGGCCTCGGCAAAAACCAGGGACACCGCGTCTCCTTCCACCGCCCGCCCTCCAGCCTTTTTAGTAAGTGGGAACAGGTCTTCGTGACCTGGGCCGAGAACAACGGGATCCCACTCGCTTACGCCGCCAACAGCGATCTCGAATTCCACCCCGAGGTCCTCAAAAATCGCCAACTCGTCGTCAGCGTTGGCCACGATGAATACTGGTCTGCTCCGATGCGCGACAACCTCGAAGCCTTCATCGGCGAAGGTGGCAATGTGGCCTTCCTCAGCGGAAACACCTGCTGCTGGCAAGTCCGCAGCGAAGACGGCGGCAACGCCCTTACCTGTTGGAAACAAAACTACCATTCGGATCCGGTTTACGGAGTCCGGAAAGACTACGCACTGCTCTCGTCGCTCTGGAGCCACTCCCTCATCGGGCGCCCCGAGAACACCCTGACCGGAGTGGGCTTCCTTTGGGGGGGCTACCATAAAAGCCACGGCCAACACATGGATGGGTCCGGCGCCTTCACGGCCCACCGCCCCGACCATTGGATCTTCGAGGGGACCGGGATCAAACGCAACGACGCCATCGGAGGAAAGCACACCGTCGTCGGTTACGAATGCGATGGCTGCGAAATCGAGTGGCGCGACAAGCTTCCATTTCCGACCCACCGTGATGGAACCCCGAAGAATTTTCAAATCCTCGCGACTGCTCCCGCTCGCTGGCACCCCGATGATTGCCAATGGTATCACAAATGGGAAAACGGCCGCGAGGGAAACGCCGTCCTTGGGACCTACGAACGTGGCGGCACCGTCGTCACCACTGGGACGACCGACTGGGCGCACGGCCTCAGAGGCGGGGATCCCGTCGTCGAGCAGATGACCAAAAACATCATTAAGAAACTCTCCCAACCAAAGTGAGGTCCCTTTACATCTTCACCCTGTTCTCGCTATGGGCTGCCGCGAGCGACTTCGACTTCGACCACGATGGCACCGAAGAGCGCCTCGTGAAAGGCGAGCGGAAACTTGGTGTCGAGTCGTTCGACCGGAAATCGCAAACTTGGAAAGAGGCCGACTATCAACTCCCTCCGGGTATTCCTTTTTCCGCCCTCGAAACCGGCTCCCTCCACTTTCTCGATCTCAATGGCGACGGCTTCGAAGACCTTCTTTTCTCGGACGAAACCCAATTTCAGATCGCGCTCTGGTCGACCAAGGTCAGACCGGATCTCGGCTGGACGAAGGGATGGTCGCAGCCCGTTCGCTCCGGTAAAAGAACCGGCTCGGCAGGCGAACCCCCATCCCTGCGCGGTGCGGATCTTCGAATTGAAAAGGATGTCCTGTTCGTCACCGTGTCCAACAAGGAGCAAGCCCGCATCTCGCTCACAAGCCTCCTGGCCTTTGAAACGGCACCACCTTTGTCACCAGCCGACGCGCTTGGGACGTTCCGTCTCCCCGCCGGTTTTGAGATCGAACTCGCGGCCGCCGAACCTCAGATCGTCGATCCCACCTCTTTCCAATGGGGTGCCGACGGGCGACTTTGGGTTGTCGAGATGCGCGACTATCCGACTGGCATCGATGGCCAAGGGCAGCCCGGCGGCGTGGTGAAAGTGTTAGAAGATCACGATGGCGACGGCCGCTATGAAACCGCCACCGTCTTCCTTGATGACATCCCCTTTCCCACCGGGGTCATGCCCTGGCGAAAGGGCGTCCTCATCTCGAGCGCCCCCGATATTCTCTACGCCGAAGACAGCGATGGCGATGGTCGCGCCGACATAAAGGAGGTCCTATTCACGGGATTTTCGCCCGGAAACCAGCAGCATCGCGTCAATGGTTTCGAATGGGGATTGGACGGCTGGATCCATGTTGCCAATGGTGACAGCGGCGGTCTCGTTAAATCCCAAAAAACGGGGGCGGTTGTCAATATCTCCGGGCGCGACATCCGCATTCGACCGGACACCGGTGAGATCGAAACGGTCTCCTCCCAATCCCAGTTCAACCGCCGCCGGGATGATTTTGGGAACTGGTTTGGCAACAACAACCCTACTTGGCTTTGGCATATCGGCCTTCCCGAACGCTACCTTCGCCGCAATCCCAAGCTCGCCGTCAAAAGCCCGAAGCGCGTTCTCGCGAACTCCGAAAACTCGACCCGTGTCTTCCCTGCCAGCGCCCCTGCCCAGCGCCCCAATCAACCTTGGTCACTCAACCACGTCACGAGCGCCTGCAGCCCGTCGCCCTACCGCGATGACCTCTTCGGCGCGGACTTCACCACGAGCGTCTTCATCTCCGAACCCGTCCACAACTGCATCCACCGGGAAGTGTTGGAACCCCATGGCTCAGGCTTCAAAAGCGACCGGGCGGCGGGCGAAGAGGAGAGCGAATTCCTCGCTTCCACCGACCCTTGGTTTCGCCCCACGACCATCCGGACCGGACCCGATGGTGCGCTCTACTTCGCTGATTTTTACCGTCTCGTCATCGAACATCCCGAATGGATTTCCCCCGAAACCCAGGCCCGCCTCGACATCCGTGCTGGCTCAGACAAAGGGCGCATCTACCGCATCAGCCGAAAAGAAAAAAACGGAAATCCCCGCCGCCCCGTTCCCGATCTCTCTAAAATGACGACCCGGGAGCTTATTGACTCCCTCGAGAGCTCGAGCGGCTGGCAGCGGGATACCGCCCAACGCCTCTTGTTAGGAAGGGATCTCGACGAAGAGGAAACCTCCCAACTTGAATCCTTCTTGGGTCTCCGCCATCGCCCCGTCGTCCGCGTCCAGGCGCTCGCCACCTTGGGCATGTTGGGAAAACTAAAACCGTCCTCGTTGCTGAATCCCTTGGCAGATCGACATCCCGGCATTCGCATCGAAGCCCTCCGGCAAAGCGAACCTTTCGCCAAAGCTCGCCATGAAAAACTCTTCGCGGCGGTTTCCGGCCTTGCGCACGACGGCGACCCACGCGTTCGACTCCAAACCGCTTTCACTCTCGGCGCATGGCCCTCCGAAAAAAACATCCCGATCCTGTCACGGATTGCCGCTCGCGACGCCAAAGACGATTGGATCCGTGCCGCCGTCATGTCCTCGCTCCGACCCGATAGCGACCTTTTCACCACCTTGAACAAATCCGAAGAACTGAAGATCCCGATACCGAAATTCCTGAGCGAGCCAAGCACGGCCGACCGTGCCGAAGTCATCGCACGGTATGCTGACATCGCAAAAACGAAGGGCGATTCCAAACGTGGCCAAGCCCACTTCCAAACCAATTGCGCCATTTGTCACCGCTATCAGGGAGAGGGAAAGCAACTCGGTCCCGATCTCGAAATGGTGCGTGGAAAACCATCCGATTGGCTCCTCGGTGCCATCCTCGATCCCGCCGCTGCGATCGAGGCCCGCTACGCTGCCCACACCGTCACCACAAAGAAAGGGGAATCTTTGATTGGGATCATTGCTTCCGAAACCGCCAATAATCTCACCTTCCGCCTCCCCGGCGGGATCGACTACCCCATCCTCCGTTCCGAGATCCGCGCTCTCACAAAAACGGGCGCCTCGCTCATGCCCGCCGGCTTTGAGGCCGCCCTCGATCTTCAGGCCATGGCCGACCTCCTCGCCTGGTTGAATTCCGATTCTGCAAAATAGCGGCTCCGCAGGGTCCCTTCGCAAAGTCCTTCTCGGCACTCGCCCAACCGGTAAGCTGGGTTGGATTTTCATCCCGGTTCGAAATGAATTGAGATAATTCGGGTATCTCTGTGAGAGTCCGACGCTTCCTCTCGATTGATAGTGGGGAAATAAGCGCTCCTTAGCAGGGGAATCTGTTGGAGAGTAACTCCGCCTGTCCGGGAATGGCGCTACTGTTTGCCCCCGCTTTTAAGACGTTGCTCACAGGCATCAGCAGGAAAGTAGCTGCCTTCGTTAAGAAGGTGTGTGAGCTTCGCGACGGGCGTCGCTGGCGTCAGCAACTCGGCGCGGATTAATTCGTCGAAAATCCAAAGGGTTCCTTTTACCTCGATACCTCTTCTGGTGGCAGACTTCCGGAGCGCGCCGTCACAAGATAACAACGGAGCTTTGAGCTTTTCAGCCAGATAAAGAACAGAGCAATCGTTAAACTTGGCAGCTCGATTCACCTCATTCATGAGTGTCGTAATGTTTTCAATCTCAGCGAATTAAAACTCGTGAGCCGTGATATTTCCCGAATCAAAATGTGACAGAGTTTCGCGATGGGAACCCACTTGCAATTCTTCTTTAATGAAGATGCTCGTGTGAGTTTCAATCTCCAGTTGGAACCAAAGGTCGAGAAGGCCTGCGATCTCCAAATCGATGAATACGTTGGCATCTTTAACGGCGATTTTCATCTTTTACGTTCCAAATGATTAGCCCATCACCGCCATTGATTTATCAAACTCACGTTGCCTGATGTCCAAGAGTCCAGCGGCCTTCGCACGGGTGATCAGCTCCTCGGCTGCGGCGCGGTAGACGAGTTGGTGGAAGCGGGTTGCGGTCTCGCTGCCGTGCCATTGTCCGGGCTCACCGGTCTGATGCCACCGGTATTTGGTGCGATAAAGGAAGTCGAAGCTTTTGCGGCGCGAAGGAGTGATGATCTTAAGGTCTTCCAGTCGTCGCATAATCGCTTGTAGCGAAAGACCCCATTCTTCCTTGAGTGCCTTCAGCTCACCCAAAGTGACCTTTGAACGTTTCGAGCCAAACTCTTTGATGCCCTCGGCAGGCATAAGAAAGGCTCCGGCGAAGCGATTGCAGAGGGCTTCCTCTCGTTTCTTTTCCAGCCCTGCAGGGAGTCCTAAGACGAGGTGGCCCAGTTCGTGGGCCGCAGTGAAACGTTTACGGGGAAGATTCTCATTGAGGTGTTTCGCGAGAACAATGACCGGGATTCTGTCATCGGCCCAACCACAGAAACCGTCGAAGTGGCTGTTGGCTTCCACCTCTTTTACTTTCACCCCACCATGCTCAAGTTCCTCGTGGAGGTTCTGGATTGGATTTTGACCGAGCTTCCATTTTTGGCGCAACTTGACTGCCGACTGCTCTACTGCATGGGCAAGCTCAGAAGGATCGGTTAGTTGAGTGAGGTCGAATTTTTGCTTCTGTGGGTTCTTCAACCCAAGGATGGCTTCGACTTCGAGATAGCGTTCAAAGAAGTCGTGAGCTTCCTCTCGAATACGATCGACTTCCTTCTTTGTGCATTTGGTCCGTTTACGAAACTCGATTCCAGACAGTGCGACGGCAGTGGATCGGAAGAAGTAATCGTTATCGACATTCAAAGCCCGACCCAGTGCAATTAAGACGGTGGAGTTAGGCCCCATGAGCCCCTTTTCATACTTAGCCAATGCGGCGTGAGATACTCGTCCATCCAAGGCCTCTCCCAGAGCACGGAGAGAGAGCCCACTCATCAGTCGAGCTCGTCGTAGGCGGTCACCAAAATGCTGCTTGAGGGGATTCACTGGAGTGGTCATGGGTTTACAAAGTTATTAAAAGTGAGAAATCTGTCAACCATTGATTAGGGAGGGTGAGAAGGTCTGAACAAGAATAGTGGGGTTTGAACAAGTCAGGTTATGGGGTAGTTCGGAGCCGGCCTTCGAGCGCTCGGCGAAAAGCGATTAAGGCTGGGATATTCGTCATTGGAACGATTGCAGGTAGGGCGTGATGATTTTCTGCACTCGATTCATTCACGCATGAGGCATGATCTCCGCTGGCGTCACTCCGGTTCGGAGTGTTTCCCCAACCCCAACGGGGTTTCGTATTTCAGCCCAGGGTTGGCGGAGTGACACGGAGCCTACCCTGGGTCCCGAATCCGAAATGATTCCCAACCCCGAAGGTGGTTGCGTCCGTCCCCGCAGGCCTTCAAGCTCCGTCATGCCTCAATCGTTATCGCGCGTTCTGATCCATACCGTTTTTTCAACGAAGAATCGGGCTCCTTTACAACACCGTTGGGGACGGAGGGTGGAGGTGACCTAGGGTAGGCTGCGGCGAAACCCTGAAATACGGAACCCCGGTGGGGTTGAGATGCTGGCGGAGGGAGATTTCTTGGATGGGGAAAGTGGGGGAGCGGGTGTCGGAAGAGGCAATGAGTTTGCTGCTGTGAAAAATCTGCTTGCCGTGGAGCGCTGCCTTGCACGGCTCCGGCTGAGATTCGCTCGCTTGCCCCGCGGGTGCTCTTGCGATAGAACTCCGCCATGCGCGCTAGGGAAATCATTCCGTGCCTTCTCCTCCTTCCGTGGGCGATTCACGAGGCGGCAGGGGAGTCGCCCGATTTTAATCGCGAGATCCGGCCCATCCTCGCCGAGAATTGTTTCCATTGTCACGGCCCGGACAAGGAAGCCCGCGAGAGCAGCCTGCGGCTCGATACTTTCAAGGGAGCGACCGAAGGTGGGGAATTCGCCGATGCCATCGTTCCTGGAAAAACGGATGAGAGCGAAGTGATGGCGCGCATTCACGCGACCGATCCGGATGAGATCATGCCGCCTCCGGATTCGAAGCGCGCGCTCACCGAAAAACAGAAAAAACTCCTGCACGACTGGATCGCCTCCGGTGCAAAGTACGAGGAACACTGGGCGTGGGTTCCCCCGGTTCGCGCTCAAGCTCCAGCCGTAAAGACGAACGAGAAGGTTAACAATGCCATCGACGCTTTTCTTCTGCGCCGGCTCGAAGGGGAGGGGCTCAATTTCTCGGACCGTGCTCCTCAAGCCAATCTGCTGCGCCGACTCTCTCTCGATCTCATCGGTCTCCCACCCTCGCCGGATGATCTGGCCCGTTTTACCAAGGCAAGCGGGAGCGTCCTGCAAGGTTCCCCCCATGGAATGACGGAATTGGAAGCGGCCGCCTACGAAGCCGAGGTGGATCGACTCCTCGCTTCACCCCGCTTTGGCGAACGATGGGCCCGGCCTTGGCTCGACCTCGCCCGCTATGCTGATTCGAATGGCTTCCAAGCGGATCAAATCCGTCCATCCTGGGCCTATCGCGACTGGGTCATCGATGCCCTCAACGCGAACATGCCCTACGATCAATTCACGATCGAACAACTCGCGGGCGATCTCCTCCCGAAGGCCGATATTCGTCAGAAAGTTGCCACGGGATTTCATCGTACGGTCACCTGCAATGTCGAAGCGGGAGTGAGTCCCGAGGGCAATCGGGTCAACCAGGTCATCGACAGGGTGAACACGACCGCGACGGTCTGGCTTGGAATCACTCTGGAGTGCGCCCAATGTCACGACCACAAGTTTGATCCCTTCACCATGAAGGATTATTATTCGCTCTTTGCCTTCTTCAACAACACGCCCCTTGAGGTCCAACTTCCCTCCAACAAAAGCGACGTTTCCCACGACTTCGTCGGTCCTTACCTCGATCTGCCCCTGACCCCGGATCAACAAAGGGAAGCAGACGAACTCGACCAAAAGAGGGCCGTTCTCACTCGTGAAGAGGAGAAACTCAAGCAGGGATCAGAATCCGATTATGCGACCTGGGAAAAGACGACCGTCGCTTCTCTTGCAAATCAGCCGGAATGGCAACGACTGAAGGTCACGGAATTCAAGGCGAGCGGCGGGGAGGATCACGAAATTCTTGAAGACGACTCTGTCCTCCTGACTGGCAAAGTTCCGGATACCTCGACCTATACGGTCGAAGTGGAGACCGACCTCGAGAACATCACGGGGTTCAAGTTGGAAGCTCTCACGCACCCCGAGCTGCCCGGTGAGGGACCCGGTCGTGGAGATGCCGTTCGCTCCAATTTTGTCCTCCACGAATTTAAGGCTGCGCTGCGAAAGGATGGGGAAGAGGAGCCGATCGCACTGCAAAGTGCCTCTGCCGAGTTTTCACAAAAGAAGTGGAGTGTTGCGGGCGCAATCGACGGCAAGCCGAAGACGGGATGGGCGGTCAGCCCGCAGTTGGGTAAACCACACTGGGCCACCTTCAATCTCGCCCGACCAATCGCCAAGCTCGAGGGCGCGACTCTCGTTTTCCGGCTTGAGCAAAACTTCGGGCAGGGGCGCGTGATCGGCAATCTACGCCTTTCGGCAATCTCTGATCCCTCGGGCGCTGGCAGTTTCCCGAGCGAGATTGCGGCCCTCCTGAAAAAGCCAAACGCGAAACGAAACCCCAAGCAGCGCAACACCCTCAAAGCCCATTTCCTGAAATCGAATCCGGCTCTCGTGAAGCTTAAGGCCGAACTCGCTCGCCTTACGAAGGAGCGAGGCAATCTCAAGGCGGACCAGACCTTGGTGATGATCGAGTTGGAGAAACCCCGCAAGACCCACATTCTCAAGCGCGGCAACTTCCTCGCTCCCGATGCCGAAGTGCAAGCCCGTCCGCCCGCCCGGCTTCCCAAACTTGAGAAGTCCTCAAACCGGTTGGATCTGGCTCGATGGCTCGTGCGGCGTGACAACCCCTTGACCGCGCGGGTTGCCGTAAATCGTTGGTGGGCCGAGCTCTTTGGGAGCGGCATTGTCGCGACTCTCGAAGATTTTGGCACCCAATCCGAGCCTCCCACTCATCCCGAGTTGTTGGATTGGCTCGCCGTGGAATTTATGGAATCGGGTTGGAATATGAAGCACGTCCTGAAGACCATCGTCCTCTCGCAAGCCTACCAACAATCCTCTAGCTTCACTCCGGAATTATTGCAGAAGGATCCTCTCAACTTCCTCCAGGCCCGCGCCCCGCGTTTCCGGATGGATGCGGAACGCTTGCGCGATAATTCATTGGCGATCTCCGGGCTGCTCTCCTCCAAGATGCATGGCAAGCCCATCATGCCTTACCAACCGCCCGGCCTCTGGCGCCAGACCGGCCGCAACGAACCGAAGTGGGAAGAGCAGAAAGACGAGAACCGCTGGCGTCGCGGAATCTACATCGTCTATCGGCGGGCCGCTCCCTATCCCAGCATGGTCAACTTCGACGCCCCGGATCGTGGCACGTGCACTGTGAAGCGTCCTCGGACGAACACTCCCAGCCAGGCCCTCACGATGTTGAACGATCCTGCCTACGTTGAGATGGCCCTGGCCTTCGCCGACCGGATTCTCACCGAATCAGAATCACCCGGCGCGCGCGCCGACCATGCCTTCCGCCTCGCGCTCGCTCGATCGGCCACGGCCAAGGAGTTGCTTGTCGTTGAGGAACTCATTCGTAACCGTGAGACTCACTTCCAAGAGAACCAAGAGGCTGCTGAGGCGCTCTTGAATAATTCCAAGTTTGTCTACAAGCCAAAGCACAAAAACAGAATCGAACTCGCGACTTGGTTCAATATCGCAACAACCTTGCTTAATCTCGATGAGACCATAACGAGAAACTAGGGAACAATCGCGCGACACTTTACCGATGCAATTCAACTCACTCCAAAGCGAGAACCGCCGGCTCTTTTTACAGAAGTCTGGCTTCGGATTTGGTGGCGCAGCGCTGGCCTCCCTAATGAACCAGGATGCCGCCGCTGCCCCTGACACCCCCCTGGCAAAACTCGGGCTTCATCACGCTCCCAAGGCAAAACGGGTGATCTACATTCATATGGTGGGCGCTCCTTCGCATCTCGACCTTTTCGATTACAAACCCGAGTTGCAAAAGCGCAACGGTCAGCTTTGTCCCGACGAGTTCTTTGATGTCAACCAGCTCGCCTTCATTCGCGAGCAACCCAATCTCCTGGGGACTCCCAAGGACGAACAATTCGCCTTCAAGAAGTGCGGGCAGTCTGGCACGGAGCTCTCCAATCTCCTCCCTCATCTCCAGGGCGTGGCGGATGAGATGTGCTTCATCAAGACTCTCCACACCGAGCAGTTCAACCACGCCCCCGCTCAGATGTTTGCGCTCACCGGCTTCGAGCGCTTCGGGCGACCGAGCATCGGGTCGTGGGCCAGCTACGGCCTGGGCAGTGAAAATCAAAACCTCCCGGGCTTTGTCGTGCTCGTGACTGGCCAGGTCCTGGGCGCCGGAAACAGTGCCTTCGGAAGCGGGTTTCTTCCAACCATCCACCAGGGCATCGAGTTTCGCTCGAAGGGAGATCCGGTGCTCTACCTTTCCAACCCGGAGGGAGTCTCCCGTGGTGAGCGCAGGTTGGTTGTGGATGCCGTCAAGGACCTCAACACGCTCGCCCTCGACGACGTTGGCGACCCCGAGATTGCGACCCGCATCAGCCAATACGAAATGGCTTATCGCATGCAAACGAGCGTGCCGGAACTCATGGATATTAAGAGCGAATCCGAGCGTATCCACGAGATGTATGGCACCCAACCGGGTAAGAGCAGCTTTGCCAACAACTGCCTTCTCGCCCGCCGACTGGTGGAACGTGGGGTGCGCTTCGTGCAACTCTTTGACCAAGGCTGGGACCACCATGGCGGCGTGTTTAATGCGCTCCCGAACAAAGCGAAGCAAGTCGACAAGCCCATCGCAGCCTTAATCAAAGACCTCAAGGAGCGCGGTCTCCTCGATGACACCCTTATCGTGTGGAATGCCGAGTTCGGGCGTACTCCGATGGCACAGGGCACCTCTGGAGACGGGAAAGCGCGCAGCAAGGCGGGGCGTGATCACCACAAGGAAGCCTACACCGTCTGGATGGCGGGTGGCGGAACGAAACCGGGACATGTCTACGGTGAGACCGACGAACTGGGCTACGGGATCGCGCAGGATCCCGTCCACGTCCACGACTTCAACGCGACCATTCTCCACCTCCTAGGCATCGACCACGAGCGCCTGACCTTCCGTTACCAAGGCCGGCAGTTCCGGCTCACCGATGTGCACGGGAAGGTCGTCAAGGGGGTTCTGGCTTAGGAACGACTCCGAAATTAATGAAGACATTGCACTCGATCTCAGGCCCGTCAGCTTCGTTCGACTTCTCCTTGAGCAGCCCCTACACAAGGAGAAGTCTGCCTCACTGACAGTCCCGATCTCTTCGCACAATATCCTCATTAATTCCCTCGCCGTTCCTTAGAGCCCTTCTCAAAAATACCGGATGGTTGTTGAAATCATATTTCTACTGCTAACTGCTAGGGAATTACTTTTTGGTCGCTTGAAGGCGTCGTTGAAGAGAGAGAGGGGGGGGGGGCAATGTAAGCGTCCGAGCGACCCATCATGATAGAGATAGGCGGGTTTCGGATTGGGCTTATGATGCCGTCCATGTCTA
>Ga0222651_1001299_pt1 | contig 12508 bp, 7 predicted proteins | sample AntAcemetagen369_FD_179855 | JGI IMG/M metagenome (GOLD analysis project Ga0222651, IMG submission 179855) | Saline water microbial communities from Ace Lake, Antarctica - #369 | ecosystem: Environmental > Aquatic > Non-marine Saline and Alkaline > Saline | place: Antarctica: Ace Lake | collected...
ATTTAAAAAATGATAAATACCATATCACCTATAGACGGCACTATTTATTATACTGCCGAAGAACATAGCCCAAAAGATATTGAGCGGGCCTTAAGTTTGGCCCACAGTGCTTTACCATTGTGGTCAGATCTAACTATTGAAGAAAGGGCAAAGTATATTACAGCCTTCGTGGAAGCCATTGTTCAAGATAAAAATGACATTGCCCTAGAAATTACTTGGCAAATGGGCAGGCCCTTGGGTCAATCCCCTGGGGAGATAAAAGGGTTTGCGGACCGTGCCCATTATATGATCGGTGCAGCGGAAGAAGCTTTAACCGATTATAAGGTAGTAGATAGTGCCAATCCGGATAAAAGATGGGTAGAACATGTGCCTATTGGCGTAGTTAGCGTATTGAGTCCTTGGAATTATCCATTCCTGACCTCTGTAAATGCCATAGTTCCAGCTTTAATGGCAGGAAATGTAGTGATTTTAAAACACTCTTTCCAGACACCTTTGGTCGCGGAACGATATGCTAAAGCTGCTGCAAAGGCAGGACTTCCTAAGGGTGTTTTTCAAATATTGCACTTAAACCATAAAAATACGGCCCAATTAATTGCCGATACCAGAATTGACGGAGTTTATTTCACGGGCTCTGTTCAGGGTGGAATTGCCGTTCAAAATTCATTGCTGAACAAGTTTATTCCCTGTGGTTTGGAATTGGGAGGGAAAGATCCAGCCTATGTAATGGCCGAGGCCAATTTAGAGAATAGTGTTGAGAATTTGGTAGATGGGGCATTCTTTAATAGCGGTCAATCCTGCTGTGGTATCGAAAGAATTTATGTCCACGAAGCCCTGTACGACAAGTTTGTTGATGGATTTGTGGCGTTGACAAAACAATACAAATTAGGAAATCCTTTGGATGCCGGGACCAATTTGGGGCCCATGGTGAAGACAGATGCAGCTAATTACGTAAGAAAACAAATAGAACAGGCATTGGGCAAAGGAGCCAAGTCTTTAGTGCCCGAATCCTTGTTCCCATCATCCAAAAAAGACACTCCCTATTTATCTCCCCATGTGTTGGTGAATGTGGATCATACTATGGACGTAATGAGCGAAGAAAGTTTTGGACCTGTAGTTGGGATTATGAAGGTGAAGAACGATGAGGAAGCATTGAGGTTAATGAATGATTCCCAATATGGACTAACCGCTTCCATATGGGGCAACGACATGGATAGGGCTATTGATTTGGGAAGGAGAATTGAAACAGGTACCGTGTTCATGAACCGCTGTGATTATTTGGATCCAGCTTTGGCATGGACAGGGGTTAAGAATTCTGGTAAGGGCGTAACCTTGTCAAAAATTGGCTACGACCATGTTACAAGGGTAAAGTCGTTTAATTTTCGAAAAGGGAAATAAAATTATAAATCAATTTATTGAATTAAAAATAGAAATTAATGCAATTAGCAAATACAAATTGGAATTATCCTACCACCATCTGGTTTGGAAATGGTAGAATAAATGAAATCTCACAGGCGTGTAAAAAATTGGGAATAAAGAACCCTTTATTTGTGACTGACGAGGGCTTGGTTAAATTGGATATAGTTGAAAATACCATAAACATTCTAAAAAAGGACGGATTAAATTTTACAGTATATAGTGATGTACAGGGGAATCCAACAGAAAAAAATGTGGTAGATGGAGTGGCACATTACAAAAAAAATAAACATGATGGGGTTATAGCCTTTGGAGGTGGTTCTGCTATTGATGCGGCCAAGACAATCGCATTTATGTCCGGACAGACAAGGTCCTTATGGGATTTTGAAGATGTGGGCGATAATTGGAGTTATGCAGACCTAGCCGGAATTGCTCCCATAATTGCAGTTCCGACTACAGCTGGTACAGGGTCAGAAGTTGGCAGGGCATCGGTGATACTGGATGAAAAATTGCACACTAAGAAAATCATTTTTCATCCTAAAATGTTACCGGCAATAGTGATATCGGATCCTGAATTGACTTTGGGCCTGCCTCCGCATATCACCGCTTGGACTGGGGTAGATGCCATGGTACATGCTATTGAGGCATATTGTGCCCCTGGATATCATCCAATGGCAGAAGGTATTGCTATTGAAGCTATCCGCATTATTGCCAAATATTTACCGATTGCAGTTAGGGACGGAAAAGATTTGGAAGCTAGGGGACAAATGCTGGTAGCTGCTTCTATGGGAGCCACGGCCTTTCAAAAAGGATTGGGTTCCGTGCATTCAGTGGCCCATCAATTGGGAGCTATTTACAACAAACAACACGGTTTGCTGAATGCCATAATATTGCCGTATGCCTTAAAACAGAACAAAGCTGCTATTGAGGATAGAATGGTGCATTTAAGCAAAGTTCTTGGACTGGAAAAGTCGGGTACCGATGCTATTATCGATTATATAATAGATCTACGAAAAGAATTGAATATTCCTCATACGCTAAAGGAAATAGACATTAATGTTGATAAAGCTAAGGAAATAGGTGAAATGGCCTATAAAGATCCATCAACACCTTCCAACGCCAAGCCTGTAAATGCAAAGGATTTGGAGCAACTTTTTAGAGCTGCTGTATCTGGAGAATTAAAAGGACTATAAGCGTGAAATTATTAATAGTAGAAGGCAATAACGAACAAACACGCCTGCAAAGAGGGGCCTTTGGGATAAAACCCTATCATCTGATCTTTCAGGAAATGCTGAAGGGCTTAGTTCCAATGGCACAAACCGATATTGCCTTTCCAGCGGATAGGGAAAGTGAATTGCCTACTGCAGCACAGTTGGAAAATTATGATGGTCTGCTTTGGACAGGAAGTTCCCTTAGTGTCCTTGATGATATTCCGGATGTTCAGCGGCAATTGAATTTTGCCGACGAGGTTTTTAAGAGCGGCCTACCATTTTATGGAAGCTGTTGGGGTATGCAAATAGCCACTGTAGTCGCAGGCGGCAATGTGGCGCTAAGTAAGAACGGTTTGGAGTTTGGAATCTCTAAACCAATTGAGCTCACTGCATTGGGGAAGCAAAGTCCTTTAACCTCCCACCGTAAGGAGACGTATTCAGCCTTGTGCATTCATTATGATGAAGTTACAAAAGTGCCTGAAAATGCCCTTATTTTGGCTAGTAATTCCCATTCCAAGGTGCAGGTCATGACTTTCGATTATAAAAAAGGGTCGTTTTTTGGGGTCCAATACCATCCTGAATTTAGTACTTTGGATATGGCTCTGATCGGTTCATTTTTAGCCGAAAAATTGGTCAAAAGTGCTGCTTTTAGTTCTTTGGAGGAAGTGCAGGAATTCTGTTTAACCTTGAAAGAGCAAAAAGGAATTCCTCCAGAAATTAGCAATTACCAACTCCATACCCAAGAAATAATGGCTTGGCTAAAGTTGATAGCTGGAAAATAGAGGGAACAACCTTCATGTAATTAATAAACGGATGGATTTTAATAATTAATCCATCCGTTTATTCTATTTTGAAAGCATTGCGTACCTTCCAAATTAACACTACTCTATATTTTAGTTGTTTTTAAAAGCACTTGGATTAGGGTTTTTTCCCATTTCAAATTCAAGGACATTGCCATTCATTATTTGGGTATAGGTGATAAAGGGTTCATCCAAAATCTTGCCATCCAATTTCAGGGATTGAATGTACATATTATCTTCGGAGAGGTTGTTGGCTTTTATCCTAAAGTATTTTGCTTCACCGTTCTTGCGTAAACTTAAGGTGAATTCTGGAAATTGCGGCGCCCCAATGGCAAAAATTTCTGTTCCTGGGGTGACTGGGTAAAATCCCATTACACCAAAAACATACCAAGCTGACATTTGTCCACAATCATCGTTTCCGTTGATTCCTAGAGGGTGATTTCTGTAATTAATGTTCGAGGTGTGCTTGCGGATAAGCTCTTGGGTTTTCCAAGGTTGCCCTGCATAGTTGAATAAATAGGCATAATGATGTCCTGGCTCATTATCATGGCGGTAATGTTGTCCGTCAAAATTTTCATTTAATTTGGCCGCATATTTATCCTTTCCGCCAAAGAGTTCAATGCTTCCTTGTATGTCGTGCATGGCACCAAATAAATAGGTCCATCGGCCTCCTTCTGTAAAACCTTCCTGTACGTTTTTGTCCCAATCTCCATTGAATAGTCGAGCGTTGAGAAACCCAGTCTCCTTGTTATAAAGATTTTTGTAATTTTTACTCCAACCCATTAATCGCTCATAATCTTCCGTTTTACCCATATCCAGTGCCATTTGGGCAATGCTGTAATCATCTATACCAAACTCAATGGTCCTAGTTACGGATTCCCGCGTCTTATCTGCGGCTACATATCCCAAGGAATGATAGTAGGTAAGTCCGCCCCTTGCTTCGTACAAAGTACCTTCATCCCTGTCTCCCCAGGGCTTTTCGGTGTCCCTATATGGTGGGTGCATGGCATTTTTTCGAACGGCTTCGTAAGCTAGATCTAGGTCGTAATCCCTAAAGCCTTTTATGTAGGCATCGGCAATTACGGCATCGGCATGGGTCCCCGTCATGATGTTGGTATAGGTAGGATTGGGCCACTTTGGCAGCCACCCACCTTCTTGGTACATCTGCAACAAGGATTGAATCATTGGGCTTACCCGTTCGGGATGTGTAAAATGCAATAAGGGGTGTAGGGCCCTAAAAGTATCCCAAAGGGAATAATCGTTATATGAAACTCCTTCATGGACCTTGTCATCGAAAGGACTGTAATAACGGCCGTATTCAGAAAACTCCCTGGGAAACAACATGGTGTGGAACAAGGCGGTATAGAAAATACTTTTTTGATCTTCTGTTGCTCCATTTACGGTAATTCTGGATAGATTCTCTTGCCAAATATCCCGAGTATTTTCCACTACTTTATTAAAGTCCCAATCCGGTATTTCCATAGATAAGTTTTCACGGGCTTGTTCCAAACTAATAAAAGAAGTGGCAATTTTAACTTTTACCATTTCATTTTTTTCTGTTTTGAAACTTATATATCCGCCCATTCTGGCACCGGTCTGTTCTCTACCCATTTCTTTTATGTCGGGCTCTGTTCTAAAAGAATTCCAAGTTCCAAATCGCTCAAAGGATTTATCAAATTGAATTATAAAATAACCTTTAAAGTTTTCGAGTTCAGGCCCCAAATGGGAAGACATTCGCTCAGGGTTGTAACCTGTAATTTCCCTTTTATTCTCATCTATTTTGATATACCCGTGAAACGCTTTTTTGTTTTCCGTGATATTAATACCCTGAATAATGATATGGGATTCATCCGATTTGGGAAAGGTGAATTGAAAGATACCACAGCGTGAGGCAGCCGCTATTTCTCCTTTTATTTTTTGCCCTTTATTTCCCATGGAAACGCTGTAGTAATTGGGTTTCGATACCTCCTCCTTATGGGTGAAGGGTAGAGCCCGATCTTTGGGGAGAAGCTTTAATTTTCCTACCTGTGGCATTACGGATACGTAGCCATAATCTCCCATCCAGACCGTGGGTTGGTGAGTAGCCATAAAACCCTGAACAGTATTGTCCTCATAGAAATAGGGCATTTCACTTATTTTATTTTCACGGGTTTGGGCCACAAAATTGGTCATTGCAAATGGGGTGCCCACACAGGGCATGGTACCACCACCGTCCCTTCCATCCATAAAGCCAGATGATGGGGTGCCGATCAACGGGTTGACATATTCAACTTCCATTTTGTTTTGGGCGGGCAGATACGTCATCCCGATTAAAAATAATAGCAAAGTGTAGCGGAATTGTTTATTCGTTTTCATGTTGGGTTTTTTTAAGGAAATGATATTTCATGTATTAAGGTCTAGTTGAAAATGGCTGGAGGGTGGCCTGTTGAGAAATTTGTTGAATATACCTGCCCAATCCAAAAGGTAGATTTTATTCGTAAGAAGCTTATTTAGTCCTAATCCAGTATTTGGATATTCAGGGTGGTCGATGTCAGCATTTAACTTTTTATCATAAAGTACGGCCTTTGTTATATCCTCTGGACTTTTCACTTTTTTTGTTGCACAGGAAGACCCGATTATAAAGCTGATCATAATTAGTGGAATGCGCAAATGTTGCTGAATAATCATAAATATTGATTGGAAAGGGTACTAATCAAAAAAACAATAAAATATTGATAATAGTAAAGATAGGGCAATAATAATTGTGCAAAGGTTTGCATAAATACCTAACAGGAATAATATTATTTTCAGTATAATAAATATGGGAAAGCGAATGGATTGTCCTAAAATTAGTTCATTTAAAATAATTGGCATAAACTAAAAAGAGCCTTGGACCAAGGTCAAAGCTCTTTTACAAGAACACTATATGAAAATGAAAAAATTACTTTTTTTTATTACAATGTAAATATACCCTGTAGTAGTCCGTTAGGGAAATTATCGTTGTGAAGGGTTTTAATTTTGAGGTGTCTCCATTATTTTTTGATGTTTGAAGTATAATTTCTGCTTCAAAACTAAAAATATGCCGATATTTATTTTTTGAAATTCATGTTCCCCATTTTTTTAATGGGAACATGATCATGTAGAATGTAATTTAAGATGTATGCAACAATCAGAAAGATTAGACGAGTTTAAAAAATCGGTACACAACAAGTTCAATATTTATAACAGCTTGTTCCTTAATTTGCCGTATCAAAATATTGAAAATGTTGGGATGCTTATCCCCTTATTACTGGATCAGACCGATAAGGGGTTAAAATCCGGGAAGAATCCCCAAGAAATATTGGACGCTTTTTTTCAAAACTATGCCAAGATTGAGTCGGAGAAAGACAGAATAGACTTTATGTTCCGGATTATACAATATGTTGAAAGACAAGTAGTGTTGTATGACAGTGTTGAGGATGCAGCTTTTCCAAAACTACAGAAACATAGTAGTTCACTAACTATCGGTGATTATTTTCAGCTAGTTGACAAAAATAAAACTTGGGACCAGATTTCAGAAAAATTATCCACATTTAGTGCACGTATCGTTTTAACGGCACATCCTACCCAGTTTTATACACCGGCTGTCCTGGACATAATTAGTAATTTAAGGAGCCTAATTTTGGAAAATAAAATCAATGATATTGATCTTGTGCTCCAGCAATTGGGGCTAACCTCTTTGATCAATGCCAAAAAGCCTACTCCCTTGGATGAAGCCAAAAATATAATATACATTTTAAGAAATGTTTATTATGATGCTGTTGGGGAGCTTTATGCCTACATTAAGGATAATATTGGTGATATGGATTTTAACAATCACAACATCATGAAATTAGGATTTTGGCCAGGCGGCGATAGGGACGGAAACCCTTTCGTAACTTCCAATATCACAAAAGATGTTGCGGATGAGCTGCGTATAACCTTAATGAAATGTTATTATCACGATGTAAAAAATTTACAGCAAAAGCTTACATTTAGGGAGCTTCAGGATGTAATGTCCAATTTAAGGGGACGGCTGTACAATACCATGTTCGACGCCAGCAAGGTATTGCGCTATGATGAAATTATTGAACCACTTCTTGAAATGAGGTCGATATTGATCAATAAATATCATAAACTTTACCTTAAGGATTTAGATAGTCTAATAGACAAAGTAAAAATCTTCAGAACTCATTTTGCCACTTTGGATATTAGGCAAGACCATAGTGTCCACAGGCAAGTGGTTGAGGCTATTCTAAAGGAGAATGGATATATTTCTGAAAATATTGATGAACTGGATAAGCAAGAATTAATAGATATCCTGCTTCATAAGGAAATCAACCTTCAAAAGCAGGACTATGAGGAAGATATAGTTCGCGAAACCATCCAAAATATCTTACAGTTAAGAGGGATTCAGGAAAAAAATGGAGAGGAGGGCTGCAACCGTTATGTTATAAGTAATTCCGAGAATATCTTTTCGGTGCTTTTTGTATATGGACTTTTTAGATGGTGTGGTTGGGAGTCCGATAAAATTACTTTCGATATAATTCCTTTGTTCGAAACCATGAAAGGAATGGAAAGTTCCGAAAATACCATGAATGAATTGTTTGATATCCCGGCTTATATAAAGCATGTAGATCAGCGAAGTAATAAGCAAACCATAATGCTTGGGTTTTCGGATGGTACCAAGGATGGAGGATATGTTAAAGCCAATTGGGAAATTTTCAAAACCAAGGAAAAATTGTCAGCAGTTTGCGATCAAAATAAAATTAAGGCCATATTTTTTGACGGTCGAGGAGGACCACCGGCACGTGGAGGAGGAAAAACCCATAGATTTTACGCGGCACAAACCAAGGACATCGCCAATAATGAAATACAATTGACCATTCAGGGACAGACAATAACAAGTACTTATGGAACTAAGGAACAGTTTGTACATAACTGTGAGCAATTATTAACGGCAGGGCTTTCCAATAACTTGTTCGGCAAGGAAAATGTTATTTCCAAGGAATCTAGGCAATTGTTGGAAGCATTGTCCGACCTGAGTTTTGAAAAATATGACGCCTTAAAGAATCACGATAAGTTTATCCCATATTTGGAAAACAAGAGTACATTAAAGTACTATCAAAAAGCAAATATAGGCAGTAGACCAGGGAAAAGAGGGCATAAGAAAAAATTGGAACTTACAGATTTAAGAGCCATTTCATTTGTAGGTTCTTGGAGCCAACTTAAGCAGAATGTTCCTGGTTATTTTGGTATAGGTACCGCTATCAAGGTTTTAAAAGATCAAGGGAAAATAGGCGATTTGAAAAAATTGTTCAAAGAAGTTCCTTTGTTTAAAGCGCTGATGCTCAATAGTATGATGTCCCTTGCCAAATGTTATTTTGAATTGACTAGCTATATGAAGGATGATAAGGAATATGGCGATTTCTGGAAGATCCTTTATGAGGAATATTTGTTATCCAAGGAAATGTTATTGCTAATTTCCGATTCCAAGATTTTGATGGAAAAAGAGTCTGTTTCAAGGGAATCGGTTAAAATCAGGGAAAATATTGTACTGCCTTTATTGGTCATACAACAATTCGCCCTTCAGCAAATGAGCAAGGATACGGACTATAAGGAGCTCTATGAAAAAATAGTAATTAGGTCCTTATATGGAAATATAAATGCAAGTAGAAACTCGGCTTAATTCTATTGTTATAGGTAAATAATTTGGGCCATTCTAATGAATGGCCCAAATTATTTGATGAGATTTGGATTGTCTTTGTAAAAGCGGGCACTCACGGGTTTTTTACTTATTGCTATGTTATAGATTTTGGTTAATGGTAGGCCACTTTGGGTTGTTGGGTAATCTAACTTAATTAATTTTAGATTTGTAGTGATTTATCGCTATAATCGTCTAGGCCAAATTTTAATAGGGCATTGCCACTTATTTGCCCTAATAGTAACAGGAACGTACTCCTCCCTCTCCTTTGAATTAAATACTTAATTAAGCTCCAGTTCCCCATTCAATTACGGGCTATTTGGAGTTAATGTCTCTTGAACGATAATTTTGTTGGTTTTGAAAACATTGCTTTTTATTTGGTAATGGGTAAAGAATGTTGCGGAGGATTTTTATACATTTATAATAGTAGGGCTTTTATTACAAGATAACATTTGGCGGTAGGGCTAAACAGTTTAAAAAATCAAGAAATTTTAGGGGATGGCTTATGGTGCTGGGATTTAAAAAATCCCGGAAATGGTAGTATAAGTTCTAAGTTAGCACAACAACTTGGTTATTTTGCAAAATCAAGCGAGCCTATGCCCGCCGATTTTTTATCGTTGGTATTTAAGGAGGATTTAAAATTAATTGAATCTGCCCTACAATGTCATTCTGCTGACTCAGGGAAACACCCCGTCGTTTTGGACATTAGGTTGAAATATTTGGAAGGGTATTCCATATGGTTCAATCTAAGAGGGAATATGGTGTCTAAAGAATCGGGAGATGTCCAAAGTATTATGGGTGTTGCTATTTGTATAGATAAATACAAAGGTACTGAGAGACAACTTAGGCTTAAAAAAAATTATTATAAGAATGCTGTAAAAAGAGCCAATATTGGGATTTGGGAGGTAAATTTAAAAACAGGTAATGTAGTTTGTAATGCAAGATGGGCAGAGATGGTGGGTTATGATTTAAAGGAGTTGGAACCTTTGACCAATACTATTTTTTTGAATCTTGTTCATCCCATTGATATTAAAGCGCTAGAAAAAGCCTTTGATAACCATGTCGGAGTTTTTGGTGTGTATGAGGTTGAATTTAGAATGAAGCATAAGAAGGGCTATTGGGTTTGGATTTTTAGTCAGGGGGAAATTATAGACTATGGTCCAGAAGGCCGACCTGAAATTATTGCGGGAATTAATTACGATATAAGTGTCCGTAAAACCAATGAAATCTTATTAAAAAAGTATAAGGACCTTTTTGGGCGTTCTAGTGAAGCTGCAAAAATTGGATATTGGGAACTGGATCAAGTGGAAGAAGTCTTGTTCTGGAGCAAGGTTGTAAAGCAAATTCATGAAGTAGCTGAGGATTATGTTCCAACCATTGAGAATGGTCTGGATTTTTATTTGGAAGGCGAAAACAGGGAGCGTATTAAAAGTATTTTTGCCAAATAAAGCCATATGTCATCCTGGTTGGATGTATTATGCCAAATATATATTAATCCATTAGTATTTTAATTGCCTCTGCATTATTTTAGTGGTCTTTTGATGTTTACAGACTACAGACTACAAACTACTTAATTAATGAGATTATTATTTTCTTTTTTCTTTACTCTTTCGCTTACCGTTATTTCATGTAAACCTTCTTATGATGAACCTAGGATCTCACTGGAGGACTATAGGGTAGAAGAAGGTTTTGAGTTGGAAATGGTGGCTTCCGAGCCCCTTTTGATTGCACCGGTCGCCATAGATTTTGATTCTAAGGGTCGGATTTGGGTGGCTGAAATGCCTGGATTTATGGTTAATTTGGAAGGCGATGGGGAGGATTTGCCCAGCGGAGCTATTAAAATTCTCGAGGATTTGGACAATGATGGGATTATGGACCATGCCAAAACCTTTTTGGATAGTCTTGTGATGCCCAGAGCTTTGGCTCTGGTGTACGGAGGTCTTTTGTATGCCGAATCCCCTAACCTGTGGTTTGTTGAAATTAAGGATGATAAACCTACAAACCGGGTGCTGGTGGATTCCCTTTATGCCACTGTGGGTAATCCAGAACATCAGCCTAACGGTTTAATGATGAATTTGGATAACTGGATCTATAATGCCAAATCTAATTTCAGGTATCAGCGTAAGAATGGTGAATGGAAAAAAGAACCTACAACCCAGAGAGGGCAATGGGGTATTTCCCATGATAATTTTGGAAGACTCTATTACAATAACAATTCCACTCAATTATTGGGCGATCATATACTGCCCAATCGCTTGGTTCGGAATAAATATTTTGTTCCTATTAAAGGAGTAGATGAGACCTTGACAAAAGATCAACGTGTTTATCCCCTTCATGCTGCCTCTGTAAATCGGGGATATGAAGAAGGGGTTTTGAATCAGGACAGTCTATTGGTTAATGTTACGGCTGCCTGTGGCCCACTGGTATATAGGGGAGGAATGTTTCCGGACGATTATGATCAGAATGTTTTTGTATGCGTTCCAGAGGTCAATTTGATAAAAAGAAATATCCTCACTTTTTATGGGGATAAGGTTGAAGCCAGTCAGGCTTGGCAGGGAAAGGAATTTTTGGCTTCCACGGATGAAGGGTTTCGCCCGGTAAATTTGGCTAACGGCCCTGATGGAAATATGTATGTTGTGGACATGCACCGGGGTGTAATTCAGCATTATGCATTTTTGAGTCCTTATTTGAAAAAAATATCGGCCCAGAAAGAATTGGATACCATCCAGGATTTCGGCAGGATCTTAAGGGTTCGCAGTAAAGACAGACCGGCGAGGAACATACCCGATCTGGAAACTTTTACCATGTCCCAGTTAATAGCCTCATTGAAGGATAACAACGGGTGGGTGCGCGATCGTGCCCAACAATTATTGATACAAAAAAATAATAAGGAAACCCTGCCACAACTAAAAGAAATGGCTTTGGACAATAATAGTCCTTTGGCGCAATTGCACGCACTTTATGTGTTAAAGGGACTTAATGCCCTTTCTTTCGATTTCTTAATCGACATGGTCCAAAATAGCGGGCAGGAAGTAGCATCACATGCCATTGTCTTAATGGAAGATTTTGCTTCAGAAATTAATGTACCCAAGGCTAAGTTTCTTTTTAGTGAGGTTGTCAATAGGAATGAACCCATGCTGGATTTGTATATATCGACAACTCTGGGAATTTGGGCCAAATATGATCAGGAATTATTTTTTCCTATAATTTACGATTTGTCGAACAAATACAGCGATAAGAAAATTTATCAGGAGGCCATTGTCAGTGGATCGGAAGATGTTCTTACTGCCCTTGACTCCCAACTTGGACAAGATGAAAACCTTAAGGATTCGGACCTCGCCAGTCTAACAACTGAAAGTTTGGAACGTAAAGGAAACGACAAG
>Ga0222651_1001301_pt1 | contig 12501 bp, 13 predicted proteins | sample AntAcemetagen369_FD_179855 | JGI IMG/M metagenome (GOLD analysis project Ga0222651, IMG submission 179855) | Saline water microbial communities from Ace Lake, Antarctica - #369 | ecosystem: Environmental > Aquatic > Non-marine Saline and Alkaline > Saline | place: Antarctica: Ace Lake...
AACAACTGGTGACTGAGGCGTTTGATTTATGAGTAGACGAAATGTATCTAGCATCAACCGTTAAGCTTGGCGTTGCATTTAATCCTCTCTAGGTAGCTTAAGTATCGCCTAACTGGATCAACTTCGCCTTTTCCAGTTTGAGTTCGGCTTGAGCCAGAGCACTGTCAGAAAATTCACCCGGGTATCTAGTTACAATCGCCTCGAAGGTGTAATCACCCAGACCAACTTGATAGAGCGCCATTGCGCCCTGCGTGTCCCACTCACGCTCGCACACTATTTTTTCAATGGAAGGCACCATGCCCAATCGAGATATCATCTGCCGAGTTCGTGAAGCCTTTGTCTTTTTGCCGTGGCGTCTGAATAGTGTTTCTTCATAAGCATTAATGGCCTTCCACCCTTCTAACTCAGCTGCCGTGGTCCCGCCGACTGCCGAAGCTCCTAGCTCAACCTTTCTGCGGATAGCAACCTCTACGAGGTCACCCCTATCTAACCGCGTAGCATTTTTAATAAACGCTTCGCATTCAGCTGCGGTTTTTAACGTTGCTATGCGCTTAAGGTATTTTTCAGTCTCCACTAACCACCTCCAGTCCTACTCATATCTAACGCAATTGCGCGAACACAATACCTATCAAACTTCCCGCTCCGAAGACAAGTAATCAAGATAGTCAGCCCAATCCTGCATCATCTCCACCCGCACATCTAATCTTGCACTCCGATTGTACGCCGCAGCCACCTGGTTCTGCTGCTTATGAGCCAGTTGCAACTCAATCACCTCCGGCGGATACCCGCGCTCATGTAACAGCGTGGAAGCCATGGCACGATAACCATGAGTTGTCATTACGTCTCCACCATACCCCATTCGCTTAAGCGCATTGTTTAAACTGTTCTCACTGTATGGCTTTCCTCGTTTAAGAGTCTCAAAAACGTAACGGCAGTTCCCGTTGAACTTCTGTAACTCACGAAACTTAGCCAAAACCTGCTTGGAAAGCGGTACTAGGTGCTCAACTTTCTCCCGTCCCTTCGCTCTCGCTTTGGGAATCGTCAGCAATGCTCGGTCAAAATCAATCTCAAACCATTCAGCGAATCTCAACTCCCAGGGCCGAAGGAACGTTCTAGCCATGATATACAGCCCAGCTGCAACAGCGGGTTGTCCAGAATAATCGTCGATGGACCGAATCAACTCGCCTACTAGCTTGGGATCTGTGATTGCTGACCGATGCTTGGTGACAACAGGTTTCAGGGCTCTGCCAAGATCACTGGTTGGATTTCTCTGGCATCTTCCCGTGGCAATACCATAAGCAAACACCTGACTCATTCTCTGTTTACAGCGATGGGCTGTCTCGTGAAAACCTTCCGCCTCAATCTTGCGGATCACTTCCAGAACCATTGGGGGCTCAATATCTGCAATATCTTTGTTGCCAAGAAAGGGGAAGATCCGAGACTTTAAATGCTGCCTCGCCTTTTCCAGCGTATTTCCTTTCAGGATATCTTGTTGATTCAGCAACCACTCCTCCGCTACTGCTCGGAAGGTATTCAAAGGTGAGTGTTGTTGCGACCGCTTTACTGTACTGGGATCAAGGCCATCCAATAACTGTCTCTTGAGTTCCTCACGCTTGATGCGCGCTTCTTTCAGCGACACGGTGGGATATGGGCCGAACGACGCCGTCCGCTCTTTGTGGTTATGCCTGTACTTCTGCTGCCATAGAAGAGAACCTGTTTGCTTGACGAGAACATACAGTCCACCAGCATCAGATACTTTGTACTGCTTATTCTTTGGTTTTAGTGATTCAAGTTTTCGATTTGTGAGCATGGGGGTATCAGACCAATGAACATAGTGGATACCCCCTACAATACCCCCACTTAGATCAGGATTCCATAGGACACCAACGAACGGAAACAGACGTAAAATCGCCTATTTTCAGGTATTTTCGGAAGATATTGGACCGTATTGAATCTTACTGGAAGGATATGTGGTGCCGGAAAGAGGACTCGAACCTCCGACCAATTGCTTACGAAGCAAGATAAGGTCACTTTCATCAAAATTCTCTAACATGCTTCTAGATGCTTTAAGTTCATGTTTAACAAGCACTTAAAACCCTAGAATAGTTCAGTCAAGATTCATTAAACATCGGCTAGATTCTCCTACAAGGTTGCACCAGGGTTGCACCGTCGAAAATCACTGCTGAATAAGCAATAGGTCTGAATGCATGGCAAAAAAACACTTTACAAAATCGTGGATCGAATCGATTGAAGCTGACATTAAGCGGCTGACGTTTACGGATGACACCACCAGGGGGCTTACGTTGCTGGTAAACCCTTCAGGCGTTAAAACCTTTTATCTCACTCGCAAGTTTCGTGGCAAAGTCGAACGTACCCTGCTTGGTCGATTTCCAGAACTCAGCCTGGTGATGGCCCGCAAGAAGGCATCACATTTTCAAGTGCAATACGATGCCGGGGTTAACCCGAACCAAGCACGCCGCGAAGCGCGTACAGAGCCTACGCTCAACGAGTTTTTTGAAATCTACTACGAAGATCACTGCCTAAAAAAAAACAAGCACCCACAGGCTGTGAAGGCTAACTATGATCGTTACCTATTGAGGTCGCTCGGTAGCACGCAGCTCTCCAAGATCACCAGAGAGGACATACGAGCCGTGATGCGCCAGCTAGGTGATCAAGGCAAGACTCGAACGGCTAATGTGGTTCATGGCCTTATACGCACTATGTTGAATAAGGCACTCGCTTGGGAGTATTTGCAAACTGGCAAGAATGCAGCGCAATATATCGAACGATACCGGGAGAAGCGCCGCAAACGATTTCTTCAAGTGGAAGAAATTGAAAGATTCCACGCTGCGCTCGCCCTTGAGGAAGATGACACAAACCGAGACGCAATATTACTATTGTTGTACACCGGGATTCGTTCACAAAATGTTTTTGCCATGCACTGGTCAGAGATCAACCTTGAACGAGGCCTTTGGTTTATCCAAGATACAAAAAATGGAGAGCCGCACGTTACCGTACTCACACAGGAAGCTTTGGATATTCTGAAACGCCGGAAAAAATTGGCATCTTCGGTTTTTGTCTTTCCAGGGAAAGGCCAGTCAGGGCATATTGAAAGCGTCAAGAAAGCCTGGCAAAGACTTTTGGACAGGGCGGGGATTGATGGCCTTTGGGTCCATGACTTGCGCAGAACCATGGGTAGCATGATGGGTAATAACGGGGCACATCCTGTGCAAATCGCGATGCAACTCGGCCACAAAAGTTTGCGATCCGCCGAGGCGTATGTCCACGCTGATATTGAGTACACACGCCCAAGTGTCGAAAAAGTTAACTTCCAACTTTCCCAAGCGAGTAAGAAATAAATGTCATCCGATAATCCACAGGACGATGCTACAAAAAAAGCAGCCGAGCTCTCGCGCCAGATGTTGGTGATACAGGAGGATTTTAAGGCCAGCCAATTAGAGCGCGTAAATCTGCAATCTGAAGACCCGCGCTATCTAGCAAACCCATCCCACTATGAGCAGGTCGCTACACTCTACTGCCAACGAGACAAATTAACGATCCAAGAAGGCGCAAACCTTCTGGCTAGCTGCGACCCGGAACGCCCCTATGACCTTCCCGGTGAAAAACATGGTGAACTCAACCGATTGGTTTACCAAAACAAAGTGCTAATCGAAAATTGCCTGGGTATCTCTCTCAAACAAGCGGGAGAAAAAGGTTGGTTCAAAACTGACTATTTTGAATCAACAGGTATCGTCGAATGGGCGTTGGCAAGAAATATTGATGTACCAGAAGGCCTCATACGAGCATCTGGCAAAGCGAATCGTGCTCGAAAACAATGGGATTATTCGACACCGCAACTCGAAGCCATCTTCTGGGTCATCGACAATTTCTGGGAAGGAATAAACCCAAAGGACTCCGCCACCCAAGCGCAGGTGATGGCTGAGTTAGCGAAGCAGTTTCCAAACCTTTCACCAGAGGAACGGAAAAGAGTCGACCAAGTCACCCGACATCCATCAGTGACCCGAGGCCGTAGAAAAAAAAGCGACCACTAAACCACCGTTGTTTTTTCAACTTTAAAATCAATTACTTAATAGACTATTTTGTTCCTTGATAAGGAAACCACGGTTTAAATCACGGTTTTTCCCGTCTTCAATATCTTCAATGATCTCCTTGCACGTTAGACGTGTTTAAACGTTCTTAACAACATTGGAGACAACCAGATGATCGATAAACTACTTACCCCCGAAGAAGTCGCAGAGATGCTTGGCATTGCTATACACACACTTGCCGTTTGGCGTAGTGAGGGCCGGGAAGACCTTCCCTACATCAAGGTAGGCCGCAGGGTTCGCTATGAGCAGATAGCCGTTAGCAACTACGTGGATCGACAACGTCATGGCGCCTAGTGATTTGCAGAATCCTAAGCGTATGCTCGAAGACTCAACCAGGGCGAAGAGTATGTATACGGTGATCCCTTGTGATGAATTCGTTACCTTGGATATTCCACCTCAAGAGTATGTATTGAGCCCCTGGCTACCAAAGCAGGGCTTAGCCATGATCTACGCAGACAGGGGCATCGGGAAGACATTCTTTGCACTTGAGATAGCTTTATCGGTCGCCCTTGGTACTCGATTCTTGAACTGGGAAGCACCTGAGAAGCGGCGAGTGCTCTATCTTGATGGCGAAATGCAGCTTAACCAGTTGCAAGATCGAATAAAGCAGCTCGTTTCACATCACAACAATTGGTCACCGCGCAATCTGCATTTGATGCCTTGCGGGGCACAGGCGCAAGGTATGCCTGACCTTTCCTTACGTAAATCTCAGGAGCTCCTGAATCCCTACGTCGATGAGGCTGACCTTATCGTGATCGACAACATATCGACACTCTGTAGAACTGGCGCGGAGAACGAAGCCGAAAGCTGGATTCCGGTACAAGAGTTTCTACTTCGACTCCGCGCGGACGGAAAAACAGTGCTATTAGTTCATCATGCGGGTAAAGGTGGGTCGCAGCGGGGTACCAGCAAACGCGAAGACGTCTTGGATACTGTCATTCATTTAAAGAGACCTGAAACCTATACCGCGGAACAGGGTGCTCGATTCGAAGTAAATTTCGAAAAGGCGAGAAATTTCGCCGGTGAAGAAGCTCAAACCCAGATTGTGCAACTTGTAAATACCGCAACCGGACTTGATTGGCAGAGTGATGGGCCGAAAGAGACAACCTATGAAAAGGTAGTCAAACAACTGAATCTAGGTGCAAGCCAGGCTGAAACCGCACAGCATATCGGCATTAGCACCTCTGGTGTGTCGCGCCACGCCCAGCGCGCACGACAAGCAGGATTGTTGATAAACCTCAGCACTTAAGCGTGTTGCATCATCCCAACGATTAACCCTGGGATGGTGCAACACCACTTGTATCGCCGAGTTGCGCTCTGAGGGATTCACCTACGCTACCCTTCTCGTTCTTCACCGGAATCAAAGGCTCCTGCCCTGTCTCGACATCGTGGATAACAACCAACCGCAACACATCGACCAACACTGCCCACTCGATTTCCTTACGCGCGTCCTCATCAAAGCCAAATAGAAAACCTTCCGGCGCTTCATCGAGCCGCGCCTTTACTCTAACCCTCAAAGCAGAAATGGTTTCATTTTCAATCGCTGGGCACCAGACGGCCGTTGCAGATTCATCGAGCATCACTCCAGGTAGCACCTCGCCTAGCATTTCCAAATGCTCTTTCGCAGGGATCATACGTTCATTTTCGTATAGCGAAATGTAGGTTCGACCCACTCCGGTCATCCCTGAAAGTTCCAACTGAGAAAGGCCTCTCTCCTCTCGCATATATCTAAGTTCACTACCATTCATGCTATTTCCTTAAACTAACGTTTCTACTATGTCGCACTAATAGAGTCGAATATTATTTGAAATTAGTCAACAGCCTAATTGGCGGGAGTTTTAGGATCAGGACCAAATGCTAGGTTCAGTTAGTAAATGATGCGAGGCAATGGTGCATTGTGAATAAGTTTCTTTACTTGCGAGGTACGAAGAAACAGATGGGATTCAACTTTAAGGTAGTGACACAGCGCAAGTTAGTTCTCGCACTTGGTCCTAACCCCAATTTTCTAAAAACTAATGGGGGAAATCAGGTAAATTTGCCAACGATGCCTAAAAGACTGTGGCCGTTACTCTCGACAAAGGGAACATACCAAATAAGAGACCGCATTCACTAGCGCTTGCGATGGCACTTTCTCCGCCCCCATATCTTTAGGGGGATACTAGCTTGAACTTCTCATACTTGGTTTAATCTGCTTCAATACACTGGCCATTTAGACGACAGGAAGATTCGAGTTGAAGTGGTGTCAAAATGTCCCTTCAAGGAAGAAAAAGTTGGAAGTTATATCACCCATTTCTGAAAAAAATATTCGATCTGACGCGTTAGGTCGCTACTATACTAAATCAGCCATAGGTGAAATCTTAGTTCGTCAAATGAAAGGTTTCGTTCCTGGCTCTGTGCTCGATTTGGGCGCGGGTGAAGGAGCGCTCTCTTTGGCAGCACTATCACGATGGTCTACGATAGATCTATGGACTGTCGACATAGACAAGAGGGCACAGTCGATGCTGAATCGTCGCTTAAAAAGCGAGATGCAATCTCGACACAATCATATCAGTCGAGATGCGCTTTCCGTCGATCTGCCCGAATTACTAGCTCAAAGAATAAAAAATATTGACGCGGCGGTCTGTAATCCACCTTTTACAAGTCCGAAATGGAGGCGAGGATTCGCAGAGATAATAGAAGATGCGGGGTTCAGCGGTTGTATTCCGGTCTTATCCGATGTTGATGCGGCGTTACTCTTTCTTGCACAGAACCTCAGGTTGATAACCGAGAACGGAACTTTGGGCATTATCCTGCCCGACACCTTGGTCTCATCTGTAAAATACAGGTCGTTTCGAAAAGAACTTTTAGATCGATATATGGTAGAGAAAGTAATTCGTCTACCACGCAACTCATTCCTCAGAACAGAGGCGCAAGCCTACATAATGGTTATCAAAAAAGGAGTTGGAGGGTCGAAAAATGTCCCGCTGCATAATTTGAAGATTGACCAATCCATTAGCGATAAACTTACAGTCAACATAGAAGACGCAGCAACTCGGATGGATTATGAGTACCATATTCATAAGTCTATGTACTCTTCGTTTTCTAAACATTCAACTAAGTTAAAATTGCTTGCATTAGAGCTAAAGCGTGGATCACTTACGAGCTCTTACGCAAAAAAACATTCACTCCCAGTGTTGCACACCACGAATCTACAGTGTGAAGACCTTGGCAATTGGTTAGATTTCTCGAGCTGCGAGATTCCTGAGAATCAATTTGAATCCGGTAAGACTATAGTTAGAGCTGAACCTGGGGATATCTTAGTTGCTAGAGTCGGCAGAAACCTTGAAAAGAAGGTTGTCGGAGTTAAAAAAGGAAATCCCGTTCTCACTGATTGTGTGTACAAAATCCAGGTACCGAAAATGTATCAAGATCGAATTCTAACGCAGCTATCTAGCGCCTCAGGGCAATTATGGTTAGCATCACGAGCTTACGGAGTGGGTGCGAAACAGCTTACGAAAGAAGATCTTTTTGATTTCCCAGTAGACGTGTCGAGAATGCCCGTCGCACAAGCGAGTTATGTCTATGTTTGAATTCGAATTCGAAGAGCGTGCGGATCAACTAACATTAGAGGATATAGATTCAACGTTAGCAGACGGTTCTATATTCAAGAATGCTCGAAAAAAATTACTAGGAAAAGGAGCCAAGCTCCTTGTTGGTCCGCGGGGGACAGGTAAGACGCATTTGATGCGATACACATATCTCTATGCGATGAAAACACCTGGCGCTCCGATTGTTCTATACGCCAATTTTAGTCGGTACCTGAATCTAGAACCATTGCTGAAAAATTCACCCGATGCCTTAAAAAGGTTTCACTCATGGGTTCTTGCAAAATTGTTGCTTAGTGCTTTTGATTTTCTACATGTAAAAAGAATTGAAACCGATTGGTTAGAGAACCATCATGAGCTCTTCTCCGAAAAGAAGCTAAGAGAGCTAGTTTCACTATTGGAACGAAGCAGTGGTGATGATCAGTATGAAGCATACGGGCAGAATTTGACCGTCGAACATGTATTGGATGTCGCGGAACTACTGCGGAAAAAGTATTCAAGGTCAAGAATAGTATTTTTGCTTGATGACGCGGCTCTGAGTTTGGCAGATCAATACTTAATTGCATTTTTCGAAGTGTATCGCCTCTTGAAGACCGAATTCACTGCGCCTAAAGCTTCTGTCTACCCTGGTTCGACTCAATACGGCCCGACATTTCACGCCTTCCATGAAGCAGAGGAGGTTCCACTTTGGTTGTCAGTGGATGATTCCGAGTACTCAAATATAATGGGTGACATTGCCTATAATAGATTAACTCCCGATGAACTAGAGACAATAAACCCTGATGTCCTTGAGCTACTCAAGTATATGGCTTTTGGCGTACCTCGAGCTTACTTAAGGTTATTGAGACAGTATCTCGACGACGAAAAAAGCACCCCGCAGCGAAAGTTAAACAAAATTGTTAGGCGCCAAACGGAGTTGATTGGGGACGAGTACGATTCGTTAAGGATAAAGCTAAAGCAGTTCGCATCAATTGTGGAATCGGGTCGGAAACTATTCGATCGCGCCATCAAAGAAGTTACGATAAGCGCAAAGGCAACACCGAAAACCAGAAACATTATTTTGGGTATAAGACATGATGCTGGTCGCGGACTACTAACAGAGCGAATGATTAAGTTCCTTATTGAAGTAGGCATGCTCTATCCACTACAGTCGGTATCCCACGGTCCAAATCGAAAGTATGATCGTTATATACCTCATTTAGCTTTCTTGCGAGAGGAAGGTCTTTTTCGTGAAGGACGCGGTGAATCATCCAAAAGCGTTCAGTTATATATGCAGCGCCCAGCGGCGAAACATCCCGTTCGAAGAGATTTGGCGACGCTGCTATCGTCGACCGATATAGAGAACCTGAAATTAGATTTACCCGCATGTCAGGAATGCAGTACTACTCGAATGAATGAATCCCAGCGGTTTTGCCACAACTGTGGCGCCGAACTTGTCGCGTCTTCACTGTTCGAAGAATGCATGGAACTGGGCCTAGCAGCAATTCCTGGAATTAGTGAAACTCTCATAAACAGAATTCTTAATGACACAAAGATGAAAACAGTCGGCGACGTTTATGCCTCCCAAAATGCTTCAGGAGAACTACAGATGGCTTACTATGTCGGACCGAAGAGAGCGCAGGGGGTGATAGAGAAAGTGGCGCTGGTTGTTGGCGAGTTTCTATCTTAGATGGCTAAGCTCTTTCGTTGTAAGCTTGATGTCTGTGTTTGCCCAGCCAATCCAACTTTGGAGACGGCAGAGCTATTCGATGAAGACTATCGCGAGTCAAACACCTCTCCTGTCGATGAATTTTTGATTCGACTAAAACCAATTAACAAACTTGCCCCACAACTAAACAATTTTGACCCCTACCAAGGCCAGTTAGTCCTGCTGGGTGTTATTGCCGCAGTTGAAAGTTATTTTCGAACCTTGTTTCGGCGATTAATTGAGGTCGATGAAATATGTCAAGAAACCGTGCACCAGCAAGATATTTCATATGGTGCCGCGATTCATCTGTCCAAGGAAATGCTGCCAGAAGCTATTTTGGAAAGAATTACTTTTATCAGTAGGCGTAACATAGTCGGAGCAATGAAAGATCTATTGGCAACCAAGGGCAATCTACCTCCAGAGCTTGAAGTCGCACTTGACGACTTTGTGCGAGTTTGTCAACTCAGACATTGTGCCGTACATCGTTTTGGAAAGTTGGGAGTTAGGAATGCGACTGTTCTAGGGCTGACCGACCATAGTTCACTGTTAGAAAAACCGTTAAAACTCAACTACGCCGCTTTGCAAAGTACAATCGCGATATCAACTGGGCTGGTGAAGACAATCAACAATTATTTGTTTAACGAAATGCTATCTAGGCTACCGCCGCAAAGATGGACTGGAGTCTATCAAACTGATAAGGACCAATTCGGAGTCTACTACAAGCTATTCGCAGACAAGGTAAGTCAAAAAAAGACCCCTCCAGCATACTTGTTTTACAGAGATTTCTGGCGCCAACGCCGGATATTTGAAGAAGAAGGCTGAGTTTAACTGTTCCCATCTTGACTAAGCTGCATGAAACTATCGCCAAAAATCAGCTTACTATTTCAAAGAACAGTGTTGAGAGTGAAAGAATGACACCACTGCCGCAAGCCTACTAGCAGGCATCGTCTATTTTTTTCTGCAGCAAGTCCATTACCTCTAATGCTGTGCGTCGTCCTAGTTCAAGCTCACTAACAAATTGATCCATAGTCCCCATCGCTGCACGTCGCGCCCTATTAAACGATGACGTTAAACTAGGCAAGTTAACAATAGACTCTTTGAATCCAAGCATGCTGCTTAATGTATCTTGGATAGTAGATTCGAATTCCACGATATTGTCTCGGAGCTGGGAGGTAGTGTTCGAATCGCTTAGTCCGGTTTCTGCACCCTTGAATGCTGCGTCCGCCATTATTCTCAATGACGCTCCTAGATTCTCTCTAAGGATTGGTAATTCTTGATTTGTACTTCTCGAAAACCGCTCGAGGTCAGTGGCTGCAATATTAATAGCTTTCCTAGCGTTCTTCGCTGTATGTGCTTCCGTCCCGACCATGTTTTCGATTTCCTCTGATCTAACTCGCATTTTCATTCCAAGTTCTGAAATAATAATCTGGAGGTTTTCGGCAACGCTGGTTACTTTATCCATTGCCTCTTCAGCATCAGCCGCTAGATCTAGGAATTCAGGAGTTTCCGCCAACGTTTCTTCAGACGTGTCAGTTTCGACTTGGTTTGACTCATAGTCTTCTGCCGTTGAACTCAATGTTTTGCTAGTCCACTTCTGTAGAATTCTACCTAAATGTGTTCTTAAATTTGCCTTAAACTGCTCGGTCGTTGTAAACGTCCAATAGAGACCTAGCTCCTGAATTTTATTCCGAAACTCTACAACTTTCGCAAGTTGACCAATATCCAGACTGCTAGGTGATACTTGCTCATCTTTGAAATAGAAAAGGATTTCTACGGAATTAGGAACTGCTTTGTAACGTTCAAATGCACGATGAAACTCTTCTTCTGTACCTGACTCGGCTTCCTTCGTGGGTGTACCGAAGCGAGTCCACAAGATTCCGACAAATATGTCGAAGTCATTTGGCAAAATTTGGTTTATTACGCTTTGCGCAGATTCACCCATTCCAGGGACGGCGTGAGTTTCCCAGGAAACTGCTTCGAATCTAACCCCGCTGTTAGCAGCCCATGTATTATTGAGGTCATCAATAACTTCCCGAACTGCTGTTCGCTCATCTTGCACGTCGCTTGGTGAACCTACGAACACCTGCAGTATCGTTTCTTTTCTTGGCATTAGTTTTCTCCGGCGGCCTAATTCTAGGCAAAGCGTGTAACTACCCAACGGACAGCTAATACAAAATACAGAACGAGCTCACTATGGCAGCTATTTATGGAAAGTGCTCTATCCGCTCCGCATAGAATCGCGCGATTCATGGGTTGCACCAAGGTTGCACTGAACCAAGATTTTGAAAACCGAGAGCAAGATCGAACACAATAAACTCTTATCTTTCAGTTAGTTAATGGTGCCGGAAAGAGGAGTCGAACAGGCCCTCTAAGTAATTGTTAATACTGAAATATAATCATGCACGCGGTTAGATGTACCGAAAAATATACCGTCATATCTATTGATAATCATATTCTTCGCGCACATACCTATCGCTTTCCCAATGTTCTGCAATCTCTTCAGCTACCGCAGACATAGCCCCTTCAAGTACTGCCTTTACCCCCTCAAAAAATGGAAGGGTTATTTTTGGAAAGCTGGCCGCCAACTCCCGAAGCCCAGAGTCATTCTGGGTTCCATCGCCTTCTATAAGAAGTGCGATCAACCTATCTTCGATTGTAACCACAATCTCTCGATATTCATCGGTAAGGAGCGCATCGTTGTAATTCTCCAGCATCCCTATTGCGATATTTGTGCAGGATTCGACTTCTCTTTGCGCAAAAAAGGTTAAATGCCGATTGTCCTTAATCAAGAAACTACGCAGAGCCTCGAAACCAATCCTAATTCGTCTAGCTTGCTGCTGAGCTGCATAAGCAGTGGTTCGCGGTGACTTAACTAGTTCATCGTAAACTGTGAGATATTTATTAGCTCGTAAATGGACAAATTTCACATCCCAATCCGCATACTCTAACTCTAATAAATACGTCAGAAAAGAAAGTCGTTTCTCTGAATATAATCTAGCAAGAATTGCGATTGCATTGCGCTGATTGCGGTAGGTTTCAAGCTAAGTGTCGCCTCATGGTGTAATTTTATGCTGCCTGTTGCACCTCCTCATCGCTATGATTGTTAGGGTTTAGTGTGACA
>Ga0222651_1001304_pt1 | contig 12492 bp, 15 predicted proteins | sample AntAcemetagen369_FD_179855 | JGI IMG/M metagenome (GOLD analysis project Ga0222651, IMG submission 179855) | Saline water microbial communities from Ace Lake, Antarctica - #369 | ecosystem: Environmental > Aquatic > Non-marine Saline and Alkaline > Saline | place: Antarctica: Ace Lake...
CTGTTCATTGATCCGGAGTCATCATATAAGAAGATCGCAATCCGGCTACGCTACCTCGGAATGCCAAAGCCGCAACCCGGCCAGTTCCAATATCTAGGCACGGTTGACCCGCTGGAGATCAAAAAAGCGCAAGCCTGGGCGAAAGGGCAGCAGAATCTAGTTGTCATTGTCGACGGCATCGCAAACGCCATAGCAGGGGCAGGCATCGAAGAGAACGGCTCAGGAGCATTAGAGGTGCTCCATCGACTGCTAAGGCCATTTAGGGACGCCGGAGCGACCGTAATCGCCATTGACCACACTGGCAAGGATCAGAGCAAGGGAGGAAGAGGCCACAGTTCAAAGCGAGACTTCTTCAAGGGTGCTCTACTACGCGCCGAGATAGTCGTTCCCTTCACCAGCGGGAAGTCCGGGCACATGCGGCTGGTAGTCGATAAAGACAACGAGGGGCAACTCTCGGCCCCGGAGGGCAAGACGGTTGCCGAGTTTCACGCAATTTGCACCGACGGCCAAAGGACGCGCTTCGAGTTGCTTGAGCCATCACACGATGCAGACGAAGCACCGGCGGCTGGGATGAAATCTAAAGAGACCGATGACCAGATATTGAAGATGCTCCCAGTTGGTGAAGAAAGAGCCATGCGCTTCGATCAGATGCCGACTTCATTGTCGAGGGCTAGGTTTACCGAACGCGTCAAATCACTGAGCATTGACGGTGCAAGACTCGGCCTGAAACCGACAGCAACCGGGCAGCAAAGCAACCACTTTTGGAGAATCTCGACCGATGAGCAGTAAAGCCGCGATATGCCAAAGGTCAAAGGTGAAGGTGATTGGATCAAAACGAATTACAATCACCTTTAGTGAATGGGCTTTGAAGTCACTGTTTATGCGGGGAAAGGTCTCCCGTATCAATGCAATCACCTTGAGAGCAGAACACACCAGTAGCAGAGGGGGAACCTCGTTCCCTCTACTGAGTTTGAAAGATGATGATAATATCAAATCTCTAGGGATGTGATCCAATCACCTTTCACCTTTGACCCGAACAACCAGCAACTCGACAGCACTTCCACACCTTTAAGATGTATTCAGAAACCACTACAAACTCACCGACAACAACCCGTAACCCGCAACCCGTAATCTAGCCTTTAGAGCGTATCTACAAACCAACTACAAACTCAGGCTCAACCCGATGACCAGCAACACAGAAACTACTCGAAAAATGACCAAAGCAAAACCCAAGACCAAAATAAACAGCCGCCGAGAATACTTAACCGAAGACCTGAAGCTCGCTCACAGTGCAGAGCCCAACCATCATCACGTTAAAACGAATCTTGGTTGGTTGCTCGCGAGAGCAGATGTGCTTATCGCAAGCGGGATGCCGGATATCGTTGTAGTAACTTATGGGAAAGGGCTGGGCGCACTTGCTCACCGGGATCGAATCGTCAAAGGAGATCGCGTGGTATTTCCATTATGAACCGTATCCAGAATGTCGATACACACGCGCTCAGGGTGTCCGCAGTAGCAGATGGCACCCTATGCCTCGCGAACGGTGCGAAGCCCGCCAGCGGCGCACAGTCGCAGCGGAACGCGCCACAGGGCAGCGAGAAAGAGGCGAAACAAAAAATGGTTCCCCTATCAGCATCATCCCACGACGATTTACGGCCTTGTTGCAAACAGAAAACTTTTAGGAAAATTCACCTTTTATAAACGACCCAAAAACCTAACCACAGATAAAATGAGAAAAGCACAGATCAAAGATAATAGCAAAATTGAACTCACGATGCGCCAAATCTGCCAAGCATGGGCATGTAGTCGACCGACCGCGAATAAGCGGTTGGCTGGCATCGAGCCGATCCGCATTTCCGGCACCAGCCGTTATTGGCTACTGCGCGACGTGGTGAAAGCCTTCGCCGCTCCCGCGCTGGCAAGCCCGGAGCATATGACTCCCGGAGAAAGAGTCCACCTCAACCAAGCCTTGCTACTGGAAGAGAAACTCAAACGGATGAAGGCCGAATCTGTTGACGCCATCGAAGTCGAAGCCCTGTTCTGCGACATCTTCAAACGCCTCGCTGACGCCATAAAGGCGTGGGACTGGCTGCCCATAAAAGCCCGGCGCTCAATCTGCGACCAAATCCGCAGCGAGATCGAGCGGTGCGGAGGAGACGTTGCCAAATGCAGATTCAAAGTCGCCAACCCTGACGCCTAATTAAATTATGGAAATAATGCCTTGCGTGTATCCAGATTCTGAATACAAATAACCCCATCTAATGAACGTCGTGAGTTTACAGAGTGAGGGAAGTATTCCTGCCGGGCAGTCCCCGGTGAATTATGTAACTGCGCGATTACGCGACACACCGAACCTTGCGTCGGCCACCGGAAGGGCTGGAGGGAATCCAGCAGGCAGACTATGGAGCGGGACACGCGATTGGATACACAACGCCGCGCTACACTCCGTAGCCGGACACTTTAACTCTTATATTTTTTAACAAAAATGAGTATTTCAATCACCACAGAGCGCGAACGCGTCTCTTCCATTCATAGCTTAGCTAGCAAATACAACCTCTCAGCCGATCAAGTGAACCGCGCTGTCGAAAGCGGCGAGCCTATCTCAGTACTGCAAAGCTACATTTTAAACAACCCGCACGGGCACCAGCCGCCAGTCGCGACCCGCAACCTCGACGCCAGCCAGCCGCTTGGCCTTAGCCAACGCGAAGCCCGCAGCTACTCCATCACAGCCGCGATCAGCGAGTTTGCATCTGACGGACGGGTAACTGGGCAAGCGAGAGAGCTCTCTGACGAGGTAGCCCGCCAAACCGGCAAACAAGCTCAAGGCTTTTACGTTCCTTTAGCCGACCTCTCTGGCACCAGCCGTTCCGTCAACCGAGCCATGCTCGCAGGCAATGCCTCAGCAGGCGGCTACACTGTGCAGACCGATGTGCTCGGTGGTTCTATGATCGAGCAGCTTCGCAACCGGCTAGTGCTCGAAAGCCTCGGAGTTCGGCGGCTAACTGATTTACGCGGTGACGTCTCCATCCCAAAGCAGACCGCTGGAGCTACGGCTTATTGGTTGGCTGAAGGTGAAACCGTAGTCGGCAGCGAGCAGACGTTCGGCCAACTCAACCTGACCCCAAAAAGGGTCGTTTCCAATACTGCATACAGCAAGCAATTGCTCGCACAGTCTAGCCTCGATGCTGAATTTTTCGTGAGAGACGATCTCATGAAGGCAATCGCAACCGCCATCGACGCCGCTGGCATCTCAGGCAGCGGAGTGGGAGCCGAACCAAAGGGCATCTTGAACACGACCGGCATTGGCTCCGTGACCTTCGGCGGAGCACCGGACTGGGCAAAGGTCGTCAATTTCGAGACACAAGTATCTGCCGATAACGCGGACTCAGGTAGCCTCGCATATTTGACGAGCTCAGCCGTCCGCGGTAAATTTAAGTCGACCGAAAAAAGCGCCAACACTGGGCTTTATCTTTGGGGCGAAAATCAGACAGTGAACGGTTATACCGCCGCTGTCTCGAATCAAGTCCCCGACAACAAAGTCCTCTTTGGAAATTGGGCGTCCGCTTTTTATGCCATTTGGCAAGGGATGGACATAGTTGTCGATCCTTACACTTTGAAGAAGGCCGGGCTGATCGAATTATGTGTGTCGCAGCTCGTCGATTTCGCCGTCCGCCACCCTCAGAGCTTCTGCGTAAGCACAGACGCTGGCAATCAGTAAACCTTTCAGTCATAGGAAAGCGGGCTTGCGTGTCACTCCGTAAGCCCGCGAGTCTCAGCGTTTTTGTATTGCGCTCAGGCTCACAAGTTGAGGCCGATCTCGATCCGACACGAGATCGGCCTCTTTGCGGACTCATACAAATTACACCTTTTAGCGTATAAAGCTTGATAATACGCTAAAAGGTGTAATCGTCGGATTCATGGACATATACAATACAGACACACAGGAAATCTTCTCACTACTTCACCCACGCTTTGAAAGTGACTGCATGGGCGACCTGACAGCCGAGGATGAGCAGATCAAGTTCAACCCCGCAGAGCAACGCTTCGAGGCCGATGCCGACGCCATACAGTGGTGGATTGACTACGTAGAGGCCGACACCGATTTCATGGATGAGCGCGAACAGATCGAGGCGCAACTGACTGAGGAGCAAAGGGAGGAGCTTCGCGTCGAACTAACCGAGGCCATGCTTTGCGACATGGGAGACCAGCCAGCCGCCGGAATGGGAGTGCTGCTAGAATGGCGGGAGCCGATTCTCAAGCACCTAAACCAGCTTCTACTCGAAAAGCTACCCCTCTTCAATGCTCGGGAGCTTTGCAGACGCGCAGGGCTGGACTATGACCGCTTGAAGAACTGGAAGCTAGGCCGCGTCAAGATGCTGTCTGAGGATGAACTCAAGCGGATCTCCGAAGTGCTGAAAACGATCTAACCAACCGAGCAGGGCGACCGCCGCCAACGGCACCGCCCACACCGCCCACGACGCGCCCGCGCCTTTACCCTCGCGAAGACCGAAGCCCTACGAAGGCACGGACGCGCTTTGCTTCGTGCTGTCCCACGGCCTGCTCAGGCCGCGCTTGACGGCACCCACGCCGTCCACGGATACCAAGGCACCGTCCACGGCACCTACGACGCCCCGCCGCTGGCACCCTCGACCGCTGGCAAGCACCGCCCACCACACCGTCCACCAGACTGTCCACGGCACCGTCCAAGGCACCTAAGGCGACGGCACCCACCACGGCACCGTCCACGGCACCGTCCACCACGCCGCCGAGGCCGAGCAGGTTAGAGCCAAGAGCAGGAGTAGGGCTGGAATCTTCATACTGCCTAGCGTGCTTTCATTCGCGGCTTGGTCAACCGCTGAAGGCCACGACGCTCGAAGCCGAGGCACCGCCCAAAGTTGGATGCTATCGAGCTAAAAATAGGCATTTCATAGGCACTGGAAAATAAATTGGAATCAGCAATGATCTAAGCGAATTACGTAAACCATTGCTAGCCAAAGCCAAGTACTCGGAGAGGGACTTGAACCCTCACGCCTTACGGCACCAGAACCTAAATCTGATGAGCTAATAAGGGCTTTCGTTGATTTTCAATGACTTACAAAGTAAGTAAAAGCACTTAAATGCATGATAGTGCTTGAAAAATAGGCACTCATAGGCATTATGGGCAAATGACTAATCATGTAAAAGCCCAAAAAAGAGCCGAAAAGAGTCCTTCACTTGTCCCCATAGCAGAGGGTGACATTTTCCGCGTCAACGTCCCCGCCTCAATATCGACCACAGGAAAAAGGCAGCGACTCAAGTTTGATTCAAAGAAGCTCGCCACATTGGAAATCGACCGGATCAAGGGTATGGCCAAAAGATGGGGAACCGAGTCCATGAAGATCTCAGCCGCCGCCGCTGAAGATGCCGCTAAGGCGCTCAGCTTACTATCCGAGCACAATATCACCCTCACCTCGACAGCAAGGCACTGGCTGGAGTGGAAGGCCGCGCAGGATGCTTCATGCACCCTCTCCGAGTTATGGGCTGAACATACCGCTCTTAAATTCAGCACCGTATCTGATAGCTACGCAAAAGCGCTTGAATACTACGGAGCGCCAATCGTGCGCGAACTTGGCAAGGTCACTGTCTCCGCTTTATCCACCCGGCAGCTGGAAAAGTCGCTTGAAACACACTTTCGGACGCCAAGGCAACTTGCCAATGCAAAGCGCACAATTCGCCCGGCGCTCTCATTCGCAATTCGCCGAGGATACTGCTCTACGAATCCTTTTGATCAGATGGAAATCACGAAACTGCCGGAAAACGAAATTTGCGTTTTAACGCTCGCACAGGTGAAAGCAGCATTTAACGCGTGCCAAGATCACCGAAAAAGCGAACAGCTGAAAAAGTCTTACCTGCTCGATTGCTCTGATTGTCTGCCAGCATTGGCAATCATGGTTTTCGCGGGAGTCCGGCCAAAAGAGATGGAGCGCCTGCAATGGGATGCAATTCACTTCGACCATGAGGTTGTCACAATCGGAGCAGGCGTCGCTAAAACGCGATCAAAGCGCAATATACACATGGAAGCCAACTTACGGGAATGGCTGGAGCTTGTTCCGGAAGATCAGCGCAAGGGCTCGATCACACCGCCCAACTGGAAAGAGAAGATTAAGGCGATTCGGCACATTGCCAAATTCTCCCATTTGCAAGACGTGCTACGCCATTCATTCGCAAGCTACCACCTAGCTGCCAGCGCCGACCTCAACGCGCTGCAAGAAGCAATGGGGCACTCTACGTCAGAAATGATACTTAAGCACTACCGCGCGATTGTTAAGAAGCAAGACGCAATCAAATTCTGGAGCATCCGCCCCGACTCCACCGAAGCGAAAATGGAGGCCGTAGGATGAGCAAGCAAAACGAACCGCTTCCAGCAATCGCAAATTCTATTAACGCGGACTTAATCCCCGCAGTTAGAAAATGGCTAGGCAAACATCACCCCGATGCAAAATACACTGATTCGCACTTATCGACATTGATGGCTTACGCATTGTCCCCAGATGACTTTAAGATGCCAAACGCGAGCGATGCAGTCCGAGCATTCCACGGCAAGCACCTTGAGACATTGTCAGACGTCTTAGAGCTGTTGCCCGATGCCGGGTTTAATCAGATCCACGCTTTGATGACCCGCGACCCAGTGGCGACTATTGCCGTTATGGCTCAATTTCAACATGAAGACAGCAAACTTATTCAGAACAAGATTAAGCGATGCTTAAGGCGTGAAAACTGTGAAGGGATGAGCGGCAACGAGCTAGTCGAATACTTAGTTGATACCGGGCAAATCAAAGAATCTGATAAAGCTTCAGCAAGACGTAGGCTCAACGAATTAAGGACGGCAGATATGCAGAATCTCGAAGGCTCAGAACTCAAATACTACAGAGCTAAATTGTAGGTGAAAGGGGGTATGCGGATTTTCTAAAAACTCCGCATATTACGGAAAAGCTTAGTTTGTGGGAATATAGGCGCATGCCTAAGATTAAACAAGCATCACACACAACAGAAACAGAAACCGAGTGCCGCGCAATGACGCGGGGCTCTTTCGCAAAACGCTGGGAGCTGTCGGAGCGGTATGTTAGCATACTGATTGCAGACAACATCCTACCTTCGATCAAACTTGGCAGGCGCTGCGTCCGCGTCCCGGTGGCAGAAGCCGATGCAGCATTGCTGGGGTATATCCAGCACGGAAAAGGCGGTGCGGTTTGAAGCAGCTACTCATCAGCGGACGTTCGGGCACCGGAGTTAGTCGCTCTGGACGGCGGCGCATAGCTAGCTACGTAGCGCAGGCCGAAAGCAGGGGCACGCGTGCTTTTTATCTTGCGGCTAATTCGTGGTATAAGCGCCGCTCAGGGCGAGAAAGTAGGTGCCGTCGTGGATAACTCACAGACACCGCCCGCACTTGATCGCAGCATCGATCCAACTGTTGAGAACATGGAGAAGCGCACCTTAGAGGCCTGCGCACAGTTCGACAGGATAGGCGACGCGATACAGGCGGGGCTTACCTACCAGATGTTCACTGAACCCGCCTATAGGCTATTCTGGCAACACGCCGAGACCGTAATAAAAGAGGAACCCGACGCCGACTATTTCGAGATATTCATAAAGCTGAACAACACCGGGAAGCTGGACGAGTGGCAGAAAACCAAGCTGGATGAAATCCAACAAGTGGCATCCTTAGAGGATACCGGCTCGCACGTCGGCAAGCGTATAAACCTGATGCGTGAGTCCGTCGCCATTCGTGAGGCTCAGAATGAAATTCTCCGTTTAACCGAAGTCGCTAAAGATGGAAATATCAGCGATTACCTCAACGGCGTTTTATTAGTGAAAGAGCGCTGGGAGCAACTAGGGATCGCTACCAATCCAAAGCGGACAACTTGGGATAGGATACCAGAAAGCCGATCCGCGACCCCATACGTCGATTTAACAGTGGAGCCAACCGAGGATGATTTTCGCGCGTTTTTGATGGGAATACCCTTTGCAGAGGACGGCGATTTGATTGTCATTTCTGCGCGTCTTAAGTCGTTCAAGACGTCCATCATTGCAGCAATCGCTTGTTCTACCGTCGGCAGTAAAGATGCCGATTGTCTAGGCTTCAAAATTCGCGGCGAGGGCGTTTTCCTGATATTCGACACCGAGCAATCGGAAAAGGAGATTCTTGTGCAAGCTAAGGCGATGCGCCGCCGTCTGGGAGTCGCAAACTTACCGGATAATATCAAATTTATCGGACTGCGCGAATATGCAGCACCTGATCGAATCATCGAAATTAAGAAAGCGATCAATGAAAACAAAGAACGCGGGATTGCCGGAATTGCTGTTGATGGGGTCTCCGATCTCGGGGGCAGTATCAACGACGACGACCGCGCAACATGGGTCGTCAACTTTCTGACCATTGCAGCCAGTGAAGCAAACGCGCCGCTTTTTGGAGTAATCCATTTGAACCATAGCGACCGTGAAGCAATCGGAGGAGCGCGGGGGCATCTCGGGAAAGAGATGGAGCGCAAAGCAAAGAGCGTCATTTGCATTGAAAAAGACAAAGATGGAGTCGGCACCATCTATGCCGAGGTTACGCGGGGCAAGCCGATACTAAAGAACGAAGGCCAGCGGATCCAATTTTGCCAAGACAAGATGATGGTCGTCTCGATTCAAGGAACGCCAAGGGACGCCAAAGAGGCCGAAGAAAAGTTTGACGTGACAGAGCTTTTATACTCCGTGCAGGAAAAAACAGGCGCGTTGGGATGGAAGTACGGCGACCTAATAAAGCAAATTATGGACATTGCAGATGTGTCTAACTCGACCGCAAAAAACCGCAGAACAGCGATGTTAAAACACGGCATATTGAAAGCAGGAGGGCAAAGTGCTAATAGCGTCTCATTACTGGAAGAGAGGGCAAAGCTATGAAATACGATCCTTTCCACTGTTTAAGCCTATTCCCAGCTAATAGGGCAACAGGGCAAAACAGGGGCAAAACGGACATTGCCCTTAGCATAGGGCAACAGGGCAAAGCCCGTATAGACGGGCTTGCCCTTTGCCTACCCAATTTTAACCACCACACCGCGCCCACCGACTTCCTACTTTTCGCAGCTCACTAAGGACACCACAGCCGCACCCGACCGCACTTTCAAAACGTATCCAAAAACCGAATACAAAATCATGACCTCACCACGCAAACTAGACAGCCGGGCAAGCTACCTCACCCGCAATTTGATGTTGAATGAAGCAGCAGGCCACAACCATCACTGCGTCGCGACGAACGCCGCTTGGCTCGTCTGTCGATGCGATCAGCTCCGGAGCACTGGAGCCGACGTCGTAGTCGCTTCATGGGGTAAGCTTGGAGCGCTAAGCTACAGAAACCAACTGGTAAACGGTGACCGGGTGATATGGCCGCCGCAGATTGGGAGTGTATCCAGATAATGAATACACTACGCTGTAACGGCCTAGAAGCCCTCCAACCCCGCTATAAGGGTATGTTGTCAAGTAAGCCGACAGGAGGCCACCAGAGCCAACTGTGCGCAGCGGGACGGGCACAGGGGCAGGGGCAGAGAGCCGCAAAAAGAAAATGGTTCCTCTAAACGCTTAAAAACCGCGTGGATTTACGGCCTTTCGATAAGAATTAAACTTTTAGGAAATTCTGAGAAGTGTATTAGCTCAAGAATGATCCACATTACGAATCAAGCCAAATACGGCACCTCCAAGACCAACACCAACCCAACAGCAGAAAATGAAAACTAGAACCGAACCCAACCTAACCACTTCGCAAATCGCAGATGCCTGGCGAGTCTCAAGACCGACAGTAACGCGGAGACTAGAGCGCGTCCCGCACGTCAAAATCGGCAACTCAAAGCATTACGAACTAGGAGCCGTCGTGAAGGCAATGAGCGACCCGGAAAACTTGGCACCAGAACAGATGAGTCCACATGATAGGGCGCATCTCACCCAAGCCTTAATCCTTGAGGAAAAGCTACGCAGAATGAAAGCCGAGTCTGTTGACGCCCTCGAGGTCGAAGCCCTATTCTGCGATGTTTTCAAACGCCTAGCCGATGCGATCAAAGCATGGCACTGGTTGCCGATTAAAGCCCGGCGCTCAATCTGCGACCAAATCCGCAGCGAGATCGAGCGGTGCAATGGGGAGGTTGCCAAGTGCACGTTCAAAGTCGCTAATCCTAAAACCTAATAAAATAAACTTCTGAAATGGCTTGCCTGTATCCATAAAATGAATACAAAGAACCCCATCTAATGAACGTCGAGAGTTTACAGAGTGAGGGAAGTATTTCTGTCGGGCAGTCCCCGGCGCATTCTGTAACTGCGCGATTACGCGACACACCGAACCGTAGCAAAGCCACCGGAAGGGCTGGAGGGAATCCAGCAGGCAGACTATGGAGCGGCATAAGCGATTGGATACACCGCCGCGCTGCACTCTGTAGCCGGACACTTTAACTCTTATATTTTTCTTAAAAAATGAGTAATTTAATCACCATGGAGCGCGAACGCGTCTCCTCCATTCATAGCTTAGCTAGCAAATACAACCTCTCAGCCGATCAAGTGAACCGCGCTGTCGAAAGCGGCGAGCCTGTCTCAGTACTGCAAAGCTACATTTTAAACAATCCTCACGGGCACCAGCCGCCAGTCGCGACCCGCAACCTCGACGCCAGCCAGCCGCTAGGCCTGAGCCAGCGCGAAGCCCTCAGCTACTCCATCACAGCCGCGATCAGCGAGTTTGCATCTGACGGACGGGTAACTGGGCAAGCCCGCGAGCTTAGCGACGAAGTGGCTCGCCAGACTGGCAAAAAAGCAACAGGTTTCTACGTACCATTGGCCGACCTCTCAGGCACCACCCGCTCCCTCAACCGCGCAATGCTCGCAGGCAATGCCTCAGCAGGTGGCTATACCGTACAGACCGATGTGCTGGGCTCGAGTATGATTGAACAACTTCGAAATAGGCTCGTGCTGGAGGCCCTCGGTGTGCGCAGGCTTACAGACATCAAGGGCGATATCTCGATCCCAAAACAAAATGCTGGAGCTAGCGCTTACTGGCTGCCGGAGGGCGAGACGGTTCTGGGCAGTGAACAGACCTTTGGGCAGCTCAACCTGACCCCAAAGCGCGTGGTCTCGAACACTGCTTACAGCAAGCAGCTACTTGCGCAAAGTTCGATCGATGCCGAGTTTTTTGTTAGAACGGATTTAATGACCGCAATCGCAACCGCCATCGACGCCGCTGGCATCTCAGGCAGCGGAGTGGGAGCCGAACCAAAGGGGATCATGAACACGGGTGGCGTAGGCTCCGTGACCTTCGGCGGAGCACCGGACTGGGCAAAGGTCGTCAGTTTCGAGACACAGGTCTCTGCCGATAACGCGGACTCAGGAAGCCTCGCGTATTTGACGAGTGCAGCCGTCCGCGGGAAATTCAAGTCTACCGAGAAGAGCACTGGGTCAGGGCATTACATCTGGGGCGAAAACCAGACCGTAAATGGCTATGCCGCTGCCGTGTCAAATCAAGTCCCAAACAACAAAGTGCTGTTCGGTAACTGGGCTTCCGCCTTTTACGCAATCTGGCAAGGGATGGACGTAGTTGTCGATCCTTACACTTTGAAGAAGGCCGGGCTAATCGAAGTGTGTGTGTCGCAGCTTGTCGATTTCGGAGTTCGCAACGCCGAATCATTCTGCGTAAGTACAGATTCAGGTGCACAATAGCCTTTCTCCATAGGAATAAACGCAGGCTGCGAACTTCCGTTACAAGCCTGCACCGAGTCTGAGCGTTTTTTGTATGGCGCTCGGCTCACAAGTTAAAGCCTTCACGATCCGACGCGTGAAGGCTTTTTTGTGCTCACTCACGGCGAAAATGTAGGCGCGATGAAGTGTAACAAATTGTTACACTTGCCGCGCTTGGATTATGCAGCACGATTCGCGGCATGACTTCACAGGAGTATAAGACCGCCCGCCGGGAGCTTGGACTGACTCAAAGGCAACTTGCCGAGGTGCTGGGAGTGACACGCGCCACAGTGAACCGCCGGGAGTCAGCAGGCGGCACAGTGACCACAGAGGCCGAGCTTGCCATGGCCGCGCTTGCCGTCCGCCGTTTGATCGACGCAACCGAGCAGGGCGAGCCGTTGGAGGTTGTCGAGATACTGCCGCCGGGATGGTTCAACCGGATCCAGGACTAGCAGAGCCGACACGCCGCTTGCACTTGCGCACGGCGGAAGCGGTAACGAAACCCGACCGCAAGACCACACACACACCACAGCCGACCTTCTAGCCGATGCCCACCGCCCACCACACCGCCCACGGCACCCACGGCACCCACGACGCGACGCCGCTGGCACCCTCGACCGCTGGCAAGCAACGATCCACGGCACCGTCCACCAGACTGTCCACGGCACCGTCCACCAGACTGTCCACGGCACCGTCCACCAGACTGTCCACGGCACCGTCCACCAGACTGTCCACGGCACCGTCCACCAGACTGTCCAC
>Ga0222651_1001309_pt1 | contig 12474 bp, 11 predicted proteins | sample AntAcemetagen369_FD_179855 | JGI IMG/M metagenome (GOLD analysis project Ga0222651, IMG submission 179855) | Saline water microbial communities from Ace Lake, Antarctica - #369 | ecosystem: Environmental > Aquatic > Non-marine Saline and Alkaline > Saline | place: Antarctica: Ace Lake...
AACGACAGGTCCTTCGATCAAAGTTCCCGTCACCACGGTTCCAACACCTTTGATCGAAAAGGCGCGATCGACTGGTAACCGCGGTTTCCCGCTATCACGAACGACAGGAGAAGCCGTTAGAATTTTCGAAATCGTCTCGCGCAGCTTATCTATTCCCTCACCTGTATGTGACGAAACAGGAACGATCGGAGCATTCTCCCAACCGCCTCCTTCGAGATTCTCTTTGAGATCTTCGAGGACGAGTTCCAAGTCCTCTGCTAGATCCACTTTAGTTAAAGCAATCACTGCATTCTTGACCCCGAGATAGCTCAGGATCTGATAATGCTCTTCGGTCTGCGGCATCCAACCGTCATCCGCGGCGACGATAAACAGAGCGAGATCAATCGCCCCGACTCCGGCGACCATATTTTTGATAAAATCAGCATGCCCGGGAACATCGACGACACCCAATGCGAGTTCAGCCCCGGAGCCATCACTTGCTTCGATCGAGAGCTGCGCAAAACCCAGTTCAATCGTCATTCCCCTCGCCTTCTCTTCGGGAAGACGGTCTGGATCAGTACCCGTCAAAGCCTCAATCAACGAGCTCTTCCCGTGATCAATGTGACCAGCCGTTCCAAGAATAAAATGTCGTATCTCTGAATCCATGAAATCTCAAATAGAACTACACCTCACTCTTACCGAAGTCGACGTCGCAACCACGTCGAAGTGAAGTCCATCACAATAATGACGGATGCGCTCAGTAGCACGTAAAAGAACATCTCATCCCAGAAAAAGCCTTTAGACAGGGCAATCAGTTTTCCAATCGTAAGCAATCCCAGCATCCCGAGAACAGTGGCGTCTTTGACACAGGTTTCCCATCGGTAAAAAAAGTAGATCAGAAAACGATTCAACGCTCCAGGCAAGGTCGCAGAGGCAAAGACATTGGCACGACCACTGCCGGAGCCAAAGAGATGAGCCGCCGCAGCGTCATCTGTATTTTCGATAACCTCCCCCCAGAGACGCCCCAAAATTCCAAAATTGTGAATCGCGAGCGCGAGGACGAGCGGCCAAACCTGAAGGCCTAAAAGCGACAAGAGGAGGAAGGCGATCAGATACTCGGGCACTGACCTCGACAAGACCATGGAAAATCGAACGATCGGGCCGATCACTTTCCAGAAAATTCGACTGATTTTCGCGGGATTACCTGCCCGCATCGAAAAGGGATCGAGACGGGAAAACTTGCGACTCGCAAGCGGAAGCATCGGCAGAACCATCGCGCCAGCAAGGAGGATCGCCGCAGCCGCGATTCCGACAGTGGTAACCAATGCCATAAAACCTCCGTCGCTCAGGAGCTCCCATGCCCAGGGAAAGGCATCCCCCCAATTACCTGACTTTCGAACGGGTGAAGGCACGAGCCCTTCGGCAAAGTTTTGTAAATTGATCCAGCGGCGTTCCGCTGAAAGTCGCCCCATAAGGGGTCGACTTGTGAGCCATGCAATTCCCACCGCCAGAAAAGTGACGATGGCACTGCCACGCAAAAACCAATCCTTTTCCCGATTCGCCTCAAGCGCTTCGAGTTTCTCAATCCGGCCGGTCCTGTGAGTTGCTTCGCTCATCCTCGACAACCTCCTTCCGCAGTGATCATGAGTCGTCTTCGGATCGCCGCGCCCCAACGATCAACGATCACGATGAGAGCGATCAGTAGATAGAGATACGTCCAGACTTCGCGGTAGTAGAACTCTTCGTGAGATAGCTCGATGTAGAGCCCAATCGTCTCAATCCCCACGAACCCGAGGACCGCAGATGATCGCAGGGCACACTCAAATCGGTAAAAGCTGTAAGTGATCAGATTGGGCAGCGCCCTTGGAAAAATCCCGACGAGAAAGGTTTGAAAAGGACTGTGACCAATCGACTTCAACGCCTCAGCCGCATCCCGAGCCTCTTCATCGATCAGCTCGGAAAACACTTTTCCGAGAGTGCCTGAGAAAGGAAGCGCCAGTGCGACCATTCCGGCGAGCGGAGAAATCCCCATCGCTGATAAAAAGAGTAAAGCCCAGATCAACTCATGAATCGATCGAAGAAAGCTCATCAGAAAGCGGCTGCATCCATATAGAATCTGAAGCGCGATTCGTGTGCGACCGCGAATCGGCTGAGGCCACCATGCCGTCGATCCAAAAAATCCCAGGACGAGAGCAACCGGAACCGCAAGACTCATCGCCCCGAATGCGAACTTCAAAGTCAGGTAAATGCCTTTAAGCCCCTTCAGCCAAATGGGCTCGGCATCGTCAGGAACGTTGGCATCCTCGTAATCGAGGGCCGGATTGAGGGCTGCCGCGAAAAACGATCCGGTTCGCTCCCAATGACTGGCGTTGGGCGGCAGAAGCCCCCCCGGAGTGAGCCCGAGAAAGGAAGCGCAGGCAAGGAAGATGATCACCGCACCAATAAAGACCCAGCGCTTTTGCCCGGGAAAAGAACGCGATGGAAGTCCTTCAGGCATCCTTCATCATTTCCTCGTCGCTGAGATCGTAGAGAGCACTCAATTCTGAATCCGAAAGTTCTGATGGCGCTCCATCAAAGACGATTTTCCCGGCACGCAATCCGACCAGCCTCGGGAAAAACTCTTTTGCCAACGCGACGTCATGCAGGCTGACACAGAGAGTGAAACCGAGCTCATCAGAGAGTTCCTTGAACAGTTTCACGGTGTCCCGGGCCCTCGCCGGATCGACACTGGAGACAGGTTCATCAGCTAAAAGAGCTTTCGGTTTTTGAAAAAGAGCCCGTGCAATTGCGACGCGTTGCTGTTGCCCGCCGGACAATCGGGCCACTGGGGAAAAGAGTTTCTCAGCAATGCCAACGCGTTCGAGTAACTCATGAATCGCGAGCTTATCTGCCGTCGACGGAAAGAGGAGGTCTTTGACTGAACGCAGCGTTCCACGTTTACCTCCCCGTCCAAGAATGACATTTTGAATCGCGGTTAAATTGGGAATCAGGCCGAGATGTTGCGGGATTGTCGCGATGGAACTGCGAAAGGATTGCAACTCTCCTCCTGAGAAATTCCCGGGGTCTTGTCCGAAAATACTGAGGGTCCCCTCCTCCTGACTGCGCATCGTATTCATGACACGAAGCAAAGTCGTTTTGCCGCTACCACTCGGGCCGATGAATGCAACCCGCTCACCTGACTCAATCGAAACACTGACGCCATCAACAGCCGTGAAGCTGCCGTAGTGACAGCTCACATTTTCGAGTTGAAAGGCAGAGGGCATTTTAATCGTAATGAAGCCGCCTCCGTAGACGAAGGCGGCCTCAAAAAATTACTTCTCCGAAGAGAAAGGAAATGTGGCCGGCACGACTATTCTTCGATTAAGCCCACTTCGACTGCGGTCGCTTTGATGCCGTCGAAGTCTTCGTTCTTCGCCGCAATAATCGCTTCGCGATTAATCGCTTTGAGCGCATCAGATCCCGCCGGAGCTTCAATCAGGGCCGTCTGCACTTTCTGAGTGAAGCCAGCACCAAACGCCTTTTCCGCATCCGGATGGAGCGTGAAATTGTAGTCCGCATAAAATGGAGTCGTCCAAATCTTAACGGTGTTTTCGGCAATCTTTGGATCGCTTTCGACAAGTGAGTCATAGGTCTTGTAGTTCAAGGCACCTGTCTCGTAAGTGCCGTCCGCGACCGCATTCGCTGTCGCGACATGACCGCCGCTCATTTGAAAACCAGGCTCCTTGTCGAACCACTCATCAGCCGCTACGCCTCCATTATTCTGAATAATGAAGTAGGTCGGCATGAGGCGTCCCGAGGTTGAACCGGGAGAGCCAAAGGTGAAGGTCTTGTCCTTAATCGCCAAAGGAAACTCTTCCGAGGGCTTTAAGCCAGTCGCCTTGTTCGCAATGAAGTAGGACTTGTATTGCGGGTCCGCTTTGCCCTGGGCGATCGCCTGAGATCCCTCAACTGCCATTCTCGCCTGAACTCCAGAGAGTCCGCCGAACCAAACAAGATGAACTTCTCCATTCGAGAATTTCGTCACTGCGTCAGCGTAGTCTTTCGAAAAGACGAACTCAGTCGTGACACCAAGTTTTCCGGAGAGATATTCGGCCAGCTTATCAAATTTGGCTTTCTGATCCGTGATTTTCTCATCGGGAATTGCCGAGAGATAAAAGGTGGCAGCGGCTGAAGCATCAGCGTCTGCGTTGTCGTTCGAGTCGGATGTGGACGGGTCACCACCACAGCCGATGAGGGCCAGTGTAGTTACCGCAGCCAGACCGACGCGGAAAAGGGAACTTTTCAGCATGGTTTGTATTGAAGGTAGTATGTTAACTGGGAGATCATTTTTTGATCTTTCGATATCTTCGCTGCACACAGAGGTGGCAGCGATTTAATTCGACGCTTCCAATCTCAAAGCCTTTCAAAAAATTGCCAGCAAATTTTTTGCGACATCCTCGTCCTGCTCGGGAAACACGGTTCGCAGATCGATTCGGAATCGATCTTCCGCGACATAGCCCATCATCGGTAAGGGACGCTTTCTCAGCAATTCCGCCATTTTCGCGACGCTGAAGGACTTTGGCTTCAGATCCAGTGCGAGCGAAGGAATTTCCGCTTGAGGCATCGTTCCACCGCCACAGCGGGCAATCGTTTCGACCAAACCACTATGCAATGCCTCGCACTCCCGCAATTGAGCAAGAATCGCTTCACCGCGCGGACGAAGGTCCTCCTCGACCGTGGCTGATAGCATCCGCACCAGCGGAAGATCAGGTCGCGAGGTCCCCTCCGTATTCAAATACTCCAGAACGGTTTCCTGTAAGCCGGTGAGGATCATCTTGTCGCAACGCAAAGCTCGAAAAAATGGCTCCTTCTTGATCCCGGCGACCAGATCAGCCCGCCCTGCAATAATTCCCGCCTGAGGGCCTCCGAAGAGTTTATCACCACTGACACAGACGAGGTCGACACCGCGCTTCAAAACTTCTTTTGCGGTTGGCTCATGAAGAATCGGCGCCAACGATTCGGTCATAATCATGGCACCACTGCCAAGATCCTCGACCACAGGGAGTCCGTGCTCCTTTCCGAGGGCAACCAATTCCTCGGTCGCTGGTTCCTCGGTGAATCCGCCCATCCAGAAATTAGAGCGGTGCACTTTCAGAAGCATCCCTGTTTTCGGACCGATCGCTTTTTCGTAGTCTTCCAAAGTCGTTTTGTTTGTTGCTCCCACTTCAACGAGTTTTGCTCCGCTCGCCTCCATGATTTCAGGAACACGAAATCCGCCGCCAATTTCAACAAGCTCTCCACGCGAAATGATGACTTCGTTTCTCTCCCCGTTTGCGAGATGCTTCAGCATGAGAATGAGAGCTGCCGCGCAATTGTTCGTCACCGTCGCCGATTCAGCCTCACAGAGTGTCGCGAGACAATGCTCAAGAAATCCGCCTCGCTTCCCCCTCTCTCCCGAGTCGAGGTTCATTTCGATGTTGTTGTAGCGCTGAGCAACGCCACTGATCGCTGTGACCGCTTCAGCCCGAAGAGGCGAACGCCCCAAATTGGTATGGATACAGACCCCGGTTCCATTGATCACAGGATGAATTCGAGAACAATACAGCGACTCAATCTTTGTGACGAGACCTGAGACAAAGTCGTCAAACTCAGGAACCTCGTGATTTCCGCCTTTCACTGACTCGCGCATGCCTTCGACATCCTCACGAACCAATCGGGTAATCAATGGCTGAGGAACCGGTGCCAGATCCGACCGGCGCTCCAGAGCAACGAGCACTTTATCGACGGCAGGAATTTTCGCGAATGGATTAGTGGAAGCACGGCTCATTATTGAAGCCAATTATCGACAGAGAGACGGGGAAAAGCAAGAGGACAGAGACAAGAGGGCTTTCACCATGCTCCGCAGGCTCGCCCTTGAACCCCGCAATCGGGTTCATAATTACTAAGTCCCTGCGAGCAACACTGCACCTCCGGTTTCATTACGCTCTCCCATCCCCGCACTGACGACCTACGGAAAGGTTCGCGAGAGGATGAACCTCCGCAATCTAAGTTCGGTAGGAGAGGCTTCTCAAACCACCTCAACGAGAGCCCCCTCGCCCTGAGCCGTAATCTGGCCGATCACCGTCTTGCAAAGAGTCTCGTCCTCGTCGCAAATCGCGAGAACTTCAGCGAGATGCTTTTCAGGAACACAGCAAAGAAGACCTCCACTGGTTTGTGCATCGGCGAGAAGAAATTTCGATGCCTCCGAAACATTGCTGCCCCATTCCACATCAGCGTTCGCGGTGTTTAAATTTTCTTTCGTTCCCCCCGGGACACAACCTTCCTCCTCAATCAATCGGATAATCTCCTCACCAATCACGGGGATCTCAGAAGCATTCAACGTCGCTCGCACGCCGCTGGATCGGCAAAGGGAAATCAAATGACCGAGAAGACCGAACCCGGTCACATCAGTCGCGCATTTCACAAGGCCTCGCTCAGCCATTTTCTGCCCGGGTTTGTTCAAAAGCGACATCAGAGCAACCGCATCATCAACGATCCTCCCACTAACAAGTCCCCGCTTAATTCCCGTCGTCAAAATCCCGGTGCCGAGTGGCTTTGTCAGGACGAGTAAATCGCCTTCCTCCGCCCCGGCGTTGGTGATCATACGGGAGGGATTGACCAGTCCGGTCACGGACAGCCCATAGATCGGTTCGGGATTCTTGATCGAATGGCCTCCCGCAAGGGCGCACTCAGCCTCTTTCACCTTGTCTGCTCCGCCGGCCAAAATCTCGTGAATAACTTCCAGAGAAAGAATATCATCAGGCACCCCGAGGACGTTCATCGCCGTGACCGGACGTCCCCCCATCGCATAAATGTCCGAGAGCGAATTGGTCGCTGCGATCTGACCATAGAGATAAGGGTCATCCACGATAGGCGTGAAAAAATCAACCGTCTGCACCATCGCAAGATCATCGGTCAATTGATAGACCGCCGCATCGTCAGAGGTGCTGGCCCCTACGAGCAGTTTTTTATCTTCGAACTGACTGAGCCCACGCAGAACCTGCGCGAGTGCCTTTTGGCTGAGCTTCGATGCTCAACCCGCGCAAGACGAAAGAGAGGTAAGTTTAATATTATCGGACATGACTTGGTATCTGACGCCAACACTGTCACGAAGCTTTCATTTTTCCAACGAAAACCGTCACGGCTCAAAAGGCCAGAACAATGGAATCAAAATCGTCGCGGCAATCCAGAGAATAATATTTAAAGGAACCCCAACCTTCACAAAATCACTAAATTTATAGCCACCAGCGCCATAGACATAAGTGTTTGTCTGATAACCAATCGGGGTAGTGAAGCTCGCACTGGCGCCAAACATCACCGCGACAATGAATGGACGGGGGTCCAACCCGAGTGCGCCGGCAATAGAAATCACGATGGGAGTCAGCAAAATGGCGACGGCATTGTTCGTCACCATTTCCGTTAGCAACGAAGAGAGCAAATAGATCGCTGCCAAGATCGCAACCGGCCCGAACGCTGCCATCACGCCGACGACGTGATTCGCGAGCAATTCAGCCCCACCCGTGTTCTCCATCGCACGACCGATCGCGAGCATCCCGTAGATGAGAAACAAAATGCTCCAATCGATACTCTTGTATGCTTCCTTAAGATCGACGCAGCGAGTCAGAATCACTGCCACAGCCCCCACGAGAGCAGCGCTCATGATGGACATGACTTCGAATCCTGAACAAGCAATCACCGCCAGCAAAATCGCCAAGGCAATAAACACCTTCGATTTCCTCGGTGCCCTCACCGTTAGCTCATTAAGGCTCAGAAAGTCCTCTCGCTGCTGCAGCCTCACCAAATTCTCGACCGGTCCCTCAATCAGCAAAGTGTCTCCGAATCGAAGCGATGTATCCTGGAACCCATCTTTCACATTCTCTCCTTGTCGATGAACTGCCGCGACAACTACGCCGAAATGCCGACGCAGATTGGAACTACGAATCGTTCGACCGATGAGAGAACTGTTCTTGCCGATGATGGCTTCAACCGTCTTAATCTCTGCCCCCTTTTCCTTTTTATCACCTCCCGCCGAAGGTCGGTCGTGCACCATTCGAAGCCCCTTTGTCGCTTTAATAGCGGCGAGATGTTTCGAGGTAGCCCGGAGAAGGAAAATGTCTCCCTCACGAATCACGATGGCATCAAGAGGTATCTCATTTACCGCGATGCCCTGACGAATGACTTCGTAGACGTAGGTTTTTCGCCCCGCCGAAAAAAGCGAATGCTCGATGAGACGCCCACCGATCAAAGGGGAGTCCTCGGTCACTTGCACGCCACTCAAAAAGCGCCTCGTATCTTCGGCGTCCAAGAGGCTGCTCACGGTGTCGCGCGACGGTAGGAGCCGGTTTCCAAAAAAATAGAGATAGGCAAATCCAATCGCGGCATAAACGACACCCAGTTTGCTGATTTCAAAAATACCGAAAGGAGGCTGCCCTCCGTCTTTGGCGACACTCGCGACGAGAAGATTCGTCGACGTTCCCAGCAAGGTCATGGTTCCACCAAGAATACTGAGAAACGAAAGCGGAATGAGAAGCTTACTCGCCTTGAGTCCCGAACTGCGGGAGAAAGCCATGATCACCGGAAGAAAGACCACGACAACCGGGGTGTTGTTCATCAAAGCTGATAGGGGCACCACGATCAATGCGATGATCACAAGCGCCCGACTCATTGACTTTCCCGCCCACTTAGTAAACTTCACCGCAATCGCATCGATCGCTCCGGTGCGAACCAGCGCCTCGCTGACAATAAACATTGCACCAATCGTGAGGGGCGCTGGATTTCCAAAAACCACTTTCAGATCATCCTCACTGAGAATCCCCAAAGCAATCAGGACGCTCATCCCCCCAAGCGCGGCCAACTCAGACGAAACCCACTCCTTGATAAAGCAAACAAACACTGCGAGGAGAACGACAAACGTAAAGATGAGTTGGAGATTTTCTGGAAGCATCGCGAATGTGAAAGAATGAACGCTGTTTTTGTAAGCAAATCCAGTAAACTTGCGTCTCTGATACCGCTATGAAAATTCGAAAGGTGTCGAAAGTTCCATTTGCGAACCGTGCATAGCGAGTCTTCAAATTACATCCAAATGATCTCACTCGACCAGTTCAAAAACGTCCTCTCTGAAAATCCTGAGAGCGGGCTTCAACTTCTCCTTCCTACCGGGGAAACGATTCCCGCTCATTTCCACATCACCGAAGTCGGTTATGTGACGAAGGATTTCGTTGATTGCGGCGGGACTCGCCGAACGACCTCAAGCTGCGTCCTCCAAAGCCTCATTGCCCATGATGTCGACCACCGACTCAAGGCTGGTAAACTGGCCGAAATCCTCAAACTTTCCGAGAAGGTCGTTCCCGATCCGGCAGTCCCCCTTGAAATCGAGTACGACGCCGGAACCATTTCCAGCTATGCCCTTGGCAGCGCCATCCCAAGCCGCGATCGCAAAGTAGTTGTCATTTCGCTCGAAGCAAAACACACTGCCTGCCTTGCTCCCGATAAGTGCGGTCTCGAAGAACTCGATAAAAAGGCCGAGCAAGCTACGGTCCGCGAACCGGCGGCCAGCGAACCGGCGCCCGGCCCCACGAAGGCAGGCCCCGCAGCCTCTGGCTGTTGAAGCTAACTAAATCACGTCGGTCGACGTTTAATAGTTTAGTCAAATCTGAAGCCTACACGCTTCAGTTCCGCTCCCTCCCCGTCTGTCGATGCTTAGATTCCGGCATCCGTCGCGCGGCATGATTCTCAAAATAGCACTCCCACCCGAGGAGCGTTACAGAAAGCAGGTGAAATAACCTGGATCACCCTGGCGAAGCCCTATGCGAAGCGGCGCTGTTCTGGCACTGGGACGGCGACTCCTGTCTTCAGAGCAGCCTATACCCCCGTATAACCAGCAAGTCTCAGAGCGCAGTGGTGAAAGATAAAAAGGCCAGGAGCAAACAGGTCAATGAGGAGAGCCGCTGTTGCAGAGCCCTCCCATCCTATTCCCCCACAACGATGACAATCATTCCCCCGGAAATGAGTCCCTTAAATGGCAGGGAATTCACCTCTTAGAATCAATATGAGCGCGATCGTCATCCGATAGGGCCGAAACATCGAGGGTTCCCTTTTTCCCATCTGATTTTCTCTCGATCTGCACCTTGTTTCCTGAGATGGCGACAAGACGACCTTCTAAATCGACGGGCGGCGTCGAGACCCCGCCCGAGTATTTCCATACGCGAAAGATCTCGCCATCCAAGCTCGCCGCAGCGGATCGTTCCGGCATCGTGGCAGAACGACCCTGAGCCACTTTCAATCGTGGCTTCTTAATCGCCGCCGCCCCCGATGGGGTGGTTTTGAAAGACAGCGTTTCTTCGTTCCAGACTTGGCTCACTTCATCCGTCATGAGAACACGATAGAAGTAAATTGTATCGGGTTTCAATCCTCCTATTTCAACCGAATTGAGCCCCGGCTGCACAGAGGACAAGGCGATCACTTCCTCCCACGACTGGCGGTTAATCTCCTCGCTAAGGGACGAATTTTTTTCTGTTCCGTGAAGCTCTCTTGGCGCGAATGTCAGGGCATCCTTCGCGCCGTAATAAACCGCTCCGGAATTGAGAGTCGAGAGGGATGCCACATCGATCTCAATCCGGGCGCGATCCGAGCCAACTTCGCCTGCCTGAACCGCCCGATACTCAACCGGCATTCGAAAGACATTTTCGAGGCTGGCACTGCTTAGGAAATACGGGGTTTCATCAATCCCGCCCTGCTTAACGAGTGAGTCCTTGTGTGAATAGAGTCGAATGCCCCCGCATCCCATCGCGTACTCGCCTTCCGTGGTCGTGTACCAGCTCTTATTCACCGGCATATCTCCTGAGCTACCGGAACCTCCTGGCGAATAAGTCTCAAGAGGAACCCAATTCCCATCATCATAAGACCACCCCCGACGCCGCACTTCGCGGTAGACATCCCCTGTTCGCTCCACTTGCGGCGGTCCCGGCACTTCACAGAAAGAGCCAAGCTTGAGATGCTGATTCGATTTTCCTCCATGCCACTTTTTCCCTGCCCCAAAAAATTTCCAGGCATTCGTTGGATGATCAAAGTAGTAGCCATAGTAACTGTCGTAATCATCTCCCGGAACAAGGCGCAGAGCTTGCACAACCAGTTCAGGTCGATCCGGCATCGGATCCCACCCCCGCGGTTTCACGCCGGAACCTTCATGACCGAACCCACTGAACTCCCCTTCCGGAGATCCCACCCCAAGCAGGTGCGGCATCATCTTCAGATCGGAAGCCGCACCGTCCTTTCCCCACATCGAAAAATTGAAACCGCCACCACTGCGCCTATCGCCATCGAAAGTCGTTCCGTAGTAACCAAAAGGGGTCGTGATCGGGGAATAGCTCGAAATAGGGACCATGCTGCGAGTCGTGAAAACGAGCAATTTTGAATTCGGAACTTTCGCGGTGTCATAGCCTCCATGGGCAGCGGCAGGACGCCACCGAACCCGGAGAAGATGAGCGCCTTCAATCGCAGAGCCAAAGGCATCAATATGATACAACTGCCCCACATCAACTCCGCGAGCGCTGACGAGTCCTAACGAAAGCATATATTCACCGGGTTCTTTAACTTCGAAGGCAAGATCCCACGGCTGAGGCTTTCCCTTCTCCGACCGGGAAGCCTTTACGACCCTGGTCTCTCCCGCAAAATTGACGGTAACATCATCAGCATTCCCGTCCGTAGCGAGATGAACATTAAAATGAACCGTTCCCGGATTCTTCAAAAGAACATGCCACCGCAGCGTTCCTTCGGCGGCTTTCCAATCGAGGTATTCATAGTTAGGGGCAATCAGTTCTTCGTCACCCACTTTTGGCGAATCTGACTCGCCCTTTGCCTGACAAACGCCTTTCGTAAAGAAGCCATTGCTCGCGGTCAGGATGAGCTTCCGATCGGTCTCCACTTGCCCAAGGTAGGAATAATCCCGCCCTTCTTCATCCGTTCCACCGGGAACCGCTTTCGGTGCATTCTCGAGCTGCCCATACCCGCCGGGCGCCTCTACGGCACAACAGACCGAAAAGGATATCAACGAAAACCAGACAACAAAGAGAACGGAAAGGTGATTCATATTCAGGATCTTAGCACATCAAACGAGCAAGAAACAATCCTGAAGGATGCGACTTGATTGCCTCTCCTTTGCACGAGCGATGACATTGACGAGGCGTCATGCGTTTATCATTCTCACCTTATGTCCGAGGCATCAATTAAGGCACTTTCCCGAAGGAAATTCATGGGCACCACATTGATCGATTCATTCAGGACTCGCCGTCGCACAGGCGCAGGAAAGAGAGACGAACGACAAGACCTGCTTGTTCCAGTGGCGATCTCACCCCTTCACGTCGCGATGAGCGTGCTCCGAATGGAACCCGCCTGAATGACGACTTGCCAAATCGCAGGCCCCGCAGGAGCGGAGGCCAAAAACCAGCGCTACGACGTCGCGCGACTGGATCTGGATCC
>Ga0222651_1001310_pt1 | contig 12471 bp, 11 predicted proteins | sample AntAcemetagen369_FD_179855 | JGI IMG/M metagenome (GOLD analysis project Ga0222651, IMG submission 179855) | Saline water microbial communities from Ace Lake, Antarctica - #369 | ecosystem: Environmental > Aquatic > Non-marine Saline and Alkaline > Saline | place: Antarctica: Ace Lake...
CGGCTCCGGTCGCAAAATACGGCTTCTTCTGGGCTCCAAAGCGGGAATTCAACTTGCCCGCGACTAACCGCAAAAAATGCCTATTTAGTGAGTTCTGATCCAAGTGGCAAAGTTGATTCACAGCTGGTGTTTGACAGCAAACGGTAATAAAGAAAGTGCTACCATCTTCCACCCAATCCGGGACATCATGAGGCAGATGTTTTCTATTAAAATCAGGCATAGTTATAATATCTAGAAATTCAACGAAGAGCGCAACCCAGTTTTTGAAAGGTAGCGCTGTGTGGCCCACACAGCATTGTGCCCCCAGTGGTAGCGCTGTGTGGCTCACACAGGATCTTGCCTGGCTGACACGCCAAGCACGAGGCGTGCGGTGTGAGCCACACCGCGCCACCCCCGCACGCCGCGCCACTTCCAAGAGGGTAGCGCTGTGTGGCCCACACAGCATCGTGCCTGGCCGATGTGCCAAGCACGACGTGCCAAGCCTGACACGCCAAGCCCGACGCGTGCGGTGTGGGCCACACCGCGCCACCCTCGCCACCCGCGCCACCCCCGCACACCGCGCCACCCTCGCAAACCGCGCCACCCTACAACGCACGCCCAAACCACTCCTCCCAAACGATTGACCTTTTCCCTCAAGGCGCTTTGAATCTTATACCATGGCTGGTTTTGACGAAAACATTGTGCGGGAGTATTTTGAACTGAACGGGTTCTTTGTGCGGCAGCTGCGCAAATATCTCGTCCAGTCGCGCAAGAAGCCGGGGGATAATGCAATCCAGCTGCTTGTTTATAATCCCAACGTGCCAATCGAAGGTGCTGGCGTGCCAGCGGGCTTCCAGCTCTTCTCCGTGGACATGGCTAAAATCCGTCGCGCTGTTGTGGTGGTCACCGCATGGCATTCCTCGCGCTTTACGCCTGCCATGCTTAAGAGCAGTTCGCGCGTGTTTGATTTCCTAAAAAAAGATGTGCTGAACAAAGCGGAAATTTACTTTAGTTTCGACGAGTCCGGGATCGACTCGGAGGATGTGGATGCGGGCAGCTTTACTAAAATCCTGGTGCTGCCGAGCCTGCCGACTAGCGATCCCCAGCGTAGCGAAAGCATCGCGCTGCTGAAAGAAGCCGGCGTCGATGGCATCGTTACGTTCAGCACGATTTTGGAAAATCTGCTACGCCGTGTGGAGGTCAATCATAGTTACCAAAAGTCCGATCTGCTTCAGCTCATGCGTATTTTGAAGATCTACGACATGGTCAAGGAACCACAGATGAATTTGTTTGGTGATTAGTTTTTAATCACTCAGACACTCGCCTGCCGCCGCCGCACGAACCAGATTGTAACTGCGCCTGCCAGCACCATAAAGACGGAGTAGAACTGGCCACGGCTCAGCCCCAGTAACAGCTCGGCATCTGGTTCGCGAAACATCTCGCCCAGAATGCGCAGGATCCCGTAGCCGACTAGAAACTCGCCGCCCAACTGCCCCGCTGGCGTGCGCGTGCGCCAAAAGCGCCATTGCACGTAGGCCAGCATCAGGCCGCCTTCCAGTGCGGCTTCGTAGAGCTGCGAAGGGTGGCGAGGTTCGGGGCCAAAGGTCTGTAGCGCCGCGCTGTAGTTCTTCGGGCTGTCGGGGAAAATCACCGCCCAACTGACTGTGGTCACGCGCCCCCATAGCTCGCCGTTAATAAAGTTGGCGATGCGCCCCAGCATCAGCCCCAGCGGTGCCAGCGTGACGACTACATCAGACAGCTCCCAAAAGCTGCACTTATGCTTACGCGCAAACCAGACCAGCGAGAGCATTACGCCCACGAAGCCGCCATGGCTCGCCATGCCGCCTTGATCCACGCGGAAGACGAGTAGGGGATTTGCCAAAAAAGCCTCCAGATCGTAAAGCAGCATAAAGCCCAAGCGCCCACCTGCCAGCACACCGACAATCATCGCCGTCATCAAAGTCGCACGCGCATCGGCATTGATCGCAAATTTACCCTTAGCATCGTACAACTTGAGCAAGAGCCAAGCCCCCAAAAATCCCAGTAGGTAAGCCAACCCATAATAACGTATGCCATCGATCCCCAGCGCATTGTCTGGAAAACGAATCAGGAAGGGGCTCAAGTCATGTACCCAGTATTGGCTTTGTTCGGTCATGATGAAAGCCTATGATGAAAGCCTAAACTGAAAGTAGGGCGCTCTTTTGCGCTTACTTAGCTCGGACGAGCTTTGCCTCTAGTGAAGAGAGTTGTAGAATATGGGGGAGTGATGGAGTATCAGTCCTTGCGAGAATACTGATGAAATTAGTGTCTAAATCCACGGCTTGGTCGGCTAGGATGGGTTGATCGTCGATCCAAATGTCGGCGCTCTTGTTGCCTTTAATGCGAATGCGCACTGTAGTGCCGGTCTTTATTTTAAAGGGTAACTCGCCTGAAGTGGCATCGGCTCCGCGGCGAAAGGTGCAGCCATTTTCGCCGAAAGTGAGTGTGAAGCTGCAGTCGCCCGCAGCGGATTTTACAGAATCGACGGTGGCACCAAACTTGAAGATAGCTTGAACACCAGCAGTGGAATCGTCAAAAGTGTAGGTGAATTCGAGATCTCTGCCGCGCGTGTTTACTTTCGCCCAGTCGATGCTGTTGGCCAGCCAGACTGTGTCGACTGTTTCAGCGTCTGGGCGGGGCCATTCGCCGACCTTTAAGCCGATGCGGATACCATTATCCTCTTCGCGCAACACGGAGCGCCAGCTATTTTGAGCGTCATCGACGCTGCTTACGAATTGCTTGGACTCTAGTTTACCAGGAAAGTTTACTGTAGGCGTGATGGTTTTAATGGACTTTAGCGCCGATAATCCCGGCACGCCCATCTCACTAGCGGAGGCGGTGAGTGCAAGTGTGAGTGATGCGAGAAGGAGAATGCGAGGGAGGTGTTTTTTCATCGGATAGCTCTAAGTATTCTAAATTTAAGAACCACTTACCAGTGTCGATGGATAGGCGACGCTTGGCAAGCTTGCAGTGGCAGGCCCTAGTGGCCGCGGCAGCATCTTAAAAAAAGGAGCCTAGAAAGCAAACTTATACTTAGCGAGGCGCTGTGCGATCTCGGCGGCGATTTCTTTTTCCTTGGCTTCGCCTTTGGCGGCGAAAGTTACGGAGAAGCGTACAAAGCGGCCGCAGTCGTCCCATGGCACGGTGCTGATCAGCTCATTTGTGATAAGCCACTGGCTGAAGGCCTCGCCGGAACCAAACTCAGTGGTCGCGCCATCGGCGGTGGCTGAGATGGGCGCGGGCACGTAGAGAAAGAAGCTGCCCTTGGGCTTTTTGGCGTTAAAGCCATTGCTGTTGAGCGCCTCGACTAGTAGATCCATACGGCGCGCGTATTTCGCGGCGATCTGGTCGGTGATCTGAGGATTGGCGAGCGCGACTGCGCCTGCGTTTTGGATGGCGAGGAATTGGCCGGAGTCGGAGTTATCCTTCATATCGGCGTAGGCTTGCACGATCAGCGGATTACCGACGACGAAGCCGATGCGCCAGCCTGTCATGTTATAGCTCTTGGATAGGGAGTGCAGCTCGATGGCGACTTCCTTCGCGCCGGGCACTTGAAAGATGGAAACGGGCTTGCCTTCAAAAATCAGCGAGGCATAAGCCGCATCTTGTAGGATGATCAGGTTGTTGGTCTTCGCAAAGGCGACGGCTTTGGCGAAAAACTCCAGCGTGGCGGATGCGCCAGTGGGGTTGTTCGGGTAGTTAAGCACCATGATCTTGGCCTTGGCCACCACGTCTGCAGGCACGGCGTCGAGAACGGGCAGGAAGTCGTTCTCCTCGCGCAGCTCCATATTATAGACGTGGCCGCCGAGGTATTGCGCGTGAGTGCCGAGCACAGGGTAGCCGGGCACAGTCATCAGCACGTAGTCGCCAGGGTTGATGAAGCAGCTGGGGATCATCGAGAGGGCGGTCTTGGAGCCGATTGAATGGACAACTTCAGTCGAGGCGTTGATACCGTCGACGCCGAAAACTTCGGCCATGTATTTCGCAGCAGCTTTTTTGAAATCCTCGCCCCCATTATCGGCGTAGCCACGGTTTTCGTGCTTAGCGGCTTCTGTTTGCAGCGCCTCGATGACGATGGGGAAGGCCATTTCGTCGGGTTCACCCACGCCCATATCGATCAGGTCGACGCCGGGATTAGCGGCTTTGGCAGCCCTTTTTGCACGTTTGATCTTCTCAAACTTATAGATAGCGGTGGACTTACCGTATTGGCTGCCGCCGATGCGTTCTGCAAAGAGTTCTTGGATGTATGGATCGCTCATAAGGACTTTAGTTGTAATGGTCTTCGTTAAGTTCTGATTATTATTGTGAAAAATAGCATTAGCGGGTTAGGCTATGTAAAAGATCTAATTATGCAGACAATTCAATCGGTAAACGAAATGCAATCTCACGCCATCAGCCTGCGCTCGAGTGGCCGCCTGATCGGGCTCGTGCCCACGATGGGCTGTCTGCACGCGGGGCATTTGTCGTTGATTGATATTGCCAAGGAAAAGGCTGATAAGGTCATCGTTTCAATTTTTGTCAACCCCACCCAGTTCGGGCCGAGTGAAGATTTCGATAAATACCCGCGCTTAGTGGAAGCAGACATTGAGAAATGCCGCGAACGCGGGGTCGACATTGTCTTCAACCCCTCGGTGGTCGAGATGTATCCGCAGGGCTACTCGACTTTCGTCACCGAAGAGCGCATGAGCGCTGGCCTCTGCGGTGTCTCGCGCCCGTATCACTTCCGCGGCGTCACCACGGTTTGCTTAAAGCTCTTTAACATCACCCGGCCAGACTTCGCCATCTTCGGGCAGAAGGACGCGCAGCAGTGCGCGGTGATCAAGAAAATGGTAGCCGATCTCAACATCCCAGCCGAGATTGTGATCGGTGAGACTTGCCGCGATTCCGACGGCATGGCCACCAGCTCGCGCAACGTGTATTTGACCGACACCCAGCGCGAAGAGGCACTTAGTATCTCAAAAGCACTCCAGATCGCTAAGGGAATGGTTGATTCCGGCACCCGCAGCGTGGATCGCGTGGTGGCTGAGGTGACGCACCACCTCTCACTCTCGCGCCGCATCCGAGTGATCTACGTGCAAGTCGTTGACCTTGAGACGATGAAGCCCGCGCGCGAGATTTTACCTGGCCAGCAAATCCTCTGCGTCGCCGCTTGGGCGGATCAGACGCGCTTAATCGACAATATCAAACTGTAGAAAAAATGTCTAAATTTTACGATGTTATTGTCGTCGGCAGTGGGATAGCCGGTCTCAGCTTTGCTCTAAAAGTCGCTGAAGCAGGCTACCGCGTAGCGGTGATCACCAAGAAAAACTCGGCGGAGTCCAACACTAACTACGCCCAGGGCGGCATCGCTGCCGTGACCTCGCAGACCGACGATGTCGAGATGCACGTGGCCGACACGCTCGACGCTGGCGACGGCCTCTGCGATGAGCAGGCCGTGCGCGAGATCTTAAAAGACGGCGCAGCCAGCATCGAAGAGCTCGCCCGCCGCGGCGTTGCCTTCACCCAACTCGGCGATGGGCGCGTCTCACTTGGTAAAGAGGGCGGCCACTCCAAGCGCCGCATCCTCCACGTCAAAGACGTCACAGGTAAAGCAATCGAGCAGGCGCTGATCCACGGCATCGCCAAAGCGCAAAATATCGACACCCTGGAGCACCACTTCGCAGTCGAGTTGATCACCGCGAGCAAGCTGGGCAAAGACGGGCAGAGCCTTCCCGAAAAGGCCGATCGAGTCCTCGGCCTCTACGCGCTGAATAAAATGACCGACCAAGTCGAGACCTTTGCCGCTTCCGCTGTGTTGCTCGCCACCGGCGGTATCGGCCAAGTTTACCAGTTCACCACCAACCCCTCCATCGCCACCGGCGACGGCCTCGCCATGGCCTACCGCGCCGGCGTCGAGGTGCGTAATATGGAGTTTATCCAGTTCCACCCTACAGCGCTGTATGCCTCCGACTCTGACCGCTTCTTGATAAGCGAAGCCGTGCGCGGAGAGGGCGCGATCCTGCGCAACCTAGGGGGCGAAGCCTTCATGGATCGCTACGACCGCCGCAAAGATCTAGCCCCGCGCGACATCGTGGCGCGCGCCATCGACTCCGAAATGAAGCAGTCCGGTGCGCCCCATGTGTGGCTCGATGCACGCGGCGAGTCCGCCGAAGTGATCCGCGACCGCTTTCCCAATATTTACGATCACTGCGCCGAGCGCGGCATCTATCTGGAAAAAGACATGATCCCCGTCGTGCCGGCCGCACACTATCTCTGCGGCGGCGTGAAAACCAATCTCAACAGCGAGACCTCGCTCGGCGGTCTTTACGCCTGCGGCGAAGTGGCCTGCACAGGACTGCACGGTGCCAATCGCCTCGCCAGTAATTCGCTACTCGAAGCCGTCGTTATGGCCAAGCGCGGCGCGGAGGCGCTCAAAGGCTATCTCGCGGCGACGCCCCAAGAGTCTTTCGAGCTGCCGCACTGGAAAGATGGCAACTTTCGCGATTCCGACGAGCGCGTCATCCTCTCGCACAATCTCGATGAGTTAAAGCGCACCCTGTGGGACTACGTCGGCATCGTGCGCACCACCAAGCGTCTAGAGCGCGCCCGCACCCGTATTCAAAATCTCGACCGCGAGATCAACGAATACTACTGGAACTTCAAAGTCGACGAGAGCCTCCTGCAGTTGCGAAATATGATCCTCGTGGCACGCATGATCATCGACTGCGCCTTACAACGTAAAGAAAGCCGAGGCCTGCACTACACCTTAGACTATCCAAATAAAAGCGAGCAACTCGCCGACACCAAAGCCCGCCGGATCGACTGATCACCGTAGCATAAACAACACAGCATGAAGACATCCGATCTAGCACGCTGGGCATTGATTGGCCCCGGAGCCGTCGGCCTCTATTACGGCGGGCGCATCGCGCACACGGGCCGCCAGCTTTCCGTGCTCGCTCGTAGCGATGCCGATACACTGCAAGCGGAAGGCATTCGCATCGCAATGGTCGATCCCGTTGCAGGTGAAATCAAGGAATCGATTCAAGCGCCGCTCGAAAGCGTGACACGCCAAGCCGACGAGATCGGCCCCGTCGATTGCGTCATCATAGCCGCCAAATCGACTGTTAATGCGCAGCTGATCGAATCGCTCAAATCCATTATCGAGCCAGGGCATACCCTCGTGCTTTGCCTGCAAAACGGCATGGGCAACGCCGAGTTTTTTGCGCGGCACTTCCCCGAAAACGCAATTTTGGCAGGTCTGTGCTTCGTTTGCGTCAACCGCACTGCGCCCGGCTATGTCGAGAACTATCATCCCGGCCGAGTCGAGATCGGCTCGCTTGGAGATCGTTGGCCAGAAGAGACAGCCACCATGGTCGAGATTTTTAATCAAGCCGGCATCGTGGCCAAGCATGCCGAAAAGCTCGATGGCGCACTCTGGCGCAAGCTCTGCTGGAATGTGCCATTCAACGGGCTCTCCATCGCTGCCGGTGGGGTGACGACCAATCAGATTTTAGCCAATCCAAACTTGGTGCGGCGCGCCCGCGCCTTGATGGAGGAAGTCCGCGCCGCTGCCGCGCTGGCCGGGCATTCGATTTCGGATCGCTTTATTGAGAGCCAGTTCACCGTCACCGAAAAAATGGGGGCGTATAAGCCTTCCTCGCTGATCGATTATTTAGATCAAAAGCCTGTGGAGTTAGAGTCCATCTGGGGCGAGCCGCTTTGCCGAGGCCAAGCACTCGGCGCAAAGATGCCTGAATTGGCAAAGCTGTATGCAGAGCTGAAATCAAGGTTGGAGTCCCGCCTTTAGGCGGTCGCGTATCATAAGGCCGCTCAGACGCAGCCGCCTAAAGGCGGGACTCCAACCTTGCCGCTCAGAAATAGTTGGCCGCCTCGTCGATGGTTTCGATAGGTTGCTCCAGTTCGCCGAACTTGAGTTCATCGGCGAAGATGCCGCAAGGCACTTGGCAGTGGTTAGGCATTAGAGCGAAAAAGGGTGGGAACATTGAACGCCCTCTTATGAAGACCGCCGAGCCTCCGCGCAGTCCAGATGCGGGCGTGACGAGTCGCGCCCCTACGAAAAGCCCTAGATCAACCCGCGTGCTCTCGGCTCAGCAGCCATAGTAGGTCGGCCAGCCGATTCAGATAATGAATTAGCTCAGGGCGCACGATGGCTCCGGACTCTTTCAGCGCCACGACGCCGCGCTCCGCGCGGCGGCAGGTGGTGCGCGCGCTGTCTAAAAAGGCGTCGGCAGCGGTCTCGCCGGCATACGTCCAGCCTGAAAATTTGATGCCTTTTTCCTTCTCCTTTACCAAATCTCCAAAGCGTTCGACCATCGCAGCAGTGATGGCGTTTTCGCCGTATTTTTCTAGGTAGCGTGCTTGATCGGCATCGTCTGTGGCCAGCTCACCCATGAGGTGGACGAGTTGCTGCTGAATCGTTAGGAGTAGCGCTTTGCAGTCCGTTTGGTCAGAGTGCGCACGGCAAAGACCCAGCGCAGAACACAGCTCGTCGATGCGCCCGTAAGTCATCACCCGTGGGTGCGTCTTAGAAACACGTCTGTTAAAAAGCAGGGCAGTGGTGCCGTCGTCGCCTCGTTTGGTTGCAATGCTCATTTCAGTGCTTCCCTTGCTTTGTCTTCGAGTTCGCCTGCTTTATTCCGGTCGGGGGCGGCGCCGCGTGCCATGTCGGGCTTGCCGCCGCCTTTGCCGCCGGCGATGGGGGCTAAGCTTTGGATGAGTTTGCCTGCCATCAGTCCTGCTGCTTTGGCGGCGTCGCCGCAGAGTGCGCCGAGGTGGAGTTTCTCGCCGTCGTCCACGATGCAGAAAGCGGCTCCGGCAAACTGCTGTGATTTAAGGCCGTTGATTAGCTCTTGGAGCAGCGCTGCGGGGCCTTCGGTTGCGATGACGAGATTGCCGGACAGATCAAGCTCACTCAGCATTGCGTGAGCCATTTTGGCCGCCCCTGCCGCTTGAGCTTTTTTCAGTGCCTTATCGGCTTCAACGCTAGCATCTCGCATCGAAGCAAGGTGCGCTTTGTAGTGATCGGCTACGGCGTTGATCTGGTGCACGTCGCCTTCGGCTAAGAGCGCGCCCATGATGTGGGGGAACTCCTGATGCTCGACAGGCGCTTCACCGGCCTCGATCAGTTTCTGGTTCGACTCACTAAGTTTAGCGCGGAGGATCTTTTCTTCAGTGACCGATTTTTCAGCGACTTCCGTCAACCAGTTCCACGCTGCCTGTCCACAAAGAGCTTCGATCCGGCGGACGCCGGAAGCGATGGCACCTTCGGATTTAATTTTAAAGAGCCCGATCTCGGAAGTGTTGCGCACGTGTGTACCGCCACAGAGTTCCATCGAGTAGCCGTCGAGCGCTTTGGATTCACCACCGATTTGCACGACGCGAACTAGATCGCCATATTTGTCGCCAAAGAACTGCATGATGTCGGCACGTCCCTTGACGTCAGTGTGAGGCACTTCAGTCCATGAGACGGTTTCGCTGTTTTGGATCGAGGCATTGACTCGTTCTTCCATTTCGGTGATCTGCGCTGACGTTAGCGCCTTGGAGTTGAAGTCGAAACGTAAGCGATCCGTAGAAACGCTGGAGCCTTGTTGGCTCGCATCAGTGGAGACGATTTCGTGCAGCGCCCAGTGTAAAAGGTGAGTGGCGGTGTGATGCGCCTCAATCAGCAAGCGACGCTCGCGATCTAGAGTAATTTTTACAATACTCCCTATAGGACATTCTTCGCCTAATTCTTCGTTAATAAGATGCGCTACCGCATTTCCGATCTTTTGAACACCAATAATTCGGTATGACTTATTTCCTGATTCTTTGTAACCTGTGGATAGATGACCAGTGTCGCCTTCTTGCCCGCCCATCTCGGTAAAAAGAACAGTTTGGTCGGTGATGATTAAAGTCTGTCCTTCTTGTTTATGTATTTCGAGAATCTTTGCTTTGCAAAAATCTTGATCAAAACCGAGGAACTCAGTTTTGGCCTCAGAACTGAGATCAAGGGCGCGGACAATCGTGTTCTTTTGCGATGCACGAGAAAGCTCGCGGGCTTGTTCCATGAGTGCTTCCACCGCAGTTTCGTCGAGAGTGACGCCGCGCTCGCGGCAGAGCAGTGATGTGAGGTCGAGTGGGAAGCCGAAGGTATCGTAAAGTTTGAAGGCTTCTTCCGGAGGAAATGAGTATTTGCCGGGGTTTTGTTCGAGCTGGAATGGAACACCTCTGTAATCTGCAACACCTTCCTTACCTGCAATGGTTAGAGTAACCACGGTATGAAAGCGATCTAATCCTAAATTTAGCGTCTTGTTAAAGCTCTCTTCTTCAGTCGCGAGTGCTTCTTTAACCGCAGCGGCACGCGCCTTGATTTCGGGGAAGACGCTGCCGAATTCGGTAACCAGTGTATCGACGAGTTTCGGCAAGAATGGCTCGGAGCCATCGAAGCCAAGCGCGCGACCGTATTTGACGGCGCGGCGCAAGATGCGGCGGAGCACGTAGTTGCGCCCCGTATTGCCGGGTATAATACCGTCGGCAATCGAGAAGCTAAGCGTGCGGATGTGGTCGGCGATCACGCGGAAGGCGATGGCTTCGTCCAGTGTATCGGACTTTTCAATACCAGCACCGGGATAGATGTCGCGGTAGGTCTTACCACTCAGTTTCTCCAGCGTGCGGAAGATGGGCTGGAAGACGTCGGTGGCGTAGTTGGTTGGCTTTTGCGAAAAGTCGGTAAAGCCTTTCGTGTTTTGGATGAGCGAGCAAGCGCGCTCAAAGCCCATGCCGGTATCGACATGTTTGGCAGGCAGGTCGCGGAAGCTGCCGTTGGCTTCGGCGTTGTATTGGATGAAGACGAGATTCCAGATCTCGATGCAGAGGTCGGAGTCCATGTTGACGAGTTTGCCTTCGCTGTCGCCCTTAGGTGTCATATCGACGTGTAGCTCGGAGCAGGGGCCGCAGGGGCCGGTCTCGCCCATCATCCAAAAGTTGTCCTTCACGTTGCCGTTAATGATGTGCTTTTTAGGGTCGAGGCCTTTTTGGGTAAAGAGCGCTGCCCAGAGATCGTAAGCTTCTTGGTCGAATTCGGAAGGATCGCCCTCGGCGGGTGCATAGACGGTGGCGTAGAGCCGCTCGGCGGGGACGCCCCAAACGTCGACGATGAGCTCCCAGCCCCATTCGATGGCCTCCTTTTTAAAGTAGTCACCAAACGACCAGTTGCCGAGCATCTCGAAGAGAGTATGGTGGTAGGTGTCGTAACCGACATCTTCCAGGTCGTTATGCTTACCGCCCGCGCGGATGCACTTCTGAGTATCGGCCGCACGGGCTGGCGAGTAAGGCGCTTTTTCGGTGCCGAGGAAGTAGGGCACGAATTGATTCATCCCCGCATTGGTAAAGAGCAAGCCCGGCGACTGCGGCATCAGCGAAGCCGAAGGCACGATGGTGTGTTGCTTAGACTTAAAAAAGTCGAGAAAGGACTGGCGAATTTCAGCGGAGGTCATGATAGGGGAAGATAGTTAGTTATGATGAATATTTTTAACCGCAGATGGACGCGGATGAACGCAGATTATTTACGGGCGACACGGAGCCACTCTAATGTGGCGTGTTTGAAGTTGATTATGAGACCCACTTTGAGTCCCGCGATTTTGAGATAGTTGAGCATCTTGCCGCGCTCGTGCTCTGTGATTTCTTTAATGGTCTTGGTGTCGACAACGATTTTATCATAGACAATGAGGTCGGGCACATATTTCCCGACTGGTATTGTTTTATAGGTCACATCGTATTCAGGTTGTTGAGAATAGGGTATGCCTCTAAGTTCAAATTCAACGACGAGCGCATTCTCGTAGATTTTTTCATGCAATCCGTGGCCTATCACATTGATAACCTCAAACGCGCAACCGATGATCGCATGTGTTTCTTCTGAGTAGAGGAAATCATTTTTCTTATCTGCGTTCATCTGTGTCCATCTGCGGTTAAAAATTGCGTCGTTCCAGAGCGGTGCCCTAGAGATTCGCCAGCACGGCTGCGCCCATTTCTTTTGTTCCGACCGAGGGGAGGCCGAAGGCGATGTCGCCGGTGCGGGTGCCGCCAGTGACGGCTTTTTCGACGGCGGCTTCGATTGCGGCGGCGGCTTCCAGTTCGCCAAAGCTGTAGCGGAGCATCATGGCGCCACTTAAGATTTGGGCGCAGGGGTTGGCGATGCCTTGCCCCGCGATGTCGGGTGCGGTGCCGCCGGAGGGTTCGTAGAGGCCGAAGGGGAAGCCGAGGCTGTTCAGCGTCGCGCCGAGGCTGGCAGAGGCGAGCATGCCGAGGGAGCCGCAGATCACGCCCATTTCGTCGGAAAGGATGTCGCCAAACATGTTCTCCGTAAACAGCACGTCGAACTGGTTGGGGTCGCGCGCGAGTTGCATGGCGGCATTATCGACATACATGTGGCTGAGTTCGATCTCGGGGGCGTGCTTTGCGAAATACGCAGTCACT
>Ga0222651_1001315_pt1 | contig 12438 bp, 12 predicted proteins | sample AntAcemetagen369_FD_179855 | JGI IMG/M metagenome (GOLD analysis project Ga0222651, IMG submission 179855) | Saline water microbial communities from Ace Lake, Antarctica - #369 | ecosystem: Environmental > Aquatic > Non-marine Saline and Alkaline > Saline | place: Antarctica: Ace Lake...
TAAACGACCTCGTTTCGTGCGAGTGTGCGAGCAAATTGGTTTCCCTCTAATTAGTAAGGATTGTGAATCGTGGAGGCTTGGTTTTGTTAGCTCTTGGTCAGGTCGATGCGCACACTGATTTGCTCTTTTCTTGTGAGTCTCAGATGCACGCTCTCACTGGGTGGACGTTGGGTGTCATCGGTTAAAACCGACAGTTGCACGGTCTTGCCTCGGGGGTTGGTGGCACGGACGATGATTTGGCGAATGGCCGGTTGTTTACCCCATGGGCGGTGGATGTATTCGAAGTGATAGGGCCGGTGGTCGCGCGCGCGTTGTTGCGCTGGCGGTTGAAAGTGTGGCATCCATGGGTGCCTGCGCTTTTGTGTTCGTTAGAGAGGATTTCCCACGGTGTGTCGTTGGCGACCTGATAACCCTTTTCCCAAGTGATAAGATGGATGGCGGGATCGGCGATTGCTTCACTTGCTGCTCATTTTCGTCCGCATCGAAGCCCTCGGCAGTCGTGCTGTCATCCCCGCCGGAGCCGACCATGATTTGCCGCAAGGTTTCCCCTGAGAGTTCGACTTCAAGTAGTTCCAATCCGTAGAAAACGCTTATACTGTCTTCTTCCTCGCAAAGGTAGAGGCTGAAGCTGGGATTACGTTTGTCCGTTGGCAGAATGAGTTGTTGGCTGTTGTAAGCCAGTTTTGGGCACTCGCAAGCGAGCACGCCACGGTTGGCTAAAGTCCACTCTAAAAGAGAATATAACCGGCAACCCCGCAGCTCAGCACGACTGACCATGCGGGTAATTTATACTGATAGAGAGCCGAGAATGCGAGGCATCCGATGCCGAAATCTGTGATTGTTTGAATTCCATGCGCCCAGACCGGATCTATGAGGGCGGCGAGTAGTAAACCGACGACGGACGCATTGGCTCCGGTTAGCGCGGCTTGAGCCCATTGTTTCTCACGAATTGTATTCCAGAATGGAAGGAGCCCCAGCAGTAGTAACATTCCGGGCAGAAAGATGGCGATCAGCGCCAGCACACCGCCGACTGCGGCGGGCGAGGTGCCTGCACCCACCGTGCCGAGAAATGCGGAAAAGGTAAAAAGCGGGCCGGGCAGTGCCTGCGCCGCGCTGTAGCCTGCGAGGAAACTATTCTCTGAGACTAAGCCACTTGCGACGACGGTGTCGTTCAGCAGCGGTAACACCACGTGGCCGCCGCCGAAGACCAGTGCGCCTGCGCGGTAGTGCATGGCGTAGAGCGCACCCGGCGCCTCGGGCGGCAGCAGCAGGCTGACGACGAGCAGCAGCGCATAGACTGCGAGGGCGCTGACGATTATAATTTTTGGGATCGAATGCCGGCTCTTTGCCAGTGGCGGCGGCGCTTTTTCTGGTTTGACCAGCCACTGGCCGAGCAGTGCGCCAATGAGAATCACAGCGACCTGCGTCAAGCTGCCGGGTAGGTGGAGCACCAGCACGGTGGCGAGCAGGGCGATGGCCACGCGCGGCAGATCGGGGCAGAGGCTTTTGCCCATGCTGAGCGTCGCATTCGCCACCACGGCGACGGCGGCGATGAGTAGGCCGTGGATCAGGCTATCGATGGAACTGCCGAGCGCAAAAAGCCCGTAGGCGAAACCTATCATCAGCAGGGCCGAGGGCAGGGTGAAGCCTAGCCACGCGGCGCAGGCACCAAGCAGGCCGCCGCGGTGCCAGCCGATGGCGAAGCCGAGCTGACTACTGGAAGGGCCAGGCACAAACTGACATAGCCCGAGTAGCTCGGCGTAGCGGCTATCGTCTAGCCAACGGCGACGATTGACGAATTCATCCTTAAAATAAGCCATGTGGGCAACTGGCCCGCCAAAGCAGAGGCAGCCTAGCCGCAGGTAGATCAGGAATATCTCAATTAGACCGGGTTTTTCGTGGGTTTGTGGCATTTCTGGCTAAATCGGTTGTGCGAGGATAAAGGGGCGCACGATCATGGCTCGGAAGCGCGTCTTTTCTTTTTCCCAGTGCGCGGCATGTAAATCGCAGGGCTGCACCAGATCGCCGTATTTGAGCCATTTTTGCACCTGTGCCTGCTCGTCGTTGCTGAAGGCGAGCCCGGCAGCCTTGAGATCGAGGCTAGGATCGACGTAGATCATATGCCCCGCCTGAAAGTGCGGGCGCAGATAGCTCCAATCGACCTCGCCAGAATATTTTTCCAGTTTTTCGGCCTGAGTTAATTGATCTTCGGCGGGGCTGAAGTCGTCGTTAAACATATCTAGTTCAGTGAGATGTAAATTTTAGGTTCGTTTGCAGCGTAAATGAAGAAAAATTTTCTAAAAGTTTTTTCAAATATTTTGAACGCGCGGCAAGGTCGTGCGTCTATCTATGTATAAATCAGTGTAGACTGTTTGTTGTTTGTTTGTTTAAGAACGCCGCCCAAGAAATTGGGCGGCGTTTTTTGTTTTAGTCTTTGTTCCACTACAGCCCTTCCAGCCCGTAGGGCATTCTGGTATAGATGCCGCGTGGATCGTTGAGGCCGCGTATTTGCTTAGTCAGTGCTTCGATCTCTGTGCTGATTTGCTCGAGTGCGCTCGGGCTCTTGGCGACGGGGGCGGCGCCGACTTGTTCGAGTAATAGGGTGATGCTTTCGGTCAGCGTGGCTGGGGCGGGCACTTGCTCGATCCTTAGCTCGCCTAGTCCGCCTGAGCGGGCGGCGGCTGCGATTGCCGCATTGAGTCCGCCCATCGCATCCACGAGTGAGAGCCTTTGCGCACTCACGCCACTCCAAATACGACCTTGGGCGAGCTCGCGCACTTGGCTGGTTTCGAGACCGCGGCCTTCGGCTACCTTTGCGATGAAGGCATCGTAAATCTCGTCGGTGAATTTCTGGATCAGCGCCATCTCGGCATCCGAGCGGGGGCGGGTGGTAGAAAAGATGTCGGCGAAGGGTGATGTTTTGACCCCATCAAATTGAATGGCGAAGTTCTCTGCCGCTTGTTCGAAATTAAAGACCAAGCCAAACACCCCGATTGAGCCAGTGATTGTGTAGGGCTGCGCGTAGATCTTTTCGGCATAGGCGGCGATCCAGTAGCCGCCGCTGGCTGCGTAGCTGCCCATCGAAACGATGAGGGGCTTCTGTGCAGCGAGCAGTCGGGTCTCTCTTTGGATCACTTCCGAGGCGAGCGCACTGCCGCCGGGGCTGTTTACTCGGAGCACCACGGCCATCACCTCGTCGTCGTGGCGCAAGCGACGCAGCTCAGAAGCGAGCCAATCGCCTGCGATATATTTCGGCAAGTAGCTGCCAGCGACGATTTCGCCCTCGGCATAGACGATGGCAATGCGCGTGCCGGTCTTTGTGGTGGTATCCAACTCAAAACCGCGCGCGCCGGCGTAGTCGATGAGGTCGATCTGCTGGAAGGTTTCGTCCGCCTGCGAGTATTCGTGAGTGTCAGCGAGGTGATCGATCAACTCGTCGAGGTAGCCGATGGTATCGACTAACTGTGCGATCTGGGCGTCGTGGGCATTGAAAAAAGCTTTTTGGTTGCTGAGCTGAGTCATTGCTTGCAAATCGACCTGCCGCGAGTGGCTCATCTCGGCCAGCAGGGTGCGCCAAATGTCATTCAGCAGGGTAGTCATTTGCTCACGATCTGCATCGCTCATACTCGTTCGGGTAAATAGCTCGACGGCAGATTTATAGTCGCCGACTCGGGTGGTCTGCACGCCGATGCCATATTTCTGCAAAGTGTCGCCAAGGAAAGGTGCGTTGGTGGCCAAGCCATTGAGCGAAATCGTGCCGAAGGGATTGACCCAGATGTCGTCGGCCACGCTGGCTAAGTAGTAGTCCTTCTGGGTCGGTGACACTAGGTAAGCGTAGATCGGTTTGCCCGAAGTTTTAAAGTCGGCGAGTGCTTCGCGGATCTCGGAAACCGCTGCGAGCCCGGAGCCGAAGCCGCTTTGCATGAGATTGCCATGTAGGAGAAGCGCCGAGATGTCTGCGTCTGTCTTGGCGCGCGCGATCGCATCCAATACCTTGAGGAGGTAGGTCGCTGGTTGAGCCTGGCCGCTGATTGCTTGCTGGAGGGCATCTTCGAGATTGGCTCCCAGTGGCGCATCGTGGATCGTGGTATTCAGGTCAAAGACCAGCACGCTACCGGGTGCTACTTCAACCAGCGCTTGCTCGCCGATGGAAGCCATCGCAGCAATTAAGACGAAACATGCCGCGATACCACCGGCTACAATGATAGCGAATGCTGTTAACGAGCCGAGTAAGCTTTGAAAAAATGCCTTCATGCGCGCTTGTATGAAGGCAGGCGTAGGGTGTAGGCAATCTTACAATTTGTAGTCGTAGCGCATCTGCACAAATGTGATCACACCATCCATTAAATTCGGTTCAGGTATCTCAATAGCCAGATGATAGTAATGACTTTCGGATTATTCCTCAAGAATGTAGAGGTAGCGACCGGACACTTGCCTAAATGAACCAGTGGAAAGATTGCCATCATCCAAAATATCGTCGACTCGCGTATAGAGGGCAGAATCTGAACTGCCTCCCTCATCAGTGAGTGCAATAGAGGCAAGGAAATCGAAGCGATTGAGTTCCCAGTCCCAATTGCCACCGTTCGGCGCTGGCGAATACCAAGCAGAGCCCTCAAAGTAGGGCTCTGCAGAGGCAGGTAGGCTGTTCCCATTGCCATCCTCTGGCCAGGCGCCTACTTCCAATGCGTGGATCTCAAAAGTGCCTACGAAAACGCGAAAGTCATTGGCTATCCTACTGGCGTAGCTGTTTAAACGCACCTTTTGGAATGCAGGAATAGCCATCGCGGCCAAGAGGCCGATGATGACTACGACAACCATGATCTCGACCAGTGTGAATCCGGAACGAGGCGATTTTATATAGATGATATTTTTTGATGTCATGAGGAGGTATAATCCCTTCTAACAACATTATGAAGTACAAAGCATCTTAAGAAGTAGGCAAATCGCGCTAAACAACAAGCAAAATAAGTGATTTAACCGCATTTAAAAGATACTTAAGGCCTCACTCCAAATTGCTTTGTTTTTTGTGTTCACAGGAGGTAGACGTCAGCGGCGGATTCAGGCATCTAGGCACCATACCTTTTGCTTTCTATCACTTTACGAAAGTAGCCCCGTAGCGGATGCATCCTGCTCCCGTCTTGCGTTGGGTGCCATGGAGCTCGGAGCTCCGGCTACGGTAGTGTAGTGGGAGCATCCTGCTCCCGTGTTGACCGCTTGAATTGTTGAGGCATTGTCCTGCCGCTGCGGATGGGACATCCGCCCTCCCTTACTCTTGACTGGACCACAAGATGGGGCCAGTCCAATTCCACGACTTTACGCACTTGCTCGTCCTTTAAATCCTTAATGATTGATCGCTTGAATTCAGCTGTCCCTTTAGCCCAGCTTTTTGTCATATCCTCAAACCCCAGGCGCTTTGCCTCCTCGTCGGTCTCAGAGAGCCAGCCAAGATAATCACGGTATTTGCGACGGCCCGCCGGGGTATCCAACAATCCACCCGCACACTCTAAAGCGAGTTCTGGACTCTCAAAACTGCGCCGACGACGGGGATACCAGAGACCCGCAAAACTGCTGTCAGCGTATTGCTCTAAACAAGACGCTTCCACCAAACCAGCACGAACAGGGTTCAAATGGATATAGTGGCACACAGCACCCAACGCTTCGCCGTCCACTAGAATCGCCTTGTAACGGCCCTGACGGAGCGCGACAGCGCAAAGATGGCGCAGCCCGCAAAGCGGGTGAATCAAGCGGGTGCCCTATGGGCGGCTTGGTGAGCAAACACATGACCGTGACTCTGTCGGTAACGATTGAAACGATTCGCGAAGACGGACTGTCACCAACGTATTCCCTCCACCAGATTCGGATGCGGGGTTTCGATGCAAAGATGATAATGGTTCCCCATTAGGCACCACGCATGCAAACGCCAACCCATCGTTGTACACGTCTCTTCCAAACAGGCTAAAAACCTTTTCCGGGCTCCCGCACTCTCGAAAATCCAAGAACGGTAGTTGCCACGGTTAATCACGTGATAACAAGCACCCTCATATTCGATACGTATTTTTCGAGCCATACCACACTCTCCATCAGTAATGCTGTCCATAAACCTAAAACAAGGTAAATTGGACTGACCCCGTATGGTTGTCCTTAGTGGGGATTTTTTTTAGTATCAAACGTTCAATAAAATATTTAATCCAAGCTCAAGTGGTAGAGTTCTCCATTGCGATCGACCAGCACCACCGCGGCTTCTTCGACTCGCCCCAATCCGATGGACGGGTTTACGACAATTAAATCACCTTGTGCATAAAGCCCTCCCGGGCGCCGTCCTCCGTTGATGACCGCCGAGGAATCTTGCAGCGAGCCGCGCATCCGTTCGACTGCATTCAAATCGAGCGAGTCTCCCTCTCCGAAACCTGGGTCCACCGTGACAGGTGGTCCGTCGAGAGCAGCCTCGTTGTCGGAATCGAGCCGCATGACCGCTAATAAACTCAACTCAGCCACCTTCTCTCGAACCGCGAGCACATACTCTTCAGGCGTGCGCCGGATCTCGGCGATAGCGATCGAACCGACGACTAAGTCCCGGCCCTCAGTCGTGCGTAAGGAATCGCCCTCTCGCTTGCGAATACTCCCGAATCGAACGAAAAACCCGCGCTCGTCTAAGCCCAAGTGCTCTGCAAAATAACTGTCCAACAGGCCCGGATCGATTACCACAATAGGATCCTCTGCCAATGCATCCACGGGGGCCGGAGGCGCGGCTTCAACCACGATAAATGGGTCACGCCGCATCGTAGCGAACTGTCGCCAGCGATTAGGCAGCCAACGCTCACGCAGCATCAGCCCGACACGCGCCACTGCGGGCGCCTCCGCTGCAGCAGCTCCAAGCTCTCGTGGCGAAGCTTTGAGACTGATAGCCGACGCCCGCGGAGTAGTGGACGGCCCAAACTCAAACACGCCGGGGGCCACTCGGTAGACGATAAATAGTGCAGAAGCCAAGGCCAGCGGCAGGACGACTCGGGGATTATTTAAAAATTTAGCCATCGGATGGGGTCGCTTTCTCTGGGGTTTGAATCGTCCAAGTGGGCAGGAATAATCCGAGTTTCAGCTGGTAGGCCTCGTCGCCTCTTTCGATCAGCAAGTAATCAAACTCCTTATAGGGCGGCGCGCTCCATAGTAAGCGCGCTAAGCGAACTGCAGATAGCCCCGGGAGGCGCTGCTCACGGTCGAGGCGATTCACCTCGACCAACTCCAAAGGCATACTCCCCGTCAGCACCGCGCCCACGCTCCCAAGAGGACTCGTCGCGCTCGGCTCTGAAATCTCATCGACCTCGATCTCGTCGATCGACCAGCGAACAGTGGCGACATCGGCTTCGATCAGATCAAAGAGCCGCGTCTGCACATCGGAGGTGGGATCGATGAGGTCTTCCGCGTAGAGCTCCACCCGGCGCTGGAGATCAGAAAGCTCTAGCCCATTGAGGACTTCCGTTCGCTCTTTGAGCGTGCGCTTTAGGTTGACTGATTGTTGGAGCAAAACGGCTACCTTTTGCTCCCGCTGCTTGAGACCAGCGCCGAGCGCGATCAACACCGCCATTGCGACGATTAGTAGCGCCAAGACGGGCCATGCCGCGAGGCTTCGTAAACAAATAAATAGGAATCGGTACATCAGCTATAGATCACTCAAGTTTAGGGGCTCAGCTCGCACGACGACACGAGCCTCGAAAAAGCGCTCTGTCCCTCGGCGACTGAAGCGAGACTGAGAGCTTCCCTCAGAGCGAACGAAGTTGATCGACACCTCTTCGACTATCCAACCCTGATTTTCAAGACCTTCACGGAAGGGTTTTAGCTGGGCACTCAAATCTAGATCTGGCGTGAGAGGACGGCCCCGTAGCTGCACCAACAGCGTATCCTCGGACTCATCGACTTGGCACTCTAAGCGATCCAATTCGAGATCGGGAGAGAGCACATCGATGACCGCTGAAAACAGGACTAGAATCGGCGAGGCCACGGGGTCGTCGATCTTGTCCACCGTGCGGTTACGGCAAAATGCAACCACCTGCCTTAAGATTTGCGCCTCGGCGAGGGCGGCCTCGACTGCTTCCAGTTTCAGCTCTGCGACCCTGATTTCTGGAACATACGCTAAACTCTCCGAATCGAGACGGTGCTTCTCGGCGAGCCGGGGCTGGATCAGAAATGCAGTGATGAGGAGCGCACAAACGAGCGCGGCAAATACGCGCAAGCGGATGCGCAGACTCGTCTGCCGGCGGCGCTCATGTGGCGCACAGATATTGAGCATCGTCTTGGACGCAGGCTTGAGCAGGCAGTCCGCCGTGAGCTCCTCAGTCTCGGCGAGCACACGCTCCTCGCTCGTCAGCTCCAGGCCAAACTCCTGCTCCACGAAGAGAGCGAGTCGCTCGGCCGACCGCTCGACCCGGCTATGATCGTCGCCGCACGCGCCCGCTCGGATAAAGTATAAGGGGTGGGCGTGGGAGTCTTGCACGATGATGTAAGTCACTGAGGCAAATTGCACTGCGCGGATTCTTTGGGCGGTGGTAGTACCACTTGGGCCGATTGTCGAGATCGCCGCGGCGAGGCTGAAGATACCCTCCAAATAAACGCCCGAGCGCAGGGCCCAGGCTGCAATCAAATCATTGAGTTGAGCGGGCACACTGGCCAGCAAGTAAACGTCTTGCAGGCTCTTTCCCGACAATTCGAGCTTATTGTAAGCCCAGTAGCGCGTCTCCTTACCGTAAAGCTTCTGGTGCCTCTGTTCGAGGAGTTGACGCAGCAGTTTGTGCGAGAGCCGCGGCGTGCGTTCGAGCCGGTGATCGAGCAAGGGGTGATCCATCAATATGGATAGCCGACAGCCCGCAATATCTTTATAGTGAGACTTCAAGCACGCGACCAAGGCCTCAGCATCTTCAGCCTGCGCCTCAGCAATGCACTCCACGCCCGAGCGCCTGCGCCGCAGTATCCACACCGCCCCATGATCCCATATAACTCTTACTTGCATGATTATTTAATATTCCCAACGTAGTCCATCGTAGCGGAGCATTTCAAAACTGTCTTTAACGATAAAAACACCGGCCTCATTACCCGTCGAAGGGTCTTCTAATAAGAGTGCCTGCAGTTTGAGAAAGTAGCGCTCTTGGATGGCGGCATCAGTCGTCTCCCACCCATTCAGCCACGCAGGGAATTCTGGGTCGGCGGGGTTGTTGAGCGCTATTTGAGCGCGGCGCGAATCGCCGTCTGCGGGGTAAATCTGCACTCGGACGGGAGCGACCGTTGTGATGCTCCCGCTGGTGTCCATCTCTTGCCCTGAGATGATATACCCCGCGGGCTTGGATTCATCAATCAGCCGCCCCGCTTGTATGATGTATAATTTGTCGACCAAGACCTTGTCGACGCTTACGGTCTCGCCTTCAGCAGGCACCACCGTCTCCAAAGCCAATTGCAGCCGGGTATCTTGTAAATTATACGTTCCAAATACAGGCGCGGGATTCGCTAGAAAGGTCTGCTCCTGTATTTCGAACATTCTGATGAGCTCGCCCTCCTCATAAAACGCACTTAGGTGCCGACGGTTCTCGATCACGACGCGGCACAATAGGTCACGCAAATCGATTCGCTCGATATTAAGCTCAGCCGCGCGCCCTTCCCACTCGGCCGCGCTGAGGCCATAAGTTGCCCATTCGCCACTGCTAGGGTTGCCATCCAGCCCCACTGACCAGCTAGACCAGAGCTTATTGAACGCCCCTTCGTCCCCCTCCGACAGTGCCTCAGGCAGCGGTAAATCCGGGTCCACAACGGAGAGTAAAAGCATCCGCAACTCGTCCGGTTCATTGAAATCGTCCAGCCAGGCAGGCCCACCACCAGTTACCTCAAAGAAGGTTTTTCCAGCCCAATCCGTCTGCGCGAGGTAAAGATGCCGGTCAGTGTCGCCCACCACAAACGACCCACGTGGGTAACGCACTTCCATTTCACCCCCGGCACCGCTACGTGAAGCTATCTTCCACCACGCTTGATCATCAGTTTCGGCACTGACCGAGGAGTTATCCAACGGGAAGCTCTGCTCCCGCAAAATCCCTCGCTTCAGCGCTTGGCCGATACCAGGAAGCGCGCGCTCTTCACTTAATTGGCGCTGGTTCTGAATCAACTGAACAGCCACTGGTGCGGCTGCTGCTAAAATAATTGAAATGATGATTAAGACGCCAATGAACTCGATCAGAGTAAAGCCCGCTCTGGTAATGCGCGACCTGCGGTGTCCCGCTGGTGCGACTAAAGAACCCTGATAGTTTAATTCTTTCATATGCTTGATATTGTTAATAAGCTCCAGGGCTGAGCATATTGACTAGCGGGAAAAAGACTGCCGCTGCCACCAGCCCCGCGAGCACGATGGTCACTACGATCAGACCGGGCTCAAGTATCGCAAAAAAGGCTTTAATTTTACGCGGCACCAAATCGTCATAATAATCGACGACTGATTGCAGCGACTCATCCATCGAGCCACTGCGCTCCCCCACTCCGATCATCGTGAGCACGAGCGAAGGAAACACTTTCTCTCGGCGCATCGCATCGCTCAATGGCGAGCCATTGGCGACCGCTGTTTCAATCTTCACTAGGCTGGCCTCTATCTCGCGATTACCCACCACCTCGCGAGACAGGGCGAGCGCTTCGGTGATCACGATGCCCGCTTGCAGCATCAGGATGAGGCTGCGTAGAAAGCGATTGACCGCTAAGTTCAAGATGACGTCTCCTAGAAAAGGAAGCTTTAGCAGCCATCGATCCCGGATTCGCGCGGCCTTGGCAGAGTGGGTAAACAGCAACCTATAGCCGAAGGGAAGCACCAATCCTGCAGCGACAATGAACCACCACTGGTGCTGCACGAAGTCACTCGCCGCTATCATTATCTTGGTGATCAGCGGCAGCGGAATATTGAGCTCGAAGAGCATTTGCGTGATCGGGGGGAAGACAAAGCGTAAGGCAATGATGATAAAAACGAGCAAGGCCAGCATCACACAGACCGGGTAGATCATCGCCTGCCGAAAGGACTTCCAGTTACGATCCATCCACTCGAGGTAGTCCCGCATCTGAATCAAATTTTCCGAGAGCGAACCACTGCGCTCAGCCACTTGCACGATACTAAGGACGTAGCTCGGAAAGACTCGGGGGAACTCCGCCATGCCTTGGCTCATCGGTGCGCCCTGCTCGACGACCTCTGCCAAGCGCAGTTTCACCCGCGCATCCTTGGCGATTTCGTCGCCCTCTTCACGCACGCGGAGCGCTTCCAACAGAGGCACGCCTGCTCTGAGCTGCATGCCCAATTGGAAAATCATATTGGCGAGCTCGCTGGTTTTTAACTTACAATTGCGACTGCGCCGCTCTACCGATCGGCCGCGCTGCTGGCAGTTGATCAACTCTAGATCGGCCCTGGCGAGCAGGTCGCGCAAGCCATCCTCCGAATCCACCTCTTGGGTGCCCTTCTGGATCGCTCCCAGAGGCGTGACTGCGGTATAGTCAAATTTTGGCATGACTAGTTCGTAGCATCCTCCCACGGCACCACTCGAGCGACCTCGTCGACTGAAGTCAGGCCAGCGCGCACTTTTTCTAATCCATCCCTACGCATATCATGGATACCCACCTCGCGGATGCGTCGCTTCATCTCGGTGCTACTTAAGCCTTGATCGATCATCTCGCGAATCTTGGAATCGATATGGATAATCTCTGCTAGGCAGATACGGCCACTGTAGCCTTTCTCGCCGCAAGCTGGGCAGCCCAGAGCGCGGTAAACTTGAGCCCCACCGACGGCCGAGGACATACCGCCCATCCCATGCCAAGCATTTTCGCTGAGCGTCTCTTCCACTCGGCAGACAGGGCAGAGCCGGCGCGCGAGGCGCTGGGCACTGAGCCCGATCAAGCTACTGGAGAGCAAGAAAGGCGGTATCCCTAAGTCCGTGAGTCGGGGCACCGCGCTGATCGCATCATTGGTGTGCAGCGTCGAAAATACTAAGTGCCCGGTTAGCGCGGCTCGGATCATGAGCTCCGCCGTCGCCTGATCGCGCGTCTCGCCGACTAGAATCACATCGGGATCTTGCCGCAGTAATGAGCGCAGCCCGCGGGCGAAGCTCAGCCCGATCTCGTCTTTGACTTGAGTCTGGCGGATCAGCGGGAGACGGTATTCGATAGGATCTTCTAGAGTAAAGACGCTGCGCGACTCCGCATCGACCATCGTGAGCAAGGTGTAGAGCGTGGTGGTTTTACCACTGCCGGTCGGCCCGGTGACCAAGAAGACTCCATGCGACTGCTCCAGCACCCCAGAAAAACTAACTTGCTGCGCCTCCGAAAACCCCAGTGAGGGCAGCGAGAGCTTGAGGCGCGATTGATCGAGCAAGCGCATCACGATGCTCTCACCGTGACTGCTCGGCAGGGAGGAGACGCGGACGTCGATCTCTT
>Ga0222651_1001320_pt1 | contig 12413 bp, 13 predicted proteins | sample AntAcemetagen369_FD_179855 | JGI IMG/M metagenome (GOLD analysis project Ga0222651, IMG submission 179855) | Saline water microbial communities from Ace Lake, Antarctica - #369 | ecosystem: Environmental > Aquatic > Non-marine Saline and Alkaline > Saline | place: Antarctica: Ace Lake...
ATTACTTCGTTGCTCCGTCATCCCTACAAAAGTAAGTATTTTTAGAAGCTAAAGCGAGATGCACTAAAGTGCATAGTTTAAACTATTTTTGAGACCAATGAAGTTATAAATTAACTTGATCTTTGCGGAAATCCACCACTTAGGCCTATTGATGCTTCAAAAGGCATTATTCCAGAGGGTGTAATTTAAGCACATCCTCCAAAAACCTAATAGTTTCCAACTTTACGGATGCCAAGTCCTTCGAAGTAATATAGGATGTCATTACATGGTTGGCTACATTGGGAAAAGCCAATTTTCGTTTCAAACTTTCCTTAACCCCCAATTGATCATACATTTCCAACATGGCGGGCACAGACACCACCTCATCCTGTTCTTTCTCATTTTTATAATAATACCCTAAAAATGTAGGTTGATGTATTTGTTGAAAAACCTCTGGCCTCATAGTTTCATCCAACAAGATCTGCAGTTGCACCAAAGCCTCTACCCTATACCTTGTAGTCCAGTAAGCCTGCTTCAAGGAATCTGCCTCGGACTCGTAGTAATCCCCATCCATAATGGTTTTCACCAGTTGTAACCCCCAAGGCCCGGACAATAACGGGGCCGTTGGATCATAAATTTTTACATTCGGAGAATAAAGAAGGAGTCCAGCGACATCCTCCTCTCCATGGGCCAAATATAGCGCCAACGTACCGCCTGTAGAGGTACCCATAACAATAACCTTTCTTCCTATTTTTTTTGCAATAGCGAAAGCTTCCTTTGCGGAATCGAAATAATCCCCTGCCGTTAAATCCAAAAAGGCATCATCATCCCGTACCCCATGTCCTTTTAATCTAGGTAAATATACATTGGCGCCATATCTCCTTCCCAATTCAGTATGCAAGGGAGCTCCTTCTTCATGACTGGCAGACCAGCCGTGTAGATATAAAATAGAATATTCTGTTTTAGCAGGAATTGAATCGTACCAGATTATACGGGATTCATTATTAACCTTAATATTTGCATTGGCACTTTCACTTTGTATAAGTTTGCTAGTCAGCATATTTAAATCCGTTTCCACAGTCGGAAGATCCATTGTCAACAATGGTTTATCTACTTTGGGACCCAAAAAATAGATGATTGTCAACAACACCAATAAAAGAAAAACGATTTTAAAAAACCTACGGATTATCTTCATCCCTTGACACTAAAAAAAGAATCAATAAATTCGACCTTATTAAATACTTGGAGATCATCGATTCCCTCGCCAACTCCTATATATTTTACCGGGATTTTAAATTGATCTGAAATACCAATGACGACACCTCCTTTTGCCGTTCCATCTAATTTTGTTACTGCCAAGGAAGTTACTTCGGTAGCTTTAGTAAACTCTTTGGCCTGCTCAAAGGCATTCTGCCCAGTGGAACCATCCAACACCAAAAGGACTTCATCAGGGGTGCCTTCCACTACTTTCTGCATTACCTTTTTTACTTTGGTCAATTCGTTCATTAAATTAACCTTATTGTGCAATCTACCAGCGGTATCAATAATCACCACGTCCGCATTCTGCTTAAGGGCAGAACTAAGGGTATCAAAAGCCACCGAAGCTGGATCGCTACCCATTTTTTGTTTTATAATAGGAACATCCACGCGATCTGCCCAAACCTGCAATTGATCTATGGCTGCGGCCCTAAAGGTATCGGCTGCACCAAGGACCACCTTTAAACCTTGTTTCTTAAATTGATAGGCCAATTTACCGATAGTGGTAGTTTTACCTACCCCATTGACACCAACCACCATTATTACGTAAGGTTTTCGTAGCAAGGGAACTGTAAATTCGGTTTCTGAGCCGGAATTGGTTTCGGATAACAAGCCTGCTATTTCTTCCCGCAGGATGACATTAAGTTCATCAACTCCTAAGTATTTATCTTTGGATACCCTGGCCTCTATGCGGTCTATTATCTTCAAGGTTGTATTTACACCAACATCCGAGGAAACCAATATTTCCTCCAAATTGTCCAAAACATCATCATCTACTTTGGACTTCCCAACAACCGCCTTACTAAGTTTGGACAAAAAATTGGTCTTGGTCTTTTCCAGACCCTTGTCCAAAGATTCCTTTTTTTGTGTGGAAAAAATTTTCTTAAATAAACTCATATTCTTGGCATATTCCTTTTCATCAAAGATATAAAAATAAAAAAGCTACTTTCATTAGAAAGTAGCTTTATAACCAAATATATTTAGGTTTTTAATTCTTTTTCAACCAGTCGTTGACCACCTCTGGACTCATTACAGACTCCTGGAAAGTATAAGCACCTGTTTTAGGTGACCTTACCATTTTAATGGCCTTGGTCAATCTTTTTGAACTTGTTTGTAAACTCGCTACCGTTTTCTTTGCCATGACGTATTATTTAATTTCTTTATGAACTGTCATTCTCTTAAGGATAGGATTAAATTTTTTAATTTCCATCCTATCTGGAGTGTTCTTTTTGTTTTTTGTGGTTATGTACCTTGAAGTACCTGGCATACCAGATTCTTTGTGCTCCGTACATTCCAAAATAACCTGAATTCTGTTACCTTTCTTTGCCATTGTTATCTTAGTATTTCAGGATTATTTTATTAACCCTTTTTCCTTTGCTTCTTTCAAAACAACGGAAATTCCTTTTTTATTTATACTCTTTAAAGCCTTAGCTGAAACCTTTAAGGTTACCCAACGATCTTCTTCTGGAATATAGAAACGCTTTTTAGAAAGATTTACATCAAATCTTCTTCTGGTTTTATTAATCGAGAAGGACACATTGTTCCCAAACATGGCTCTCTTTCCAGTAACATCACAAACTTTTGACATCTCTCTACTTTTATTTTGTTATAAACAGGGTGCAAATTTAAATTAATTTTATGGGACGGACAAAATTCTTTGTCAGAATTTTAAAATTTCTTTTTGAAGCATTTCAAATGCCTTATTTACAGACTTTTGCACAATTCTTTCTCTCTGACTTCCCATATGAAATTCTTCCACTACCTCTGCCTTGGGAGAAACGATGGCAATAAACACTGTTCCTACCTCTGCATCGGAATCCCCTTTTGTGGGTCCGGCGTTCCCAGTAGTGGCGATAGCGAAATCCGTATTTAATATTTTGCGCAAATTAGAAGCCATCTCTAAGGCAACCTCTGCACTTACCACGGAAAATTGATCTATTGTTGCCTTGGACACCTTAAGCACGTCTATTTTGGTTTCGGCAGCGTAACTTACAATGCTCCCTTTAAAATAGGCCGATGCACCTGGCATAGTGGTTATCTGTTGAGCAATTTTACCCCCAGTGCAACTCTCCGCCGTACCCAAGGTGAATCCCTTTTTCGTCAATAATTGTGCAATAACCGACTCCAAAGGCTCATCCCCTTCCTCTCCATAGACTAAATCGCCTACTAACTTTTTAATTTTTTCCGCCTCGGTATTAACGGCGGATTTTATCAATTCACTATCCTCTCCTTTTGCCGTAAGCCTTAGCCTAACAGAGCCCAAACTAGGCAGATAGGCTAATTTCACATAATTGGGCAGATTGTCCTCAACAGATGCTATCCTATCCGCAAGCGAACTTTCCCCAATGCCATAGGTGATAATGGTCCTGTGAACAATATAAGGCCGTTTAAACTCTTTTATTATCCTAGGTATAACTTTAGATGTGATTAAATTTTTCATCTCGAAGGGGACGCCCGGCAATGATACAAAGGCCTTTCCTTCTTTTTTAACCCACATTCCAGGAGCTGTACCAAATTCATTTTGGAGAACACTAGCCTTGGAAAGTACCAATGCCTGATTTTTATTAACCTCCAACAAGGGAATTCCGAGGTGTTTTCGGAAGATAGCCTCAACATGGGTCAGCACTTCTGGACTCTCTACCAAAGTATCATTGAAATATTCGCACAGGGTATGCTTTGTGATATCGTCCTTGGTTGGACCCAAACCTCCAGTCATTATTATAATATCTGCCCTTGATTCCGCTTCTTTTAGAGCCTTCAAAATATGAAGTTTCTCATCTTGTACAGAAGTTATCTGATAAACAGAGACCCCAATCTTATTAAGTTCTTGGGCAATAAAAGCAGAATTTGTATCAATAATCTGACCAATGAGAATCTCATCGCCAATAGTTATGATTTCAGCAAACATTAAATCCTAAAGTCATTTTTCAATTCAGAAACCACTTGCTGAACATCCCTTTTAAGTAAGGGCACCAGTCGCTGAATTTCCTCCGTATTTTCCTCCTTTTTCCCCAAAGTTTCGATCTGCAACGCTATATCACGAGTTTGCTCCATGCCCAGCAAATCTACATTGGGCTTAATTTTATGCGCCAATTTATAAACACTGTCATAGTTTTTTACCCCTAAGGCCTTCTCAAGTTCGTCCAAATCTTGAGGCACTTCTTCCAAAAAAACAGCAACGACAGATTTAATGAATTCATCATCACCATCTGCCATTTCATTTATCTTGTCCAGACTATAAATCATCTATTTTATATTTAATGAGAACATTTGTTCATTCTCCAAACTACCCGAAAGATAATCATTTGCACTTATTCTACCAACACCAGCGGGTGTACCTGTAAAAATAATATCTCCCTTTTTTAGAGTAAAAAAACGCGAAACGTAGGAAATTATTTCATCAATCTTCCAAAGCATTAAACCGGTATTTCCTTGCTGAACCAATTTATCGTTCTTTTTAAGTTGAAAATTTATATTGTTTAAATCCTTAAAATTGGTTTTTGGCAACCATTTACCAATTACCGCAGACCCGTCAAAACCTTTGGCCTTTTCCCATGGCAATCCCTTTTCCTTTAATTGAGCCTGAATGTCCCTAGCTGTAAAATCGATGCCCAAACCAATTTCATCATAATAATTGTGGGCAAATAGGACCTCTATATGTTTACCTACCTTTTTTATTTTCACCAATACCTCGACTTCATAATGTACATCCTGAGAAAAATCAGGAATATAAAAATCCTGTTCCTTGGGCAACACTGCCGAGTCTGGCTTAATAAAAAGCACTGGCTCCAAGGGTCTTTCATTATTCAACTCCTTGATATGCTCCGTATAATTACGACCAATACAAATAATTTTCATGATAATAAGCGTTCTTTAAAGTTTGGCATTTTTCATGACCAGCCTGCTGAAAGGACTAGCGAGTAACATGGAAGAATTGAACATTATTACAAAGCCATCCAACTTTTAACCTAGTTTATTGTTCAACTTGCTCAATTTTATTTGGGTCAAGACTTTTTTGGTGTACAAAGGAAAATCTGCATTCAAAATCCAACCAAAATAGCCCGGCTCCTTTTCAAGGACATCATGTACTTTTCTCCCTTTATGTTTTCCAAAAGAAAAAATCTCTTCCCCTTTTTCATCCAAAACAATAAATCCTGCGAAATCTACGGATTGTTTTCTTGTGGTAAATTCCGATAGTTTTTTAATATTATTTTCTAATTCGGGATATCTATCCAATTGGGACAAAAGCACTTCGTAGGTTGCTGTGGTATCCGCCTCGGCACTGTGGGCATCGACCAGATCTTTATCACAATAAAATTTATAAGCCGCTTCCAAGGTCCTTTTCTCCATTTTATGAAAAATGGTCTGCACATCCACAGAGACGGTATTCTTCATATCAAAATCAATTTCGGAACGAAGCATCTCTTCTGCCAAAAGTGGAATGTCAAACCGATCGGAATTATAACCTCCCAGATCACAATCCTTTATCATTTTATGAATTTCTTTGGAGAGCTGCTTGAAGGTAGGTTCGTTTGCCACTTTTTCGTTGGAAATACCATGAATAGCCACTACTTCTGCAGGGATATCCATTTCAGGATTTACCAAATAGGTCTTGCTCTCCTTATTCCCATTGGGATATACCTTAAGAATAGCTATTTCCACTATTCTATCTTTGGCAACATTGGTACCCGTAGTCTCTAAGTCGAAAAAACAAATTGGCCTTATAAGCTTTAATTGCATGCTGTAGGTTCTTTATGCAAATATAGTTTTTACAAAATGTACAGGAAAAGAATAACCTACATTATTCGACAAACAACGCCAATCCTGCCAACAGGTGTAAATATGTTGACCTAAGGCCAAGGGGGATTTATTGGATTATTACAACCTAGTATTGATTACATTGTTAAATGCCGATCCAAAGGTATAGCTTAGTCCTATCCCAAAACCCATTTCGTAATTGGTAGCGATTTGTTTTTGTTGAAGAAGCACGTCCTCAATGGAAGCAGAACCGGCGGGTAGGTTTATCTGATCCTTTATAAACTTTACGTCTCCAGAAAACCTCACAGCCAACCCTTTAAATATCCTTACCGACAACCAACTGTTCATTTGTAGACGATTTTTGGTCCAATCGCTCAAAAAACTGGAAGCGGAAAAAACGGAAGATATATTTCCCCATGGCTGCCTGAACCGTACCTGCAAGTTTATTGAGTGATTAAAAAAAGATTCCTGATCCTTTCCAAAAATGGTAGTTTCAATATAATTATTATAGAGGTACCCAATTTTATAAGCAAACACAATTTCGCGGCGCAATACTTCGCGATATGGAAAAATATTATATTCGATCGCAGGCCGAAGATCCAATGTTAAATCTATATTGGTATACGTATTGTGTCTTGCGCCTCCAAAGATACCGGCAGACCAATGGTCTGATAAACTGCGCACAACGCTACCATAACCAGAATACTCCTCCTTGCTACTAGTAAATTCCTCTCCATCATTTTCGAACCTACTTCGATATTGATTCATTTGAACATCGGTCCGTATCCGCCATTTTTCGGTGACACGATCACTTTCAAAACCAATTTCGTATTCAAACTCGTTCCTACTGGATTCCCTATCCAATTTAATAGAACCTCTAATCTCAAAAATCCAATTATTCCAAGGATCGTCAAAATCTATGTCCATTCGTTCTGCAAGACCCTTATTGGATATGGAATACTCAATTTTATCTGCTAGGTCAGACACCATAACATATTTTAATAATCCAGTTCTAATTTTAGACAAAAGCCCTTTTCTAACATCGTCAGAGGTCATATTGGCTGTGGTTTCAAAGGCTATTCTATTGGTTATGCCCTTATAATCTCCATATCCTTGAAATTCAAGAGTATAGTTACGTCCACCGCTACCATTAATTATATCATAAATAAATAAGGTAACATTGGCCAGGGCTTTATCACGCACATGATCTGTAAACTCCAATTCTTGCCGAATGAAATTCTCGTCACAATTACAGCTTGTAAATAGTTTAAGGGATTCTTTCTGCGCTATTAATGACATAGGAAGTAGTAACAAAAAAAATAGGATCAATTGCTTCATCCGCCATAAAGGATACTTCATTTATATAGTTATTAGGTTTAACTGCTTAAATATAATAGGATGTGTCCGTTTAAATCAAAGGAAACTTATTATATAACCAAAACCTATTATAATGTGTTATATGAACACAGCACAATAGGTTTTTACCAATTAAATAGCAATTATTTTAAGGCAATACTAAACCTCCCTATTTACGTCCCAGGCCTCCAAATAATCGGCTACCGCCTTTACGAACATTCCGCCGAGAGCCCCGTTTACCACCCTATGATCGTAACTATGAGAGAGATACATTTTACTTCTGATGGCAATAAAATCCCCTTCTTTGGTTTCAATTACAGAAGGTAATTTGCGTATAGCGCCCAGTGCCAAAATACCCACTTGTGGCTGATTGATAATTGGAGTGCCCAAAACACTCCCAAAAGTTCCAACATTGGTTACAGTATACGTACCGTCCTTTACCTCATCTGGCTTCAATGTATTATTTCTGGACCTTTTGGCCAAATCGTTCACCGCTTTTGCCATACCTACCAGATTCAACTGATCGGCATTTTTAATAACGGGAACTATTAAATTTCCATCGGCCAAGGCCGCAGCCATTCCTATATTAATATTCTTTTTCTTAATGATGGTATCTCCCTCTAGAGATATATTTAACATTGGGTATTTTTTCAGGCCAATGGCCACTGCCTCCAAGAATATCGGAGTAAAAGTAAGCTTCTCTCCCTCCCTTTTTTCAAAGGCATCCTTAACCTTGTTCCTCCAATTTACCACATTGGTAACATCAACTTCTACAAAACTTTGAACATGAGCCGAGGTAGCTATACTGGCGGACATATGGTGGGCAACTAATTTGCCCATTCGCGATAAAGGTATACGCTCGTCTCCACTATTAGGCTCCTCATTCTCCGCAGTTGGATTAAACCTTTCTTGTTTTACTTGCTCTTTTTTGACAGGAACCGACTCTACTACCTGCTCAACCTTACTTGCAGGAGTTTCTACACTTTTCCCTGCTTTTACTTCATTGGATTGACCTCCGCTTGATTTCTCGGAAGCTATATAGTCCAAAATATCATTTTTGGTCACCCTTCCTTCATTTCCAGTACCCGCAATAGTATCCAATTCCGCAATGGATATTCCTTCCTGTTTGGCAATATTTTTAACCAAAGGAGAATAGAATCTATCCGATCCACTATAATCCAAAACGGGTGCTGCTGAAATTTCTTTAGCTGTCTGTACCACAACTTCCAGTTCTTCGACCTCCTTTGTTGGTGTATCCAATTCTGATGATGAACCATGATCGTCCTCCTCATATTCACCGTCAATATCACCTCCGTTTATTTCTATAATGGCAACCGTCTGCCCTACCTTTATAACATCGTCTATATTAAATAATTTCTCAACCAAAATGCCGTCTACCTCACTTGGAACTTCAGAATCTACCTTATCGGTGGCAATTTCAAATACAGCTTCATCCATTTCTATGGAATCACCGACTTCCTTGAGCCAGGAGATAAGTGTAGCCTCTGCAACGCTTTCACCCATTTGTGGTAATTTTAGTTCAAATTTTGACATATCCCTATTTAATGCACTTATAATGATTAATAATTTGCAAAAATAATAAATAAAAGAGCATTTTTTTGACTTTTATTTATTATTTTTGCAAATTATGATATTTAAACTTTTAATGAATTCTCGAAGGGAATCCTATTAATAATACTCCTTCCCAAAGTAACCTCATCGGCATATTCCAATTCATCCCCTACAGCAATACCCCTTGAAATAGTAGAAGTTTTAACACCTAAGCCCTCCAATTGCTTATAAATATAAAAGTTGGTCGTATCGCCTTCCATTGTGGAACTTAACGCAAAAATCAATTCATTTATTTTTCCTTGCTTTGTTTTGTCCACTAATGAAAAAATAGATAAATCCTGGGGACCAATACCTTCCATTGGAGAAATTTTACCCCCAAGAACATGGTACAGACCTTGAAATTGCCCAGTATTTTCTATTGCCATGACATCGCGAATATCTTCAACAACGCAGACAATACTCTCATCCCTTCTAGGATTGGAGCAAATCTCACAAACTTCTACATCAGAAATATTATGGCAGTTCTTACAGAATTTGATATTGTCTTTTAAATTGACTAATGCACTGGCCAATCTTGCAGTTTGCTCCTTTGGCTGTTTTAAGAGATGCAGAACCAATCTCAATGCCGTGCGCTTGCCTATACCTGGCAATTGGGACATCTCGTATACTGCATTTTCAAGTAATTTAGAAGAAAATTCCATAAGGACAAAATTACAATTTTATACCATAAAATTAAGACATTCGTTCTAAAAGAAAATTTAGAAAACACAGCTAACAGCCTTTTCTCAGATTGCATTACAACCCATTCCTATTTATTATTTCTCTGGACTGTAGCCAAAGTCCCAGGCGTCATAATTCCGTTTAATATTTTTAATACAATAAGTTGGTCTTTTGTATTTTAGAAAAAAGAGTAAAAATTGTTTACTTCAAAAATCCCAAATATTTTTGAAAACGATATAAAGCCAGATTACAACTCACCGATACAAATGGTATTTTGGCGAATAGCTTCCAAATCCCATTTACATTTTTTTTAGTGTAAAAAAAGTAATATCACAGTAACCATTATTTGAGAACCAGAAAAATATTATTCAAATCAAATTTAAATATCAAGAGTTTAATAACTGATTTAGAAATAATTACGTGACAAAATTAAAATAGTAAAGTATTCATCTATGAACATAGATTTATTTCAGCAAAATTAAGGTTACACAAAATTAAAATCACTTTTTAAAAACAATTATAAAGTTGCTACATCCATATTTTGAAAATAAGATAAATAGCCTTTAATTTGTGGACAGGCATAGTTCCCCCAGTCCTATAGCCCTATTGCGATTAAAATTTATTGGCTTATTTATTTGTATAAATACACCCTAAACCAGGTGTTAACACATTATCGTTTCCATGTTAAAGTGTGTTAATGCTTGTAAGGATGGAATAGAATATTCGTACTTTAATAAGTAGAATTTAGAATATAAAAATTTGGTCATTGATAATGCTATATATTTATAGTTAATGGTTAGTGTTTAGTATAGTCTATCAATGAAAGAAACCCGGAACAATTGTTCCGGGTTTCGTTTTTATAAGCTTTTTTTATCTTAATTTCTCACCATTTAATTATGACGCTGCCCCAAGTAAAGCCACTTCCAAAGGCTGCCAAGACCACCAAATCGCCAGACTTTATTTTACCCTGCTCCCAAGCCTCGGTCAAGGCAATAGGAATTGAAGCCGCGGTAGTATTTCCATATTTCATAATGTTATTAAATACCTGATCATCTCTTAAACCAAACTTCTTTTGAATAAATTGGGATATTCTAAGATTGGCCTGATGTGGGACCAACATATCTATATCCTTTACCTCCAAATTATTAGCTTTTAATCCCTCAATAATGACTTCACTAAAACGGACTACTGCGTTTTTAAAAACAAATTGTCCGTTCATGTATGGAAAATAAGATTCATCATTGGGATCATTATCCTCCAAAATGTCAGTCACCCAACGTTTCCCCATCCCTGGTGCAATTAGTGATAATTCCTCTGCATGCTGACCTTCGGAATGCAAATGCGTGGATAGAATACCTTTGGTAGTATCTTCTTCCCTACTGACAACCGCCGCTCCGGCACCATCACCAAAAATTACCGAAACCCCCCTACCCCTAGTGGTCATATCCAGTCCATGGGAATGTAGTTCGGACCCTATTACCAACACATTTTTATACATACCCGTTTTTATGTATTGGTCTGCGACCGACAGGGCATATACAAACCCGGAGCACTGGTTTCTCACATCCAAGGCACCAACTGTTTTTATATCCAAATCCCGCTGAACCAAAACTCCCGGACCAGGAAAATAGTAATCGGGACTTAATGTTGCAAAAACAATAAAGTCGATGTCATTCTTATCTATTCCGGATCGATCAATGGCAATTTTAGCTGCTTTCACTCCCATACTGGTCGTGGTATCCCCATCACCCTTTATGACATGCCTTCTTTCCTTAATGCCTGTCCGTTCTTGGATCCAGGCATCGTTGGTATCCATTTTTTTGGACAAATCGTCATTGGTGACCACATTGTTAGGGACATAATAGCCTAAACCTGTTACTTTTGAGTTGAACATGCGTTGGATAATTTAATTTATAATTGGAGTGGGGTGACCCTCTCCCTTACATTAATGTAACATCTAAAATATGGGTAATAAATTTGATGACATCTAATATAGACAAAAATATACGGTTTTGTAATGTTAAAAATCATGCGACCTAATCCGTAAATCAAAAATTTCATTCTGACAATATACCTATTTAACACCTAACTAAGAATGTCAGTTTGTCACCTTAACCAACAATGGTATTTTTTTTGACAGTGATAAGTCGTAAACTAAAACAATACAAGTATGGCCACAGGCAAGATTAATGTTTCAGTAGAAAACATATTTCCGCTCATAAAGAAATTCTTATACAGCGATCATGAAATATTTTTGCGGGAGCTAATTTCCAATGCAACCGATGCAACTTTAAAGCTTAAGCACTTAAGCACAATAGGGGAAGCCAAAGTTGAATATGACAATCCTTTTATTGAGGTTAAGATCGATAAGGAAGGAAAAAAAATCCATATCATTGATAAAGGTGTGGGTATGACCGAGGAGGAAGTACAAAAATACATTAATGAAATTGCGTTTTCAGGGGCTGAAGAATTCTTGGACAAATATAAAGATTCTGCTAAAGACTCAGGTATCATTGGTCACTTTGGACTAGGATTCTATTCGGCATTCATGGTTGCATCCAAGGTAGAGATTATCACCAAGAGTTACAAAGACGAACCGGCAGCACATTGGACCTGTGATGGTTCGCCTAATTTCACCCTAAAAAAGGCTAAAAAAACAACTCGTGGTACGGAAATAATTCTGCACATCGCCGATGACTCCACAGAGTTTTTGGAGGAAGGAAAAATTGGCAATCTACTTAGAAAGTACAACAAGTTTATGCCTATTCCCA
>Ga0222651_1001322_pt1 | contig 12394 bp, 9 predicted proteins | sample AntAcemetagen369_FD_179855 | JGI IMG/M metagenome (GOLD analysis project Ga0222651, IMG submission 179855) | Saline water microbial communities from Ace Lake, Antarctica - #369 | ecosystem: Environmental > Aquatic > Non-marine Saline and Alkaline > Saline | place: Antarctica: Ace Lake | collected...
TTTGTTCAGCGAGAAAACTGGGTGGAAGCCTTTACTTTTAGCCAAGAGACAGGTCGCTACATGTTAGACCCGAATCACGGTGGCGACTTATTTAATAATGGCTATCGATATCTCAACTGGTTAATCGATGTCCCCATGCTATTGCTGCAAATCCTTTTTGTCGTTAGCCTGACAACAAGCTCTTTTACCTCGATCCGGAATCAATTCTGGTTTTCCGGTACGATGATGATTCTCACTGGTTACGTGGGGCAATATTATGAAGTCACCAGCCCAATCGCTTTCTTCATCTGGGGAGGAATTTCGACTCTCTTCTTTATCCATATCTTAGTCGTCATGCGCAAGGTGATCAAGGAAGGCCAAGAAGGAATCCCCGACCAAGCCTCTAAATACCTTGGCACGATTTGGTGGATCTTCTTATTCTCATGGTTGCTGTATCCAGTGGCTTACGTCATGCCCTACATTGCGCCGCTTAGTGAGTCGGGCGTCGTTGCACGTCACCTCGTTTACTCGATAGCCGATGTCGCCTCGAAAGTCATTTATGGCATCTACCTAACAATGGTTGCGAAAGTGCTCAGCGACGCAAGCGGCTACAGAAGCTCGGAGTTCAGTGACGATACGTCGGTCACCTCTTAATCTTAAAATGGGGAGGCGTGCCAGGCTTCTAGCTCGCCTCCCCTATCCACTTTTATTTCATGGTCCTTGCTGATAGTTCTAATACCAACGTGGTCTCCAACCTTTTGGACGATGCTCAACACCTTATTTTGAAGTCTTTTTTTGGACGCGATGAGCCGCCGGACTCAGATAACCCAATTCATGCAGCTTATAGGCACCACTTTAGCACCCGTGGGGGTGGCACTCGGATTCGACTGACACACCATTGCGCCAAGCATCTGGGGATCGGTGAAAGCGACTGTCGCCGCCTCGCAGCGGCTGTCGAATGTCTGCACAACGCCTCCCTCGTCCAAGATGACCTGCAAGATCATTCCACGTTCAGACGGGGGCAACCGTCGGTCGTCGCTAAATTCGGCAAGGACGTTGCGCTCGGGCTGACGGATAGTCTGATCACCACTGCATTTGTATGTGTGTCTGAAATCAGTAACCACTCAGTCTTGCCCGATTTAATCGGTCAAATTCACCGAGCTGTTTCTGAAACCGCAGAGGGTCAGACCACCGAGTTGAGCAGCGGCTTTGGGAGCCAATCGATAGACGCCCGGCTAACAGCTGCTAAGAAAAAGTCGGGCCCCCTATTCGCCCTCGCGCTTGAGCTTCCTTTAATCGTCGCAGGAAATCAAGAGAGCTTGCCGGATGCGCACGAGGCGGCTTGTTTGTTTGGCCTCGGCTACCAGATTTTAGACGATCTTAAAGATCAACGTTCCGACGCTGAAAACGAGATAAACGGCAACCTGGTTCTCGCAATGATGAGCGATTCGCCCGACATCTCAGCCGAGACCCGAGCCATCGAGCTCGCCCAACGCTTGCTACACAACGCAATCCTAAAAGCTGAAGACCTCCCGCAAGGAGTCGGCACGCCTTTGATCGACTTGGTCAAAGACCTTCTTTTGCAAATCGATTTCTTCGCAAGCGCAACCTAACCAACTCGGGTCTGCTAAAACTCTACTCAGCGCGGCTGAATCATTCGAGACGCATGCTAACCTTCTACAGATGCCTATTCACCCACGCACATGCTCACAACGTACTGCCAAGCCCGCCAGCCACCAATGTCGCTCGCGCGCGGGCACATTCCTAGTTGGCACGATTTTAATAAGTCTAGTCGCGCTGGCTGGCTGCGGCAAATCCGAAGAAGGTGATTTAGCTGGTCAAAGCTCTAAGCAGCAAGCACCCGCTACTGATGTCGGCTATGTCGAACTGCAGCTTCGCGCGATCAACCAATTCAACCCACTGCCTGGCCGCGTAGTTGCCTACCAAGTGGCGGAGATTCGACCTCAAATCAGTGGTATCATTCTGTCGCGACTCTTCGAGGCAGGGGATTTTGTAAAAGAAGGGCAATCGCTCTATCAAATCGATCCCGCGCGCTACCAGGCCGAATTAAATATCGCTCAAGCAGCTCTCGAAAATGCAGAGGCGGGCTTGCAGAATGCGCAGGCACTTGCAAACCGCTATGAGACACTGGTCGCAAGCAGTGCAGTCGCCGAACAAGAATACGACAACGCCGTCGCCGCCCTGAGAAAGGCTAAAGCTGCGATCAGTATAGCTGAGGCTGAAATTCAGGCGGCTCAGATCAATCTCGACTACACTGAAGTGCGCTCGCCGATCAGTGGTCAAATCAGTCCGTCTGCGGTGACTAAAGGTGCCCTCGTGACTAACGGCCAACCCAATTCGCTCGCGATCGTGCGGCAGCTCGATCCGGTCTATGTCGATCTTTCGCAATCAGCGACGGCCGCGCGCGCCTTGCACGCCCGCCTAACGCTCGCCCGCTTAGAGCGTGGTGCCGATGCAAAATTCCCCGTCAAGCTGTACATGACAGAGACCGATGTGCCGTATGCGCACCTAGGCACCTTGGATACTACAGAGTCAGCCGTCGATCCGCAAACCGGGACAATTCGTCTACGCTCAATTTTCCCGAATCCAGATGAGATACTGCTACCTGGAATGTTTGTGCGTGCTGCGGTGGCTGACGAAGGCCGCGCCAAGGCCATCATCGTTCCGCAAAAGAGCGTGAAGATTCAACCAGATGGCAAAAAACACGTGTGGGTGATCGATTCTGAAGATAAGGCTGAAAAAAGGATGATCCAAACCGGAGCCGCCTACGGCAACCGCTGGGTTGTGCTGGAGGGGCTCAAAGCTGGGGAGCGGTTGATCGTCGAGGGCAGTATGACGCTGAGTGAAGGGGCTAAAGTCCAACCCGAAAAAATCACCCCACAGGACTAATTTATGATCTCCCATTTTTTTATCGCACGCCCGATCTTTGCCGCAGTGATTGCTTTCTTCATCGTGGGTATGGGCGCTTTTTCGGTATTTCAGCTCCCGATTGAACAGTATCCAAACATCGCTCCACCAAAGATTTCGATCACCGCTACCTACCCCGGTGCCTCCGCGAAAACATTGGAAAACACCGTCACTCAGGTGATCGAGCAAAACCTCACGGGCATCGCCAATCTGCGCTATATTCAGTCGCAAAGCTCCTCCTCGGGCAGAGCTACGATCACCTTGACCTTTGAGCCCGGCACCGATCCAGACATTGCTCAAGTGCAAACCCAGAACAAGGTGTCCCAAGCGGTTTCGTCGCTCCCCTCGATCGTGCAGGAGCTTGGAGTGCCGATCGAGAAAGCGGGCAGTAGCTATGCCTTGATTATCGGATTTTATTCCAAAGATAACTCGATGAGCCGTAACGACATTTCGGACTTTTTGGTTTCGAACTTGCAAGAGCCAATCAGCCGGGTCAGCGGCGTCGGCCAGATCCAGACATTCGGCCCCGAAAACGCCATGCGCATTTGGCTGAATCCAATCAGCATGAATAATTTCAAGATCGCCACGACGGACGTGATCCGAGCGATTCAAGAGCAAAATGTGCAACTCGCGACAGGCGAAATCGGCGGGGCTCCGAGCGTTGCGGGGCAGCAACTTAACGCCACCATTACCGCTCAGTCATTGATGACGACTGCCGAGGAGTTTTCGAACATCCTACTCACCGTCGCCGACGACGGCGGCAACGTTACCCTAGCGGATGTCGCTCGCATCGAAGTCGGTGCCGAAAGTTATAGCGTGATCGGTCGCTGGAATCGCGATCCTGCGGCTGCCATAGCGATTACGTTGGCTCCGAACGCCAACGCCCTAGAGACGATCCAGGCAGTCAAAGACCGCTTGCAAGACTTTGACGAAATTATCCCTGAAAGCCTAGAGATCGTCTACCCAGTTGATGTCTCCCCCTTTATTCAAGCCTCCATTCGAAACGTCCTTGTCACCCTAGGGCTGGCGGTCGTGCTGGTGGTCTTGGTAATTTTCGTTTTTCTGCAAACGGTGCGCGCCACTCTCATCCCAGCGATCACCATTCCGATCGTGCTGCTGGGCACCTTTGCCTTCCTGCTCGTCTTTGGCTATTCGATCAATGTGCTCACGCTTTTCGCACTCGTGCTCGCCGTCGGGATGCTGGTCGACGATGCCATCGTGGTGACCGAAAATGTAGAACAGAAGCTGGAGCAAGACAGCGATCTAGACCCCAAAGAGGCAGCCCGCGCGGCCATGAAAGAGATATCGGGCGCACTAATCGGAACGACCGTCGTGATCTGGGCAGTGTTCTTGCCGATGACTTTTTTTACAGGTTCTGTGGGCGTCATCTACCGTCAGTTTTCAATTACGATTTCGGTGGCGATGGGCATCTCCCTCTTTGTCGCACTCACGCTGTCCCCCTCACTTTGCGGGCTCCTGCTTAAACCGGGCAAGAAGGTCAAGGACAGTGGCTTTTTCGGTCTCTTTAACCGGGCGTTTGATAAACTTCGGAGCGGGCACACTTCATTGATGGATCGACTCTTGAAGAACCGAATCGTGCTGCCGCTTTTATACATCGCCCTGGTGGCCGCTACTCTTTTGATCTTTGTCCGCATTCCTAGCTCATTTCTTCCCGACGAAGATCAGGGCCGTATGTTCACCTTGTTGGCGGGGCCTCCGAGCTCGACCCTTGAGCAGACCGTCGAAAAAATTGAAAAGATTGAAGATTTCTATCTCGATGAAGTAGGCGGTGCCGTCGAGGGTCTCTTTACCGCCGCTGGCTTCAGTTTTGTGGGAAGCGGTCAAAATGTAGGGATCGCCTTCATCAAGATGAAGGACTGGGAGGTGCGCGGGGAAGCCAACAGCGTCTTTGCAATCAAAGAAAAAGGCTTTCGTGCGCTTTCTGGTATCCGGGATGCCCAGATCATCCCAATCGTGCCGCCGCCCGTCAGTAGCTTGGGCAATGCCAGTGGGTTCCAGTTTGAGTTGATCGACCGCGCGGGGCTCGGCAATGAAGCGCTGACCGCCGCCACGACGCGACTACTCGACATGGCCAATCAAAGCGAAATGTTGACTCAAGTTCGCTTCAATGGCTTGGACGATAGCCCCCAATATGATTTGAACATTAACAGCCTCAAGGCGCGCTCCATGAGAGTCCCACTCACCGCGATCAACCAAACGCTGAGCACCGCTCTCGGCGGCGTCTATGTGAATGACTACCTCAGTTCGGGACGCACCAAACGAGTCTACGTGCAGGCCGATGCGCCCTACCGCATGCTGCCCGAGGATATTCGTAATTGGTACGTGAAGAACCTCGACGGCGATATGGTGCAGATGTCTGAACTCGCATCCGGAAAATGGACTTACGGCTCACCAAAGCTGACCCGCTTCGACGGGTTATCCTCGCGGGACATTCAAGGTTCGACGATCACCGGCGTCAGTTCGGGCGAGGCTTTTGAAGAGCTCGAACGAATCGTCGATCAATTGCCAGAGGGATTCGACATTGCCTGGACCGGGCTTTCCTACGAAGAGCAACAGGCTGGCGCCAATACTTGGGTGCTTTACTTAGTTTCCGGGCTCGCGGTGTTTTTAATCCTCGCCGCACTCTACGAGAGTTGGGCGATTCCCCTCACGATCATGCTGATTGTGCCGCTCGGCATTTTCGGGGCCGCGCTTACCACTTGGCTCACCGGCCAAGCCAATGACGTCTATTTTCAAGTGGGGCTGCTCATCACGATCGGTCTGGCGGCGAAGAACGCCATCCTTGTGATCGAATTTGCCAAAAGTAACTTTGAGGATGGTATGACCGCCTACGACGCGGCTTACGATGCCGCCAAGATGCGTCTCCGCCCGATCCTGATGACGTCACTGACCTTTATTTTGGGTGTCCTTCCGCTAGCGTTCGCATCCGGGCCCGGCTCGGGCGCGCAAAATGCGATCAGCATCGGCGTCCTCGGCGGCGTCACCGCCACCACCCTGTTCATCGTCGTGTTTGCCCCATTCTTTTTCCTCACAGTTTACCGCCTGTTTAAAAAAGAAGCGGTCGAAAACCATCAGGAAGCCTAAAGAAAACGTGGACCGTTGCTCCATTGGTTCACCACTTGTTCATTTTATCTGTGGTATGCGGTGGTTATTTCTTTTCAGCTTGGTAAAACTGATTGTGCATTTCCGTCATCATCGCGGGGACATCGATTTTATCGGGTGCGCGGGCTGAGTCTATTTGGGCAACCGCATCGGGGGTGGCGAATACGCCGGGATGCCAATCGCCTTTGCCTTCAAACATGTTATAGCGCATTTGCGGGAAACTGGTCTGGTCGTAGCACTTCCACATGCGGCGCATGCGGAGGATTTCTGGGATGTTGATATTGGAGGGGTCGCCGAGCATCTCGTAACCGTCCCATGTGCTGAGGGGGTCTTCGAGGGTGGCACCGTTCATACGATGCACGATTTCGAGGTCGTCGCGGCTGAGCGGCACTTCGTAGGGGAAGATGCCGCGCATATTATCGAACTGCTCTAGCTCGCTGATGCCAAAGCTGAGGGTTTGTATCTGAGTATGGGCGAGGCACCAGCGGGCGTTGAACTGGATCGGGCTTAGTGGAGCACAAAGCTGCTTCAGCTTGGCGGAGGGTTCGTAGAGTTTGCCACCTTTATCGTTGGGCGAAATTATAAAAACGCCAATATCTTTAGCGGCGGCATAGTCGACTGCGCCTCGGTTGCGCTGCATGAAGTAATAGTAGTGCAGGTTGACAAAGCTAAAAAGATCCGTGCCCAAGGCATCGATAATCACATCAACGGGCCCGTGGGTGGAGAAGCCGACATCGCCGATGATGCCCTCGTCGCGCATTTTCAAAAGCTCTTCGACGGGGCCGCCTTTCTTAGTGGCGTAGCCCAGCTTTTCGCGATTATTGATCCCATGCCAGCCGTAGAGATCGATGCGGTCTGTGCGCAGGCCTTTGAGCTGTTCCTCGACGAGTCGCCGCGCCTCATCGGCCGTCGCGGGGTTGCCCTTAGTCATGATATGGTAGCTGTCGCGCGGCTGTCTCATCACCTCGTTGAGCGCGATCCCGTAGCAATGCTCGCTCTTTCCGTAGCCGTAGGCGGTCTCGATGTGGTTGATACCACAATCGAATGCCTCCGTGGTCACGGCGACGCATTGATCGATCATCTCAGTCGACGGTTGGTCGCGTGGCTCACCCCAACCATCTTGGTAGCGCATACCGCCGAGGGTGATGTTGGATAGCCATCGATTCGTCCGACCGAAACGTCGATATTGCATGGGGGCTCTTTTGTTTAGAATCTTCATTCTCTCTAAAGTAGCCGCTTGTAGATTAGAGGCCAGAGTCGATTTCTATAGATTGTGGTCTCTTTGATAAAGGCGGATTTGACCTAGAATCGGTTAAAATACTCTTTCTCGGGATAGAAACTATTAAATAAGCGTTTGACTCACCCCATCGGTTTCTAGATTTTACAATAAATTAAAGTTATTGATCCTAATTACTATGAAAGCTCTGACGATTTCACTCATCCTCTTCTTTGGCAGCCATTACACGCACCTCGCCGCTCAGAATGCAGACTCGCTCTTTTCGACTGCGGGAGTTCGCGTCGGCGTGGATGCTGAAAACCAAATAGGTTTGGTGAGCTATGAAATTTTCGGCATCACCAACATGGGCTGGTCTTGGGATCTGAGCGAACGTATCCGCCTCGATCTGAATATTGAAACAGCCGTCGGTGGCCTCTCAGGTGAGGGGGAAACAGCTATCTATGCGCGCATGGCTCCAGTCGCAGAAATCTTCTTTGGTGATTGCCCGCTTAGCCTGACCCTGAGCTCAGGCCCTGCGCTCTATTCGGAAGACACTTTTGATACTTATGACATCGGCGGGAACTTTCAATTCACCTCCAGCGTTGGTTTGAACTGGGATTTAAACGACACCTACGCGCTCAGCTACCGCTTTCAACACACTTCGAATGCCCATATCAGCTCGCCGAATCCGGGGCTGGATATGCACACGATCAGCATCGCTTACAAATTCTAGTGAATTGCTTCGACTGTATCTCCTCGAATCATCGACCAGAGCCGCTTGAGCGCTCGCTGCGATGGGTCGCGGAATTGTTCAAAGGCAACATGCGTGTCTGCTTGGGCTGGATTCACTCGAATGCCCCATAGCGGCGTGATGGAATCGGGAAACATGGCGTAGCGCAGGTCGCCCAACACGCCTGGTTCTTTGGGGTAGCGGTAGAGGTAGCCTTGGGAAAAGAAGCGAAAGCGCTCTACATCTTGGGCCAGCACACTCCCTGCCTCCAGCGTCGCCTCGGCCATTTCTAAACTGAAGGCATCGACAGCACTTCCTTGATAATGTCGTGGCTCAGAAAACGGAGTGGTTCGCACGGCATCTACGAAATATTGGTCACCCGAGCGATAAACGATGCGCCATAGCACGATATTTCCTAGCGAGGGGCGCACGGTCAGCTCTTCAGCCAAGTGCCCGCGCGACTCAGCAAGCGTCTGCGCAAATTGCGTGGCTTGGCCTCGCTGATACAAGCTGACTCCTAGATAAACGAGGCAGAGCGCCACGGCGACTTGTGCGAAGCGTGGCCGCCTGAAGGCAAACGCGAGCACTGTGAGCAGCGCTAGGGGAATCGTAAAAATGGGATCGATGATCGAGATAATATCCCACGACTCTCGGTGGCTGCTGATCGGCCAGTAAAGTAGCGTACCATAACTGGTGCAGGCATCAAGGAGCCCGTGCGTCAGAGCGCCCATTATACCAAAAAGCGCGAGACGCGGATACGGCCAATGCTTCCAGAAAAAGAGCCCTTTAAAGAGCGCGGCGACGATGAGCCCAATCAAGGGCGCAAGCAGCAGCGCGTGTGTAAAATGGCGGTGGTATTGCAAGGCTAACAATGGATCAGACTCTGAGCGTATCAGCACATCCAAATCCGGTGCTGCACCTGCCAGCGCGCCAAGCAAGATCGCATGCCTAGTTTCTGGCTTGCGGCAGACTAAGGCGGCGGCGGCGGCTCCGATGCTTGCTTGGGTGAGGGGATCCATGGCACTAGGCTGGTAACGCTGCGATCTTCTGCAAGTCGAACCGTCGTTCTTTTATCCTTTAAATAAATAAGGAACCAGCGTCATATCTTGCCCAATGATTTGGTTTTATCGCTTGTTGTATTTTCCCGCGCTCTTGATTGCGCTCCCCTACTACCTGCTACGCATGTGGCGGCGGGGAGGCTACGGCAAGAGCTTCCAGCACAGATTTGGGCGCTTTCACCGCTTGCAGCCGCTCGCAGCAGGCAAGCAACGTATCTGGCTACAGGCAGTGAGCGTGGGTGAGGTGCTGGCAATCGGCCCGCTGATCGAGGCACTGCAAAAGGACGCCAATGTCGAAATCGTGCTCACGACGACGACCAGCACTGGCTACGCAGAAGCTCGAAAGCGCTATGCGCAGACTGTGTTGGGCATCGGTATCTTCCCGCTCGATTTTTGGCTTTTCAATCGCGCCGCTTGGGAGCGTATTCAGCCCAGCGCGGTTATTTTGACGGAAAGCGAGCTGTGGCCGGAGCATCTACACCAAGCGAGGCAACGCAAGGTGCCTGCCTATCTAGTCAACGCACGGATTTCCGATACCAGCTTCGCTCGTTACCAGCAAGTGCCCACCCTCGCGCGGCGCATGCTTAAAAAGTTTCGCACCGTCTATGCCGCGAGCGATCTAGACCGCTCGCGGCTGATTGAACTGGGCTGCCCGCCCGAACGCATCAATGCCACTGGCAGCATCAAGTTTGACGTGTCTGTCGGGGAGCGACTCTCGGAGAAGGAACGACAAGCTCTGCGCTGCAGCCTCGGCTTTGGCAATAGACAGGAAGCCGCGCCCTTTATCTTGCTCGGCTCCTCCACTTGGCCGGGCGAAGAAGCGGCGCTGCTCAAAGTACAAGCGGCCGCGATCAGATGCGGCATCGACTGTCGCTTGCTGCTAGTGCCGCGCCATGCCGAGCGTGCGCCGCAACTCCTGCAGCTGCTTAAAGCGCAAGATCTGTCGTGGCATCAGCGTTCGACGGGCGCGACTCCCCTCACTGATCTAAGCATCCATTTAGCAGATACCACGGGGGAGCTGACGCGGCTGACTCAAGCAGCCGACCTCGCCTTCATCGGCAAAAGCATGCCACCCAACAAAGGCGGCCAAACTCCGATCGAGGCCGCAGGGCTGGGCGTGCCTATTCTAATGGGCTCGAACATGAGCAATTTTAAGGACCTGGCCAAATCGCTCATCCGTGTGGGTGCGGCGCAGAGAATCGCAGACGCGCAAGCGCTGCAAAGTGCCGTGCTCCAGCTAGCCCAAGATGATGCACTACGATCGCGCATGCAAGTAGCCGGCCTCGAGTGGCATCAAGCCAACCGCGGCAGCAGCCAGCGTATCGCCGAGCAGATTTTGCAGAGCATCCACTCTTAATCCACTCTTCATCCACTCTTAGCGCCCAAACAACTTCCCGAGGAAGCCGGACTTTTTGCTATCGCCGATACCGAGTTGTAGCTTCGACAGCTGCAGCGCGATGCGCTCTAGGCGTGGGTCGTTGATCATAATAAAAAAACGCTCCGGAGAGCTACCTGAGCTGAAGACTTGCTTAAGATCGGCCGCATCTGCGGTGAACCAATCGCTAAGCTTGCCCACCTCATCAACGACTGCTTTAATGGCAGTCTCGATGTTTAAGCTGCTGGCCTTGGCCAGCGTAGCTTGCTCCGCATCGACTAGACTCACATCTACTTGTGCCAACAAATACAGCTGCGCCGCTGCGGGTAAATCGCCTGCGGTGAGGCCAATCGCTTCCGCGAGGTGCAGCCCACGAATACCACGGCGATAAGGTATATGCTTTGAGATACCTTCCTCGTCCTTATGGGCGAGGCCATTTAGAAAAGTTTTTAAGTCGGCGCCACCCACATCGCTGTGAGGTATTTTTTGCGCGAAGTGAATGATATCGATCAAGCTCTTTACATCCTCATTTTTGAGTCGCTCCTTGGTATCTGCAGCAAAGTGCACGAACTCGGCGGGATAGCTGGGCGGCACCTCGAACTTGGCTAAAATGCGCTCAAAGGTACTGTCCTCCATGCTCTCGGCCTCGACCGTTTCCGCCATATCGCCAAATGGATCGTCAAAGGCGAGCGTTTCCCGCAGAATATCCATCAGTGCTTTGATGCGGCTCTGCTTACCAATCAGCCCGGGTACGCACTGCAACTCCTCAAAATCGTATTCGATATATTTCGCAGCTGTCTCCCCTTTGCCATGGAAAGGCCATGAGACGCCGACGTTTTGCCCTAGATTTGCGATCTCGATGGCGTTGAGAATCGAGTCCGAGAACCGTTTACGAATGTGATTCCACTCCTCGGCTGAGTATTTTTTAAATTGTTTTTCATTCATTATAGTCGGAAATTAGATAAATGGATCGGGCTTGTCGCGCGGCTCATTGGAACGGTCAGTGTGCCACAACGACTAAACCCTTGTTACATTACATTACCTCGATTGATAAAGCTAATTCGCCAGATTCTGCTGAGGCGGTGTCTTGAGTTTACGCGCTTCGAGTTGCCAGCGCGAAGCCATCACTGGCTCGTTGCGAGCTGTGGCGATCTCGGCACCTCCTTCGTAGAGTGAAATGAGCAACTGCTTGTCGAGATTCCTCTCTGCCAGAATGTTTTGATACAGGCCGAGCGCCATCTCGCTCTCGCCGCGTCGGTGGAGAAAATCGGCGATCATTTGCACCAGCACAAACTCATCGGGGGAGAACTTCGACATAAAGCGGATAATTTTCAGCGCCTCCACTGCCTGACGGTCTTGATCTTCGGCCGCGTAGAGCTGTGCTAAACGATAGGCCAGCGCCAGCGATGGTTGGCTGACAAACTTTGAGCGTGCAAAGGCAATAGCGGCATCGCTCCCCTCTTGAGCGACTAGGCGGTTGATCTCGCGGATACTAGCGTAGGCTGTAAAGGTGGACTTTTGCGAGCGGGCCAACTGGTCGGCCAGCGAAAGCTTGAACGGACGATAGAGCGGATCGCCGATGGCGACACTTTGCCAACTCAGTGAGGGCGTGCTGATCGCGACGGCTTCGCCGAAATTACCACCTGCCATCAGGTGCGCTAGCAAGATCTGCGGGCGGTGGGTGTATTCCAGATAGGGCTCATAAACATTACCCACCGTTGCGCAATACCCTTGTGCGACGAACGCGCCCAGCCAGGTCTTGGGATCGCGCACCGAAGTGGCGGAAAAGCTATGTAGGTGAAACCCCAGCGCGCCGGGCGGGACAGGCCAGCGCGGTGCACGCCACTGCGCGTAGGCGTGGTGACTGTACCACCCCATGTAAATCGCGGGGGCATCGAGCCGATCGCGGTGATCCATCTTGCGCTTGGCGGTGTGAAAATCGGTATCGAAAAAAGCGGCTTCTGCGATCTCGCCGGCGGCGAGTA
>Ga0222651_1001332_pt1 | contig 12335 bp, 10 predicted proteins | sample AntAcemetagen369_FD_179855 | JGI IMG/M metagenome (GOLD analysis project Ga0222651, IMG submission 179855) | Saline water microbial communities from Ace Lake, Antarctica - #369 | ecosystem: Environmental > Aquatic > Non-marine Saline and Alkaline > Saline | place: Antarctica: Ace Lake...
TTCATCTTTCGCAAAACGGCCGATGCTACTGTACTGCTTACCGTAGCTCAGCATCTCATCGAAACTCACGACATTAAAGTTACCGTGACCTACAAGGTTCTGAACGCGATCAAGTCGCTTAAAACTAGAAATCAGGACAGGATACTGTTCTCGCTCGAGAAACCTGTCTTCTCGATGGATATTTTCGAACTGCGTCATCTTTTCAATATAGAGCTGGCGGTCAGGACTCGTTGTTTTCGCGAAGATAGGTTCCTGTATCCCAGGGTTGACCAGGAAGTCATTGAGATAGTTGGCGGAACTCGGCGCACGACTTGTCATCATCTGTAGTGAATCTGCAAGATCCCCAACCGACGCATCAATGTCCTCATAGGGCACAAAATCCCTTGCAGGTAAGGAGCGATAGGCGAGCTCTCCACTCATTGCCGCTACCGTTCCTACTGAAAAGATTTTTAGAAAATCCCTTCGCTCCACTAAACCACACTCACTTCTATTAGGCTAAATATACTAACCAGTCACAGCAAAATTTTCTACCAAAGCAGTAGCTTAGAGACGAAATGTGACAATTTAATACAAGAAAACGGCTTATCTACCACCATCAATGACAACCGTTTGACCCGTCACAAAACTTCCCGCCCGAGAAGCCAGAAATACAGCGGCACCAGCGATTTCTTCAGGCTCACCAATCCTCCGAAGGTTCGCAGTCGAGGTGGTCATTTTCAGCGTCTCAGGGTTTTCCCATAATGCCTTGGCAAAATCGGTCCTAATCAGGCCTGGCGCCAGTGCATTTGCCCGAATGTTGTGCGGCCCGAATTCGGTTGCAATGTTTCTCACCAGGGCCATATCAGCGGCCTTGGAGACACCATAGGTTCCAAGGACAGCACTACCATGCAATCCACCTACACTGGAGACAATCAGCACAACGCCGTCTTTTCGCTCTACCATCTCCGGTAACACGAGCTGAGCCAACCAGTGATTGGACTTAACGTTCGAGTCCATGACCTTCGCAAATGCGTCATCGGGAATGTCCAGCATAGAACCGTAGTAAGGGTTCACTGCTGCATTGCAGACCAGTATGTCAATTTTACCCAATTGCTCGCGGGTTTCGTCAACGAGATGCTGCATTTGCTCCTTATGGCCGATATGGCAAGCAATAGGCACCGCGCGCCCACCCTTGCCGTCCAGTGATTCGTTAATCTCCTGAGCCACCGCTTCACAGGCATCTGCTTTTCGACTGGAAATCACGACATCGGCACCGTGAAAGGCCATTTGTTCTGCGATTGATTTACCGATGCCCTTGGTAGAACCGGTGATTACCGCAACTTTTCCGGATAGATCAAATAAATTTTCCATAACTTGCCTTAGGTCAGGTCTAGGGATTCGTCGCGGCAAACTAACCGCATGGCTCAATCCTGTCAATGCCCGAGAAGCAAGCCTGCATGCTGCTTGCCTTCGGCAAATAAATCGGAGAAAGTTTACATACGTAGCATGCAGGAAGATTACCGAATGAAAGTGAAAATTTTCAGGCAACGAGTTTCACAAGTGTACGAAAGTGAAACAGAGATTAACGAATGGCTCGCAGAAATGGACGGCGCGATCACAGTGAATTTTGTGGAACAGTCCTCGTATATGACAGATAACTCAGAAAACGGCCAGCCGGGCTATATCGTGTCGGTTTGGTACGACGCAACCTAAAGAAGCACTGATTAAACGGATATTTGGTTGGGAACGACTGGTCCAGAAGCAGCGGTCCGATGCTGCTGTTGGTGCGCATATGTTTTGGTTCGGCCCGAATGCAGTAAATGACTCGGAAGCCCGACCACCGTGGCCGGACCACTAGACTTCAATCAGCGTTTCCCTGAGGATTGAATTCCACACCTCTAGCCACGATCTTCACTGGGTTCTGTAACACCTTGAGATCGTCAGCGGGATTAGATTCGTACAGTACAAAATCAGCAGAATATCCTGGCGCGATCCTGCCCACTGAATCGCCAAGCCCGATCGCTTCTGCGCAATCAGCCGTCGCCGAACGAATAGCCTCAAAGCCATTCATCCCTGCGAAGTGCGCGAACACCGGCAACGCTTTGGGTAGATCGTCGTGTCGAACATTAGGAATACCCGCGTCAGTTGACGCTATGAGTCGGACACCGGCAGCCTTCATTTTTTTGTAGTTCCCTTGCACCATGTTGACAAATGCCGGCTGTTTGAACCGCTGCCATCCGGAATTGATCGTGGGCGACACCCAAACACCCTGCTGCGCCATCGCTAGCGCAATTTCCGGATCGTACGAGCGACCCCAGCCCTCTTCGCCGACCCATGAACAATGTTCTACTGTAGTCACACCAGCCTTGGCAGCCTGACGTATTCCGTCAGTGCCGTGACAATGAGCTGCAACGTGATAATCCAATTCCCTCGCGCGTTTTACGACGGTGCAGATCGTCTCATCATCGAACTGGCTGTCTTTAGGTGTTGATCCCGGTGTGATGTTGCCGCCAGTGATCATCACTTTGATGAGGTCTACATCATGCTGATGTTGCCGTTCCAGTACCGACAAGGCAGCCTCTGTATCTTTCGCTTCGCCACCCCAAAAGTGACAATGCCCGTTAACCGAAGTGATCGGTTGCCCTGAACACAAGAGGCGTGGACCCGGGGTTTTACCCAGTGCAATCTCGTCCCGAACCTGAAGCTCCAGATATGCCCCGCCGCCAAGGTCACGGGCTGTTGTGATCCCTGCCCTTACCATTCGAGCAGTACGCTCTCTTATCTCATCGAGTATCTGTTCATTTGATGCCTTGGTCTGATCATTAGGATCACGAATTTCCGAGTTAAGACACAAATGCACATGGGCATCAATTAACCCAGGAATTGCAAAGAGCCCGGAACAATCTTTCTCCTCACCTTCGCTGACAGAATCAAAAACTCCACCCGATACCTGAATATCACCCGATTGAAAAAGATCGTTCACGCCATCAAAAAATTGCAGGTTCTTATAGGTTGTCATTGGTTTTCCTGTTGGCACCTGTACTTTCTGGCGCTAATGCATTGTGGCGAGATAGATGAATCAAAAGATGACTCAAAAGATGACTCAAAAGATGATGTCATCATCATGCCTGCGCCAAAAAATTAAGATTGATATTCGCAATACAATGGCCGTTAGGCTCAAACAGAATGGCAGGCGTGCCTTCTCACCGGGCTATTGTCATGCATTTAGTCGAACGATATGCCGCAATCCTGTCAGGATCAGATCACTGACCACATGGTCAAACAACTTTTCGCGATTAAATAACTGAGCGAAGCCGCCCGTTCCAATGACAACAGGCGGGTCATCGCTAAACTCCTCCGCGGTGATTCGGGTGATAAGCTCCCTAACCATGCCTACATTGGACCAGTAAAGTCCCGCCTGAATACTTTCGACGGTGCTCCGCCCTAAAGCATTTCTGACCGGGATGATTTCAACAGAAGGCAATTGGGCCGTTCTTTCTTCCAACGCTTCCATCGCCAACCTAACGCCTGGAATGATATTCCCGCCGAGGAATTCTTTCTTTTTTGTAATCGCGCAAAGTGTCGTTGCTGTCCCAAAATCTGCGACGATCAAGTTACGATCTGGAAACATCGTAACGGCACCCACAGCATCCGCAATCCGATCAGCCCCTACTTCTTTGGGGTCACGATAGTGAATTTTCAGCCCCGTTTTAATTCCGGGCCGCAGCACAAGTGGATCAATATTAAAATACTTCTGACAGCACGTACGGAGTGAATAAAGTAAATCCGGCACCACACAACAAATCGCCACCTCGGTGATTGCATCCGGATCAACATCGTTCTCTCTAAGTACCGAACGAAAAAACACACCGAGTTCATCTGATGAGCTTCTCTGCTGTGATGTTTTGCGAAATTGTATCTGCAACACATCACCATCAAACAACCCACCAAATATCTGACTATTTCCAACATCCAGGCAGAGCAACATTCCAACTATCCTACAGCAACATTATCTATGAGACGGACAGGCGATTGTGCGTTACCCATGAGTACAGCACCAAAACGCCGAGCATTTTTTGTTTCCACGTAATCAACTTCAAAACCTTCCTGCACTAATTCCTGCTCTACTTCCTGATCACTACACCCCGCATTGAGGATCGCATGAAACTTATGTGCAGCAGCACGATCAGCAAGGTTAAGGTTCAAATTCCTGGAACTCATTGCCAATCCATCGGACTCACGTACTATCGGGCAACCCACCACCTTCGCCCTCAAGAAAAACGCCTCAGCCATCCCTTGAATCAGCGAAAGCTGTTGGTAGTCCTTTTCACCAAAATAGGCATGATCGGGATCGACAAGATTGAGCAGCTTCATCACCACGGTCAGCACGCCTGTAAAATGTCCCGGGCGATGTTCCCCACAAAGCGTTTTACTCTCCGTCTCCTCATCAACACGATATTGAAAGTTATCCGGATACATCATGTCGTAGTCAGGCAGAAAAACGGCTGCAACACCGGCAGAAGCCATCTGGGCTAAATCTGCGTCCAGCGTGTTCGGATAATTCTTCAGATCATTGGGGTTATTGAATTGAGTCGCGTTCACATAAATACTGGCGATTGTTGTGTCATTGTCGGCACAGCTCTGCTTAATCAGCGAAAGATGCCCCTCATGCAAAGCGCCCATCGTGGGTACAAACCCAACGGTTCCACCAAGGCCCTGACGAAAAGTTCGAACTGCGTCAATCGTTTCCAAACGCTTCATCCGTAGCTCTCCTCCAGTGCGGGGAAGTCACGACTGACCACATCGTTATGAAAATTTTGAACAGACGTTTTTAAAACATCATGGGTATTGGCGTAGCGACGCAGGAATTTCGGACTAAAGGACGGGTTTGTTCCAAGGAGATCCTGTAACACCAAAACCTGCCCATCTACACTCGGCCCTGCGCCGATGCCAATAGCAGGAATTCCCACACTACGGGCAACACAACTACCAAGTTTATTGGGTACACATTCCACTACGAGAGAAAAACATCCCGCCGCTTCGAGCAGCTTTGCCGAATCTACAATGTCCTGATGCGCGGCCGGGTCTTTACCCTGCACTTTATGGCCGCCAAGATTGTGAATGGATTGTGGGGTCAAGCCAAGATGTCCCATAACGGGCACGCCGGCCTCAACAATCTGTTTAATAATAGGTAACTGATGCGTAGCTCCCTCAATCTTTACCGCGTGCGCACCAGCCTGCATCAATCGCTGAACTGCCGACATCGCAACGGACAATCCTTGTGAGCAGGATAGGAATGGCATGTCAGCAACGATAAATTTCTTAGTAGAACCACGTGCAACCGCAGCAACATGAAGTTCCATCATTTCTATGGTGGCATGGACCGTCGAGTCAAATCCATGCATCACCACCGCTAGTGAATCACCTACCAACAAACAATCAACGTCAGTCTCATCTAGAATCGAAGCTGACCATGCGTCGTAACAGGTCACCATGGAAATAGGCGTGCCCGTACCTTTATGTTTCTTGAAGTGGTTGACGTTTATCATTCGCTAATCTCCTGAAGGGATTGAGCAAAGTGCATCGCACAACGCGCAGGGAGGAGTGATATGGGAAGGTCAAAGTAGCCGAGCAAACGGCAAGATTTCGAATCAGTCATGGGTACCTGTCCTTTATTAGGGATCAAGTCCGACACTCATTGAGTCAGAGCTTAAGTCTGTTAAACATCTTTGCTGCAGCATCAGGAGTCTAAAAACCCTGCGGGCTGAGCGTTTTATCGGTCACCGTCGTTATGATCAGTGCCGAGTTGGCCGAAATATATGTAAAAAACGCTGGGTTGTCCAGACGTAGAAGCACATTGACTCACTCCACGGAATCGTGTTTTCCTGCCCGCCATGATGAATTCTTGTAGACGTGCTATTTCACTGCTCCTGATCGCCATCTCAACGCTCCCACAGGCAAAAACGACACATACCGACAGCCTGCAGGCATATCGACAAATCGACACAATCAATCCGCCCGGTGACGAAGGACGTGGGATTAGATTTTTAGCCAGCTCGCTGGAAAAAGCAGGCGTCAACTTCGAGACTGCGGAGTCAACACCCGATCGCGGTAACATTTGAGCAGGGATCGAAGGTTGCAATGAGCACGCACTCATTCTGTTACACCACATCGACGTTGTGACATTCAACGGCAAATACTGGGATGTTGACCCCTTTCAGGTGTCGTGCGGGACGGTGACATCAATGAACGAGGTGCTATCAATACCAAAAGACTAGGCATCGCTCAACTCCACGTATTTATCGCATTAAAAGATAGCGGAATACCGCCTAACCGGGATGGCAACTGCTGATGTGGAAGCAGGCGGCTTAGTAGGCGCCGGATAGCTAATTGAACACCATCCGGAGATCTTCGAGGACGTCGGTTATCTAAGGAAGCTCTGATTAAGTGGATGTTTTTGCCAGAACAAGCGGTCTAGCGTTCCGGCTGGGGCGCATATGTTTTGGTGCAGCCCGAACGCTGTAATAGCCTCGCGGCCAGACAGATAGACTTTAATCAGAGGTTCCCCGATTTCAGAGGTTCATTAATTTCAAAGGTTCCCTAATTTGCAAGGCTCCCTAATTAATGAGGGAGGCACCGCAGTCTCCCCAACGACACACCGGCTTTCGGTATTGAAGTCACCCAGAAGTACCACTTTGGCTTCGCCTGGCCGCAACTGGCGTTCCGAACACGGCTCTGAGCTGAGAATAAAGAGCTCCGTTCAAAGAAAGCTTCGAGCAGATGATCGAATTTCCAATACAACATTTGAAAAACGCATCGTCGCTGAAGGAGACGATTATTTTAAGACAATCGCTCCGTTTCAGTCCGGTGAACGACAAAGATTGATGGCAGATATAAATAATTCAATCTACAACGAGGTATTTATGCTGTCACTTGGGATTGAAGAACCAAGATGGTCTGCACTGCTCTCTGACACCTGTTCGCCCAAAACGCTAGAGAGCAACCCCAAGATTAATACTATTCCTGCTAATACTATTCTGGAATTGGACTGCAGGCTGCTGCCCGGTCAGAACCCTGGCGAATTTATAAAAACACTCGAGACCATAATCAGCGACAACCACATGGAAATCACAAAACCACCCGGGCTCTCGCCAGCCGTCCGTTCAACCGATACGACGCTATATCAGGCCATCGACTCAGCGGTACGGTTCTCTTTCTAAAATGCCGTCTTAATTCCCAGTGTCTCCAGGGGTTTCACAGACGGCCACTATTATAGAGACAGCGGTATCGTCAGTTACGGCTTTACGCCATTTTTATTTTTGCACAGCGAAGCCATGGGAATTCATGGCAACAACGAGAAAATCTCTGTTCAAAACCTGGATCGTTGTGTGAAGGTGCTGACTGAATTTTTGTTTGAGTTCGCAACGGACTAGAGCACAGACTGTTGGCTCTAGGATGCGAGCTTCGCACTGGGAAGCGCGAGGGAAAACGAGACTCTCTTGCAGAAATGTTGCTGCATGGATGCCGTTAGATTGGTGGGCCCACCAGGACTCGAACCTGGGACCAATGGATTATGAGTCCAGTGCTCTAACCAACTGAGCTATAGGCCCTAAAAAGAGCGAGCATAGTACCAGAAACGTCGTGTAATAACGTAACCCTAAACGTCGATGACCAGCTAACATTCAGCAGTCAAAAAAAGCCCGCAAGAAGCGGGCTTTGGGCTGAGTTTTACTAGGGAATCTCTGATTAAAGTCTATTTTTCGGGCGGCGCAGGCCATTACTGCGTTCGGGCCGCACCAAAACATGTACGCCCCAGCCGGAACGCCGGACCGTTTGTCCTGACAAAAATATCTATTTAATCCTAGCTTCCCTAGGTATCCAGGAAGGTGCGGAGGTGATCCGAGCGAGATGGATGCCGAAGTTTACGGAGTGCTTTAGCCTCAATCTGGCGAATTCGCTCACGGGTTACATCAAACTGCTTGCCAACTTCCTCAAGCGTATGGTCCGTATTCATATCAATACCAAATCGCATGCGAAGAACTTTAGCTTCCCGAGCGGTAAGCCCTGAAAGCACACCACGGGTCGCCTCTTGCAAGCCTTCTTCAGTTGCCGTATCAACCGGTGAACCTACCGAAGCGCCGTCCCCAAGATTGGAATCTGAATCAAGAAAGTCACCGAGATGAGAATCTTCATCATCACCAATAGGGGTTTCCATCGAAATTGGCTCTTTGGCGATTTTCAGCACACGACGAACCTTGTCTTCAGGCATTTCCATTCGCACACCCAGTTCTTCAGGCGTTGGCTCACGACCCATTTCCTGAAGCATTTGGCGACTGATTCTGGATAGTTTGTTAATCGTCTCAATCATATGAACAGGGATTCGAATGGTTCTCGCCTGGTCAGCGATAGATCGAGTGATCGCCTGACGGATCCACCAGGTTGCATAAGTCGAAAACTTATATCCGCGCCGGTACTCGAACTTATCAACGGCTTTCATCAAACCAATGTTGCCTTCCTGGATCAGGTCCAGGAACTGCAAGCCACGGTTGGTATATTTTTTGGCGATAGAAATCACCAGACGCAAGTTCGCTTCTACCATGTCTTTCTTGGCACGACGTGCCTTCGCTTCACCAATAGACATACGTCGGCTAATGTCTTTGATTTCGCTGACTTCCAGACCAACCTCTTCTGAAGCCTGCTTGATGCGTCTTTGGGCGCGCATGATGTCGTCTTCAAATTTCTTCAGCTTGTCGTGACTTTTAATCTGCTTTGGCAGCCAAGTCATGTCAGTCTCGTGACCTGTGAATTTTTCAAGGAATACCTTCCTGGGCATCTTGGCGCGCCGAATACAAGTATTCATGATGTGACGTTCTTGGCGCCGAATCTTGTTATGTGTGTCGCGAGCCAGCGAGACCAGCAGGTCGAAGTGCTTAGGCACAAACTTGAAGAACTGAAAAGCCTCACCGAGCGCTTCCAATTCTTTTACACCCTGCGGAGACAAACGACCGTGTTTTTTGATCGCTTTTTGAGTTTTATTAAACTGTTTTTCAAGCAGCATAAATCTTTCTGCTGCCAGTTTTGGATCAGCCCCTTTATTTTCTTCTTCGTCATCATCGTCTTTTTTGGGCTGTCCCGGAACCACCTGCGCTGCAGGAGTAACGTGCTCAACCGGGTTCAGAAAGCCAATCAGTAAATCAGCCAGTTTGCCTTCTTCTTCCTGAGTTGCCTCGTATCGATTGAGCGTGTACGCAACAAAGCCTGGGAATTGGCCCACCGAATAAAGCACATCCCGAAGACCTTCTTCGATTCTTTTGGCGATGACAATTTCACCTTCACGAGTGAGCAGTTCAACTGTGCCCATTTCTCGCATGTACATACGCACAGGGTCCGTGGTCCGACCTCCTTCATTTTCAACCGCCACCAATACAGCTGCCGCTTCTTCCGCTGCTGATTCGTCCGTTGAGTCGCCTACGACCAACAGGTCGTCGGCTTCCGGCGCAGTTTCATGGACCGCAATGCCCATATCATTGATCATGCCAATGATGTCTTCGATTTGCTCTGGATCGGTAATATCGTTCGGCAGATGGTCATTAACTTCGGCATAGGTCAAATAACCCTGCTCTCGACCACGACTAACGAGCTCTTTCAGCCGCGACTGCTGTTGTGCTAGACCACTGGACATAGAACCTCTTCTTAGACTTCAGAAATTGACGGAGCCAGCAATTATATCCACAGGGTGACTCGTGTTCCATATTTTTGAGAACATGTTTTACTTTTGAATGGGTGGGAAATGTCGCAAGAATAATGGAGAAACGTGCAGGGTTAGGACGACTTCCTATGAAATTCAGCCAGAAACTTCTTTTCTGTCTCGTTCAATTCAGAGGGTCGTTTTCTTGCCAGATCTTCCATAACCTTTTGTTTTTTCAACTGTTCTGCGTCAGCAATCATTTTGCGCAGCGTATTAATAAACTCATCTGACAACTGATCTGGGGTCAACATTGGGTCCTGCTCCGCGAGCGCTCTCAGGTACTCAAAATAGGCACTGTCTTGAAAATGACTCAACAGTAACACCGGTGATGTTTCTCTCCCCCTCGCCCATCGGAGAATTTCCAGCATTAGCTGCCAATTCGCCACACCCTCCAATTTTGCAAGATCCTCATCGTCAGGCAAGTTTGCTGTATGCGGGTGCCTCACCAGAATTCTAAGCGCGTACTCGCTCAACTTGGACTGCTTGAGCGTGCGTTGCGCAATAAGTTGCTGATTCTGAATTGGCTCTGCTCGGGCTTTCGGTTCTTTTAGGCCGGATGCGCCGATCAGCCTCGCAGCTTCCAGCCCGGAACGGGCTGACAATTCATCGATCATCAGCTGCCTAAAGACACCCTCAGGCACCTCGGAAAGCAAGGGAACGGCGAGCTTGCTGAGTGCTGCCTTGCCCTCAATCGAATCCATATCAAGTTCTTCCTCCAATTTCTGAAAGAAAAAATCCGCCAGACCCGGAGCCTGACTCATGCGCTTCTCAAACTTCTCCTGCCCTTCCCGACGGATCAAGGAATCAGGGTCGTCTCCGTCTGGAACAAACAGGAACTTGGCACTACAGCCATCTTCCATAGCAGGTAGCGTCATCTGGAGCGCTTTCCAGGCCGCATTGCGACCTGCATTGTCGCCGTCAAAGCAGAACACCACTTGAGGGACCATTTTGAACATTCGCCTGATATGGTCAGTGCTCGTAGAGGTTCCAAGCGTCGCTACACTGTAGGCGATGCCATGTTGCGCCAACGCGACCACATCCATGTAGCCCTCGACCACTACAAACTTCTGAAGCCGCCTGACCTTTTTGCGCGCCTCATACAAACCATAGAGTTCACGACTTTTGTGGAACACTGGTGTTTCCGGGGAATTAAGGTATTTTGGTTTAGAATCGTCCAGCACTCGCCCGCCAAACGCGATTGTTCGACCCCGTAAGTCGCGAATGGGGAACATGATCCGGTCCCTGAATCGATCGTAGGTTTTGTTTTCTTCCGCGTTTTCCGTGACCATGCCCGCATCAATCAGCAATTGGCGGTCTGCATTCGTCACACCCTGTTTACGTAATAGATTGTCCCAGCCAGACGGAGCAAATCCGATACCGTAATCCCGCGCGACCTCGCCGCTGACACCCCGACCTTTGAGATAGTCTACCGCACGACTTTTGGACTCATGCTGCCGAAGTTGGCTTTGATAAAACCCCGCCGATTGTTCCAGAACCTCATAAAGCGTCTTAAGCTTATGAGAGCGTTCAGGGTCACCGTTTCCTTCTTTCGGGACTTCCATACCGGCACGTTGCGCGAGATATTCCACGGCAGCAACAAAGTCCATCCGATCAAACTCCATCAGAAACTTGAGTGCCGAACCAGACGCCTGACAGCCAAAACAATAGTAAAACTGTTTATCCTGACTAACAGAGAAGGACGGAGATTTTTCGTTGTGAAACGGACACAGACCTGTGTAGTTCTGACCTGACTTTTTCAGCGTTACCCGTGGTTCGACAATTTCAACCACATCGGTACGCGCCAGGACATCGTCAATAAACTCAGGTGGAATCACCTATTCAGCATCCGATCAGAAATTAGCGTTGAGCATAAGAGAATGTCACTCTGCTTTGAAGAGTGCAAGACGGTAGCGACGGCATCGATCTGTCGTCGTTTGAGATTTTTATTATTTGTACTAGGCTAGCAATCTCTCGCGTTTGCAAGTCGACCTGTCAGGTCGGTTTTAGGAGAGTTGCTGTTTCACAAGGGCAGAGACTTCGGACATATCTGCGCGCCCCTGCATCTGGGGCTTCAAAATCGCCATAACCTTCCCCATGTCCTGCATTGAGCTTGCACCCGACTCGGACACAGCGTCGGCGACCAATTGTGAAATTTCTTCTCCAGTTAAACCTTGGGGAAGATATTCGTTGATCACAGCCATTTCAAAGGCTTCTATCTCAGCCAAATCGTCACGCCCGGCATCGCTAAATTGGGTGAAGGAATCTTTGCGTTGTTTGGTCATCTTATCGAGGATCACCAGTGCGCGCGTGTTGTCTATTTCGATACGCTCGTCAACTTCCACACGCTTGAACTCTGACATCATAAGACGCAAAGCAGACAGGCGTTTTTTATCCCTGGCTTTCATTGCAGTTTTAACGTCAGCAACAACTTGCTGGTAGATGGGTTCTGACATCGTGAGTCAGGAGAGGCTAGTAGAGCCGTTCCATCCTTCGAGTTTCGCGCTGAACTTTTTTGGCGTGCCGTTTTACTGCAGCTGCCGCTTTGCGCTTTCGAACCGAAGTAGGCTTCTCGTAGAACTCTCTACGACGAACCTCAGCGAGGATACCT
>Ga0222651_1001334_pt1 | contig 12328 bp, 11 predicted proteins | sample AntAcemetagen369_FD_179855 | JGI IMG/M metagenome (GOLD analysis project Ga0222651, IMG submission 179855) | Saline water microbial communities from Ace Lake, Antarctica - #369 | ecosystem: Environmental > Aquatic > Non-marine Saline and Alkaline > Saline | place: Antarctica: Ace Lake...
CCGGACCACCGAATCTGAGAAGCCCACTCCCGAAAAAGCCGAAGAAGAGGTGAAGCCCGAGGGACCTCTCGAAGAGCGCGCTTTCGCAATTTTCGACCTCACTTCCGCGCTGCCTGACATCTTCGCTTCGGTGACGGACAATGCTTCCATTGCGGCCGCGCAAGTGAAGCTCGACACTCTGTCCACAAAACTCACAGCCCATGCTGCCGAGCTTAAGAAAATGGACGCCCCCACTAATGAAGCCCGCAAAAAGCTGAAAGCCAAAATAGACCCCAAGCAAAAGGCCATAAACCAAAAGATGCAGGGAGCGATGAAGGCCATGATGGAACTCGACGAGCAAACGGCGATGCAAGTTGGGACAATGTTCATGGGCTTTGGTCAAACGATGCAGGAACTGACCCCCGTGATGACGAAATATTTCTCTCCCGATCCTGAAGAGGGCGGGGAAGACAAGTAAATCGTCTCCCATCCCGCTTTCATAAATAGCCCGTGGAGGTTCACTCTACGGGTTATTTTTTTACTACCATCTCTCATGAAATTTCTCTTTTCACTCTTAATAATTCCATTGGCGGCAAGTGAAATCATCACCCCGGCTTCAGTCACTCTTCAGGTCGGAACAGAGTTTTATCCCGCCGCAAATGTTCGCAACGGCTCAGGACTTTCAGCGACTCCAACCCTCGCTAATTACCAAACGGTCACTCATGCAGGAGCTAACAGTTCAACCGCCTGGACCACCAATGCTCCCGGAGGGGGCTCCGCTGACTACTACACTTTTGGCCCCGCTCCGGTCTTTCTTCTGCAATTCGCCGAGACCCACAACTTCAGCGATCTAATCTACTGGGGTTACCACTTCAACACTCCCAACGGAAATGAAGGGAAAGCCTTTCGACTCGAATTTTCCGAAAATGGCGGAGCAACTTTTGGAGCTTCTATCGAGGTGATTGCGCCCGCGATCTCGAGATCAGCTTCCACCACTTTGGATCTGGGCGGCAACTCCTCCGCCGATGCCATTCGCCTGACGGTTATCGATAATTGGTTCGAAGATTTTGGTGGCGGAGATCGCGTTGGTATTGGGGAGTTTCGCTTCATCGGAGAAACGCCCCTCAATCCGGCCCCAATCATCGAGGTGAATCGACTCCTGGACTTTGGGCCCGATTCCGTAGGTGCCACTCTGATCGTGAGGAATGACGGGGTTGTCGATGATCTCGTCATCACGCCATCACTCCAAGAAGAGGGCCCATTCTCGGTTTCCCCGGGAGAACGCACCATTCCGGCAGGGTCTGCCCTCGCTCTTGAGGTTTCTTTCAGCCCGTCTCGTGATGGTTGCGATGCGGGAACATTGCAGCTCGCCACGAATGACGCCAAGTCCCCCATGATCGAGATCACTCTCTTGGCAGCCGTAAACTGCACCTTCTCCGCACCAAAAAAGGCGGACTTCTCGGCTGAGGAGGGGATTTTCTCCGCACCCTTCGACCTCGCTCTATCGACGACCGATGGCGCCACCCTTCTTTACACGCTCGATGGTTCGATTCCCGGCGAAGAGAGCGGCTTTGTTTACCGCGGCCCGATTACGATCTCCGCGACGACCCAAGTCCGAGTTTCTTCGTACTTCCCCGGATTCCCCCCGGCGCTTAGGACCCGATCTTTTGTGAAACTCGATCCGGATGTTGCCGGCTATTCATCGACCCTCCCCATCGTGGTGATCGAAAATTTCAATGGCGGCAGTATCCCCAACAAAGGGTGGAGCACCGACACCCAGACCGGCGGAGGTCTGCAGCAAGTCGCCCGACAATCCGCTTTCTTCAGTGTCTTCGAGAAAGGCCCTGCCAACACGCCCGCGAACTTCGAAAACGAACCGACGCAAAGCTCCCGCATCGGGATCCGGGTCCGGGGAGCATTTTCCTCCACCTGGAATCCCAAACCCTATGCCATCGAGACTTGGAAAACCGATGAGGACAATGACCGCTCCATCAAAATTCTTGGGATGGCCTCGGACTCGGACTGGGTCCTTTACTATCCGCACCCCGGATATGACCGGACAATGCTCTCTAACTCCTTCATCTGGGAACTGAGCCGCCAAACCGGCCGCTGGGCACCAGAATTCCGATTCGTCGATCTCTTCGTCAACGAAGACGGCGGCGACCTGACGATCTCGGACCGACGTGGAGTGTTTCTCCTTCTCGAAAAGCCCAAGCGCGACTCCAAACGGATCGAGTTTGATGGACTCTCGGCCGATGGTGCAACCGGCGGGTGGCTCAATGGCATCAACCGCATGGACCCGATACCGGTCGGCGGATTCCCGGCAGAAAACGGAGCCACGTCTCCTCAATTTTTTCACACCGCCGGCCCCAATCGGATTCAGGCCACTGCCCCCAATCTTTCTGGCTCAGGCGATGACATTCCCCGTCAATATAACGCCTTTATCAACTTCGAAGACCCGAATGGCTACCGCATCAATCCCGATCAGCGATTTGCCATCGAATCTTGGTATCGCGAATTTGAGGACATTCTTTACGACGACGATCTTTGGCGGGATCCCAACCTCGGCTATCGAAAATATCTCAATACCACCGATTTTATCGACTACATGCAACTCCTCACCCTCGCCAAGCAAGGCGACGGTTTGCTGATCAGTCTGTTTCCGTGGGTCTCCTCCGGCGAGCGCCAACTCCACATGGGCCCTATGTGGGACTTCAATAACGGAGCCTACAGCGGGTCGGCAACGGGCACTCTTTATTTTCGTCCTGACCGGCTTTGGTATGGCCGCCTCTTCGATGATCCTGACTTCCAGCGTGAGTATGAAGACCGCTGGTTCCAGCTTCGAGCCGGCCCTCTTTCCAATGCCAACATGGCCGCCATCATCGATGCCCAGTCCGCTGAAATCACGACGGGATTGGCCGACGCTCAATCTGGGCTTTCTGCTTCCTCATGGACGGGACGATTGAATTCGATGAAGTCGTGGCTCACGACACGAGCCAATTGGATTGACACAAATTTCCTTGCCCCTCCGTCCTTCAGCGCCACCGGCGGAATCGTCCCAGCAGACTTTGCACTCACGATTACAAACACGACGGGGCAAAGCGGCACGATTTACTACTCCCTCGATGGTCGCGACCCACGCGATTCGCTGAGGGTCTACAATGGGCCGGTCACCCCGAATCAGTCTTCGGAAATTCTCGCCCGCGTTCGCACCATCGGAGGAGCTTGGTCCGCCCTTCAAAGCGCGACCTTTGTCATGGGCACCCCGGCAACCGCCGAGAACCTCATTGTCAGCGAGATCCACTATCATCCCACCGACGAATCTCCCGGCACCGAGTTCATTGAGCTCCTCAACATCTCTCCCACCGAGACCATTGACCTTACGAATGCCTCCTTCACCGCCGGAATCAATTTCACCTTTTTACCGAGCACCACCCTTGCCCCGGGAGAAAGAATCCTCGTCGTCGAAGATGCCGCCTCAATGATCACAACCTATGGCAATGGACTCAATCTTGCAGGTGAATTCTCAAACCTTACCAAACTCGCAAACTCCGGCGAGCAGATCGTCCTCACCGGTGCCGAGGGCGCGACCATCTTCGATTTGGAATACCACGACAAAGATCCATGGCCTGTCTTCGCGGATGGCGAAGGATGCGCCCTAACCCTTATCCAACCACAGAGTCGCCCCGACCTTTCACTGGCGAAAAATTGGCGCTGCAGCGCAATTCCCGATGGCTCGCCCGGGATCCCTGACTCGCTCATTTTTGAGGGCACTTCGGAAGCACTGGCGAAATTTATTTTGGGGCCGGTCGAACCCAAACTCATAATCGAGGGAGAAGAATCGAGCTACCAATTCCAAGTGAAACTTGGAGCAGATGGTTTCGCGGTGACCCCGCAAAGCTCCCCGGATCTTGTCCTCTGGGAAGCCCTTGTGATCCCGACACAACCGACCGCGATCGCCGAAAACGGGCTCGCGACTTATCGGCTCGTCGTCGAAAACAGCCCTGCCAAAAAGTTCATTCGGCTCCTAATCACTCCACGGCTCCCATGACGACCAGACACGCCCTGACCGCCAGCGGGTAAATCCGGTGTTCTTCGATCTGAATCCGCGCGTGCAGACTCGCGGGCGTGTCATCGGGTAATACGGGCACTTTGGCTTGAAGGATGATCTCTCCGGTATCCATCCCTGCATCGACATAATGAACGGTGCATCCCGACTCGCTGGCCCCGTCTGCAATGGCCTGCGCCCACGCACCCCGCCCAGGATATTTGGGAAGTAAGGACGGATGAATATTCAGAATACAAACCTGCTCCAGATCCTAAAACTGCAATGCGCGCCATCTCACCCTGTTCTAGCCAGCCCAAGCTCAAAAATCACGTCTTGAATCCGTTATAATATTTCCATGGCCAAACTCAAAATTATCTCCATCGGAAAATCCGCTGGCGTCCTTCTCCCCAAGGAACTTCTCGAAAGAACTCCGCGGCCCCAAAGGTGAAACTTTCACTGTCACTGAATCGGCCAACGGACTCAACTTTTCAGCCTACGACGAACGGGACGATCACCAGATGGCCATCGCAAATCGCATCATGTGTGGAAATCGTAATTTTCTTAGAAAACTCGCTGAGCAATCACTTTCGCTAAAATTAAAGGGGTCATTGAGGAAGTCGTCCACATGTTCCACGCCGCACGACTTGCGGACTACGGAGGTGAAATCGTTTTCCTCTGCCAACTCGCTGCCGCCTGCGCCTTTGGTCTCGCGAAAACCCAGCCCTTTATTGATGGAAATAAACGCCCCGCCGCCCTTGCCTGCGAACTTCTCCTCATTCTCAATCGTCGCGTCTTCACGATTGGCGAAACTGAAAAACATCCTCACTCTCTTTGTCCCCGCGACCGGCGAACACTCCGAGGAATCATTCGCGGCCTGGCTCAGAACAGTCACCGGGGAGGCTTAAATTTTCACGTGCCATTCCGCACCTTTCGGCTAACGTGGCGCCATGAGCACTCAGGCACCCACCGTCCCGGACGCAACCGGTCACTACGGTCAATTTGGAGGATGTTTCGCCCCCGAAACCCTCATGACTCCTCTCGACGACCTCCTCACGGCATACGAGGAGGCCAAGGCCGACCCGGCTTTTCAAGCCGAACTTGATGATCTCCTCCACAACTACTGCGGACGACCCACTCCCCTTTACTTTGCCGAGCGCTGGACCGAAAAACTTGGCGGTGCCAAAATCTATCTCAAGCGCGAAGACCTCCTCCACACCGGCGCTCATAAAATCAACAACGCCATCGGCCAAATTCTCCTCGCCAAACGCCTCGGTAAGAGGCGCATCATTGCGGAAACCGGCGCTGGTCAACACGGCGTCGCCACCGCCACCGTCTGCGCCCGTTTCGGCATGGACTGTACGGTTTACATGGGCGTAGTGGATATGCAGCGCCAAGCTCTCAACGTCACGCGGATGCGCCTCATGGGTGCCAAGGTCGTCCCCGTCACCGCAGGACAAGCCACCCTCAAAGAAGCCGTCAACGAATCGATGCGCGACTGGGTCTCCACCGTCGAAGACACCCACTACATTCTGGGCTCCGCCCTAGGCCCCCATCCCTTTCCGATGATGGTCCGCGATTTTCACCGCATCATCGGCGTCGAAGCGCGAGAGCAGATTCTCAAAAAGGAAGGTCGCCTTCCTGATCTTCTCGTCGCCTGCGTCGGCGGGGGTTCAAATGCCATGGGACTTTTCCACCCCTTCGTTCATGACGAGGACACCCGCATGGTCGGCGTCGAAGCCGGAGGTGATGGCATCATCCCCGAACGCCACGCCGCACGCTTCCAAGGCGGAAAGCTCGGCGTCCTCCAAGGGTCTAAAACCTGGCTCCTCGCCAACGACGACGGACAAATTGAACTCACTCACTCCGTCAGTGCGGGACTCGATTACGCCGCTGTCGGCCCCGAGCACGCTTATCTGCAAGACATCGGGCGCGCCGAATACACCTACGCGACCGACGACGAAGCCCTCGCCGCCTTCCGCGAACTCTCGCACACCGAGGGCATCATTCCCGCTCTCGAGAGCGCTCACGCTATTGCCTACGTCTCGAAAGTCGCCGGCGCCATGGACGAGAACGACCTCATCATCGTCAATCTCTCCGGCCGCGGTGATAAAGACGTCGAGCAGGCCGCAAAGTACCTCCTCGGAGAGGACTAAACTACTTCTGCCACCAGTCAGCATCCTTCTCCCAAGGCTGAGCCGTTTCCACCTCGCCACCCGCAGGTTCGGATTCGGGCTCATTCGGAGTTTCGGGCTCTTCTTTCAAGAGTTCTTCCAACTCATCCTCCTTCCCCGCGTTTCTTAGGAGCGAGTAAAAGATCGTCATGAGCGTTCCTCCCGCAATGACGAGGATCACCAGCATCGAAACCGCAAGACTATCTTCTGCAGACATGGGGCGACCTTAGCACAGCATTTAGAGGGTGGAAGTGATAAGGTCTTCTTCAACAAATCCCCTCACGTAATCTCAGAGAATAAAGCCCTCTTTTTCGATACCGGCGCTCACGAGGTCGGGCTCTGTCAACGCGATGGCACCCACGAATTCTTTGCGGAGGCAGCCCCCGAGGCAAAACTCGCCGAATCCTCAATCTGCCCCGCTTTCCGCACCCTCATTGAATCTCCCTGAGAAGTTTTAGAAAAACTTTCACGATGGGTTGACAAGCTACTTCCTCCGGCTAGTCTCCGCCCCCCGCTCCCTGCAGTCGGGATTTCTCTCAAAACCCTATCTTTTTTTACGGCCATGAAAATGACTTACCAGCCTTCTAAGCGTACTCGCAAGAAGCAACACGGATTCCGTGCCCGCATGGCGAACAAAGCTGGACGCGGCATCCTCAAAAATCGTCGCCGTAAAGGCCGCAAGCGCCTCCTTCCAAAAGGTGCCGAGATCCACTTCAAGCGCCACACGGTGCAGAACAACACCAAGTAAATCGGTGTCGCTTTCCTGCGACCCTCTTTACTTACCTTCGATCATACGGTCATGGACCTGACTCGTCAGCGGCGCATGCGCTTGTGGGGCGAGTTTCAGTTTGTCCGTCAAAAAGGGCAATCAGCCGCCGGTCGCTTCCTCGTGATCGGTTCTCTTGGGGATTCAGCTCTCAGTGATCGCCGCTTTGGCCTCATCACCTCTAAGAAGGCCGGGAAGGCGGTCACTCGTAATCTCCTGCGTCGGCGCTTCCGCGAAATCATCCGTAAGCATGGTGACCACCTCCCACAACGCCACATGATCGTCACCATCGCGCGCTGGCGGGCTTCCCAAGCCACCTTCCAAGAACTGGAAGCCGATTGGATCAAGACGGTGAAGCGCCTCAAGATCTGGCAGGATTCCCCCTCCGACCCGTCATGAAATTCCTCATCCGCCTGGTCGTTCGAGCCTACCAACTTCTCATCCGACCCATCCTCCACGCTGTGGGGGGACCCAATTCCGGATGCCGTTACGAGCCCTCCTGCTCCCACTACTTCCTTGAAGCTGTCGAAGCCCACGGCTCCCTGAAAGGCAGCTTCCTTGGCATTCGCCGGATTTTACGCTGTCATCCTTGGGGTGGCTGCGGTTATGACCCCGTTCCATCCACCGGAGGCTCAAAGCACTCCTCTCAAAATTCTCCCACCACCCATCACTGATCATGGATCGTAAAGCTTGGATCGTCGTCACCATCTGCGCCATTTTACTGGCACTCAACCTTCATTTTAGCAGTAAGAATGCCGAAGAGACCCGTCAAAAGGAACTCGCGGATGCTGAAAAAGAGAAAAGCGAACAGCCGCAAGTCACCCCGGAAAAACAACCGGCCGGACTTACCGTCAAACCCGAACCCATCCCAGAGAGTCTCGGTAAGGAGGAAAGCCACAACCTCGCCACGGCCGCCAGCATCTTCACCCTCTCATCTCTCGAGGGAGGCATCGTTCAAAACAAACTCCTCGAGGAAAAATCAGTCTTCCGTGACGACCTCATCACCATCAACGACCTCGGGGTCAACCGTATCGGCGCTCTCACCAGTATTTCCGGTGAAACACTCGAAAAGGGCTATTACGAGGTCGTCGACAAAAACGACACCTCCATTACCTACGAGGCCCCGATTTCCAATAATCTCATCGCACGGAAAACCTGGTCGCTCGTTCCGGCTGAAATTGATGGCAAAGCGAATCCCGGTAGCCCTTATCGCCTCCAATTCAAACTCACGCTCACGAATGACACCCCGAGCGAAATCTCCACCGGTGACCTCGCCATCTTCAATGGCTCGGCTGCTCCGGCCCACGCCGACGAACGCTCGAATTACCTCAACTTCTTCTGGAGCGAAAACGGCAAATACAACTCCGAAACGACCGGCTACTTCAGTAGCATGTTCGGCACCGACGCCACCGAGTTTCGCGAGACCTTTGGGGAGAACCTCCTCTTCGCCGGTGTCGAGAATCAATTCTTCGCCACCATCGTCAGCCCTGACACGCCCTACCTAGCGACCTTCCGCGCCATCCCCGACAAGGTCGACCTCCCCGCAAAGCGCGGCAGTCAATCGGCCCCCGTCTTCAACACCTACCTTTCACTTCCCAAGGGCGCAATCCCCGCCGGGCAGTCCCGCGAATACCTCTTCGATATCTTCATGGGCCCCAAGAACAATGCCCTCATCCGCAGCCTCGATGGCGAGAAGGGTGACGTCATGGACTATGGATTATTTTTTGGCTGGATCAGCCGTGGCCTTAACTGGGTCCTCAATAGTCTCTCCAACCTTTTCGGCGGCGAAGGAAACTCTTGGTCCTGGGGTTGGGCCATCGTCGTTCTCACCCTCCTCATCCGGACCTGTATGTGGCCCTTGCACGCCAAATCGACCCGCACCATGAAGCGGATGTCTAAGCTGCAACCCAAAATCGCCGCGCTCAAGGAGAAGTATCCCGATGATCCGAATAAGGTGAACAAGGAGATGATGACGCTTTATCGCGAATTCGGAGTCAACCCGATGGGCGGCTGCCTCCCCATGCTCGTTCAGATCCCCGTCTTCTTTGGCTTCTACAACATGCTTCAATATGCGGTCGAGCTGCGTAACCAGCCCTTCCTCGGCTGGGTGACTGACCTTTCCCAACCCGATACCATCAAGGTGTTTGATCTCCCCTTCGACCTACCCTTCATCGGGGATCAACTTCCCCTCAACATTCTCCCCATCCTAATGGCCGTCACTATGGTCATCCAAATGCAGATCACGCCCAAGACGGGAGATAAAATGCAGCAGCGCATCTTCATGCTGATGCCGCTCGTTTTCTTCTTCTTCTGCTACAACTTCGCCTCGGCCCTCGCCCTCTACTGGACGACCCAGAACATCTTCTCCATCGGCCAGACCTGGCTCATGCAAAAGCTCCCCGAGCCCGAGCTCAAGACCTCCAAAAAAGCAGGGAAAAAGACCTGGATGCAAAAAATGTCCGAACGCGCCGAAGCCGCTCAGAAACAACGCGCAGGCCAACAAAAAGGCGGTGGCCCCGGCAAAAAGCAGGCCAAGCTCAAAAAGCCCCGCGGCCCCAAGACCGGCGGGTAAATTCCATCGAGGTTTCACAATTCTGAGAGAGAGTCACTTCGATGAAGTGGCTCTTTCCTTTTCTACCTTCGACCCCAAGACCGGGAGGGAAGCCATTGATAAAATCAGGAAAGCGGCCGACCAAGGCGATAAAGTGTTCGCCCTCGCTATCTTTCTGACCACGCTGGCGCGACAAAGGAGTCCCCACCATCATGAATCGACGCAACTATCTCAAGAAATCCTCCCTCACCGGCATCGCCATGACCTGTGGCCTGAGCACCGAAACGAGCCTTGGCTATCGAGGACCGACCGCAGGTTCTCTCGATGACTCGCTCGAAATTTTGAACCTCTGGGATAAGCTTTCAGAAGCAGACACCCAACTGTTTCGCTCAATTTACAACGCCCTGGCGACAGGCCCGAGCGCGAGCTTTGCCACGGTGGCAGGCGACAAGAAAGTCCAAGCCCTCTGTGAGGAGCAAGGAGTGACTCATTTCGGAGGCCCCATGCTCGGTTGCCTCGCAAACGATGGCGTGAAAGTTTGGCTCCGTACCACCAAACCTGCGCGCGTGGAAGTGAGGCTCAAGATTGGCGACGAGGAAAAAACCTTCGGGCCGGTCGAGAGCACGCTGGCGTCCGATCTCACCGCGATCGTTGAGGTCACCGGACTGGAGCCGGGTGCCATCACGCCTTATCAGGTTTTGGTCGATGGTGATCCGATCAAGATCCCGAAACACGCCGCCATCACAACTCCTTCTTCGGACCGCGCGCAAAAGACCCGCATTACCTTCGGCACCTGCCAGCACCGCTGGGGAATCGGCCATGGCGAACAGGCCGCCATGATCCTCAAGCACAAGCCGCTTGCGATGCTCATGTATGGTGATGTCGCCGTGCAGGACCGCCGGAATGATTTCGGGATGCACCGCGCCGACTATGCGATGCGGGACTTTCACCCGGCCTGGCAAAACATCGTATGCGCCACCCCGGTTTACGCCTCGTGGGATGATCACGATTACTTCGACAATGACCTCTGGGGAATCCCGCGCAAGTATACCGACAAAGATCGCCGCGGCGTCCGCAAGGTCTACACCCAAGCGTGGAATAATTCCTCCTACGGTCTCGGCGACGAGGGGGGGGGCATTTTCCAACACACTCGGATTGGCCCCTGCGATGTCATCATGACAGACAATCGCTACTTCCGCACGAAAGACGGCAAGCACTGCTTCCTCGGACCAGAGCAGATGGCTTGGCTTGAGAAAACCCTCCTCGCTTGCAAGGGCCCTTTCATCATCATGACCTGCGGCACGATGTGGTCTGACTCTGTCTCGGGCGGCAAAGATTCCTGGGGGAAATTTGACCCCGAAGGCCGCGAGCAAATCTTCAGCCTCATTGAAAAGCACCGCATTCCCGGAGTCTTACTTCTCTCAGGCGACCGCCATGGTGCGCGGGGTTTCAAAATCCCGCGGCCCTCAGGATTTGAGTTTTACGAATTCGAGCCGGCAAGCCTCGGCGGTCGGAGCGGCCCCCCTGCAAAAAACACGAAATGGGAAACCCAGCTCTACGGCTTCAGTAACACCTTTGCTTTCGGCGAGTTCACCTTCGATCTCTCTCCAGATGATGCAACCGTGACCTTCCGCCTTGTCGAGGCCACTGGGGAAACCCTCTACGAACTCATCTTAAAACGCAGCGAGCTGACACCCGCCTGAAAGGCGGGAAATCACGAAAGCAACCGCTGAAAGCGAAGGGTCCGGGTCGAATGATCAAACCATGTCGTCTCTCACCCCAACTTGATCTCCCTGCGTGGCTCTGGCCAACTATGACTTCGACAAAGGAAAGAAGAACGTCTATTAAATGCCAGTTGTCCCTTCCGGTGCGACGCCCCTAACCTGATTGATCCCTCCCAATGAAACGTTTCGCTACTCTCGCCCTTTTCCTTGCCTCCCCTATCCTCGCGGAAGAAAAACCGCTGAGTGACATCGACCGTGAACTTCTGCTCGAAAAGCTCGAGGAGATTCAAGCATCCTCAAACAGCACCGTCAAAGGGCGCTTTGGGGTGGCCCTCAACGCTTTCAAGAAAGCGCGCGAGAGCGATGCCGCCGCGCATGACCTCTATCTCAATTGTATCGAAAAGGTTCGTTTTGAGGATCAGGTCAAAAAAGCCAGTGAGTTTCGTGATTGGAAAAAACGCCATAAGGACCTAACCGACAGCGCCGGGTTCAGGCTCGCACTCCGCCACCAGTTGAACTGGCTCGTGCTCACTCTGGAAGCAGCGCAGGTCGAAGACGTGACCAGCCTGTCCAACCGAGGCGTCTCGGTCCTCGAGGCCATTCTCCGGGATGCCGAGGATCTCAAAGAGCAAGCCACTGTTCTCAAAGAGAATGTCCTCAACAGTATCTTTGCAGAAGCCTACTCCGTGAACACTGTCGAGGTTGCCGGTTGGCCCTCTTCACCTCTCGATATCGCGGCTCTTTACGAAAACGTCATCCTTCCTCCCCTTCGCACTCCTGACACCCTAACATCACTTCGCTCAGCGTGGCTCAAGCGTATCGAGCATGAGGGCACTCTCCTCGAAAAATGGACGAATGAAGCCAGCGCTGATCGTGACCGGAAACCCGGTTTTGAAAAATGGCTCGCCGAAGGTCGTCATAATCTGACTTGGGCCATGGAGATCGATCTCTTTCGGAGTGGTGACCAACGCGGTTCGGCCTTGAGAATGCTCGAGCATCTCAAAAAAAATCTCACCCACAAATCAGCTCCCACCTGGATTGTCCAATTTACCAGCTTGATCGAAACTGGTGAAATCGAAAAGCAAACGG
>Ga0222651_1001335_pt1 | contig 12314 bp, 10 predicted proteins | sample AntAcemetagen369_FD_179855 | JGI IMG/M metagenome (GOLD analysis project Ga0222651, IMG submission 179855) | Saline water microbial communities from Ace Lake, Antarctica - #369 | ecosystem: Environmental > Aquatic > Non-marine Saline and Alkaline > Saline | place: Antarctica: Ace Lake...
ATCGAGCCCTGATCCGCCCGTCAGATTGATCGGAATCAACGTGATTTCATCCTCCACTTTCACTCGCAGACGGGAGATTAACATCGTCTTACCATAACCGGCCCGCGGAGCTCTCAGCAAAATCAAAGCTCCGTCCTCATCTTCGACCAAGCGCTCTAATCGAGAAAGGGCCCCTTCGTGTAAATGATCGACAACCGGGCTCGCAGGTCCGGACAAGGATTCGAAAGTAGCGCGAAAAGGGTTGTTCATCACTTGGCGTTTGGCGTTTCTAAAACTCCTCAAAAGGGAGTGAGCTACGGCCCCTCATCGATGGGACCAAAACCGTCAGGAAGAAGACTCGGTTCTTCTTCTAACTTCTGCAAGCTATCCCAGACGTCAACCTCTCTAGAACCATCCCCCGACGGACGAACACTACCGGAATCTACACCAATCGCCTCAAGAAAAGTGTCATCAGGCTCCGCAATCGTCCCCTTCACTTTAAAATTCACTTTCACAAAGCCCGATGCTTCCGACTGAACAATCAGAGGGCTATTCTTGAAGCGAGGCTGACTCGTAAGATAAAAGCGATTAATCCAAAGATCAAACCCACCACCAATCACACCCGATTTCCCGATAACCATACTTCCCCGCAGCTTGACTTTTCCTTGCAGGGCCATTTCAAGCCCCTCCATTGCGACCCCTTCCGGGCGCACTCGCAGGGTTCCCATGATCGGGGCCTTCGTGATTCCCTCGCTAAATTCCAGCGAATCCAAATTGTGCTCGGGAAAAAGCATATCGAGATTCGCCAGAAACGGAAGCTTGGCCATCTTGGCCGTGGTTGCCGTAAAATCGATCTTGATCTCATCAATGTAATCGTTTCCAACCGTGAAAAAGACCTTACCGGTGGAAGCGATCGTCGTGCCACTGAAGAAGAGCCCGAGTCGTTTCCCAAGTAAAACCTCAAGTGGAAATTCCTCCGACTTAATCTCAAGGATCGCTTTCTCACCCCGCTTCAGCGGAATCTTCCCGCTCAGTTGCAGGTCCGTAGCAAGCGAGGTCCCTTCGTTTGTCGGATGCTCCAAGGACAAAGACTTCACATTCAGAACGCCTTCCTTAAAACGCATCAGACCATTCGCAATCGGAAAGTCATTCCAGCCATTCAGTCGAAAACTCCCTTGGTCCAAAATCAGTTGATAGCCCTCCTCACCAATAGACCCGAGGCTCGCTCCGGCGCCAGTGATACCAATCGGGGACGTTCCTCCAAAAGTCACATCCAGCGATTCACAAAAGTATTGATCGAAATCAAAAGGAAAGTCGGCTTCGTCTAGGGACTGACCGGATTCACTCTTCCCAAACGGAAGCCCCAAAACCATCGTTCCGGTCATGCCACCAATCTGCACCCCACTTGGGCGCAATCCCAAGTAGTTCCGAAACTCAACATCACCCGAAATCTTCTGCAGCTTGAGGCTTTTGATCATCGAGTTCTGGTCCCACTCGAAGGTCGCCCCTTGCATCGAACAGGAAAACGGCATCCTCTTGAGTCCCTTAAATTCCACCTTCGCCCCGGTCCACCCAGAAGCCTGTTGCTCAAGCGTTTCACGATGGCCCTTGCTGTTTTGAAGCAGGATCAGGAACAAGCCCGCTAAGCAAAGAAGCAGCATCAGAGTCGCTGCGACCACCACTTTAAAGAGCAATCGCTTCTTCTCCTTTTGAGGAGCGTCCACCTTTTCAGGCTGATCGGAACGTCGCCGACGCCGTTTCACCTTGCGAGCAATAGTCCCATCTGCTCGGGTGACCACTTCACCTCTCTCGTCTTTTTCGCGCTCCTTATCACGGAGGGCTTTCATAATCTCGTCGAGATTATACTGCTCTTTTTTCTCTTCCGGAGACAAAGAGCCAGGTTCCCCGTCCGGTGGAAGAGAACGGGGGGGGAGATTCGTATTCATCTAACGATCGCGGTAAGGATTTCCGGCAGGATCTGTGAGTTCAACATTCACAAAGAAAATCACGGCGCGCTTTTCGACCGACATACCATTTTCCTGAAAGACTCGCCCAATCAGAGGGAGGTCACCTAAGAAAGGCACCTTGTCATGAATTTCCTTTCGAATTTCTTGAACCAATCCCCCCATAACAATCGTCTGACCATCCAAAATCCGCACCGCGGTCTTGCCCTCGGTCACCCGAAAGAGTGGCTTCAAAATCGCATTCGCGGTGATCTCTCCAAAGGCACTGTTCCCACCGATCGCCCCAGTGGTGAAATCAATCGTCGTGGTCCCACTTGAACCCACGATAGGCGTGCCGTAATTCACGAAGCCTTCAAAATCAGTCAGAATAGGATTAACGGCAACTTCGATCACCCGACGGTCGGGCCCAACCTGCGGGAGGACTTCCAAAGAAACACCCAAATTTTTATATTTAAAATTCGTCGGTGTCGCCGGAGTCACAATGGCACTGGTTCCTCCTACCGCATTGGGAAGCTGTGGCGGTTCAAATTCATCGGGATAAGGAAACTCAATCACCGACTGGATCGAAGCGTTCTGCCCGGGTCGGGTCACCACTTCCGGGCGCACCATAACGTCGGTGCCCTTCTTCTGGGAAAGGCCCCTCATTAGAATTTCATGCGCAGTATTATCAATAATTCCGCGCAGACTAATGATGCCACTTGCACGCGATCCGGAGGTGTCTGGTGGCGCAGGCAGATTAATACTCGAGACATTCGTTCCGAGACCATCACTCGACGATGTCCCTGAAGCGCTTGGAGGTGACTTTCTTGCGAGAAGAGCATCCAAGCCATCAGTATCTGAAGACAATTGACCACTGCGGTTGCCGGAGGTGACCGGACTCCCGCCGATCATGTCGCTGATGGGCGTCCCCGTGCCCGTGGTGCCACCGGAAAGAAAATAGTTCGAACCGAGATTGAACTTGCCCAGCTTCACATCAAAACCCAGTTCCTCGAGATTCTTTTGGCTAATATCAACAATCGTTGTCCGGACCGTCACGACAACAGGTTCGGTCTTCGCGACCTCATCCACGATCGCTTCGATCAGCTGGATATTGGCAGTAGTATTCCGAACCACGAGAATGTTCGTATTGGCATTATAGTTTGCAGTCGCGCCCTCCGGGAAACTGACGTCAAAGGTCTGCAACCTTTCCCTCGCGGTCAGCGTCTTGGCAATCAAGCCGCCCTCTCCAGCGCCCTCTCCAAATGGATTGGCATCAGCCTGGGGTTTCGCAACCGCATCGCTCGTCAGGAAATCAGGAGGAACCCGAAATTCTCGACGAATCATCGTGGGGTCGTCGAATCCCGAGGCATTTAAGACGACCGCGAAATCATCCACGCGGAAGGTCGTCGACGAAGCTTCGGTGATCAAACGTAAGGCCTCGCCGAGAGGAACGTTCCGCAGAGAAAGATCAATGCGGCTGGCACGAATCTTCTCTACCACAGGCATCGATTCATCACCCAACTGCACCACAAAGGCCACGCCCTTCTTGGAATCGTCGAGAGTTGTCGTGTCTCCTTGGATCGAAATTGCCCGGAGGAAATCAACGGCCTCACCCAGCGTTGCGGCACTGAGACGAACTTCTGGGATCATGATGGCATTGAGTTTGGCCTGAATGTCAGACCCTCCCGCAATCGCTCCCATTTCATCCCCTCCCACCTTGGGGGCACCATTCACATCAGGAACTTTTTGCTCCCAACCCGCGCTAACATCCTTGAAAATCTCGGCACGAGCCTGATCACGGGCGGCCTCGGCATACCCGGTTTTGGCAGAGTTCACCCGTCCCATGCCCCGGCGGGCCGCCTTGTTGAATTTATCAATCCGCAAAATGTCCTCGTAGGTCATGTAAGCGCGATCGAATTGCCCCAGATCGTAAAAGCTCTCCGCCTGGTAAAGGAGACGACGCACCCGATCAATGTCCGCAGCATGCTCGGGAGTTAGAGCGGCACTCGTAGCAATGGGATCATCGCTCTTTTCACGAAAAGCCTTGGCCTTAGCATTGTCAGGATCAACCACATCGACATCATCCAAAAGGGCATTCGCCCCCTTGGCATCGCCCTTGCGGAGCAAAACCTGCGCTTGCACCAAAGAAGCCTGAGAAAATCGCTGCACTGCCGAAGCCCGCAAACCCGAAACCGCCTTGGCACCCTCGGGGAGCTTTGACAATGCTTGCGCATACTTTGTAACGGCACGCCTGTAGTCCTGCTCAAGGTAGGCCGTATCGCCCTCCTCAATCAAGGTGTAGGCATTGCGGGCATCTGCCGAACGCGCTGCTGTTTCATTGGAAAGAAGGGAGGTTTGCGCATGAGCTGGTGCCCCACAGACAAGAAGTCCGGACAAAAGGCTGCGCTGAAGTTTGAGTCGTAGGTCGCTCATATCGTAGGAGTGGTCTTTATAGAGCGAATTTGCAGCCCCGATAAGCTGAAAATCCACAAATCTCGCCTCTTTCGAAAGCCCCCCCCACTTCTAGAGCCCTTCCTCGATCGTATCCGCAAAGTATCGCGCCGAAAAAGTCACCACCCAAGACCGCCACCGCTCCCCCACTTTTTCCTGCAGCAAGATCACCAGTTCCCCTACGTTAGCCTCAGTCTGGGTCGACACAACCACCTTTCCCTTAGCCTTTATCGTCACTCGCGTCTCGATAAAATCATCATCAGAACTGGTCTGGCTCTCAGATTCCACCTCCAGAAATCGCCGCCTCATCTTCATCGTGACACTCCAACCGCGATAACCACCCACGCAAATTTTACGCAGGATTCGAAAGCTCCCCTTCTTCAAGTCCTCAAACTCCAACTTCTTATCCGAATCCACCAAGGCATAAAACCCACCCAAAATCCCCGGATCACCATCCTAACCTGCCGCCATCGTAATGCCCTCGATCAGGTCCACGCTCTCCGGTGAAGCTTCCACCAACACAACATTTCCGCCTTCCATCCAAAGAAACCGATCATCGTCTTCAAGAGGAACCCCGTTCTTCTTGAAAAGATCCCGCAAGCTCTCCGGTTCCTCGTTCTCCCCCTGCAGGAATGTCAGGAACGTCGGCGGCATCTGAAAAACCTGATCCTGCTTCCCCTCCGACAACTTCCTCGTATCCGTTGCCGCGCGCTAACCGAAGTTCGGCAACTCCGCCCGATACGCCCGCACCACCAAACCCTCCGCAAAGCAGAGGACCTGGCTCAATCCAAAGATCAAAAAAACCAAGGATCAACGAGGGCGAGCTTCGTCTCATGACTTCTTCAAAAGCTTAGCGACCACCGCCTCCACTTCCTTCTTCCCATAAGCGTGCCCATCGATTTTATCGACGACCTTCCCGTCCTTATCGTTGCCCACCAGACCATGCCCTTTCAACTTCGCCTTCTTAATTTCCTCCGTGCTCTTCCCCGAGCCCACCAGGACATTTTGAAACGTCACCTTCTTACCCTGTGTCTTTTTGAGATCATTCACGATGACCTTAATTTTCGCACACATCGGTCATCCATCGAAATAGTAGAAAGTCACCGACGGCTTCTCCGCCTCTGCAACATTCTCCGCCTTCGGCAAAGCCTTCTCCTGACCCAAAACGGGAGCCACCAGCAAAACCGGTGCCACCGCCACCAACATCAATCGTATCGTTTTCTTCATCCCCCGAAATATAGCCACCCCTGCAATTCAGCACAATCAGATAAGTCCCTCCGGCTCCCGCTCAATCAAACCCTCAAACTTCATTCTCCATCCTCCAAAAAATCCCGCAACCTCAGAACCGACGTCGTCAAAACCCAAGCTCGCCATTTCGACCCAACCTTCTCCTGCTGCACAATCACCGGGCTCCCCACCTCAAACGTCCCACCCGATTTCAAAGAACCTCCTGCCTTCGACACCAAATCATACCGCACTTCCACCAGCCGATCCTCTGAATCAACCTGCGCCTCCACCTCAGAAAGCAACGCCTTCCGCCTCAGTCGGATCTCCGCCGGTTGCCCACCCAGCAGGTAATGACTCACCTTCTCCCGAATCCAATATCGCCCCGCCACCATCGAGTCCTTCGTCAGCTTCTCCTTCGATTCCACCAGCACAAAACTTCCCCGAATCATCCCCATCATTGAATCAGGACTATGGCTAATAATCCCCTCAGCCAAAAACATCTGCTCCTGCGAAGCCACCACCTCCAAAACCGATGACTTCTCGTAAAAGATAGCCGAGTCACCCTCCCTAAAGGTCACTCCATTACTTTTCAAAAGCTCCATCGCTGTCGGCTTTTCACCATCCTCGGAAAAGGGATCATCCTCCCCACTCCCAATAAACGTCAAGAAAGTCGGCGGCACCGTAAACCTTCTCCTCACCCTTCGGCCATCGAATACCGGAGCCTTCCACGGCCCCACCGAATCAACCAACGCCTCCTTCCACCATTTCCCCTCCCCACCTTCATCCAAAACCCAATCTCTCAAAGGAGTTCCACCCTCTAGAACTCCCGCCATTGTCAACACTGCCACCCATGACTCTTTCCCTCCCAAAGCCCCAATTTCCAAAACCATCGGCTCCTCTATGATTCCCATATAACCTCCCTGAATCTCGAACTTCGCCCCCGGAATCTTTGATCGCAACGTCATCCTGTTTTCCCAAATGACATGATCAGCCCCCGAATAAGCGTCCATCTCCACCGATAACTGCCCTTCGTCCAACTGACCCCGCCCCTCCTCCAATTCCCCTGAAATCTCTCCCACCATCTCGACATTCTCAGGCAGATCAGCCTCTCGCAAACCCACCCCTGCCATCGTCACCCCCTTCACCTTCAAAACCCGCACTCTAAACTTCAACCCCACCTCCAAGAACTGCTTAAAATGCCGAGCCACCTCACGATGCCCCACCTCATCCGTCCAAACCACCAACCTCCCCCTCGTCTCATTCCAAAGCGCCCGCCCCCCCTCTTCTTCCAGAAGACACATCTCCCGAGCCCACCTCGTCAGATCCCGCAACTCATCCCCCTCACCCACAAAGCGACTCTCAAACCCCGCCTCCGTCACCAAATCCAACTCCTCAAAGTCAATCAACTTCTCCTCCTGCAACCATCCCTCACCACCCACCGGCTGCGCATAAATCCCCGCCTTCGAAACCAGATAAGACCGCGCCTCCCGCCCCCGACATTCCTGAGCCAAGGAGAACAACACTAGAAAGAAAACAAAAAACCTCATCGCCCCGCCTTCCTCTGTTTCAAAAACTCATCAACCTCATTCTCAAGAGTCTTCACCCGCACCGTCGCCACCCAACTCCGGTGCTTCCCATTCTCCACCGTCCTCCGCAAAACAGTTGCTTGTCCAACCCGAAGCGTCACTCCCGTTCGCAAACTCGCTTTCTCAAGGTCGCCCTTTTGTTCCGTCAAAATCACACGCATCTCCACAAGGTCATTCACATCAGTCTGCATCTCAGCCTGAAACGCCAAATCATCGCCCAGCGTCACCTCAGCGGCCAGCCCCGGCCGCGTAACCACTCCGACCTTTCTCAACAACTTCCCCTTCCGGAAATCATCGCCTTCCACCTCCGCTAATTCGACAGAAAACACCTGCGGAGGTCCCAGCCCGATCTTGGCGTTTATAAGCTGATCTAACAATTTTAAATTGTCCTCACTGAGCCTCGCGATGAGCGTCGCACTCGACCTGAGAAAGGAAACCGAATCCCCCTCCCGAAAGGTGATCCCGTTTTGTTCAAGAAGCTCGCGAATCGGGCGGATCTTCCCCCCTGCATCATCAGACGCCGCAAAGGGATCACTCCCCGGCGGGTTGGGATTCACCTCCAAAAACGTCATGAAAGTCGGCGGCACCGTCCACCGACGCTGTTCCACCGTTCCATCATCCGGAACCTTCGACGGACTCCATGGTCGAATCACCTCCAACCTCTCCTCGTGCATAAACACTCCCTCCTCCTTCAAAACCCACTCGTCCCACAACTCTCCATTGGAGCGGATCTGATCAGCTTGACTCACCATCATCAGCGTCGTCTTGCCGTTCAGAGAACCCACTTCCTGCGCCCATCTCATTCCAATCACTCCTGGAAAACCCGTCTTCCACGTAAAGCCTCCTTCCGGCAATTCGACACCAAAGGTTCCCGAAATTTCCACATAGGAATCATAAGCATCCATCTGCAATTCACTCTCCGCCCAAATCGATCGATCAGCCGACCCAGCCTGCGTCGTATACCCTGGCAGCGACAACCATGAAAGCTCGCGCAACAGCTTCGCTTCCTTTGGAACCTCTTCCCAAAACCCCGAGCGATCCTGCAAACCTGCGCCTGGCAATTCATAGACCGAAAAGGTCGTCCGTATCTGAATCGGCATCTCGTTTTCAAGCGAAGATCGCAGACCGCGGTGCAGCCCCAATTCACCTTTCACAATCAAACGGCCGTTCTTCACATCATAGACTGCCTTCCCCTTAAAACCGTCATAACCAATTACCTCCACAACCCGCCGCCAGCACTCCCGCAACTCACCCGCCCCCTCTAAAAACCGGCTCTCAAATCCCGCTTCCTTCACCACCGGACCCAGCCACCCCACTCCCGACGCAAGATCAAAATCATCCGCCGGAGGGATCTCAGCAGCCTCCGCAAACGGGTCCGCCACACTCCCCTCCCTATGCAAGTTCATCGTCCGTGCCTCCCGCAGTAATTCCACCTCCACCTCATAACTTCTCACCTCGTCTCCGCAGACAACCTGCAGCATCAAAATTGCTAACAACCAAAATTTCTTCACCCCTCTATTCTACCGAGCTTTTCACCCTGAACAAGCCAAGGAATCATCCGCTAAAAAGGCGATTCAACACCCAAATATCCCTACTCACTCCCCATCTCCCGGTCCACCGCCCTACCCCAGGCCCTCACCACCAGCCCCCGCCACTTTCCATCTCCGAATGAACGGGTCACCAAAGTCGGCCTTCCTTCCCTCACATTCACCTCAACATCCACCGAATCCCTCACCTCTCTCGCGTCACCGCTCTCGACCTTCACTTTAACGTTCAGGAGGTCAGCTCCATAATCCGGTCGCACTGCTACCGTCCCTTCAAAATTATCTCCCAGTTTAAAATACCCACTTTCTAAGGCAACCACTCCCCCCCTTCTCAAAACCTGCACCTCATCAAGATCAACTTCACTTCCCACCAAGGCCCCGTCAGATTCTACCACCATCACCTCACAAAATCCGACATGCGCCGGGTCCCACGTTCCAGCAGTGATGATTCCATCGATCAACTCCGAATTCACCTTCGAAACCTGCACAAACAAGGTCGGAGGCTCCAAAACCATCAAGGCCGAATCCCCCGACCGAAACGCCACCCCATTCTCCTCGAACAGTCCTTTCAAATCCAGCGCCCCCTTCTTTCTGAAGTCCATCAGCTCCGGGTCATCTCCCACATAAAACGGCGGTGGAAGCCGCTCCTCTTCATCTGACTCCAAACCACCCGCAAAAGGATCAAATCCCTCACCCTCCTCCAGTGACGTTCCTGACGGCCCCAGAAACTTCCAAAACGACGGGAAAACCTCCCAAACCCGCCTCACACTTTCCCCATCCTCAAAATCCATAAACTCTTTCTCCACCTCGTCGATCGGGCGCGTTCCAAACCCCGGGCGCCGTCCCGATTCCTCGGTCAGCACCCAATCGTAAAGCGAAGCGCCATTCATGAAAACCCGCTCGTGCACCACCTCGACCTTGAGCACCTTTTTGCCTTTTTCCCAAACATCCCCCAACCACCGCGGCACCCCTTCCGCCGACGCATATCCCGCAGACAGCTCAAACGCCATCCCCGCCACCTTCGAAACCACCCTCGTTCGCGATTCAATCACGGGATCATCCTGGGAAATATGCCCTGCACCGGAGATCTCTACCAACCCGTCCATCCCGGTGCTCTTCCAAGCCATTCCCGGCAATGCCACCGACGACTGTCGGAAAACCTCTTCACCCTTCTTGCCGGCCTCCCCCGCTTCACCTCCCTGGGAGATTCTCACCTCGGTTCGTATCATCCGGGGCCCCTTTCTCGACAGCTTGTAATGCAAAGCACCGTGATCTGTCAGAGTCCCCTTCACCACCAAAGCGCCCTTAACAAAATCATAAATGGCCCGCCCCTCAAAACTTCCACCCAGCACCTCTCCAATGAACTCCGTACATTCACCCCGCTCTCCCTCGCCTCTCAAAAAACGGCTCTCGAAAACCTCCCCCGACAAGAGCTTCATCCAACCGTCGACATCATCATATGACCTCTCCTCCCCGGCCTCCCGGTAGAGCATCCCCACCTGCACTTGATCAACGAAATAACAACGGATCGTCAGCCCGTCATCAGCGACCACCTCATCAGCCTTCTGACAATCGCACCCTGCCAGCACAAGCCATCCCAAAACTAAAAACCACCTCATCATTTTGACCCTTCCAGATAACTCCCCACCACTTCATCCACCGCAACACTATGAGCCGTCAACTTCCACGATTTCTTCTCGCCCGAGAATGTCGTCTGCACCACCGATGAAATTCCATCCCGCAAGGTCACCCCCGTCTCTAAAGTCGGTCTCTCCAGATCACTTCCCGACTCAGCCAACTTGAATCGAGTCTCCACAATCGTACTATTGGCATCAATCTGCGCCTCCAATTCCACCTTGAGATCCGCCCCCAGAGAAACCGTCGCCGTTTGGCCGGGCAAAGCCAATCCGCCCAACTTCTTCAGAATCACGCCCTCATTGTCCACCTGCTCAAAGTCAAAGCGGATCATTCGCGGAGAGTTAGGACCGCCCCAATTCGTGATCCCGGCGAGCAACTCCTGACTGACCACCGAAAGCTTGGCATAGATTCTGCCCTTCAACTTACTAAAAACCGCAAAGTCTCCTTCCCGAAAGCTGATCCCATTTTGCTTTAGAAGAGTTCCAATATCATAAACCCGTCCAATTCCTGCCAGCTCTTTGTGCCTTCCTCGATAAACCGGCGGGTTATTCGGACGCCTCACCTCCTCTGGCCCCACCGCAAACGGATCAGGATATCCCTCCCCGTCACCTCCCGCAGGCGTGATCATAATAAAAGTCAAAAATGTGGGCGGCACCGAATACTTACGGAACTCACCCTCCTGTTCGCGCAATTCATTACTCTTCATCCCACGAAGCCGTCTTTCTCTTAAGAATTCCCCTCCCTTCTCCTTCAAAACCCAGGAATCTTCCCGGGTCCCGTCCAGCAAAATCAAGTCAACGGTCACCACCATCACCACCATCACCACCGACTTCCCGCCAGTGACGGCCCCCAACTCGATATCCCACGGCATCCCCAGCGGAATGGTAAGCCCACTCCTCATCGAAAACTCCACCCCTCGTGGCTTCCCCGCAATTGTCGCCCTGACTTCGACAATGCCATCATTCATATCAATCTGCATCTCCGTTTCCACCTTGAGTTCTCCCCCCGCCGTCTGCGCCTGTCCAGTTTGGCCCGGCAAAGCCACCAAGGAAACTTCTCCCAGTAACTCCACTCCTTCCGCCTCCTTCGCAAAACCCACTGACCGCATTCCCGAAACCACTCCAGGCACCTCGTAGATCGCCACCGCCATTCTCAATTGTCTCGGCAACTCCGCCCTCACCATCGTCGCAAAATTCTCATGATCACCCTCAGCCGCTCTCATCACCAACACTCCCTTGTTCCGATCCATCAAAGCCGTCCCTGAAAATTCCACGTCTTGCAAAACCTCAGCGACCCGCTTCGAACACTCCCGCCAAGTCCCACCTTCCTCGAAAAATCGACTTTCAAAGGAAGGCTTCTCCACGGCTCTCCCAAGCCCGTCCAACTCACCCACCTTCGGACCACTTAGGTCTTCATCCGAAATCATCCTTGGCCCTATCCGATAAGCCTTCGCGAATTCCGTCATCGAAACCCGATAACTCCGCACCTCCATTGCATCTCCGAAGAGAACGCCCTGTAAGATGGCAAAAACTGCCAATACGAATTTCATACTCCTATCACTATCAGATTCCCCGAATTTAAAAATCATTCCTTCCTCTTTTCAAATCCGTGATCCTTCACGACATGAAAATCTTCCTCTGAGCCTTTTGCCCATCCTCGCTTTCGCCGACACCGTAAGGATCGCGAGGGCGCCGTCCGCTCCGCTCGCGAAAAAATGGAAACTCACGATTTCGGGATTTACAACGAAACCGATAAGGCTTTCGCCCAAGCGGCGCGCGAAAAGAAACCCGTCCTTGTCGTCCTCCACTGAACTTTTTCGGTATGCCAGGCGTATTTTAGTGCTTGCAGCTATTCCTTCATCACGAAAAACCCTCCCTTGCCCTCCGTCACAGCTTGCGGAATTCGCGACTTCTTCCGACCGCAGTCGTTTTGGTAGCGCTTCGCCA
>Ga0222651_1001336_pt1 | contig 12309 bp, 11 predicted proteins | sample AntAcemetagen369_FD_179855 | JGI IMG/M metagenome (GOLD analysis project Ga0222651, IMG submission 179855) | Saline water microbial communities from Ace Lake, Antarctica - #369 | ecosystem: Environmental > Aquatic > Non-marine Saline and Alkaline > Saline | place: Antarctica: Ace Lake...
AAAGCCGTGGGAATCCCCAGCAAGACGAGACTGCCACACCCTTTCCCACCTCAGAAACCCCACCAAAAGGGTTCGCAGTGACGATATAGCCGTTTTTTTAGGACAATTTTAAATCGAACTCAGGTTACTATGAATAAACCATTTCATGGAAACGTTTGCCACCTAAAAACCCACAATCTGTTAAATAAAATTATGCAATAGAATTTCCTCATCTTTCTCAGCCTGTCCTGACCTTTCTCAGGGGAAATGTTACCAACACAGGAACATAAAGGGGTAAAAACCAGGCTTTCAAATAAACAAAAAAGCGGTAAATGTCCTTCAGAGGTTTTTACCGCTTTTTACTCGTTAAACCCTTGAAAAAGTTGAAGTATTAGGATTGTTTTTCGTCGATAAATTGTTTTTGCACCTCATCTTCTGCCACTACTTTTTTCTTGTCTTCAATATGCTCCTCATCAAAAAAACGCTTCTGGAAAATGAGAATAATACCAACCCCTACAAAAATTGAAGCATCTGCTATATTGAATATTGGCCACAGTGCTGTATAACCTCCACCAAATAATGGGATCCATTCTGGGACAAAACCCTCCCAGATATCCACATAAAACATGTCTACAACTTGACCGTGAAACCAAGGTGTGGTAGATTCAAAAGGGGCATTCCCCAACCAAACTCCATAGAATACGCTATCAATAAGATTGCCTACGGCCCCTCCCAGGATCATGGCAATACAGACTATGTATCCTACATGCACTTTTTTAGCAATTAGGGAGTATAAATAATACCCAATACCAAACATGGCTATCAATCGAAAACTGGTAAGCATTAGCTTACCATATTCTGAGCCAAGCTGCATCCCAAAGGCCATCCCGGGATTGGTGGTATAATGAAGCTTAAACCAATCTCCAAAAACCTTGATCTGCCCTGCTGTACCAAAATCCATTCCATAGTGGACCATCATCTTCACCGCTTGGTCAATCACGATCACCAATAGGGTGATACCAAAATACTTCCAATATTTCATATGTTATACTTTCTCTACTTTAACGGCGAGTTCAAACTCATCCATGTCCAATACGGTGGAATTATTACTTTGCCCATCGAGGGTTAACGCTAAGGCCTGGGTCTCTGTTTTGATATATTCAGAGAAATGATTCAATGCATTGTCCACCGTTTCATTTAGCGGAACGATCTGAATACGGATCTTGTCCTGAACTTCGAGTCCCATATCCTTACGCAGGTTCTGTACCCGGTTGACAAAATCTCTGGCAATCCCTTCTTCCTTCAATGCTGTAGTTAAAGTGACATCCAGAGCCACGGTAATTCCATTGTCTGTTGCTACAGACCATCCTGGAATATCCTGTGACTGAATCAGCACTTCTTCCAATTGCAGCATGGCAGTTTCTCCATCTATAGTGATGCTTGCCTGCCCCTCGCTTTCAATTTGAGCAATTTCTTCCTTGCCCCACTGCTGAATAATTTGACTGACCATTTTCATTTTCGGACCAAACCGCTTACCCAACAAGGCAAAATTAGGTTTGATTCTTTTAACTAAAAGATCAGAGGTATCATCAATGTATTCGATTGATTTTATATTAACTTCTGATTTGATAAGGTCTTCTACATGCTCAATTAACCCCTTGATATCTTCCTTTAAAACCGGAATAAGCACTTTCTCAAGGGGCTGCCTCACCTTTAATCTTTCCTTCTTTCTTACCGAATGCACCAGAGATGAAATTTCCTGCGCCAATTGCATGCTATTTTCGAGGGACAAATTAATCAAGTTCTCCTCTGATGATTTCCAATCCGTCAAATGCACAGATAAAGGCTTGTTTTCCAAGCTTGCCGTAAGATTCTGAAACAACCAATCTGCATAAAACGGAGCAATTGGGGACATCAACCTGGCAATGACTTCAAGACACTCATACAAGGTCTCGTAAGCTGCCTGTTTGTCGGCATTCATGTCTCCTCTCCAAAACCGCTTTCTGGCCAACCTTACATACCAGTTGGACAATTGATCGACAGTGAAACTCATGATTGCCCTGGAGGCTGGTGTTATATCATAATTTTCGTAAGCAGTTTCTGTTTCCTTTATCAGAGATTGAAGTTTGGAAAGTATCCACTGATCAAGTTCCGGCCGCTGATTTACAGGTATTTTGTTTGATGCATCGTAAGCGAAGGCATCAAGATTGGCATAAAGGGCAAAGAAATTATACGTATTTTGAAGTGTTCCGAAAAATCTTCTTTGCACTTCAACAATCCCTTCTTTATTGAATTTAAGATTGTCCCAAGGGTTTGCATTGCTCAGCATGTACCAACGTAGGGCATCAGGTCCAAACTCTTTTAAAGTTTTGAATGGGTCTACTGCATTGCCCAAGCGTTTGGACATTTTATTGCCCTTTTTATCCAATACCAGGCCGTTGGCGATTACATTTTTAAACGCCACGCTATCGAAAAGCATCACTGCCAAGGTATGAAGGGTGAAAAACCAACCTCTTGTTTGGTCCACACCTTCTGCTATAAAATCAGCAGGATAATTTGCCTTGAACTTTTCCTCATTTTCAAAAGGGTAATGCCATTGGGCATAAGGCATGGCTCCGGAATCAAACCAAACATCAATAAGGTCAGGCTCACGGAACATCTTGTCACCGTTATCCGCTACCAATACAATCTCATCCACATAAGGTCGGTGGAGATCCACTTCTTTCCCTTTATAGGGAGATTCTTTCATATAACCTTGGGCAATCGACTCTTCTATCGCGGCTTCCAGTTCGGCCACAGACCCGATGCATTTGGTTTCAGTCCCTTCTTTATTTCTCCAGATAGGCAAAGGTGTTCCCCAAAATCTCGAGCGACTTAAGTTCCAGTCTACAAGATTTTCTAGCCAATTGCCAAACCTGCCTGTTCCCGTTGATTCGGGCTTCCAATTGATCGTTTTATTAAAAGCAACCAGTTTATCCTTGTAAGCAGTGGTTTTGATAAACCAGCTTTCCATCGGATAATATAAAATAGGCATGTCTGTACGCCAGCAATGAGGGTAGCTGTGTTCGTACTTTTCTACTTTAAAGGCCTTGTTTTCATTTTTTAGAATGATGGAGATGATGACATCTGTACTTTTGTAGGCCTTGTCACTTTCATCATCATGGGTGTAATTTTTGACATAGAAGTCATCTACAGTGAAGGTTTTGTGTACGGGTATGCCATGCTCTTCCATTTTGGACAACAAATACTCGCCCAACACAGGGAGAAACTTACCTTGTTTGTCAACGATAGGTATTTCTAGTCCTTTCTCATCTTTAAGGAATACTCCAGGGACATCTTGCTGAACAAGTGTTCTGAAGTCATCTGCTCCAAAAGCTTTGGCCAGGTGAACGACCCCTGTTCCATCTTCAGTCGTCACATAATCTGCCGAAATAACCGTAAACGCAGGTTCAGGAAGTGCTATTGCATCAATAGGGAATAATTGTTCATATTTCATTCCCATCAGGTCCTTGCCCTTCATTTCCTCCACGATTTGATAAGGAATCACCTTATCACCGGGCTTATAGGCAGCTAAATCAACCGATGCTCCTTTAGGATTAAAATAAGCCAACATTCTGGCTTTGGCCAATAGTACGGTTTCCGGAACAAAGGTGTAAGGGTTGAATGTTTTTACTTTTACATAATCCAGCTTCTCACCAATGGCAAGGGCAGAATTAGAAGGCAGGGTCCAAGGAGTGGTGGTCCAAGCCAATATATAAAGATCATCTTCACCTTTCACCTTGAATTGGGCGGTGATAGAAGTGTCTTTTACATCACGGTAGCTTCCAGGTTGATTGAGTTCATGGGAGCTTAAGCCGGTTCCTGCCGCAGGAGAGTAGGGTTGTATGGTGTAACCTTTGTATACAAGGTCCTTTTCATAAAGCTTCTTAAGCAAATACCACAGGCTCTCTATATAATTCACATCAAAAGTGATGTATGGATCTTCCAGATCCACCCAATAGCCAATTTTTTCGGTTAGGTCATCCCACTCATGCTTGTACCGCATGACAGTTTCCCTACATTTTTGGTTGTATTCGGCTACGGAAATCTTTTTACCAATGTCCTCCTTGGTGATGCCTAGCTCTTTTTCTACCTGCAACTCCACGGGTAAGCCATGGCTATCCCAGCCTCCTTTTCTTTTTACCTGAAAACCTTTTAGGGTTTTGTAGCGGCAGAAAACATCTTTAATTGCCCTGGCCATTACATGATGGATTCCCGGGGTGCCATTTGCAGAAGGAGGACCCTCATAGAAAGTATAGGCAGGTGCTCCCTCTCTATTGCTTACGGATTTTTCAAAAACCGCATTGCTTTTCCAAAAAGCCAATACATCTTCCCCAATTTTGGGATAATCTACCTGTTTAAACTCCTGATATTTCTTCACTGTAATTAGAAAATATAATCTGTGTCTGCTTGCGTCTTGTAATATAGGACAATTGAAAGCTGTCCAAAATGAAGGCGTAAAGTTAATAGAAAACAAGGGTATATGTATGGCAAATGAAGAAAAACTATGCAGTTAGCCTATTGAGCACTAACTGAAACACAAATTCAACAGTTCTATTACTTGGTTCTGGTTCTTATAATTGCCTTTGAGTAGGTTAAACAGCCAATTTACTCCTTCTTAAAAAAGCGCGTAAAGCAATGCTATTTGTCATGAGTGACATGCCTAAGACTTAATTATTTGTGAATTCTGCAGTCTACCCAACTATTCTCATAACATAAGTCAAGTTAAGGTCGTCTTAAAACAGACTAAATCATCACTGCGAACCTGTTATTTTTATGGGGCTACTGAGGCGGGAAAGAGTATCGCAGTCTGAATTGATAGTTGTGACGCTCTCGAAAAATCCCCCTGCCCTCCGCCGCGGCGGAGGGATTTAACTGATTATCAATTGGATAGACGATTAGTTATAGGGTAGGTCCATAGCTGAAATTGGCTGATTTTGTCCGCCGTGGCGGACCATCACGTAATTGAAAGTATATTGCATATTCCGGGTTTATACTCAGGTACCGGGAATAGTGATTCCTTTTACCCTTCTGTAAAGGGAAAGCGCATGTTTGTCTGTCATTCCCGAAATAAAATCCAGCAATCCTCTCATAAGAAAATAGCCCTTATGGTCTGTTTGTAGCTCAAATTCTTCAGGCAAAAGGCGTAAAATACTTTTATTGTGGCCGGAAAACCTTTCCTTATCGAAGTGATAATTGAAAAGCGCCTGAGAAAAGGTAGACAATAGGCCTTCCAGTACCTGGTATCCTGCCGCTTCTTTTTCCAGTACGGGTTGGGACCGGTAGATTTTTTTAACTGAAAGTTCTGTGATGGCTTTCAAACTATTTGCCGATGGGATGATCTCAGTCAAAGCCTCGTCAAATTCGCCCGTCAAAATGGCTTTTTCATATTGCTCAAAAACAAGGGTGGTTTCTTGAATTAGCTGGCTGATAGCCATGGCACGCATGATGGCTAATTTCTGCTTTGGGCTGTTGTATTTTTGAAGCTTCTCGGGAGAATATCGCTCACCTATAATGAACCCCATCAGGGAAATGGTTTCTTCCAGAGAAACCAAACCAAGGGTACAGCCGTCTTCCAGGTCAATGATGCTGTAACAAATGTCATCTGCTGCTTCTACAAGAAATGCCAATGGATGCCTCATCCAGCAGTTTTCTGCCAACTGGGGAATTTCCATATTTTCAGTCAACCGCTGATAATCTGCAAGGTTACTAGTATAAAAGCCAAATTTTTTCTGACTTCTTCTCTTTTTGTCTGTTGATTTACACCATGCTGGTCGAGGGTATTTTGTAAAGGCTGCCAAAGTCGCTGGAGAAATATTCATCCCATTTCTGGTATCTACCAACATGCGAAAACCCTGCGCATTACCCTCAAAATTGGTAAGGTCCTGCCATTCGTTTGGGTTGCACTTATCCTGCCACATTTTACCAATGGCATGAAACTTAAAAAAATCTGAAATGGCTTCCTCTCCTGCATGTCCAAATGGGGGGTTGCCAATGTCATGCGCCAAGGCGGCCGCAGCTACGATGCCACCAATATCAAAGGGCTGAAGTTTTTTTGACGCCAGTTCAGGATATTTGTCCAGCAGGAACTTGCCTGTTGTCTTTCCCAATGACCTGCCTACGCTAGAAACCTCGAGACTGTGGGTCAACCTGGTATGCACAAAATCATTTTCCGGAAGGGGAAAAACCTGGGTTTTGTCCTGAAGGTTCCGAAAAGGCGCAGAAAAGATAATCCGATCAAAGTCCCTTTCAAATTGACTTCTTTGTAGGTCGGTATCCGAAGGCTTTAAACCTTCAGGCAAAAGTAATTTTTCCCAATTCATCATATCACTTCAAAAATACGAAGTGTAGGCTTAGGTAAAAAAGAAATGGCTGGACTATTTCCAACTACCTCCTAATGCACGGTATAAATCCACTACAATAAGAAACATTTCAATCCTCGTATTGGTTTTGTTGAGTTCTGCTTCCAAAACCCTGGACTGAGCTGTAATCACCTCAAGGTAGGTCGCATAACCTCCTCGGAACAATTCGTTAGCTGTAGAAACAGCGTTGAGCAAAACAGCAGTTTCTTCGTCTCTTAAGCTGTACACCTTTCTAAGGTTGCCAATGCGCTGGAGTTTACCTGAAACTTCCTGATAACCATCCAGGATACTTCTTTGGTAATTGTACAAGGCAATTTTATTGGTAGCAATGGCCTGATCGTAACCGGCCCGAATCCGATTCTGTGCAAAAATAGGGGCCGTCAAACCTCCCAGTATACCAATGGTCAATCCACCTGGCATTTTTACGGCATCCGGCAAACTTTTATCGTTTAGATCTCCATTAAGGAGTAAGACTAAAGGAGGGTAGGAATTCTTTTCTGGCAGCTTCTACATTAAAATTACCTGCACGAAGCTCGTGTTCAGCCTGAAGAATATCTGGCCTTCGTAGCAACATTTCAGAAGGTAAGCATGCTTCCATACCATAAAGTAGTTTGATTTCCAATAATGAAGCGGCCCTTGCAATGGGCTGTGGAAACCTTCCAATAATAAAGTTAAGTTGATTTTCTGTTTCTATGATTTCTTGCTGCTTTTCATAGGAAAGACTTTTAGTAGAAAGCAGTTCAGTAGAAAATTGCTGAACTGCCAACTCTATTGCTCTACCAGCCATTTTCTGAATTTTGATCAACTCTAGTGCCATCGCCTGAAACTCAATATTCCGGTTGATGGTTTCCAGCTGAATGTCCATTCCCAATAATTAATAGTAAATTTTGGGAATTTCTGCCACCTTGTTCGTCACCACCAGGTGTCTGCCCATGCCGGTAGCTAAGAACTTTTCGTAATCTGCTTCCTTTCTGTTCCTGATTTTTCCCCAAACATCAATTTCCCAGGTACTTTGAAAACCGATAAAATTGTTTTCTATTCTATTGACGGCATTACCGGAGCCGCTATACTTTTACAGGCAAACGTCGATACCATCGCAAGGATGCCCATTGAAAGACGAAGGATCAATTTATTTTTATTTAGCTAATATTCGATCCCAAACCTGTTTTTACCTTTATACAAATTTTAAAGTGTTTTAATATTCACACTTTAAAGCAAGAGCAAAATAATATAATAATTTCGGTAAAATCCAGCTAGATTTTGCCAAAGTTACCTTTATCTCCTATTGACGAGCTATATCATGGATAAATAAGCGCATAACTTTCTTTGAATAATGTAGCTATATTTACAACCAGTTGATTCTATTACTTGTTGTATATTTGTGCCGATATCAAGACTATTAATATGTTCAGGAAACCAATACTATTGATAGGGCTATCAATAATTCAATTCGAAGTATTTTCTCAAGAAATACCCCAACCCAAAGGGTATGTGGCTTATCAAGTGGCAGATAAGCTTACCATAGATGGCAACTTGGAGGAGACTAACTGGCTTGCGGCAAATTGGTCCACCGCTTTTCTGGATATCCAGGGAGCTGATTTTCCTGCGCCTGATCAATTGACCCAAATGAAAATGCTTTGGGACGAGCACTTTTTATTTATTGGTATCAAACTATATGAAAAAAACATTTGGGCCACTTACTCAGAAAGAGAATCTGTAATATTCCATGAGAATGATATTGAAATATTTATAGACCCAGATGGTGACACCCATAATTATTACGAGGTCGAGATCAATGCATTGGGGACTTTATGGGACCTATTGCTTACAAAGCCCTATAAAAATGGAGGAAAACCTATCAATGGATGGAACATCAATGATTTTGAATATGCCATCCATCATGACGGCACAATAAATGACTCTAGCGATGAGGATAATTTCTGGTCCATTGAGATGGCCATCCCCTGGAAAAGCCTTTCTCAATCTGGCCCCTCCTACCAAGCCCCTGAAAATGGCGATCAATGGCGAATAAATTTTTCAAGAGTTCAATGGCAAATTGAGCCCACAGAAAATGGCTATTCAAAGAAAATTAACCCACAGTCAGGAAAAGCATTCCCTGAAGACAATTGGGTCTGGTCTCCCGTGGGATTGATAAATATGCACCTGCCTGAAAGATGGGGATATGTTCAATTTTCTGACTCCCAAGTTGGGCAGGGCAACAATCTATTTGTTATTGATCCCGATGAACAAATAAAAAATGAATTGAGAAAGTTATACGATGCAGAAAAGGCGTTTTTCTCTACGCATGGTCATTATACCAACCTATTGACTGAATTAACCAGCAACAGCAGCCTGTCAGATGTGGCAATAGAAGCCAGTAAATCCTGGTTTAAAATATCCAGTCCGGCAACTTCCAAGGGCGAATACTGGTATATAACAGAAGACAGCAGGGTATGGAAAAAATAATCTCCATATTAATAGATTTCAAAATTATCGTGACCGCTTATAAAGCAAAATCGATCAAATTATGATGAAAAACAAAACTTACTTTTTTGGATTATGGCTACTTGGCCTTGCTTGCATTGGCTGCACTGAAGCAACAGAAACACGGTCATTGGTCAATTTACTTCTTGTAGACGCCCCAGGGGATTTTGATGAAGTTTGGGTAGAGGTCAATGGTGTAGAAATTCTACCTGCAGGCATTCGCGGAAGTGAAGAAAACGCTGACTGGGTGAGTATCCCCTACCAATCAGCTAGCAATATGGTTTTGGTAAGCGCATTGGTCAACGACACGCAGCTTCTAGTAGGAAGAACAGAAATTCCAGCGGGAGACATTTCAAAAATTAGATTTCTCTTAGGGGATGTTGCCTATTTAATAAGCGACGATAACCGAATTGATATGACTATCTCACCAAACAGTGAAGCGCTATTGGAAGTGGCTGTAGACATTACCACTCAAAGTGGGCTTTCCTATGATATATTTCTGGATTTAGACCTTTCGAAATCTGTGGTCGCTAACCAAAATGGCGGTTTTGATTTTGTCCCTAGTTTGAGGGTTTTTGTAACCAATGGCCTAGGGAGTATCGAAGGAACAGTCCTTCCAATTGCCAATAAACCACATATTATAGCTACCTCAGAAAATGACACCATAGGTACCTTAAGGGCAGATGACGGTGGATTCTTACTCAAAGGTTTGGCGCCAGATACTTACCAAATAAAAATAGAAGCATCACCTGGATATCAAGACACTACCTTTACATTGGTCAACTATGCCGACAGTACCTTAACACTATCCACCATCAACCTTAGACCAAACCCCTGAGCTTAATAGGGAAAATACCCACTAAACAATGACAGACAGCAAGCATTATAAATTTATGAGGCGAGCCATTGAACTGGCTGAATTAGGCAGGGGAAGTGTTAGCCCAAATCCCATGGTGGGCTCTGTCATCGTTTATAACGAATTGATTATCGGAGAAGGTTATCACGAAAAATACGGGCAAGCACATGCAGAGGTTAACGCCATTGCCTCAGTTAAGGACAAATTACTTTTAAAAGAGGCAACACTTTATGTTAGCCTGGAACCCTGTGCACATTACGGGAAGACGCCCCCCTGTGCAGACTTAATTGTAAAGCATCAATTAAAAGAAGTAATCATCGCTGCTATAGACAGCAATCCTCTGGTAGAAAAAAAAGGAATTCAAAAATTACAGCAAGCAGGTATAGCGGTGACTACAGGGGTGCTGGAACAGGAAGTTAGAAAACAGAATGTTCGGTTTTTTACCCAAATGGAGAAAAAGCGACCTTACATTATTTTAAAATGGGCCCAGACAAAAGATGGCTTTGTCGCCCGCACCAACTTTGACAGCAAATGGATTAGCAATTCGCTTAGCAGACAGCAAGTACACCGCTGGAGGACAGAAGAAGATGCTATTTTGGTTGGGACAAATACCGCACGCTATGACAATCCACGGCTAAATGCACGGGATTGGTATGGAAAAGATCCCTTAAGGCTGGTCATAGATAGGGAGTTAAAACTGGATGAAAGTTTGCATTTATTTGATGGCCTGCAGGATACAATAATCTATAACAACAAGCTCAATAAAAAAGACAGTAGAACGGAATGGGTGAAAATCAATGTGCCAATTCATGCAAAAGAAATTGTGGAGGACCTACAGACTAGAAACATTCAGAGCCTGATAGTGGAAGGTGGCGCAGCGGTTTTAGGAGATTTTATCGCACATGACTTATGGGATGAAGCAAGGGTTTTTACTGGAAATGCCAAGTTTGGCCTGGGAATTCCCGCACCCAGATTGCTATCGATTCCCTCCGCCCATTATACTTTCAAGGACGATTTATTAGCAATCTACCACAACCATGACTGAGGAAATAAGCCTATTGAAACATGCAAACAAAGAGGAAATATACAAAGCCCTCTTGCCTCAAATAAAAGCATTGCTTTCCGGAGAGGAGGACTTGGTCGCCAATATGGCAAATATGGCCGCCGTACTAAAAGAGGCTTTCGGCTATTTTTGGATTGGATTCTACTTGGTAAAAAAAGGGGAATTGGTATTGGGTCCATTCCAAGGACCAGTAGCCTGTACACGCATTCAAAAAGGAAAAGGCGTATGTGGCAAAGCCTGGGAAACAGGCGAAACGCAGCTGGTGCCCGATGTCAATGCCTTTCCAGGTCACATTGCCTGTAGTGCCGCCTCAAAATCAGAGATAGTGGTACCGGTATTAAAAGGAAATGAGCTCATTGCCGTTCTGGATATTGATTCTGATCAGTTGAATACTTTTGATGGTGTAGATCAAAAGTATTTGGAGGAGATGGTGTGTTATTTTTGAGATTTTACTTTAGCCGGGAACAAATATAAGGATGATTCAGGTGGTGTTGGGGTATCGTAGCTCCATTTCAAAGGAGATTCACAGTCCTATTTTTACAGTGTTCTGCAATAAATGAGGGCTTTTCACTGGATTTCTTGTCCTAAATTCTTATTTTGATAAAGTGAAATGTACCAAAGGGGTTGGGTGCATAGTCCGTATATACGCAACTCCGAGGTTAAACATGCATATATACGAGTGTTGTGTTTCATACTGAAAAAAAATCCGTCTTCGGAAAAAAAACCTATAAACTGGAATGATAATTGTAACTAATACGTTACATTTGTGATATGAGAGAAATCGATATTACAGAAGAATGTTTGGGATTTATCGACAACCAAAACGAAAGAGTTGGACTGAAATTTTTCCAACTGATTGAACTTATTGGAGAAATAAAAGTTGTCAATTCAAATTTTCTGAAAAAACTGCAATCGACACAATTTTATGAATTACGAATTAAAGCAGGAAATTAATATCGAGTTGTAATCTTTGCTATTGACCATCTGAATTTTGCCGAATGCACAAAAGCTGTGTGCTTATGCGGATTTCAGAAAAAGGGAACTAAAGATTATAAAAAGGCAATCAAACAAGCCGAAAAAATATTAGAGAATTATCTAAAAGAAAAGTAATTATGGGAAAATCAATAAACGCAAAAGAACTGATTGCAAAACGATACGGAAAAGAAGGTTCAAAAGAACGTGAAGAATTTAGAGAAAATGCTTTTTCTTATTATTTTGGAGAAATCATTAAAAATCGTAGAAAGGAATTACATATGAGTCAAGAGAATTTAGCTCAAAAAGTAGGAAAAAAAAGACCATATATTTCTCGAATTGAAAATGGAGAAGATATAAGATTATCTAATTTTTCATTGCTTGCCAATGCTTTGGGATTATCAATTCAATTAACAGCTGAATAAAGTACGAAAACACAACAATTAAGCATCGTTTTCCGGCCCTAGCCGGAATATGTGCTTTGTGTTGAACTAAACCGTGCTGTTTGGGATACCTTATATATGTGGGATCGATTTATCGGGTCTTGGGCAGTT